>Ga0111539_10003312_pt1 | contig 21261 bp, 19 predicted proteins | sample RhiMethybrSRZTD1_FD_79667 | JGI IMG/M metagenome (GOLD analysis project Ga0111539, IMG submission 79667) | Populus rhizosphere microbial communities from Tennessee, USA - Rhizosphere MetaG P. TD hybrid SRZTD1 (version 2) (version 2) | ecosystem: Host-associated > Plants > Roots > Rhizosphere >...
CAAGGTCATCGCCGGCTTCGAGGCGGCGGATGCGGGCCGCATCATGCTCGACGTTTCCGATATCACCGGCCTCGATCCCGCGCGACGCAACATCGGCATGGTTCTTCAGAACTATGCCCTGTTCCCGCACATGAGCGTCGCCCGCAACGTCGCCTATCCTCTCGTAATGAGGGGCGTCGGCAGGGCGGAGATCGCCCGCAAGGTCGCCGCGGCCCTCGAGATGGTGGAGCTCGACGGGATGGCCCAACGCCTGCCTCGGCAGCTGTCGGGCGGCCAGCAGCAGCGCGTGGCGCTTGCCCGTGCCACAGTGTTCCAGCCCCGGCTGCTGCTTCTGGATGAGCCATTCGGTGCGCTCGATCGCAAGTTGCGCGAGCAGATGCAGCTCGAAGTGCGCCGCCTGCAGCGCCGTCTCGGGTTGACCACCCTGTTCATCACGCACGACCAGGAAGAAGCCCTCATCATGTCCGATCGCATTGCGGTGATGGACAAGGGCAGGCTCCAGCAGGTCGGCCGCCCGCACGAGATCTATGAGGCTCCCGCCAGTCCCTTCATTGCCGACTTCATCGGCGAGTCGAACATCTTCACAGGCGTGGTCGAGGCCGGGCTCGACGTGCCCGTGCGCGTGCGGCTCGAGCGCGGCCCTACCATCGAGGTCGGCGGCGTGGGCAACCTGAGGCCCAGTGCGGGCCAGCGCGTTCGCGTCATGGTGCGGCCCGAGCGGTTTGTCGATCTCGGCTCGAACCCGGGCGCGGGCGTCGTCAACAGGATCGATGGATCGATTACGGAAAGCGCCTACATCGGCGTCTCGGACAAATATCGCATCTCCACCCCGGACGGCCTGGATGTCCTCGTTCGGCTGCCGTCGGGTCCCAGCCGCCGCCGCTACCAGGCCGGCGAGCAGATCGCGGCAGGCTTTCATGCGGCCGACGCCCGCTTGATCGAGGTGCAGTGACTGCGATGGCGATCTCGGAAGCAGCCACCGGTCAGTCCGTCGCGAGCAGGCGCGATGTGATCGGCCGCTCGTTCAGCTTGGGGCCCCTCGTTCTCACGCTGCCGGCTCTGTTGCTGCTGGTTCTCCTGTTCGTGCTGCCCCTCGGCCGTCTGTTTGCGTTGAGTTTCGAGGGCGGCAGTCTCGACTGGTACGGAAAGGCGCTGACGGGCGGCCTTTACACGACCATCCTGCTCCGCACCTTCGAGATCGCGGCCATCGTCACGCTGTGTTGTCTCGTAATCGGCTATCCAGTCGCGTTCCTGCTGGCGACCACCACGCCGATGTGGCGCGCTATCGGCTTCGCCTTCGTCATGCTGCCGCTGTGGACCAGCGTGCTGGTGCGAACCTACGCATGGATGGTTCTGCTGGGGCGCAACGGCATCATCAACCGGGTGCTGATCGACTCCGGAATGATGGAGACGCCGCTACCGATGCTCAACAGCAAGATGGCGGTCGTGCTCGGCATGGTGCACGTCATGCTTCCGTTCATGATCCTGCCAATCTACAGCGCCGTGACGCGCATCGATCCGGACCTGCCGAAGGCCGCCCGGGGGCTTGGAGCATCCGCTACGCGGGTGCTCACGACCATTTATCTTCCCATGACGCTGCGCGGCATCGTCGCCGGCGTGACCTTGGTGTTCGTCGTCTCTCTGGGGTTCTACATCACGCCCGCACTCCTGGGCGGCGGCAAGGTCTTGATGTTCGCCATGGTGATCGAGCAGCAGGTGCGGGAATTCCTCGCCTGGAATTTCGCCGGCGCGCTGTCGGTCATCCTGCTGGTGGTGACGCTGTTCGTCTTCTGGCTGCTCAATCAGGGCGTGGCCCGGCACCTCGGCGACTGATGCTGCACCAACAAGAAGGCCCCGGGAACGTATGACGAGGCGAGGAAACAAGCGACGTGGTTCCTCTCCGGGGCGCCTGCTTCTGCGCGTGGCAAGCGGGCTTGTGTTCGCCTTCCTGATGCTGCCCCTGCTGGTGCTGCTTCCCATCTCGTTCAGCTCGGGCACCTACCTGCGCTTTCCGCCGCCGGGCTTCTCGCTCAAGTGGTATGCGCGCTATTTCGGGGATGTCGCCTGGATCGACGCCACCTATCGCAGCCTGCAGATCGGCGGCGCCACGACCGTGCTGGCGCTCGCGCTCGGCATTCCCCTGGCCTTCGGCCTCGCGCGCGGGCACTTTCGCGGCCGTTCACTGATCGAGAACGGCATCTCGGCGCCAATCATCGTCCCGCACATCGTCCTGTCGATTGCAATCTACGGCCTGTTCTCGCGGTTGGGCCTGATCGGCGAATGGTATGGCGTGGCGGTCGCCCATACCGTGCTCGCGTTGCCCTTCGTCGTCATCGTGCTGCTGGCCGGCCTGCGAGACTTCGACCCCAATCTCGAGCTGGCCGCGCGGGGCCTCGGCGCGGGGAGGCTGGCTGCGGTGCGTACGATCACGCTGCCGGTGCTGGCACCCAGCGTGTATTCGGCAGCATTTCTCGCCTTCATCACGTCGTTCGACGAGCTGGTGGTGGCGATGTTCATCTCGGGCGCCAACATGACGCTGCCCAAGAAGATGTTCGACAACATCCTGAGCGAGATCGAGCCCACCGTGGCGGCCGTATCCGTCATCCAGATTATCCTCATCTCGGCGCTTCTCGTGCTGGGGGCCGCGCTGCGGCGCCCGGTCGCTGCGCCGCCCCTCCGCTAGCGTGGCGATTGAAGAGGCAGGATCGATGCCCAGAACCGACATCCTTCACCCGGACTTCAAGCCGGACCCTTACTGGTGGGAGGCCTACAAGCCGACCACGGGTGATCTCGTCGACCTGCCGCGCGGGGCGCGCGTCGTCATCGTGGGCGGCGGCTATGCCGGGCTCTCCTGCGCCATGGAGCTGGCCGATTCAGGGATCGAGGCTTGCGTGCTGGAGGCGGCCGAGCTCGGCGCCGGCGCCAGCACACGCAGCGGCGGCGGTGTCAGCGGCGGGGTCAACATCGGCAAGAGCTTCACGGGCAAGGTGCTCACCCGCGATCCGGAGGTGGTCAAGGTTATCCTCGCCTCCGGCCACGACGCCTTCAGCCTGATCGAGACCCTGATCGAGCGCGAGCGCATCGACTGCTTCTGGGAGAAGAAGGGCCGCTTCGTCGGGGCCTGGACGCCGACGGACTACAAGTTCCAGGAAAGCCGCGTCGCCAGTCTCAACGCGGGCGCGGACTCGGGCGCCTACATGGTCCCCAAGGCGCGCCAACGCGAGGAGATGGCGTCCGACTACTACTACGGCGGCATGGTGGTCGAGCGCTCGGCCAAGCTCCATCCCGCCCTCTACTACAAGGGCCTGCTCGACGCCGCCCGCCGCCGCAAGATCACGATCTGCGCCCAGACGGCCGTGAGGACGATTTCCAAGGCAGCCAACGGCTGGCGCATCCAGACCACGCGCGGGGAAATAGCCGCCGGCGACGTCGTCATCGCCACCAACGGCTACACGGGCGACGCGACGCCCGAGCTCAAACGGCGCCTCATTCCCCTTGCGAGCCATATCATCGCCACCGAGGAGCTGCCACCGGAGCTCGCGCGCACGCTGATCCCGAAGGGACGCACGCTCGCCGACACCAAGCGCGTGCTCTGCTACTACCGCATGTCGCCGGACAACAAGCGGATGATTTTCGGGGGGCGCGCCCGCTTCACCCCGGTGACACCCGCGGTCAGCGCGCCGATCCTGCACCGCTTCATGACGGATCGCTTTCCCCAGCTGAAAGGCGTCCGCGTCACGCACGCGTGGACCGGCAACGTCGCCTTCACCTGGGACGCGCTGCCGCATACGGGTGTCATGGATGGCATGCACTATGCGCTCGGGTGCAACGGCAGCGGCGTGGCCATGATGACCTACCTCGGCCACCAGACCGCGCGCCGCATTGTCGGAGGCGCCAATTCCACATGCGGGTTCGAGCTCGCCGAGTTTCCGGACTTCCCCCTCTACAACGGGAGCCCGAACTGGGCGCTACCGGCCATCGGAGCCTACTACCGCTTTCGCGACAGCTTCAGCCGCGCGCTGGCGGCCTACAGTTGAGGCGCCCCGTTTGGGTCCCGTTTTGGGTTCGCATGCGATCCCTCACGCCGCGCCGGATGAGCCGCGCTGCGGCTCACCCTTGAAGGCGAGCGGGTGACGAGCCCCGGCTTCTAGCAGACAATGGACGAGGTGCTTTGAAAGCGGTTTGGATGCATGGTCACAGGAGAGAACATGATCAAACGTTTGCTGCCCTGGGATGGTCTTGGCCACGAGGTCGTGGCGAACGGTGGGCTGCTTCACATCGGCGGCGTCGTTGCCGAGGATACGAGCCTCGACATGGCCGGCCAGGCCGACGATGTGCTGCGCCAACTTGCAAAGTTGCTCACGGCAGGCGGCTCTAGCATGGGCCGCGTGCTGCAGGTGACGATCTACGCAACGAATCTAGCGGAGAAGCCAGACTTCAATCGCGTCTGGAAGGAGCATTTCAAGGAGGTCAATCTCCCCGCACGCGCCATGATCGGCGTCGCAGACCTGGGACCGGGCGTAAAGCTCGAACTCGTCGCCACGGCTGCCGTGGATCGCGGGGACTGAGAACCGGCAGAAATCTGAAGCACATCCGACGTGCTCAGCGAGCGCTGACTGCGAGTGGCTTCCTTATCTCGCCGGACGAGCGCTTGAGGCGACATCACTCTCATGCGACGGCGGCGACACGGTTGTCTCGGCTGTAGCGGGAGCTGCATCGAGCAGCCGCGACTGCGCCAGCTCCCCCGCGGTCTCGAGGATTGGATAGGCCGCGGAGGTGAGGTGCGAATTGATGCGCTTCAGATCACGAATGATGTCGAGATGGATGGAGCTGGTCTCGATAGATTGGGGACGTCCCTCCTTGAGTCGAGAGAAGTGCCGATCTGTGGCCTCGAACTCGGCGGCGCGCACGGTGGTCTTCTCGCGCAATAGCCGGCGCGCCAATACCACATCGCGCGTGGCGAACACGTTGAGCGCGAGGCGCATATGGTCCACGACGTGGCCGTGGAACGCTCTCAGCTCGGCGGCCCCCTCGGGCGAAAACGCGTAACGCTTCTTGATCTTCTTGGCGGCAAGCTCCATCAGGTTCTTGTCGATGATGTCGCCGATGTGCTCCAGGTTGGTGGTGAACGTCAGTATCTCCACATAGCGGCGGCTGTCCTCCTGGCCCATGTCGGCCTTCGAGGCACGGATCAGGTAGAGCTTGATGGCCTCGTGCAGGGCATCGACCTCGTCGTCGGACCGCTCCACGTCGCGCACGGCCTTGATGTCCGATCCCTCAATCGCTGGCAGCGCCCGCTTCAGCATGTCGAGCACGAGGTCACCCATCACGAGCGTCTCGCGCATCGCGCAGGCCAACGCCTCGGATGGTGTGTCGAGCGCGCTGGGGTCGAGATGACGAGGCATGGCTCGATCCGTGCCGGTCACGGGTTCGGGGAGCAGCCGTTCGGCGATGGCCGCCACATAGCTCAGCAGCGGCATCGCCACGGCGGCCAGGGCGAGATTGAATCCCAGGTGAAAGTTCACGGCGAGTCGCGCCGGATCGCCCGAAATCTTCGACGTCGCATGCGCCAGGAGTGCGGCAAACGGAATGGCCACGACGATGAACGCCGCCCTGACGAGCAGATTGCCCAGCACGACGCGGCGTGCGGCGACCGCCGAGCCAGACAGCGCCGTGAGCGGCACGATCGCACCACCCAGGTTGGCCCCCAGCACCAGAGCCACCGCGAGCCGCCCGTCGATCACGCCGCCGCCCGCAAGCGACATGACGAACAGCACCATGGCAAGACTGGAATGGGCGAGCCAGGTCATGGCGGCGGCCGCGAGCACGGCAAGCAGCGGAACTTTCTCGGTGCCGAGCGCGGACAGCACGAGCTGCAGGATGGGATTGTCGCGCAACTGGGCTGCGACCTGCGCGATGACCGTGAGGCCTAGCAGCATCAGGCCGAAGCCGATGAGCACGCGCCCTCCTCCGCGCACCTCGTCCTTGTCAAAGGCGTTGAACAGCACGACGCCGACGAACAGGAGCCCTGCCCAGATCCACTTGATGTCGATCGCGTACACTTGCGCTACGAGAGCGGTGCCCACATCGGCCCCGAGCATGATGGCGAGCGCGAGCGGCAAAGCGACGAGCTTGCGGCTGGCGAAGGACGCCAGAAGCAAGGCCGTCGCGGTGGCACTCTGCAGCAGGCCGGTCACGCCGATGCCGGTTGCGAACGCGTTGAAGCGGTTCGAGCACGCCTTGCCGATGAGCGAGCGCAGGGATGCGCCGAACGCGCGCGTCATGCCGGTGCGGACCATGCGCACGCTCCAGAGGAGCAGCGCAACGCCTCCCATAAGGGTCAACAGCAGCGCGCTTCCTTGCATTTGCACCTCCGGCGGCTTCGCGAGATGCCCAATCGGACGAGCTTGCGGGCCTGCGCCGCTTCTACCGGTACCAGAGGGTCGGCAGGTACAGTGCGATGTCCGGAATGAAGTAGATCAGCAGCACGCAGGCCCATTGCAGCAGCATGAAAGGCATCATCCCGCGGTAGATCTGCCAAAGGTCCCAGCTCGGTACGACGGCCTTCAGGTAGTAGGCAGAAAGCGCCACCGGCGGCGAAAGCCAGCATGTCTGCAGCGTGACGGCCACCAGGATGCTGAACCAGATCATGTCCACCTGCAGCGCCTGCAGTAGCGGGAGGAAGATGGGCACGATGATGACGACGATCGGCACCCATTCCAGCGGCCATCCGAGCAGGAAGCAGATCGCCAAAATGCTGACGATGAGCAGGCCGGGCGGAATGTTCCATTCCAGGATCGTATCGGCCAGGAACTTGGGCGTCCCGAACGCGGAGAACACCGAGCCGAGAAACGTCGATGCCGCCAGCAGGATCATCACCATCGCCGTCGTCTGCGCCGTGCGGTAGGCGGCATCCTTGAGCACGATGAAGGACAGCTGGCCGTTGAGCGCCGTGATCAGGATCGCGCCCAGGCAGCCGAGCGCCGCGCCTTCGGTCGGCGTCGCCCAGCCGGAGATGATGGCGCCGAGCGTGAGGAGGATCAGGAACGTCGGCGGCAGAAATCCGACGATGAGCTCCTTGAGGATGTAGCCCTTGCTGACGTTCAGCTCGTCGGCCGGCAGCGGCGGGCCGAGTTGCGGCCTGAGCCATGTCCGGCCCAGGGTATAGATGAGGTAGAGGAAGGAGAGCAGCAGCCCCGGCAGGATGGCGGCAGCGTAGAGCCTCGCGATGGAAACCTGGAACGAGGGACCCATGACGACCAGCATCACGCTCGGCGGAATGAGAATGCCGAGCGTGCCCCCGGCGGTGATGGTGCCGGCCGACAACGCGGTGTCGTAGCCGCGCTTCTGCATGATCGGCCCGGCCATCAGGCCGATGATGGCGACGGATGCGCCGACGATGCCCGTCGCGGCGGCGAACAGCGTCGCAGTGAAGATGGTGGCGACGTAGAGCGAGCCGTGGCGGCGCCCGAATGCGAGCTGGATGGCGTGGAACAGGCGCCCCATCAGGCCCGAGCTCTCCAGCACGTAGCCCATGAAGGTGAACAGCGCGACCGCTGCCAGCACAGTCTCCATCATGGTCGAGAAATACTGATAGGTCATGAGATGGAAGACGCGGTCGCCGAGGCCGTAGTAGCCGAAAGCCATCGCCAGAAAGAACAGCGTGAAGGATATCGGGAACCCGGCGAGGATCACCACGAACAGCACGCCGATCAGGACGAGGCCGAGGATTTCGAGGCTCATGGATCGAACTCAGCGATGCCTGTTGGAGGGAGCTTGGGGGTGTGCCGTCATTCAGGTGACCTCGCTGGGCTCGACCTTGCGGTAGTCGATGCCCGTCTGGAGAGCCCTGAAGCACTTCAGGACCTCGGCGATGCCCTGCAGCAGCAGCAGCGCGGCGGTGACGGGAATGACCGTCTTGTACCAGTAGGCCGGGGGCCGCCAGGACGTGATCAGCTCTTCCCTGAAGAACCAGGATTCCTCGGCGAACTCCCAGCTCAGCCAGAGGAACATCGCCATGCCCGGCAGGAAGAAAACGACATACTGGACGATGTCGAGCCAGAGCTGGGTGCGCAGCGAGAGGTGCTGCGTGAGGAAGTCGGTGCGGATGTGCTTCTGCAGGCTGAGCGCGTAGGCGGCCGCGAGCGAAAAATGCGTGCCATAGGCCATGGTCGCCACGTCGTTGGCCCAGATCGTGGGCTGGTAGAACTTGCGCACGAGCACCTCGAACACCAGCACCCCGAACATCGGAAAGATCAGCCAGGCGACCAGCTTGCCCGTCCATATGCTGATCGCGTCGATGACCCTGGTCACACGGTCGATGGCGTTCATGGCTGGGCTCCTGTGCCCCATCCCCGCGTGGCTTCGAGACGGCACGATGCGACTGGCAAATAGGTTGCCGGCCTGCCGGAGCCAGTCGGTCTCCGGCAGCCTGCGTGTGGGGCGGGGCTACTTCGTGTCGGCTGCGCCCGCGATCAGCGTCGAAAGCTTCGACGTCTCACGTGTATAGGGCACGACCACCTTTGCGAACGCGCGCTGGGAGTCGAGCACCTTCTTGAAGAACTCGTTCTTCTCCTCCAGCTCACCCAGCACCTTCTTCGAGGCCGCGATCCAGGCCGGGGCATAGTCGGCCGGGGCGTCGAACATGGTGACGCCCTTCTCGCGCAGCACCTGCAGGGCCTTGGCGTTCTCATGGATGAAGTAGAGCTGCGCCTCGTACAGCGAGGTCGTCATGGCCACCTCGACGATTGCCTGCAGATCGGGCGGCAGCTCGCGCCACTTCTTGCCGTTGATGAGCACGTCTGCGATGTCGATCGCCTGGTGCAGGCCCTGGATCGAATAGAACTTGAAAACGTCCTGCAAGCCGACCTTGAGATCGTTGGCCGGATTGATCCACTCCACGCCGTCGATCACGCCGCGCTCGGCCGCCGGGATGAGTTCCGCCGCGGCGAGGTTCATGGGAACACCGCCAAGCTCCTTGAGCACCTGGCTCGGAAGGCCGGAGGAGATGCGGAAGCGCAGACTCTTGAAGTCGTTCACGGACGTGATCGGCTTCTTGAACCAGCCGAGTGCCTCAGGCCCGTCCGGGGCATAGAGGAAGGGCATTACGTCGGCGCGCAGCATCTTCGTGTAGTACTCGATGTAGAGGTCGCGGCCGCCACCGTTGAGATACCACGCGATGTGCGCCTGCTGATCGAGCCCGCTCGCCGATCCGCCGAGCGGTGCGCTGAACAGCCCGCCGGCGGGATGCTTGCCGATCGCATAGTGCGTCCACCACTGGCCGGCGTCGACGAGACCCTTGTTCACTGCATCGAGGATCTCGTTCGGATTGACGACGGCGCCGCTCGGCATGATTTCGATCTTCAGGCGGCCGCCCGACATCTTGTCGACGTTAGTTGCGAACCGGGTAAGCAAGACGTGATGCGGCGTGCCCGTCGGGTTCGCGCTCTGCAGCTTCCACTTGAACTGGCCCTGCTGCGACTGCGCAGGCTGGGCCGCCAGAACCGCGCCCATGGCGACGGCAGCTCCCGCTGCCATCAGAAAGTTTCTGCGTTTCATCTTTCGGTTTCCTCCTTGGCTATCAGGTGCTCGGTGACCATCTCGTGTCGTTGCCGCTGTTTCGAGCCCGTTTGCGCGCCGCTCGCCTCGCTCAGGCGTGCCAGGGAAGCGAGTACGTGCGCACGTTGGTGAAGCTCTTCATCGCTTCCCACACGCCCTCCTTGTAACCGAGGCCCGAATCCTTGATGCCGCCGAACGGCGACATCTCGATGCGATAGCCGGGCACCTCCCACACATTGACCGTGCCGACGTCGAGTTCGGCAATGAAGCGCGTGATGTAGTCGAGTCGATTGGTGCACACGCCCGATGACAACCCGTAGGCGGTCGAGTTGGAGATGCGGATCACCTCGTCGATGTTGTTGGGAACGCGGATGAGCGGGATGACCGGCCCGAAAGTCTCCTCGTGCACCAGCTCTGCCAGGTATGGCACGCGGTCGACCACCGTCGGCGGGAACAGGGCGCCTTCGCGCTGTGCGCCATGAAGGACCTCCGCCCCTTGTTCGACCGCCGCCTTGACGCGCGCCTCGAAGAGCTTCGCGGCACCTTCGTGGATCACGGTGCCGACATCGACCGTCGGGTCCGAGGGATCGCCGCACTTGAGCTTCCTGGCCTTCTCCACCACCAGCTTGGCGAACGTATCCGCCACGACCTCGACCACGATGATGCGCTTGACCGCCGTGCAGCGCTGTCCGGAATTCTTGGTCGCCCCCTGCACGGCAAGCTCGGCCGCCTTGTCGAGGTCGGCATCCTCCATCACGATTAGCGGGTCGTTGCCGCCGAGTTCGAGCACGAGGCGCCGGTAGCCGGCCTTCTCTGCAATGTATTTGCCGACCCGCACCGAGCCAGTGAACGTGATCAGGTCGCAGTCCGGGTCGGTGATCATCGCATCCCCCATGGTGCGGGGATTGCCCGTGACGACGGACAGCATCTCGGGAGGCAGCCCGGCCTCGTAGAGAACGTCGGCGAGCGCCAGCGCGGTGAGTGGCGTCAGTTCGGTGGGCTTGAGCACCACGCGGTTGTTGGTGGCGATCGCCGGCGCGAGCTTGTGGCTCACCATGTTGAGCGGATGGTTGAACGGGGTGATCGCCGAGATCACGCCCAGCAGCGGCATGCGGGTGGTAAAAATCTTGCGCGCCTTGCCGTTGGGGGAGATGTCGCAGGAGAACTGCTCGCCATCGTCGCGGATCGCAAGCTGCCCGGCAAACGACCACACGTCGTAGGCACGGGTCGATTCGTAGATCGCGTCCTTCCAGCACAGCCCCGCCTCCGCGGAGATCAGCCTGGCGAACTCCTCGCGGCGCGAGGCGAGGATCTCGGCGGTCTTGAGCAGGATCTGCTGGCGCTCGTAACGCGACAGCTTCGGTTTGAAGGCCCGGGCCTTGGCGAAGGCCTCGCGCACGTGCTCCGGCCTCGCGATCGGCACCGTGCCGACCAGCGCGTTGTCGTAGGGGTTGCGAACCTCGATCATCTCGTCCGTGGAAATGCGCTTGCCGGCGATGCGCATCGCCTCGGTGCGGGTGGACAGTCTGGCCTTGCCGGACATGAATTTCCCCTCAGTGAGTGTCGTTGAGCGCCACGGAGAAGACGTCGAACGTGCGCAGCCGGTGACCCGGAGCGAGCTTGACCTTGCGGTTGGAGATCATCGGCACCCGCTGCTCGGTGAGCCCACCGTGCGAGCGCAGCGGCTCGGTGAGGCCCGAGAGGTCGTGCTTGGCAGCCGCGGTTCCAAGCGTCTTGTGTCGGGAGGAGATGACCACGATGTCGCCGATCCGGTCAGGCGGCAGCTCGAACTCGGCGCAGGCTTCGGCGCGCGTCAGGGCCTGCTCGACGCCGGTCGTCGCCTCGAGTTTCGCGATTAGGCCGCTCACATCCGCGTCCTGCGGCACATATACGGTCGCGAACGAACCGAGCGCGCCGTGATGGACCACGTAAGGATCGGTGATGGGCAGGATCACGCGCGCCTTGCCTGGTCCCAGCCAGCCCTCGAACAAGGGTTCGAGATAGAGCACGTCCGGCGAGCCGTCGGCGAGGTGCTTGTCGTTCATGCCGTGGTCCGCGGTGGCGACCACGACGCATCCGATCGCGTCGAGACGCCCGAGATGGCCGTCGATCATCGCGTAGAAGTCGTTGGCGATCTTGGAGCCCGGCGCGCACTTGTGCTGGATATAGTCGGTGGTCGACAGGTACATAAGATCCGGACGGAAGGTCTCAGCCAGCTTGACGCCCGCGGCGAGCACGAACCCCGACAGGTCGGCCGAATAGACGTCCGGGACGCCCATGCCGACGAATTGGGGCACGGTGTCGATGCCGTTGTCGGCCCTGGTCGCCTTGTCGGCGCGCTCCGATGAGAAGGCGATGGCACGACCGCTGGCATAGTCGAGCCCGTTGGAAAGCAGAAGCCGGAGCTTGTCCTTGGCGGTGACCATGGCGACCTTGCAGCCGGCGTCATGGAAGCCGGCAAGAATGGTCGGCGCGCGCATGAACTTGGGATCGTTCATCATCACTTCGGCGTCGGTCGCGGGGTCGTAGAAGAAGTTGCCCGCAATGCCGTGCACCGCCGGCGGCCGGCCGGTGATGATCGAGAGGTTGTTCGGATTGGTGAAGCTCGGGATCACGCATTCGGCTGTGAGGTTGGCACCCGTTTTCATGAACCGGGCGAAGTTCGGCGCAACGCCTGCTTCGATCGCCTGCTCGATGTAGCCGGGCTCCGAGCCGTCGATGCAGACGACGACGGTGGGCAACGCGGGCCGCTTGTAGCTCCGTCCGTTGACGACCACAGGCTGCGCGCTCGTCATCATTGTCTCCCTCTTCACGCGGCCAGGTCGTGCCGCCCGATGAAGTTGCGTCCGCGTTCCCCTTGCGAGGCCTTCACTACGAGTGCCCGCCAGTCCCGCGACGACAGGCCGTAGGAAACCGGATCGGTCGACACGCCAAGCCCTTCGAGGAAGGCGGCAAGCCGCGCGGCACCCGCCGCCAGATCGTCCCCGAAGATGCGGCGCAGATTGGCATCGCAGTCGGCGTCATGCCCGAGCGACCAGCGCATCACCGTCGGCAGCGAGAAGGAACAGGCGATACCGTGGATCGTGCCGGCGTGCAGCGTGATGTCGTAAGAAATATTGTGTGCAAGCGCGGTCTTGGTATTGGAGAAGGCAAGCCCTGCCATGAGCGCCGCCCGCGCCTGCCGCTCCCGCAGCCCGGCGTTGCCCGGATCGTCGAGGAGCATGGGCAGCACCTGCATGATCTCGCGCGCCGCCGCCACGGCAAAGTTGGCGGAGATCGGGTTGGCGCTGACATTCCAGATGCTTTCCAGCGCGTGCGAGAGCGCATCGAGGCCCGTAGCGAGCGTCAGTGCCCGCGGTGCACCCAGCGTGAGCGCCGGGTCGACGAGCGCCACCTCGGGATAGAGGGCAGGGTGCGCCAGGGAATGCTTGTTGCCGCTCGCCTGGTCCCACACCGTTGCCCAGGACGTCACTTCGCTGCCGGTGCCCGCCGTGGAGGGCACTGCGATGATCGGCGTGAAAGTCGACCCATCCAGCGCCGGACCGCCGGTAAGGGAAGCAAGCACGCGCGAGAAGTCGCCCTGCGAGGCTGCTACGACCTTCGCCGCGTCGATGATCGAGCCGCCGCCGAGCGCGACCATGACCTCGGGCTTGGGCGAGGCAGCACTGTAGATCCGGCACGATTGCGCCAGATCCCTCACGTCCGGGTTGGTGACGATGTTGTCGATGGTCACTACCGGCGCGCCCGCCTCGGCGCTGATGCCCGCGGCCACCTCGCGAAACGCGGGCATGTCGTAGGTGACGAGCGCCCAGCGGCGCTTGCCGATCAGGCTGCCGACCTTGCCGATGGCGCCGGCGCCGAACTCGATCCTGACGGGGTTGCTGTAGGCCCACATGCGTTCCGCCCCATCCCCCTGGAGGGTAGCCCCGGCGACGGCCTCGTCGGGCCGATCGACCTTTCCGGCTCGGCGCGGGACGTGGATCACCCTGGCATCGGCGCACATGCGGAACAAATTGATTTTTTTGGCGATATAGATAGGTTTTTCCTATGACTCTCACCCAGCTCAGGTCGTTTCATGCGGTGGCGAGTTCCGGCGGCTTCGTGGCCGGGGCCTCCGCGCTCAATGTCAGCCAGCCCACCCTGACTGCGCAGATCAAGGCGCTGGAAGCCGAGTTCGGCGTCGAGCTGTTCTATCGGCGCAACCGGCGCAGCCAGCTGACGCCTTCAGGCCGCGACCTGCACGCCATCACCCAGCGGCTGTTCGCGGAGGAGAAGGAAGCACGCGAACTCCTCTCGGCCGCCAAGGGTTTGCACACAGGGCATCTGCGCATCGGCGCCGTCGGCCCCTATCACGTCACCGAGATGCTGGCCGCCTTCAACCAGCGCTATCCCGGCATCACGCTCAGCATGTCGATCGGCAACTCCTCGGAGGTGCAACGCGATCTTCTGGACTACAAGTCGGACGTTGCCGTCCTCGCGCACATCGACCCCGACGAACGCCTGATCGCGATCCCCTATCGCCGCCATCCTGTCCTGGTGTTCATGCAGGCCAATCATAAGCTCGCGCGTCGCAAGAGCATTCGCCTCGGAGAGGTTGCAGGAGAGCCCTTCGTTGCGCGCGAGTCAGGATCGACGACGCGGCGGGCATTCGAGGATGCGGCGAAGGCAAAGGGCGTCCAGCTGCGTACCATCATCGAAATCGGCAGCCGCGAGGCAATCCGCGAGGCTGTCATCCGCGGCATAGGCATGGGCTACGTATCGGAAGCGGAGTTCATTCCGGACGCAAGGCTCAGGGCCGTCAGGGTCAAGGATGCGGGAATCTACACAGCAGCCCACGTCGTTTTCCTGCGTGAGCGTGAGCACAGCCGGCTGATCAAGGCGTTCTTGGATGTGGTCCGCGGCACTGCTCAAAGGTCCGCCGCTCCTTTCCCCGGAGCAACTTCGGCAGCGTCGAAAACACGCCCCGCCGCCGTACGCGCGCGACTCTCGCGAGATCCCGCATGACGTCCAATAAGCGGTAATGGCGCCGACGACCACGCGAGTGCAGCAAGTCCGTCAGCCATCTGGAGTGCGCCAGTCCTGGGGCTGGGCCACTGGTCACTGCTCTTATCGTATGGGCGCCTAGTCTCGTGTGTGCGAACGAGGCGTCATTTCGTCCGCCAGCGTTCTCATTTGAGGGCTTAGGTATTGGTCGGAGCGGGGAGATTCGAACTCCCGACCCCTTGCTCCCGAAGCAAGTGCGCTACCAGGCTGCGCTACGCTCCGCCCGACCTCGAGCCGTGCCCGATCCAGGCGCCAGAGGTGGCCCGGAACGGGCTATATAGCCGCCCCCCCGGATGCCCGCAAGCCGGGCCTGAGCGCGATCAGGCACGCTTGTCCCAACGCTTGCGGGACGCGTTCCGGCGGGCGTCGGCGTCACGGGCGCTCGGGGCAGGCTGCTTTGGGCTGCTTTGGGGAGCCGTCGGCAGGGGCGGGTCGTTGCGCTGCGGCTCCGCACACGGGCGTCAGCGCACGATCTCGTCGAGCAGCTTCGCCAGCGCCTCCGGCGCCGTGACGTTGGGGCTGTGGCTGGCGTCCATCTCGAAGTAGCGCCAGGCGGAATCGGACTTGAGCCGCTTGGAGAACTGCAGGAACACGTCGTCCGGAGTCTTTCTGGTGCAGTAGATGTAGCTGCGTGGGAACGGGGGGATCGGGTTGCGCACCTGCAAGGCCTGGGTGAACGTCCCCACCGGCTGCGGTCTACGCCGCGGCGTGATCCAGGCAAGATCGGCCGCGGAGGTGTCGGGCGGCGTCGGGTTGGGCGGAATGAGCCAATCCTGCGTGCTGCCGCCGCCGGCGGCCGGAGGCGGCGCGGGTCCGCGAAGGTCGAGCAGGCTCTGCCCGTGTCCCGGCACGAACGCGTCGAGATAGATGAGGTGCCTGACGCGCTCCGGCACCCGGTCGGCCACGCCCGTCACCACCATGCCGCCGTAGCTGTGCCCGACCAGGATGAAGTCGCGCAGGTCCTCGAACTCGATGACCGCCAGCACGTCCTTGATGTGCATCTCGAGATCGACGGCGGGGCTTGCGTGATGCGCGCGCTCGCCGAGCCCGGTGTAGGTTGGCGTGAAGACCTCGTGGCCGGCGGCCCGCAGCAGAGGCCGTACTTTCTTCCACGCCCAGCCCGCCGACCACGCGCCGTGGCAGATCAGGAACGTCGCCATTGCCTCCGCTCCCCCGGATGTGTCTCGACCCTGCGAGCCTACCACATCCTGCAGCCCGCCGCCTTGCTCGACCTTGCCGCCGGCACATGCAACACTGGCGGATTGGCGCGACGAGAGTGCAAGCCGGTATGCTCGATCGATACGGTTTCCCCCTGACCACGTCGTCTGCTGCCGCGCGTGATGCCTATGTCGCGGGCGTCGACCTTTCTCTGTCGGCCAACCACGGATCCGAGGAGGCGTTCCGGCGTGCCATAGCCTGCGACGAGGGCTTGGCCGCGGCGCATGTGGCGCTGGCCCGCACGCTGCAGGTTCAGCACAAGCCGGCGGCGGCCAAGGCCGCGGCCTCCCGCGCCCGCGAGCTCGCGGCATCGCTGCCCGCGCGCGAGAAGAGCCACGTCAACGCACTGGCGACCGTGGTCGACGGCGGCAGCGTCAAGGGCCTCGCTGCGGTCAAGGAGCACCTTGCGGCCTACCCGCGCGATGGCATGGTGCTTGCGCCGTGCACGGGCGTGTTCGGCCTCATCGGCTTCTCGGGGCGCGAGGGGCGCGAGGCGGAGCTGTTGGCTTTGCTGGAACCGCTGGTCTCGGTCTACGGCGAGGACTGGTGGTTCACGAGCGCCCACGCCTTCGCCCAGGTCGAGGCCGGCGAGATCGCTGCCGCGGAGCGGACGATCGAGCGCTCGCTCAGGCTCAATCCCCGCAATGCCAACGGTGCACACATCCGCGCGCACGTCTACTACGAGGCGGGCGAGCGCGCCGCGGGCCTCGCCTACCTCGCGGACTGGTGGAAGGACTACGATCGGGAAAGCCTGCTGCACTGTCATATCAGCTGGCACATCGCACTCTGGCAGATGGCAGCGGGCCGCACGCAGGAGGCCTGGAAGTTCTTCGATGCCAACCTGCGTCCCGGCATCTCGACGGGGCCGCCGATCAACACCTTGTCGGATTCCGCCTCGTTCCTGTTGCGTGCGGAGATGGCAGGGGAGCCGCGCCGGCCAGACCTGTGGCGCGAGATCAGTGCTTACGCGACACAGTGGTTCCCCTCGCCCGGCATCGCCTTCGCCGACGTGCACGCGGCCCTGGCGCATGCTTTCGCCGGCGATGCCGAAGCGCTTGCCGGGATCATCGGGCGCGCGAAGGGGCCGGCTGCTGACCTGGTGGCGCCGCTCGCCCGCGCCTTCGGCTCGTTCAGCCGCGCCGCGTGGACCGAGGCCGCCGCGGAGTTGCGGGCCGTGCTGCTGTCGCACGAGCGCATCGGCGGCAGTCGCGCCCAGCGCGACCTGATCGAATATGCACTCGCCGTGTGCCTGTTGCGGTCAGGCCGGACCGAAGAGGCACGGGCGCTGTTGCATTCCCGCCGCAGCCGAAGCGGTGTGGATGGCTGGCCAGTCCAGGGCCTTTGAATCACCGTCTTGCGCTGGATTCTTGCACGCAAACGCCAATTCACGCTATCGCCGACGCATTGGTGTGCATAAGCGACGGCCTCAGCGCAGCCAGTACGCGCTCCGTGCGACGCTGCCGGCGTTCTCGAGGAGCGAAACCGCGCGCTAGAGGGGCCCAAGAGGAGACCGGTCGAGCTGGGCGACAGAATGAGCGCTGGCGAAATCGCGCAGAAGCCTGCTCCGCCGGGGCGTGCCGCCCGCTGGGCGCCGCTGCGGACGTGGAGTCGCGAGCGCGGGCGCTTCTGGGTGTGGGTCATGGTGGCGACGCTGGCGCACGCAGGCCTGATCGTTGCCGCCAGCCTGTCGCTGTCGGATTCTGCGCGGCGCCGGATGGGCGAGCTCGACGGCGCTCCCGACGGACTGAGCGTCGAGATCGTCGATGCCGCGGATCTGGAGAGCTGGAACACGGTGAAGGTCCCCCCGCCGCCGTCGCCACCGCCGAGCCCCCAGGTCTCGCCCACGCCGCCGCAGCAGCAAACTCCGCCGATCGAGCAGGCGCAGCCCGCCCCGCCGGAGGAACGGCCTCCGGCCCCGACGCCCGAGGAGGCAACCTCGACCACGGCCTCGATCGAGAAATCCCCCACGCCTGTTCCTCCCGTGGAGGGCCCCACGGAGAAGCCGGTCGAGAAGGCCGAGCCCAAGGAGACGAAGCGCGCCAAGGAGGCGAAAGAGGCCAAGGAGCCGCCCAAGGAAGCGAAAGACAAGTCCAAGCCGGCGCCGGATCGTCAGGCGTTGCAGCTGACGGTGCCGAACCTGCCCGCCCTGATCCCGAGCGGACCCGGCTCGGCCGTGATGCGTCCGCCAAACATCACCCGCTCGGGCGAGAACGACGAGTTCGGTCGCGGGGTGATACGGGCGTTGAAGCGGACCATGCCGCAGGTCAATTGGCTTGGCCGCGTGACCATCCGGCTGCTGCTGACCGACAAGGGCAATATCCAGGAAGTGCAGCTGATGCGCAGCGGGGGGGATCCGGTCATGGACCAGAACGTGGTGTTCGCTGCCAAGCAGTCGAACTTCCCCATCCCGCCCAGCGGCTCGACGGTGGCCGACCGCACGTTCTACGTGACTTACGTCTATCACTGAGCCGGACGCAGGGCCTAGCGGGCGCGACAACCGTCGGCGAGGCACGTGGTCGAGCGCTGTGGCGGCCTGCGCGCAGGCGGGGCAGGCGGCGGCAGCCGCTTCAACAGCTCGGCAAGTCGCGGGTAGAAAAAGTCGCTGCCGGGATAGCCGTCGATCCGCCCCACCTCCTGCTCGTTTTCCACGAGTACGAAGGTCGGTGTGCCGGTGACGGGACGCCTGAGTGCGATGCCCGCGTTGCTTTGGTCGCGGATGTGGACGCGCCTGAGCGGGGCCAACTGGCCCTCCCCGCTGTTGGGATAGGACGGCCCGATCTCAGCATGCCAGCGGCGGCACCAGACGCAACTGGGATCATCGAACATGATGAGCTCGGCGGCGTGCAGGGCCCTTGCGCCGCCGGAGAGGGTCCCGACGAGCAACGCGAGCACGAAGGCGAACCGGATCATCATTGGCGGCATCCCGGGGGCCGTCGCGCGCCTGGCAACCGGCGCAACGCGGTTGCGTACCAGCGGACCGGCGGCTTCACCAAACGAATTCGCTCAGTTCGGCGCGCTGGAGCCGTCTCTCGAGCCGGTGCGCGACTTCTTGGACGCATCCGTGCCCACGTCCTTGAGGTTCTCGATCTTCAGGTTCTGCAGCCGGGACTGGATGCGGTGGCAGGTGCGCGACCACTCCTGTTTCGTCATGTGTGTCCCCTTGTCCCAGAGCTGCATGCAGTCGGCCAGCGCATCGGTCATGCCCTTGGACGCCGGCGCCTGCGCGGGGGCTTTTGGCAGGGAGCCTGTCGATTGGGCAAGCGCGACGCTTGGGCCGACGCTCAAAGCCAAGCCCATGCCGATCAGAGCGGGCACCAATACTCCTTGAACAGGCATTGAATTTTCCCCCCACATTCGGCTCGGTTCAGCCGACCATTGACCAACATTCGGGCAGCAGCCGTAGACGGCTATCTCGGCCACAGTGTGGCACTGATTCCTGAGCCCATCGACGGCGCGCGCGGCGTCTGTTAACTCAGACGCCGGCACCTGACAAACACCGGGCACTCCGGGCGGGAGAGACACTGCACCATGAAGGCAATGCTGAGCCGGAGCGCGGGCGGCCCCGAGACGTTGAGCCTCGAGGAGTTGCCGGACCCGCGGCCGGGCCCCGGTGAGGTGCTGCTGGCCGTCAAGGCCTGCGGTGTCAACTACCCCGACGTGCTCATCATCGAAGACAGGTATCAATACAAGCCGCCGCGCCCCTTCGCGCCGGGCGGGGAGGTGGCCGGCGCAATTGAGTCGGTTGGCCCTGGCGTGACCCAGTTCAAGCCGGGCGACCGCGTGATCGGCTCGACCATTTCGGGTGGCATGTCGGAGAAAGTGGCGGTGCCGGCCGAGGTCTGCATCGCCATGCCGGATGCCATGCCGTTCGATGAGGCGAGCGCGCTGGTGCTCACCTACGGCACGTCGATCTACGCGCTGAAGGATCGCGGCGGGCTCAAGAAGGGTGACACGCTGCTGGTGCTCGGCGCGGCTGGCGGCGTCGGCATCTCTGCGGTCGAGCTCGGCAAGGCCTATGGCGCGCGCGTGATCGCGGCGGTGTCGTCCGAGGACAAGCTGGCGTTCGCCAAGAAGCACGGCGCCGACGATGGCGTCGTCTATCCACCGGGCCCGTTCGACAAGGCTGGCGCGAAGGCGCTGGCCGACCTGTTCAAGCAGGCATGTGGCGACAAGGGCGCCGACGTCATCTATGACCCCGTCGGCGGCGACTACTCGGAAGCGGCCCTGCGCGCCATCGCCTGGGAGGGGCGCTTCCTCGTCGTCGGCTTCCCGGCCGGCATCGCTCGGCTGCCGCTCAATCTGACGCTTCTGAAGTCCTGCCAGGTCGTCGGCGTGTTCTGGGGCGCCTTCACGCGCCGCGATCCTGCGGCCAACGCCGCCAACATCGCCGAGCTGATGCGGCTCTACACCAAGGGTGCGATCCGACCGGTGGTGTCGGAGCGCTATCCGCTGGCAAGGGCCGGCGAGGCCATCGCTCGGCTCGCCGCCCGCAAAGCCATGGGCAAGATCGTCGTTACGATGGAGTGAAAACCGTGCAGTCAGGTCACACGCGCTGGTGGTGGATACGACATGCGCCGGTGCCCGACGGCGGCAGGATCTACGGTCAGAGCGACCTTGATTGCGACTGCACGGATGCCGAGATTTTCGGCGTGCTTGCCCGCGAGCTGCCGAAGGGTGCCGTGTGGGTCACGAGCAACCTGGCGCGCACCCGCCAGACGGCGCAGGCGATCCTCGATGCCGCCAACGGCCGGCACGCGGACGTGAAGCCTCTCGCCATCCCGGCGCTCGCCGAGCAGCATCTGGGAGCCTGGCAGGGAATGGAGCGCAAGCCCTTCTATGCCGAACGCAAGGTCGGCACGCACACGCTTTGGTTCGGGCCCGCCGACGAGCGCCCGCCCGGCGGGGAGAGCTTCGTCGACCTCGTGGACCGCGTGCGTCCGGTCATCGAGCAGCTGACTGCCGAGCACCGCGGGCGTGACATCGTCGCCGTCACGCATGGCGGCACCATCAAGGTCGCCATCGCCGTCGCTCTGGGGCTGACGCCGCAGGCGGCCCTGAGCTTTCTGGTCGAGAACTGCTCGATCACCAAGCTCGACTATCTGCATCCCGAGGATGCGCCGGCGCTGTGGCGGGTCTCTGCCGTCAATCACCGGCCCTGGTCGAAGGCCGTCGTGCTCGACGCCGTGGGCAATCCGGTCAATCCGCTACCCGTCGACCGCGCCTGAGCGGGTCGGCTACTTCTTCGTGCCGAAGTCCACGCGCGGCGTCTGCATCTCCGTCGGCGCGATGTCGAACGTCGCCATCTGTTGCGTGGACGGGTACATGACCGAGCGCCAGATGCGACCGGGGAAGGTCGTGATCTCCGTATTGAAGACGCGTACCGCCTCGATGTAGTCGCGCCGCGCGATGGCGATGCGGTTCTCCGTGCCCTCGAGCTGCGAC
>Ga0111539_10003313_pt1 | contig 21260 bp, 20 predicted proteins | sample RhiMethybrSRZTD1_FD_79667 | JGI IMG/M metagenome (GOLD analysis project Ga0111539, IMG submission 79667) | Populus rhizosphere microbial communities from Tennessee, USA - Rhizosphere MetaG P. TD hybrid SRZTD1 (version 2) (version 2) | ecosystem: Host-associated > Plants > Roots > Rhizosphere >...
CGCAGGACGCGGCAGGCGAGCGCGCGATGGTCGCTCGCTTCATCGATGAGGTGCTGGTCGCGCGCAGGCCGCGGCTCGCCATCGTGTGGATGGGCGAGCCCGATGCGACGCAGCACCTGAAGCCCCTCGGAGCACCGGACCACCTGGCCGTGCTGCGCCAGGCCGATGCCAACGCCGGGCGCGTGATCGAAGCCGTCGACCGGCTGCGCGACAAGGGCGACGACGTCCTCCTCGTCCTCTGCTCCGACCACGGCCATCAGACGGTCTCGCGCGTCATCGACGTGGAGGCCGAGCTGATGGCCGCCGGCCTCAAGGCGAGCCGCGACTCCGGCGACGTCGTGACGCCGACCAGCGGCACCTCGACACTCGTCTATGTCCACCCGGACCATGAAGTCAGGACGGCAGAGATCGGCGCATTCCTGTCGGAGCGCGACTGGGTCGATCGCGTGATCCCGACCGCCGAGTTGGCCAGCGTCGGCCAGGCTTCCCACCACGGCCTGGCGTTCGCGGTCTCGCTGAAGTCCGACGAGGAGCCCAACGCCTTCGGCATCCCCGGACGCAGCTTCGAGTCGCGGCCCGTGGCCGGCAAGGCGACTCACCTCGACTGCGGCCAGCACGGCGGCCTAGCCCGCTACGAGCAGATGCCGTTTTTGATGATCGACGGCCCCGGCTTCACCGCGGGCACCACGGCCGACACGCCGACCTCGCCCATCGACATCGCGCCGACCACACTGGCGCATCTGCAGGTGCCGGGGGAGGGCATGGACGGGCGAGTGCTGCAGTCGCTTCCCTAGCTCCACTTCGCGCGCTCCCGGAGCAGGAATTTCTGGATCTTGCCCGTGCTCGTTTTCGGCACCTCGCCGAAGATCACGTGACGCGGGCACTTGTAGCGGGCGAGGTGCTCGCGGCAGAAGGCGGTGATATCCGCCGCCGTCGGCGCGGGAGCGCTCGGCTTGAGCTCGATGAATGCAACCGGCGTCTCGCCCCATTTCTCGTCGGGTCGGCCTACGACCGCGCAGGCGGCGACTGCGGGATGCTTGTAGAGCACGTCCTCCACCTCGATCGATGAGATGTTCTCGCCGCCTGAAATGATGATGTCCTTGGAGCGGTCCTTGAGCTGGATGTAGCCATCCGGATGCATCACGCCGAGGTCGCCCGAATGGAACCAGCCGCCCGCGAACGCCTCCTCGGTCGCGGAGGGGTTCTTGAGATACCCCTTCATGACGATGTTGCCGCGGAACATGACCTCGCCGAGCGTCGCTCCGTCGGCCGGCACGGGCGCCATGGTCGCGGGATCCAGCACGGACAGGTCCTCCAGCGCGGGATAGCGCACGCCCTGGCGTGCCTTCAGCGCCGCCCGCCGGGCAGGGTCCAGCGCATCCCATTCCTCGCGCCACTCGTTGACGACGGCGGGCCCGTAGACTTCCGTCAGGCCGTAGACGTGGGTGACGTTGAACCCTGCGCCGGCCATGGCGGCGAGCACGGCCTCCGGCGGCGGTGCGGCGGCGGTCACGAACTGCACCGTGTGCGGCAGCGGCCGCTTCTCCTCCGCGCTTGCGTTCAGCAGCGTCGACATCACGATCGGCGCCCCGCACAGATGCGTCACCTTGTGGTCGGCAATCGCGTCGAACACGGCCTTGGCGCGCACCCATCGCAGGCACACGTGCGTGCCCGCGACCGCCGAGATCGTCCAGGGGAAGCACCAGCCGTTGCAATGGAACATCGGCAGCGTCCACAGATAGACCGGATGCTTGCCGAGCCCCGCCGAAAGAACGTTGGCGTAGCACATGAGATAGGCGCCGCGATGGTGATAGACGACGCCCTTGGGATTGCCGGTCGTCCCCGAGGTGTAGTTGAGCGCGATCGCATCCCATTCGTCGCCGGGCGTGCGCCAGGCAAACGCCGGATCGCCGCCGGCCACGAACGCCTCGTAGTCGGTGGCGGAGAGCGCCGGCACCGGCTGCGGAAACTCGCTGTCCTGGTAGTCGATGACGAGCGGTTTCACCTGCGCCTGCGCCAGGGCATCGCGCATGACGGGGGCGAACTCGCGGTCGCAGATGACAACCTTGGCATCGGCGTGGTCGAGCTGGAAGGCGATGATGGCCGCGTCGAGCCGCGTGTTGATGGCGTGCAGCACCGCCCCCGTCATCGGCACCCCGTAGTGGGCCTCCAGCATCGGCGGCGTATTGGCGAGCATCACCGAGACGGTGTCGCCCACCCCGACGCCGCGCGCGGCGAGGGCGGACGCAAGCTGCCGGGTACGCGCATAGAATTGCGCATATGTCATCCGCATGCCCCCGTGAACGACGGCCGGGCGCTCCGGGTGGATCGCCGCTGTGCGGGCGAGGAACGACAGTGGACTGAGCGGTTGAAAGTTGGCCGGGCGCCGGTCGAGGGCTTGTGAGTAGGGGCTCTTTGACATCGCTGGGGTCGCCTGGGCTGGGGATGATCGGGAGGCGGGTCCAACACGCACGCTAGCGGATGCTCCCTGCCCGCAGCAACCGTGCGCGCCGGGCTGTGCCGACCACCTGGAAACACCGATAGTCCGTTCCATCGACGTTACAGGCATGCAACAATCAATGAAAATCATTCGGTCTCGCTTGCTCTTGTGGAAAAAGACCACGATTGGCCCGGCTAGATCGAGACAAACGGCAAGGCGGCCGGAGAACGGCCCTAGGCAAGCGAGGTGCGGGCAGGTATCGCGTTTGAGGGAGGCGAGCGATGCGCTTTTGGGCATCGGCGGCCGATCAAAAGACCCTGCCCAAGTCCCTGGGAGAGCGCCTGGCGCTGCTGGACCGCGAGGGCCCCTGGCAGCACCGGCGCCAATCGCTCACGCGGCTGGCGGAAGCCGGCGTGCGCAGGCTGCGCCCCGGCACGTCCTTCGCGCTCGGCCTCGGCATCAGTTGCATCGCCGGCGGAGTAGCCTTGCTGGGCCTCCTGCTGCTCCAGCCGGAGCCGGCAGAGCCGATGCGGCCCGACACCGTCTCCCCACGGCTCGCAGGTCCGCCCCAGTTGGCGATGCCGCCGGCACGCGTTCGCGGCACGAGGCCCGAAGACGGCCGGCTGCCTGAATTCGAGCTGACGCTCCACCGCGGCGAGCGCGGCGAGGCGCTGTTTCCTGTGCGGCTGGTCGGGGTCGACGATGCCGACAATATCAGCATCGTCCTGCGGGGCCTGCCGGCAACCGCCACGCTGTCCCGCGGCAGGCAGCAGGACCGACATACCTGGGTGCTTCGGCTCGCGGACCTCGACGGCCTCCAGATAACCCTGGGCAAGAACACACCCGACACCTTCGATGTGACGATCGAGGCCACGGCGAAGTCCGGCGCACAGCTGGCAAAGACGATCGCCCATGTGCGGCTCGCGGACGCGAAGGCTCAGCCGCCCTTTCGCGCCTCCGTCGTCGACACGCCGTTCCGCACCGAGGTCGTGCCGTCCACCCGGGTCACGACCGAGACACGCGCGGTCCCGCCGATGCCCGCCGCGCCGGGCGCCGATGCCCTGGCCTCTCCGGCCCCGCGGCGGCCATTTGCTGCGGAAGGGTTCAGCGCGCTCGGGGGCCCGGTGAACGGCCAGCCGCCGCCCGTGCCCAATCGCCTGTTGTGGTGGAAGGTGCCGCCACCGGCCTGGGGGCCGTTCGATGCCCAGCAGCAGTAGCGGGGCAGCGGCGCCCTTGCTTCAGGGTGCCAGCCTCCAGGCCGGCGGCGGACCATCCGCGGGATCGTGGCCCGCGGCGATCAGGTCGCGCATGCCGTCGCGGCCGTAGATGTCGGGGCGGAATTGGATGTCCCCGTTCGGCTCGGCCCAGGCCGTGATGTAGGTGAAGTACACGGGCACCGGCCGCGTAAGGGTGAGGTCGAAGGCGCTGCCGGCGGAAAGAATCTCGTGCGCCCGGCCCGGCTGCTCCCAGCCCGGCTCCTGCCGCGCCACCCACTCGGCGAGTGAAAACACATCCTGGACGCGCACGCAGCCGGCACTGAAGGAGCGGCCGCGCTGGCTGAACAGCTGCTTCATCGGCGTATCGTGCATGTAGACGCCGTGCTCGTTCGGCATGTCGAGACGAACAAGCCCCAGCGCATTCTGCGGACCGGGGTCCTGGCGGAAGCGGATCTTGCTCGCGTCGGCGTGACGCCAGTCGATGTTGGTCGGATCGATCTCCGGTCCGTTGTAGTTGCCGCTCAGGACCCGGATCTGCTCCTTCTCCAGGTAGTCCGGCTCCTTGGCGAGGCGGGGGATCAGGTCGAGGGCGGCCACGCTCTCGGGCACGCGCCAGTAGGGAAAGAAGTTCAGCGCCTTTATGGTGGCGCGCACGTTCGGCGTCTGCCGCTCGGCCTTGCCGGCGATCACGCGGTGCCGAAGCTCGACCTGATAGTGCTCCACGGCCTCGAGCTGGAAGGCTGGAACGTTGACGAGGATGTAGCGATCCTCGGTCCGCTGCGTACCGAGGTCGCGCAGCCGCTGGAGGTTGAGGCGAAGCTGCGACAGCCGCGCCTGCGCCGGCACGTTGAGGGCATCGAGCGTCGGCTTGTCGACGCGGCCCGACACACGCAGGCCGTGGTTGATCTGGAAGCGCCGCACCGCGGCCTCGAGGTCGGCGCCGTAGCTGTAGCCGCCGCCGTAGGGATCCGCCGCCCGGCGAGACAACTCACCCCCGATCATGAGGCGGCGACGCAAAAGCGGAATACGGTCGTCATTGTCCTCGGGGCGGATCATGCGCGACCCCGGAAGCTGCGGCCAGCCGCCACGCGCGACGATCTCCTGGTAGCGGTGGATGGCGTCCTGGAGCGCTTCCACCATCAGGTCGCTGCGCAAGGGCGTCGCGTCGGCGCGCAGGTCGTCAACCACCTCACCGCGCCGGCGCGGCTCCTCCTCCGAGGTGCGGCGCGGGGAGCCGTAAGAGCGACCGAAGCCGGGCAGGGACTCCCACCAAGAACCATCGCCTCCTTGCGCCAGAGCCGTCCCGCCGGCGGAAGCAATGAGTGCGCAGGCTAAGAGCAGCGTCCGAAACCGCGTCCTGCCCTGGCTCTGCCTCATCTGAATTTGCCCTCTTCCAAAGTCTGCAGCCTGCCGTATGCGCAGCCAGCGCTGCGCAGCGGGTGCTCCGGAACAAAGAACACTGAACCCTCTAAACTCCCGTCGGGTGCGGCCCGGTGTGGCGCGACCCGCCATCGCGCGCCGAATCGGGAAAACCCGCGCCTGACCACGGTTCCTATAGCTCGCGTCAGGGATATGGCCAAACAAAGACCGATCACACCGGGTCACCAGGAATTGAGCCGCCAGATCAGAGACTAGACGGCGCCCTCCACGCCGGTGCGGGCACGCCCCGGCGCCGCTCCAGCTCGGGCGGGGCGGTCACGGTCCGGTGGCGCGAACTTGCATCGCGGGCTGTGCCGCTGAGCGCCTGGGGACAGGCTTCGGCTCGGACAGAAGGCGCGGACGGCCGCCTAGAGCGGAGCGTATCCGCACCCATGGGAAGTTGGCGCCCGGGTCCACCTTCGTCTTGTAGGTCCCGCCTCCGCAGCGGAACGTGCGCTCGTCGACGTCGGCATGTCCCTTGATGTTCTCGAGCGGCACGCCGTGACGGGTGCGGATCGACCTCAGCAAGGCGATCAGCGCATCGATCTGGCGCGCCCCGTAGGGCTCCTGGCCATCGCCCTCGTGCACGAGCTCGATGCCGATCGAGGTATCGTTGTTGTCGAGCGCGTGATTGGCGATCCGGTTCTCCGGGGTGCTTGCGAGCACCATGCCCTCGCGGTCCACCACGTAGTGAATGCCGAGGAAGGGGTGCCGGTCGAAAAAGGTTTTCCATCGCTCCGCGTCGCCGGGCGCGCCGGAGAACACCACCTCGCCGCCCGAGCACGACGGCCCGCTGATCGCGTGCACGATGATGGTATCCACCCTATCGCGCCGCACGCCGTTGGTGGCAGCCCCGGCGGGCCCTGTCGCCATCAGGGCGGCCATCCCCGCCAGAATGCAGTTGCGTTTCACTGGTCCTGTCCGATCGGCGGGCGTCCCGCCCGTGCGGTCTTGGCAAGGGATGGTGACCCCAAATGGCTGAGATTGTGTTGCTTTCGCGGTCGAAAGGGAAGGCCGCGGAGGGGCAGAGAGCCCGGAATTTAGCCCCCAAGGCCCGTCGCGGGGCGTGCCAGACCCGATACGCAGGTCTATGCTTTGGCGGCCGACGGCGCAGGGCCTGCCCCCTGCTCGAGACAAAAAACAGCCCGGCGGCCGTGGTCTTGGGAGGAAGGTGCATGCCGGAGTACAGCGTCGGCACCCTCGCCGAATTCGCCGAGGGCGACCGCAGGGTCGTCAAGTGCGGTGAGGCCGAAATCGGCGTGTTCCGCGTCGACGGCCAGTTCTACGCCTGGCACAACGCGTGCGCGCACCTGGGCGGACCTGTCTGCCAGGGGCGCATCATGCCCAAGGTGATCGAGCCCACGGACGCCGAGCAACGCACGCGCACGCTCGAGTACGACGAGAGCGAGCGCCACATCGTGTGCCCCTGGCACGGCTACGAGTTCTCCCTGAAGACGGGGCGCCATCCCGGCCACGCGCACCTGCGGCTGAGGAAGGCAACCGTCAAACTGCGCGACGGAGAGGTCTATGTCGTTCTCTGACCGCCCGGCGGCACGTGACCTCGCCAACGACGCCTACGCCTGGATCGACCGCATCGCGCCCGATCTGCTCAGCGCCTCGCGCGAGCTCGTCGAGGCCGGGGAAGCGGGACGCGTTTCGGACGAGGCGGTGGCCCAGATCATGACGGCCGCGATCAGACTCTACGTCGCCAAGTCCGACGGGGAGGAGCGCACCTTCCGCCCGATCGCCGGTCGGCGCGATGAGGAGCTGACGCCGACCGAGCTTCTGTCTGCCGTCTCCGAGCTCTTGCGCGCGCTCCGCCTCGGACCGATGGAGCTTGCGTTGTGGTATCGCCGCCGGCCCGACGAGGATGCCGGCCCGTCAAGCGCGTAGGAGGCCCGCCCAGCCGACAGGGAAGAGGCAGCCGACAATGGAGGAAGCCATGGACGCCCCCGCGAGCTTGAAGTCCGAGCCGCTTTCGCCGCAAACGATCGACGTCAATGCCGATACCCGCGACATCCTCGCCCACGCCCGGCGCTACGCCAAGCGGCGCGGCCTGGAGGACTGGTTCATCGCCGACATCGATGCCCATCACGTCGAGACCGTCTCCTGGAAGGAGATCGTCTCCTACATCGAGGACCCCGTCGTCCGCGACAATGCCATCCGTTTCCAGAGCGATCGGATGGGCGCGCCGCCTTACGGGCTCAACGGCGACCTCGGCCTGCGCTACCAGTCCGTCGGGGGACGCATCCCGCACCAGGACGATCGCCGCGAGAAGGTCGAGGAGAGGGAAGTGCACCGCGACGTCGTCCTCACGCGCCGGGCCATGGACTCGCTCGGGATCGACAACATGGTGGTGTTCCCGACGCCGATGCTGTTCCTTGGCATGCATCCGCAGCCGGAGATGGAGATCTGGCTCGGCAATGCCTACAACCGCTGGCTGATCGATCGCATCCTGTCGGCGGACGATCGCATCAAGTCGCTGATCTACCTCCCCTTCAATACGCCCGAGGAGGCCTGCCGCACCGTCGAGGAGCTCGGGGACAAGAAGGGCGTCATCGGCTACTGCGTCACGAGCACACGCAACAAGCCGGTGCATCACAACGACTACATGCGCCTCTACCGTATGATCGAGGAGCAGGGCAAGCCGCTCGCCTTCCACGCCGGCTACCACTGGCAGGACCCCTCGCTCGCCACCATCAACCGCTTCGTCGGCATGCACGCGCTGGGGTTCGTGTGGTGCAACATGGTGCACATGACGAACTGGATCCTGAACGGCATTCCCGAGCGCTTCCCGAAGCTCAAATCCGTGTGGGTCGAGAGCGGGCTCGCCTGGGTTCCGTTCCTGATGCAGCGGCTCGACGACCAGTTCCTCATGCGCCAATCCGAGGCGCCCATGCTCAAGCGCTGCCCGAGCGAGTACATGCGCGAGCACTGCTACTACACCACCCAGCCGCTGGAGGTGACGCACCCGAAGGCCTTGGCAACCACGCTTGAGATGATCAACGCGGAGACGCAGCTGCTCTTCGCGTCGGACTGGCCGCACTACGATTTCGACCTGCCGCAGATGATCTGCGAGCTCGGGTGCCTGTCGGAGCAGGCCAAGCGCAACATCATGGGCCTCAACGCCGCGCGCATCTTCAATCTCGACCCGACCCCGCGCAAGAAGCTGTAGGCCTTGGGCCAGAGGCGAGGCGGCCTTCATTCCTCCTGCAAGCTCCGACGGGTTGGGCAGGTCTGCCGCAACAGCAGTTGTCAGCGAGGCTGCCGGCGCGCGACAGTGTGCCGGGGCGGAGTGCATCACCGCGTGCGCCCCGTCCCGAACCGCCAGCAAGAAGACAGAGAGAGCCCATGCCCTTCCTGACCACCGACGATAGCGTCAAGCTCTTCTATGAGGAGACCGGCAGCGGCACGCCCGTCGTCTTCGTGCACGAGTTCGCCGGCGATTGCCGCAGCTGGGAGCCGCAGATGCGCGCGTTTGCCCGCCGCTATCGCTGCATCGCCTTCAACGCGCGGGGCTGGACGCCCTCGGAGGTGCCGGCCGACGTCGCCTCCTACTCCCAGGCCCGCGCCCGCGACGACATCCGCTCGGTGCTCGATCAGCTCGGGATCGCCAAGGCGCACATCTGCGGCCTGTCGATGGGCGGCTTCGCCACGCTGCATTTCGGCCTCGCCTATCCCGAGCGCGCCCTTTCGCTGGTCGTCGGCGGCGTCGGCTATGGCGCGGAGAAGGGCGAGCGCGAGAAGTTCCGCAACGAGGCGGTCGTGATCGCGGGGAGGCTCGAGAGCCAGGGCATGGCCAAGTTCGCCGAGGCCTACGCCTATGGGCCGACGCGCGTGCAATTCGAGAACAAGGACCCTCGCGGCTTCGCCGAGTTCAAGCAGCAGCTGGCCGAGCATTCGGCCAAGGGCGCCGCCAACACCCAGCTCGGCGTGCAGAAGGAGCGCCCCTCCATCTTCGACCTTGAACCGCAGCTCAAGAAGCTGACGGTGCCGACCCTGATCCTCAGCGGCGACGAGGACTGGCCTTGCCTGCTGCCCGGGGTCTACATGAAGCGGATGATCCCTTCGGCCGCCTTGCAGCTCATTCCCAACAGCGGCCACACCATCAACATCGAGGAGCCCGATGCCTTCAATGCGGCCGTCGCCGCATTCTGGACCCAGGTCGATGCGGGACGCTGGCCGATGCGCGATCCGCGCGCGGTGAGCGACAGCATAACGGGCATGACGAAATAGCCGCCGTCCTCCTCCCGCACATGCAGTACCGCTCCCGGCGCCAGCAGCCGCCGGCAATCACTTCCGGAGAACACCGTTGTCGAAGCTTCCCGAATACGAAATCTATGCCATCCGCTACGCCAAGCAGGACAAGCGCTCCGAGGGGCACATGTTCCTCGGCGGCGACCACCACAAGATGATCCAGGGCCTCGATTTCTTCACCTATGCCCTGAAGGGTGGAGGCCGGACCTGGGTGGTCGATACCGGCATGACCCAGCGCGAGGCCAAACGCATGGGCCGCGCCTACGACTTCATCTGCCGGCCAAGCGAGGCTCTGGCCAAGATCGGCATCGACGGGGCGAGCGAGCCCGATGTAATCCTGACGCACGCGCATTTCGACCACGTCGGCACGATCGGCGACTATCCCAAGGCCCGCTTCCACATCCAGGACGAGGAGATGATCCACGTCACGGGCCGCGACATGACGCACCCGCCGTTCCGCGCCGCCTACCACCCCGACGACATCAAACCGCTGATCGATCTCATCTATGCGGGGCGCATGGTCTTCCACAAGGGCGACGTCACCATCGCGCCGGGCATCGAGTTCATCCTTTTGGGCGGCCACGCGCGCGGGCAGGCGATCCTGCGCGTGCATACCGCCCGCGGGTGGGTGATCCTGGCGTCCGATGCTGTGCACGTGTTCGAGGAGGTCGACGAGGAGCGCCCCTTCGCCATCTTCTACGATCTTCCCGGCATGCTCGAGGGCTATCGCCGCATCAACCGGCTGGCGGGCTCGCGCGATCTCGTCATCCCCGGCCATGATGCGCGCGTGACGAAGGCCTATCCCTCCGTTCCCGGCCTCGAAGGCACGGTGATGCGCCTCGACAAACCGCCGAAGTGGTAGGGTCGGCGCCAACAAGGCGGGAGGCGGCCGGCAGAAGTCGCTACTCGCATGCGTCGGGAGGAAGCGGATGCGCGACATCATACTGATCGGCTTTCTGCAGGCGCAGAACTGCTCGAACTTCGCGGGCTCCTGGCGCCATCCCGACTCGCGGAATGACTTCGCCTCGCCCGACTACTACGCCCACATTGCCCGCGTGCTGGAGGCCGGCAAGTTCCAGCTCGCCTTCTTCGATGATCGCCTGGGCATGCCGGAGTTTCACGGCGGCCGTTTCGCCGAGGCGGTGGCCCACGGCATCCGCTGCGTGAAGATGGATCCGATCGCTTGCCTGATGCCGATGGCGATGAACACCACGCGGCTGGGCGTCGGCTCCACCTACTCAACGACCTACTATCACCCTTTCCACGTTGCCCGCCTGTTCCAGACGCTGGACCTGATGACCAACGGCCGCGCGGCCTGGAACGTCGTCACCTCCATGAACGACGTCGAGGCGCGCAACATGGGCCTCGACGAGGTCATCGAGCACGATGCACGTTACGACCGTGCCGACGAATTCCTGGAAGTCGTGCACGGCCACTGGGACACCTGGGCCGACGACGCCCTCATTGTCGACAAGGCGACGGGGCGCTTTGCCGATCCCGGCAAGGTCAGGCGCATCGATCACAAGGGCGAGCATTTCAAGTCGCGCGGCCCCTTCACCGTACCGCGCTCGCCCCAGGGCCATCCCGTGGTGATCCAAGCCGGACAGAGCGGGCGCGGCCGGCGGTTCGCCGCGCGCTGGGGCGAGCTCATCTTCACCAGCAACCCCGGTCTCGAGGCCTCGAGGAAGAACTACGCCGAGCTCAAGGCCGACGCGGCCGCGCTCGGCCGCAACCCCGAGCACGTCAGGATAGCCACGCTCTGCCATCCCGTGGTGGCCGCGACCAAGGCTGAGGCAGAGGACAAGTTCGCCCTCATCGAGACGCTGCCCCTCGAAGTCAACTCGCTGATGCTCTTGTCGGAGAACAGCAACTTCGACTTCGGCTCCAAGCCGCTCGACGAGCCCTTCACCGATGCCGAGCTTTCCCGCTTCACCGGCACCCAGTCGCACCGCGACCGCGTTCTGGCTGCGCTCGGCGGGCGCAAGCCGACGCCGCGCGACTTCATCACGATCACCCGGCGCGGCAAGCTGCCGCCGCCGTGGGTCGGCGGCCCCAAGGAGGTCGCCGACATCTTCGAGGAATGGTTTGCAGCACCGGCCTGCGACGGCTTCGTGATCGGCGCCGCCTGTGTTCCCGGCAGCTACGAGGATTTCGTGAATCTGGTGGTGCCCGAGTTGCAGCGGCGCGGGTTGTTTCAGAAGGACTACAAAGGCCCCACGCTCAGGGAAAACCTCGGCCTGCCCCGCCCCGTGGTATGAGGCGGACAACAAAGCCGGCGATCGGGGATCGGAAGCGTAGATGCCGATCAGAACAGCCCGCACCGTACTTCGCCCTTGGCGCGCCGCAGATGGGCCGGCCTTCGCGGCGATGCATGCGGACGCCGAGGTAATGCGAGACGTCGACGGCCCGCTCACCCCATCGCAGAGCGACCAGAAGATGCATCGCTACATTGCCGCGCTCGAGGAGCACGGCTTCTGCCGCTGGGCGGTCGACGATCTCGACGGCACTTTCGTCGGCTACGCCGGGGTCATGCCTATCCCCGTGCATTTCCCGCTCGCCCCAGGTTTTCAGATCGGCTGGCGGTTCGTGCGGAGCGCATGGGGAAAGGGTTTGGCGTCGGAAGCCGCAGCCGCGGCGCTCAAGGATGTCTTCGACCGCACGGACCTGGCGGAGGTCATGAGCTACACAGCCCCCGACAACATCCGCTCGCAGGGCGTCATGCGGCGGCTCGAGCTGAGACGCGACCCCGCTCGCGATTTCACCGTGAAGGTCGACGGCGGGCAATGGACGGGATTGGTCTGGGTCGCCGACCGCAGGTGCCGCCATGCGGCGGCTCCAAACTGAGGATCATCACGATGCAGGATTTGGCAACGGGCTACGGCCTCATCGAAGGTCCCGTGTGGGATTCGGCCGAAGGCCTCTATTTCAGCGACGTGCTGGGTGGCGGCGTCTACTTGCTTGGCCGTACCGACAACGTCTCTCTCGCCGTGCCGAAGCGGCGCGGCGTCGGCGGCATGGCCTTGCACGCCGAGGGCGGCCTCGTCGCCGGGGGCCGCGACATCGTGCATGTGAGCCTCGCCGACCACAGCATGCAGGTGCTCTTCGATCAGAAGGGCGCCGACGGCGCCGTGGGCTTCAACGATCTGACGACGGACGCCAAGGGCCGCATCTACGTCGGCTCGATCGCTTTCGCCATCTTCAGGGGCGAGGAGCCCAAGCCCGGCAATCTCTACGTCATCGACCTCGACGGCCGGGTGCGCCGGATCTCCGACGGCATTTTGCTGACGAACGGCCTCGGCTTCTCGCCGGACGGCCGGCTGCTCTATCACTCCGATGCCCGGCGCGAGCTTGTGCGTGTCTACGACGTGCTGGACGACGGCTCGGTCGGCCCGTGGCGCGCCTTCGCCGCCCTCGGCCCCGGCAGCGTTCCGGATGGGCTCAAGGTCGCTGCCGACGGCTCCGTCTGGGTCGCCGACGCACACGGCGGCCGCGTCGCGGTATTCGGTCCCGACGGGCGCCATCGCCACGACATCCCCGTGCCGCGCCCCATGGTGACGAGCCTGTGCTTCGGCGGTGACGACCTGCGCGACCTCTACATCGTCACCGGCTCGCGCGGCGGCCCGAGCGAGAGCTGCGGCACCGTCTATCGGCTGCGCAGCGACGTCGCCGGCCTGCCGCTGCCGCCCGCGCGGGTGCGCCTTCGGAGATAGGAGTGTGCCGTCATCCCGGCCGTAGCGCGTCATGCTGGAAGCATGCCTTCGGCATGGCGCGAAGAGCCGGGACCCAGGGTTGCATTGGCGTCGGATTCCGCTTGACCCTGGGTTCCGGATACTTCGCTGGCGCGAAATTCCGGAATGACAATAGGGGCGAGCCGGGTCCTCAATCCGTCTCGATCGGCAGAGACTTGTCCTTGGCCCATTCCCCCATCGAGCCGTCGTAGAGGGTGAGGTTGTCGTAGCCGAGCTGGTGCAGCAGGAAGAGATCGATGGTGGCGGAAATTCCCCCGCCGCAGTAGCAGACGACGTTTCGGTCCTTGCCGACCCCCTGCGCCTCGAATTTGGTCGCCGCATCGGCGAGCGTCGTGAAGCCCTTGGTCTTGGCATCGACCAAAGTGGCTGCGGGAACGTTGACGCTGCCCGGCACGCGTCCCGGCCGACCATAGCGGCTGGGCTCGAGGCCCTTGTGGAACTGGGGACCCAGCGCGTTGACGATCACCGTGCCCTTGTCGCCAAGCGCACCCGCAACTGCGTTCCGATCGGCGAAGAAGCCCGGCCGCGGCATCGCCTGGAATTTCGCCGCCGGATAGCCCTTCGCCTTGCCGGTCTCGATCGGCAACCCCTCCGCCTTCCACTTGTCGAAGCCGCCATCGAGCACCGCGGCCCCGTCGAAGCCCAGCGACTTCAGCATCCACCAGAAGCGCGTCGCCCACATCATCGTGCCGATGCTGTAGAGCACCACGCGCTTGTCGCGGTCGAGACCGTGGGCGCCGAAGGCAGCTTCGAGCTGCGCCGTGGCGGGCATCATGAAGCGCAGCCGCGTGCCCTGATCGGAGAACTCGCCCTGCAGGTCGAGGAAGTCGGCGCCGGGGATATGCCCCTCTTCGAAGGAGCGCGTACCCGGCACGGCAACATAGGGGTCCTCGCTGCCGGCCGGCGTCGGCTCGAGGTACGTTGTGCAGTCATAGATCCTGAGGTTCGGCTGACCCAACGCAGGCGCCAGTTCGCCCGTGCTGATCAGCGCCTTCGGCTCTCGCATATCCACCTCCCTGCTGCTTTCGCTCCAACCTTGCTTCTGCGGTCCATCGCGCCGCGCCCGGCCTACTCTACCGCAGTTGCCGACGCGCACGCCTTCACGGGCTCGCAAGCTCGGCGAGCGTGGCAACGTCGGCCATGTCTTCCAGGCCATCGACGCACTCGATCAGCCGCTCGACCCTGTCGCTGTCGAGCGGGCGGGCTCCCGCCGCGCAGTTGCGACGGAACTTTCGCAGATGCTCCTCCCGGCTCAGCGGCTTGGCGGGGTTGCCCAGCACCACACCCAGCCTGGTGGCGCGGCGCGTGCCGTCGCCAAGACGGATCTCGACCTCGACCGGTGTAAGGGCGTTGGGATCGCCGGCATCCACCGCCTCGATGCTGACGCGCCCTGCCAGCGTCTGGCTCGCGGCGTCGCGGTACGCCTCCGGGGTGAAATGCCAAGCCTCGATGCCCCCGTACAGGAGCGCGCGGGAGGCCAGGTAGCGTGCGCACAGGCGGGCGTAATTGAGGCCCATGTCCGCCGACGGCGGTCGGCCGACGAGATGCTCAACGAGCGGCGGCACGCGTGCCGTCACGCTCTCGATCGCGTCGGCGCGAAAACCGGCCTCCTCGCGCAGGGCGAGGCAAGCCTCGATGATGCCGTGCGTGGCCCGGCCCGATGCGAAGGGCTTGTGGGCCAGCTCGGCGACGAGCCAACGTTTGCCGAGGTCGCGAGCCACACGCGCCGGCTCGCCGGCAGCCTCGATCAGCCTGAAGTAGCCGAACCGGCCCTCCAGGATGTGCTTCGGTCCGCCGAAGCCGCGTTGCGCCAGATCGCAGGCGACGACGGCATTGCGGGCATTGAAGCCCATCTGCAGGGCGAGCAGTCCCGACCCCTCGGTATGCGCCTGCATGGTGCCGCAGCATTGGCCGTACACGAGCGAGAAGGCCTCGAGCATGGCCGCCTGATCGAATCCCATGAGCTTGCCAAGCGCCGCCGTACCGCCAAAGGCACCTGCCGTCGCCGGACGGAAGAACTGGAGTCCCGACGTGGCCGCAATTCCGAAGCCGGCCGCCACGTCGACGCCGAGTGTCACGGCGGTGATGAGATTTCGGCCGCTGACGCCCTTGCCGCGCTCCGCGCCTGCCATCGCCGCCGGCAGGACGATGCTCATGGCGTGCACGACCGCTTCCTCGTGCAGGCAATCGAATTCCGAGTTGTGCGCCTGACAGGCGTTGCACATCGCGGCTGCAGGCGCCGACAGCAGCCTGCCGTTGCCCCAGACGCGGGCTTCCTCGCGCTCTCCCCACAGCGTCTGCGCTTCCGCCAGCTCGCGGGCCATGGGACCCGAGCTTCCCGCGATCCCTACGCCCAGCGTGTCGAGTATGAACGTCTTCGCGGCGGCAACGGCGATGCCCGGCAGGTCCTCGAACCGTGTCCCCACGACGTGCCGGGCGAAGCTGTCGATGGCATCCATGGTGCGCTCGGATCACCCGCCGCTGTCAGGCGGTGTTGGCTGCGGCTTCCGCGACGAGCCAGTGCGTGAGAATTGCCGCGCCCTGCAGGAAGTCGTCGATCTCCATGGCCTCGCGCGGGTTGTGGCTGCCATTGGCATTGCGCACGAACAGCATCGCCGACGGCACCCCGGCCACCGCGAACGTCGCCGTATCGTGCGAGGCGGGGCTCGCGAGCGGCATGGTCGAAACGCCCAACCTCTCCGCCGAGTGCATCAGCTTGGCAAACACCTCGGGGTGGGAGGGCGCGACATCGGCGGCGGCCCTCGCTCCGAGGTCGAACCGCACGCCGCGCTTGCCCTCGATGTCCCTGACCAGCTGAAGGACGGCGGCCTCCAGGTCGGCCAGATGCGCCTTGTCGTAAGCACGCACATCGAGGCTCAGCGCCAGCTCCCCTGCCACCTTGGTCATGGCGTGCTCCTTCGGGTCCGTGTGGAAGCGGCCGATGGTGAAGGCCATGGGCCGCCCCGACGCATCGTTGCGCTTCCAGAGCTCGTCGAGGCCGATGGCGAAGTCGCTCCCTGCCAGCACCGCGTCGTGCCGGAACCGCCGCGGCAGGCCGACATGCGCGTATTCCCCGATGATCCGCACCTGCGGATAGCGGAAGTTGCCGGGAACGCCCGTGCCGACGGCAACCGCGACACCCGCCTCCACCAGCTGCGGCGCCTGCTCGATGTGCAGCTCGACCCACGCCCGGATCGAGCCGGCATCGAGGCTCGCCTTGCCCGCCCGCACCGACGCGACATCGGCGCCGCAATCCGCCATGTGCTCGGCGAGCGTGCGGCCGGTATCGACGCGCCTGGCCTCGAGGCCACCCTTGGGCAGCGTCCCGAAGGCGGAGCGGCTGCCGATGTAGGACACCTGGAACCAGACGCTCTCCTCGGCCCGTACCGCCATGGTCGTGATGTCGCAGCGCGGCTTGATGCCGAGCCGCTGCAGAGCCTTGATCGCCACCAGGCCGGCCAGCACGCCGGCCGCCCCGTCGAAATTGCCGCCATTGGCGACGGAGTCGAGGTGCGAGCCCGTCATGAGGCAGCGCGCGTCGCGATCGCTGCCCGGCAAGGTCATGAAGAGGTTGGCGGCATGGTCGCGCCGCACCTCGAGGCCCATGACCTCGGCATGGCCGGCGACCAGCTTGTGCGCGAACTCCTCGCCCGGCCCGTAGGTGTCCCGCCTCACCCCGTCGCCGTCGCGGCTACCGGCACGGAGGGCATCGAACAGCGCCGCCACGTCATGCTTCTGGGCCATGACGGCGGCGAGAACTTCGGCTGGTGCTGGCAGCAAGATTGTGTCTCCTGGAACTCCCTCGCCCCACCAAGGTTGGGGAAGGCACACGCTACGCGTCAGCGGGCCCAGACGTCCTTGAGCAACTGCAGCCAGTTGCCGCCCATCACCTTCTCGATCCGCGCCTGCGGCCACCCGTGCCGCTGCATCGCAGCTGTGAGGTTCGGGAAATCGCCGATCCTGCGCATGCCCTCCGGGTTGAGGACCTCGCCGAAATCGACGAGCTTGCGTCCCGAACCCTTGTCGTGGGTGATCCAGTCGAAGAAGGCGCGACCGTATTCCTGCGTGAAGTCGGTCCCGATGCCGACGACATCCTCGCCGCACAGATTGATGACGTACTCGATGGCCTCCACGTAGTCATCGACGGTGGCAGCCGGACCACGCTTGAGGAAAGCAGGAAACATCGTGACTCCGACGAACCCGCCGCGGTCGGCAATGAAGCGTAGCTGCTCATCGCTCTTGTTGCGCGGGTGCGCCTTGAGCCCTGCAGGCAGGCAATGCGAATAGGCCACGCGCTGCTTGGACGCCAGTATCGCGTCCTCGCTGGTCTTGGCGCCGACATGGGAGAGGTCGCACAGAATGCCCAGCCGGTTCATCTCCGCCAGCACGTCCCGGCCGAAGTCCGACAGGCCGCTGTCGCGGGTTTCATAGCAACCCGAGCCGACAAGATTCTGCGTATTGTAGGTCAACTGGATGATGCGCAGGCCGAGCTCATGGAACAGGGCGAGATACTCGATCCGATCCTCGATGCCTGAGCTGTTCTGCCAGCCCAGGATGATGCCGGCCTTGCTCTCTCGCTTGGCGCGATGAATGTCCTCGGTGGTATAGATCTGCGTGATGAGGTCGGCGTTCTCCCTGAGCCAGGTCTTCCACCTCGCCGTGTTGCGCATCGTCTCGGTGAAATTCTCCCACACGCAGCTCGTGCAGTTGGAGGCCGTCACGCCGCCGCGTCGCATGTCCTCGAACACGCTGCGGCTGAAATTCGAGACGTTGAGCCCATCGATCACGATGAGCCTGTCATGGAGCGTGGACACTTGATCCTCCCGCGAGCGCGCTTGGGCCTAGTCTTGCCGAAATGCGGCGGCAGCGGAAGTCCCTGCGGGGGTACCGGCGGTGCGACTCCAAGCTTACTCCCGGGACGCCCGTCACCTCGCATTCAGTCCGGCAAGCGCCCGTCGCGCCCGCTCGACGTCCTCGCGCCCATTCTCTGTGGCCGGTGCCGCCTCGAGTGCGATCGCGGCCTTGAGGTCGGCGATGGCCTTGTCGCGCATGCCGTGCTCGCGATAGACCAACCCACGCTCCACCAGCGCCCACCGTCGCAGCGGAAGGCCGCCGTCGCCCGCGAAGCGGATGAGTGCCGAGCAGACACGCAGCTGTCGCGCACGATCCGAGTTCCTCGTGCAAGCATCACGTCCGCTGTCGAGGGCCAGTGCCATGCCGGCGATCGCGGCCGGAAATCGCGGGTCGCGCTTTCGAGCCTCATCGAAGTCCGCCAGCGCGAGATCGAAGTCCTCCTTGTCGGCATAGGCGCTGCCCCGGAAATGCAATGCGAGGGCGGCATCGACCGGCGTGAGGCGGCCAGACTTCAGGAGCGTGGTGCAGCCGCGAATGCGCGCGTCCGGATTTCCCGCCTGATTGCAGTCCGCCGCGGGATCGGCATGTGCACGCGATATCACCGCTATCATGCCGACGGCCGACACGACGGCGAGCGCACCGTTGCTTCGTTTACGCCTCATCGGCAGCCCTCCCGCTCCAAGGCAGGAAGGAGTAGCACGCGCCGGCAGAGAACTCCGGGTGCCATGGGCTTAGAGTGAATTCGATTGCGCGCCGCCGATCAACGGTTGCCGGCACCGGCGCGGAGCAGCTTGTAGGTGATGGAATCCGTCAGCGCCTCGAAACTGGCGTCGACGATGTTGGGCGAAACGCCCACTGTGAACCAGCGTTCGCCCGTGCTCTTGTCATGGCTCTCCACCAGCACGCGGGTGATGGCTTCGGTGCCGCCAGTCAGGATGCGCACCTTGTAGTCGACGAGCTCCACGTCCTTGATGTGGCGCTGGTAGCGGCCGAGGTCCTTACGCAGCGCCTGGTCGAGCGCATTGACGGGGCCGTTGCCCTCCGCCACCGACCAGAGCGGCTCCTCCTCGTCGTCGACGAAAACCTTCACGGAGGCTTCCGATACGGTGACCAGTTCGCCCTTGGCGTTGTGGCGCTTCTCGACCATCACGCGGAAGCTGTCGACCTTGAAGTATTCGGGCACCTGGCCCAGGAGCCGCCGCGCCAGCAGCTCGAAGGAGGCGTCCGCCCCCTCGTAGGCGTAGCCCACGGCCTCGCGCTCCTTCACCTCCTCCAGCAGGCGGCCGACGCGTGCGTCCTCCTTGCCGAGCGGGATGCCCAGCCGCTCCAGCTCATGCAGCAGGTTCGACTTGCCGGCTTGGTCGGAGACCAGCACCCGGCGCCGGTTGCCGACGATCTCGGGATCCACATGCTCGTAGGTGGCGGGCTCCTTCAGGATGGCGGAAGCATGGATGCCGGCCTTGGTGGCGAAGGCTGCCTCCCCCACGTAGGGGGCCTGCCGGTTGGGCGCGCGGTTCAGGATCTCGTCGAGCAGGCGGCTGGCGTGCGTGAGCCGCCGGAGGCGCTCCAGCGTCACCTGCGTCTCGAAGCGCTCGGCATACTCGGGCTTCAGCAGCAGCGTCGGAATGATGGAGACGAGGTTGGCGTTGCCGCAGCGCTCGCCAAGGCCGTTGAGCGCTCCCTGGATCTGGCGCACGCCGGCGCGCACCGCCGCCAGCGTGTTGGCCACCGCATTCTCGGTATCGTTATGCGTGTGGATGCCCAGATGCGTGCCAGGCACGTGCCCGGCCACATCGGCGACGATCTCGCCGATCTCGTGCGGGAGCGTGCCGCCGTTGGTGTCGCATAGCACAACCCAGCGCGCTCCGGACGTGTAAGCCGTGGTCGCGACCGCGAGCGCATAGTCGCGGTTGCCCTTGTAGCCGTCGAAAAAGTGCTCGCAGTCGATCATGGCCGCGCGGCCGGACTTCGCCACCGCCTGCACCGACTCCGCGACGCCCGCCAGGTTCTCCTCGTTGCTGATGCCAAGCGCGACGCGGACGTGATAGTCCCAGGCCTTGGCGACGAGGCAGATGGCGCGGGCCTTGGCCTGGAGTGTCGCTTGGAAGCCCGGGTCGTTCGCCACCGAGCGCCCCGCGCGCTTGGTCATGCCGAAGGCCGTGAAAGTGGCGTTCTTCAAGCCGGGGTCGGCGCTGAACAGCTCGGTATCCGTGACGTTGGCTCCGGGATAGCCGCCCTCGATGTAGTCGAGACCCAGCTCGTCCAGCGTGGCCAGAATCAGCCGCTTGTCCTCGAGCGAGAAGTCGACACCCGTCGTCTGCGCGCCGTCGCGCAGGGTGGTGTCGAACAGGTAGAGGCGTTCCCTAGCCATGGGCGGCATCCTGGTGAGCAACCGGCGTGCGAAGCTTCGGCACGCGGCGTTTCCTGCCGGCAGCCGCGGTCACGAGCGGCTCGACGGCGGCGAGAAGGCGCTCCATGTCTGCGACGACGACCTGCGCCTGCGCTGGCTCGGCGGACGCATCGGCGTAGTCGGCAACCCAGCGGGCGTGCCGCTGCCGGTTGAGGAACCCGCGGCCGAGCGCGCGATCGAACCCGCGCTCCGCCACGAGATGCCTGTCGAAACGGCGCACGATGGTGCTGTGCTTCTTGGAATGGGCGAGCGTGCTTCTGACCGTCGACAAGGCCGCGCGCGCCGCACCGAACATCGCATAGTAGGCGCGATTGACGGCCCCGTCGGGATCGCCTGCCTCGAGCAGCAGGCGTGCCGATCGGGCCGCGCCGCGGGCCTTGGTCCACAGTGCGCTCATTCCAGGGCCCCCGCCGTCCGCGGCCATCGCTCCGTGTCGTGGTCGGGGTGCTGGTGGGAAACGATCGAGGCGTAGAAGCCGGCGACTTTGGCCGCCTCGGTCTCCGACCGCGTCGGCAGACCGGGCAGGTCGTCGACCCAAGGCAGGCGGCTCTCCGGCGCAAGCTGGATGACGGGTGCGATCTCGCCCGCACGGTCGAACACCGCGATCGCGACCTCGATACCGCCTTCGTACTCGTAGGTCAGCGGCGTGCCGCAGTCGGCGCAGAAGCCGCGCCTGACCTTGTTGGAGCTGGCGAAATGCTTGGGGCTCCCGCGCGTCCAGGTCAGCCCGCGCGCCGTGACCAGCAGCCCACCGATGCTGCCGAACGCCTTCTGGCACATGCGGCAATGGCAGACGGATGGCCGACCCAGGCGTTCGACGGCGAAGCGGACGGCCCCGCATTGGCATCCGCCGCTATGGCTGCTCTGGCTGCTCATGATGGTGTCTCATTTCTCTCCTGCGCCGGCGGCGCCAG
>Ga0111539_10003314_pt1 | contig 21248 bp, 18 predicted proteins | sample RhiMethybrSRZTD1_FD_79667 | JGI IMG/M metagenome (GOLD analysis project Ga0111539, IMG submission 79667) | Populus rhizosphere microbial communities from Tennessee, USA - Rhizosphere MetaG P. TD hybrid SRZTD1 (version 2) (version 2) | ecosystem: Host-associated > Plants > Roots > Rhizosphere >...
GACTGCGCGGGCCTGCACGCGGGTAACTGCGTCAGCAGCCTGACGACGGCGGCGAATCCGGAGATCCGCACGCGCTTCCGCATCGGTTGGGAAACGCCGTGGAACGTCGATTTCGCGGTGACCCATCGCTACATTGGTCCGGTCTCCCAGGAAGGGGCCGCGGCCGACCGTATCGATCGGAACTTCAGCCACGAGAACTACTTCGACGTGTTCGGCAGCTGGAACGTCACCGATATGGCGAACGTGCGTCTGGGCATCAACAACGTGCTCGACAACGATCCGCAGATCAACGCCAGCGTCGGCACGACGGGCAACGGCAACACGTATCCGCAGGTGTATGACGCCATCGGTCGTTACATCTTCGGCGGCGTGACCGTGAAGTTCTAGGCAGTACACGGGAGCTGCGGCGAAAAGATTCTTCTCCTGCGAGAGGTGTATGAAGGATTCGTCCACCTTGAGAAATCCAACGCCGCAGCTTTCCGTCACGAGTCGGGTCGGAGCGCAAACGCGACAATCGAATCGCCGAGCTTCGTACCCATCCGCGCGCTCCCGCCGGCAGCGATGACAACATACTGCCGCCCGCGCCATGCATACGTCATTGGCGTCGCCTGGCCGCCGGCCGGCAGCCGTCCCTTCCACAGCTCCTCGCCCGTACGCTGGTCGAAGGCACGCAGGTAGTCGTCCATCGCCGCCGCGATGAACAGGACGCCACCACCGGTCGCTACCGGTCCGCCCAGGTTGGGCGTGCCGAGCTCGAGCGGCAGAGGCGCGGGCGCGAGATCACGAACGGTACCGAGCACGCTTTCCCAGCGGATCGCGCCGGCGCGCAAGTCGATCGCTGCGAGCGTGCCCCACGGCGGCGGATTGCATGGCAGCCCGAGCGGCGAGACGACGAGCTCGCGCCGCATTCCGTAAGGTGTGCCGCGCTGGGGACGTACCTCAGCCTTCGGATGCGTTGCCGCGTCACTGTGCAAGCGAACCGCCGGGACCAGCGTTACGAGGTGCGCGGCCCGGCTCGTGTTGACGAACAGCGTCTGCGATGTCGGGTCGAACGCAGCTCCACCCCAGTTCGCGCCGCCGCCGTTGAATGGGAAGACGATCGTGCCTTGCAGCGATGGTGGGGTGAACAGCCCTTCGGAGCGGGACATCGCGATCAGATCGCGGCACTTTGCCTTGTCCCATGGCGTCAGGCCCCAAGCCATTTCGGAGGTCAGCCGCTGCGGTACGAGCGGCGCCGGTTTGAGTGGCATTGGCTGCGTGGGCGAGAGGCGCTCGCCCGGCGCACCCTCTTGCGGCACGGGCCGTTCGACAACCGGGAACAGCGGTTGCCCATTCTCGCGGTCGAGGACGAACACGAAGCCGGTCTTCGTAACCTGCACCACCGCGTCGATGTCGCGACCATCGCGAGTGATCGTGACGAGTGACGGTTGCGCGGGCAGGTCATAGTCCCAGACGTCGTGATGAATCGTCTGGTAGCTCCAGACTCTGCGGCCGGTCGCTGCGTCCAGCGCGATCACCGAGTCAGCATCGCCGTTGTCGCCGGGGCGTAATCCGCCGTAGAAGTCAGGGCTCGGGCTGCTGGTCGCCAGGAAGACGAGCCCGCGCTCTTCATCCACCGACATCGGCGCCCAAACGTTGGCCGCGCCGCTGCGCGGCAGCTCGGCGATGGGATCGAAGCTCCAGACGAGTCGGCCGGTGCGCGCGTCGAATGCGCGCACGGTGCCGCGCGGGGCATCAGAGCGCCAGGCGTCGCTGATCGACGAGCCGACGATCACTCGCTCGCGCGCGACGACTGGCGGCGACGTGATCTGGGCCTCGCCGGGCCAGACACGTCCCCGATCTGTCAGCACGCGAACTTGTCCGTTGCGACCGAAGGCATCGCAGGGTCGACCGGAGCGGGCGTCCAGAGCGATCAGGCGTCCGTCGGTCGTGCCTGCGAAGACGCGCGCTGCGCAGACGCTGGCGGATCCGGCGACGGGGTCCCGCCAATGCGTGACGCCGCGGCACGTGTAGTGATTGCCGGGGCGCAGGTCAGTGCGCACGTGCGGGTCATGGCGCCAGCGCGGCGTGCCGGTCCCTGGCTCGAGCGCAATCACTTCGTTGAATGGCGTGCAGAAGATGAGGCTGTCCTCGACCAGGATCGGAGTCGCTTCGAAGGCGGTGTCGCGCAATGCCGGACTTCGCCGCGAGTCGCCGGTGTGGAAGGTCCAGGCGACGTGCAGCCGCTCGATATTGTCCGGCGTGATCTGCGTCAGGCCGGCATAGCGCGTACCGCCCGCGTCACCGCCGTAGCTCGCCCAGTCGGCCGCGCCCAGCAGGCCATCGGGCCCGACCCGCGTCGGGCGGCTCGCCAGCCAGGCTGTGCTCGCCGCGACCACCGCTGCAATCGCTGCGAACCGGCTGAACCTGCGCACTCGCTTGCCTCCCGTCTGTTCCTGTAATATAAAACGAATGACCGTTCTTTATTATGAGACGCCGACGATGACGACGAAAGCCCTGACGATTAGCGGCATCTTCGAGCTCTATCGCTCGGCCGGACGCGCGGCCTATCGCGGCGAGCAGGTCAGCCAGCTCGAGCATGCGCTGCAGGCCGGCTTCGCCGCCGAGCAGGCTGGCGCGTCGGCCGCGCTGATCGTCGCGGCGCTGCTGCACGACTACGGCCACTATGTTCACGACATGGAAGGGATCGACATCCTCCGCGGTGTCCACGACCGGCATGACGCGATCGGTGCCGAGGCGCTGGCCAGCGTTTTCCCCGCGGCGGTCACCGAGCCGATCCGGCTGCATATCGAAGCGAAGCGCTACCTCTGTGCGTGCGACCCGATCTATCTGGCGTCGCTGTCGCTGGGCTCGACCTTTTCGCTGCGAGTGCAGGGTGGAGCTCATTCCGTGCAGCAAGCGGCGGAGTTCGGCGCGCTGCCTCACGCGCAGGCTGCGGCGCAAGTGCGTCGCTGGGACGACGGCGCCAAGATCGCCGGGCTGAAAACGCCCGATCTCGAGCATTTCCGTCGCTATCTCGCCGCTTGCTGGGAAGGCTGATGCCGAAGATCTCTGCCGAGGCAGCAACACAGCGTCGCGACCAGATCGTGGATGCGGCCGAGGCGTGCTTTGCCCGGCAGGGCTTTCATGCGACGACGATCCAGGATGTGATCCGCGAGTCGGAGCTGAGCGCCGGGTGCATCTACAGCTATTTCAAGAGCAAGGATGAGCTGGTCAGTGCAATCGCCGAGCGTCGGCACGCCCGTGACGCCGAACTGCTCGGCGAGCTGAAGGAATCGAATTCGCCGGTGGCCGCGTTGTTGCACGTCGCCCGAGCCTTTCTCGAAGACCTGCGTACTGACGAAGGTTTGCGTATCCGGCAAGTCGGGCTCCAGTTGTGGGCGGAAGCGCTGCGCAACGAGGGCGTGCGCCGGCAGGTGGTCGATGGAGTGCGCCAGCCCGCGAACCTGATCGCAAGCTTGATCCGCCGCGGCATCCAGGCAGGTGAGCTGCGTGCGGACACTGATGATCGAGCACTGGCGCGAGCGATCGTGGCGCTGTTCCAGGGCCATAGCCTCCAGCGCCTCTGGGGTGAACCTCTCTCTATCGAAGGTGCCTTGTCCGCGCTGGCGGCAATGCTGCGAGGGTCTGCGGCACAGCCGAAATCGGCAAGCGCCCGGCGAGTGAGCCGTTCATGAAGTGGCGGCATCGCCAGCGGCGATGGCGCGCGCGGGCGAGGCTGCTGGCGCGACGGATGGACGAGCCGACCGCCGAGCGGCTGCTTGCGGTCATCGCATTCGCCAACGGTTCGCTTGCGCCGCTCCCGGCTGAGGCGCTGCTCGTCCCCATGTGCGTCCACCGGCCCAATCGATGGCTACGCTATGCAGCCATCGCGACCATCGGCGGGTTGCTGGGCGGACTCGTGGGTTACGCGCTCGGGGCGCTGGCGTTCGAGGAGATCGGGCGACCGCTGATTGCAGCCTATGGCGGCACAGAAGCCTACGCTGCGCTTCGGGCAAATGTCGGCGCTCACGCGATCGCTTACGTCATCGCCGCGGCGACTACGCCGGTGCCCTTCAAAATTGTGGCCATTACCGCCGGTGCGACGGGGGTCGACTTCGTTGCATTTGCCGTTGCCGGAGCCGTCGGCCGCGCAGCGGGCTACATGCTCGTCGCCGGTGCAGCGGCGGCAGGCCGCTCGGTGTTCAGCCAATTGAAAGCCCGCAGGCTGTCTGCGCGCAACCAGTCGGGTCAGTCGCCAGGTTGAGCTTGCGTGCCAGGAAGTGCATGCGTATATCAGCTGCACCATGAAGCTCCATAAAACACTCGCCGCGGCGCTCGTGGTCTCTCTTGTGGTCGCGACGCCTGCGGCCGCTGCAGACGACCTCTACGATGTAGTGATCGCCAACGGCCGCGTGATGGACCCCGAGTCCGGTCTGGACGCGGTCCGCAACGTCGGTGTCCGCGCAGGAAAAGTTGCGGCCATTTCGTCCGCCGCCATTCAGGGCCGCCGCACGATCGACGCCCGGGGACTGGTCGTTGCGCCGGGCTTCATCGATCTGCACGAGCATGGCCAGGCACCGAAGAACTACGAGTTTCAGGCGCACGATGGCGTAACCACTTCACTGGAGCTCGAAGCCGGCACGGCCGACGTCGCGGGTTGGTATGCGCTGCGTGAAGGCAAGTCGCTCATCAACTTCGGCGTCAGCGTCGGGCACATCCCGACGCGGATGAAAGTGATGAAGGATCCGGGCAGCTTCCTTCCCACCGGGGATGCCGCTCATCGTGCGGCGACTGACGCCGAGCTCGCGCAGATCGATCAGCGCATTGACACCGGGCTGAAGCAAGGCGCGCTGGCTGTGGGCATGGGCATCAACTACACCGCGGCGGCGACGCGCGGTGAAGTGCTCAATGTCTTCAGAGTTGCAGCCCGATATTCCGCGCCAGTGCATGTCCACTTGCGTTACGCCGGCGACAAACCTCCCGAGACCGGTCGCGCTGCACTGGAAGAGGTGCTCACTGCTGCCAGCGAGTCACAAGCCCCTTTGCACGTCGTCCACGTCACCAGCATGGGATTGCGCGATACGCCGCAATTGCTCGCAATGATTCGCGACGCCAAGGCGCGAGGCACTGACGTGACGACGGAGTGCTATCCCTACGTGGCAGGCAGCACCGGCCTCGAGAGCGCCGTGTTCGATCCCGGTTGGCAGGAGCGGATGCGAATCAGCTACGGCGATCTGCAATGGGTCAAGACCGGTGAACGGTTGACCGCCGAGACCTTCGAGCGCTACCGCAAGGAGGGCGGGGAGGTCGTCATCTTCATGATTCCGGAACCGGTCGTGCGGCTCGCGATCGCGGATCCCATGGTGATGATCGGCAGCGATGGCATGCCGACGACGGGCGCCAGCGTTCATCCGCGAGGGCAGGGCACGTTCTCCCGCGTGCTCGGCAAGTACGTCCGGGAGGAGAAGGCGTTGGATCTGATGACGGCGGTACGCAAGATGACCTTGATGCCGGCGCAACGTCTGGAGCAGCGTGCTCCGGCGTTCGAGACGAAGGGTCGCATCAAGGTCGGTGCGGATGCGGATATCACGATCTTCGACGCGAATCGCGTCATCGACCGCGCTACCTTCGAAAAGCCGTTGCAGTACTCGGACGGCATTCAGTTCGTCCTGGTCAATGGCGTGGCCGTGGTCAATGACGGCAAACTCGTCGAGGGCGTGCTTCCGGGGCGCGCCGCACGCGCGCCAACGCGATGAGTTGCGCCCACCTCACCAACGAAACGCCAAGGCCACGCCGGGGCCGTCGAAGCTGACAGACTCGATCGATTTGCCCGACTTCATGTCGTAGTCGATGTGACGCCACGCGCAAATCACGGAGCCCCACCCGAACGCATAGCCCACGCCAAACATCGCTTGCCAGGTGAGCGATGAATCGCCGGTGCCGACATCGAGGTAATACGGCATGAACCAGTGCTGCCCCTTGCCCAAGGTTGCTCGACCTTTGAGACCAACGATCGCATCCCAGTTGCGCGCGCCGGTGGTCCGGTCGCCGGCGCGATCGGGCAGCGCGACCGACCCGATGTTGCCGCTCAATTGCCAGTCGATCGTCTGATCGATGTCGATCAGCCGCGCGCCGCCGATCAGGTTCAACTCGTAACTGGGTCCCCATGCTGCACGCCACGACCCGGCCAACGTCCACAACCAGCCATTGAGGTCGTAGCGGACGGTGGCAGTCGCGTCGGCCGGCAGTGTGCCGCCGATGCTGAAATCGCGCGCTGGCGACTCAGAGTCGCCGATGTCCACGTAGATGACATCCGCGAACATGCCCCAGGGGCCCTTGTCCGCCTCGAACGAGCCCATGAACGCGAGATTCAGGTTCTCGAGGATCTTCGAGGCGTCGACGCTTGCGCTGCTGCCGCCGTCGGAGCCGGCGAAAGTGGACTCGCTGTCGATGCTGGGAAGGTAGAGGTAGACGACGGCCCCAAATTTCCACTCGTCGCTTCCCTGCGCCGCCGACGAGTGACTCGCGAGCAAGGTCGCCAGGCACAATGACACGGCAGCAAGCGCTCGTACGGCGTTCATGGTTCACGGTATCCTCGGCTCCTCGCCGACACCATCCGCGAGAGGGGCGTGCAACATGGGCAACAAACCCGGGTTCTATCTCGGCCTCGCAAAGAAGCATCCCAAGTACATTGCTGCGGTGGAAGCGCTGGGCAATGCTGTTCGTGAGAGCGGGCCGCTCGATTCCAGATTGCTGCAGCTCGTGCAACTGGCTGCCGCCGCTGCGATCCGCTCGGAAGGCGCAGTGCACAGCCACGCGAGGCGCGCCCTCGACGAAGGCGCAACACCGGACGAAATCCGCCATGCAGTGATTTCGCTGACCAGTACGATCGGCTTTCCGAACGTTACCGCCTCGCTCAGCTGGTGCGAGGACGTGTTCAAGGCAGCGAAGCCGAAGTCAGCGCGATGAAGAGTGGAGTCTGCCTCGCGCTGATGGCCGCGTTGCTGAGCAGCGCGACTTGCGCCGAGAGCCTGACGCGCGAACAGATCGTCCAGCGGCTCGCGAGCCCGCCGGCAGACCTTAAAAACCTCGAGGCGCCGGGTGCGAACCTCTCGGGGCTCAACTTCGCCGGCGCCACGCTGTTCGGTGCGAATCTCAAGGGAGCGAACCTGTCGGATTCGAACCTGGCGCACTGCAATCTCAACGTCGCGATTCTGCGCGATGCCGTGCTCGTCAATGCCGATCTGCGCGACGCGAAACTGTTTTCCAGCGTCGTCGTGAATGCAGACCTGAGCAAGGCCGATCTGCGAGGCGCGCAGCTGATGGGCAATTTCGAGCGCGCCAGGCTCGAAGGAGCGAACCTGGAGCAGGTGCAGGGCAGTGCCGATATGCGCAATCAGCCGATGGGGCTGGTCCGACTCGTTCTGGCCGGAGCACGCCTCAAAGGAGCGCGACTGGCCGGGGCCAGACTCGCTCGCGCCGATCTGAGCTTTGCGGATCTGCGCGAAGCCGACCTCACGGGCGTCGACTTGTCGCGGGCGAAACTGGTGGGTGCGGACTTCACCGGCGCAACGCTGACGAACGCCACGCTCGACGCAGCGGAGATTCACCAGGCGATCTTCAAAGGCGCAGTCGGCATGGAAACAGTGCGAGGGCTGGGTACGACCGAGGGCCGCGACACGGCGATCTTCGACCACTGACCCGAAGTAACATGCGCCATGCGGACCGCTTCTAGAGTCGTCTCGGGCACCACGTTGCTGCTCGCGCTGATGTGCTGCTCCTGTGCGATGGCGCAAGAGTCGATCGACTCCCGCCAGCTCAATTTCCAGCTTCTCGCCGCGGCGCGTGCAGGCGATGCGGCCGCGGTCGAACGCCTGGTGCATGCCGGGGCGTCGGTCAGGACGCGCAATCGCTTCGGCGCCACGCCCTTGCTGGAAGCAGCCCGCGGCGGCCACACCGCCGCCGTGCGCACGCTGCTCGCGGCGGCCGCGGACGTCAACCAGACGAATCTGGAGCAAGCCACTCCTCTGCTGGAAGCTGCTCGCAACGGCCACCTCGAGACGGCCAGAGTGTTGATCGAAAGCGGTGCGGACGTGAATCGCGTGGATCTGCAACTGCTGTCGCCGCTCATGCACGCGGTGTATGGCGGACACACGCAGGTGGTGAGCCTGTTGATCGAGAAGGGCGCGAAGGTGGATCTCGTCGACCGTACCGGCAAGTCCGCACTCGTCTACGCGGCAGGCTCCGGCAACGTGGAGATTCTCGCGCTCATTCTGGATCGCAGGGTCGATCCCAATCAGCGATTCGAGAACGAGCTGACCGCACTCATGTGGGCGGCCGGCTATGGTCACGTGGATGCCATGGAAGCACTGCTCGCACGGGGCGCGCGTGTGGACTTGCGGGACAATCGGGGCATGACCGCCCTCATGATCGCGAGCGCCCAAGGGCATCTTGCGGCCGTACGCAAGCTGCTCGAATCCGGAGCTGACAGATCACTCAAGGATCGAAGCGGCAAGACTGCACACGATCACGCGGCGGCCGGCGGCCATGCGGACGTCGTCAACGTGCTGTCGCCTACTGGATCTCTGCGCCCTGCGAGCTCTGGTACACCGTGAGCGAGGCGAGATAGTCCGCGAGGCCCGCGATCTCCTGCTCACTGAAGGTGGCGAACAGCGCGACCATGGCCGGTGCGTTGGTACGCACCTTGTTCTTGAAGTCGAGCATCGTACGCTGCAGGTACTCGCGGTGTTGTCCTGCCAGACGTGGCACGGCGCTGTTGCCTCGAAAATCGCCCAGGTGGCACGAGATGCATTCGCCGGATTCCTCGGCGCGCCGCGCGATTTCTACATTGGCGCCGTCGGCCGCGTGGCCGATCGATGGCCATTTCTGCTTCGAGAAGAACTGGGCGAGCATCTTCATCTGCTCGGGCTGCAGCGGCTGGACCAGCGGTCCCATGATGTCGCTCTTGCGCGCGCCGCTCTTGAAGTCCTTGAGCTGCAGGTAGAGGTAGTAGTACTGCTGGCCGGCCAGGATCGGGTTCTCGGGCACCTTCGACGCGCCGCCATCTCCGTGACAGGCGGTACAAGTCCGAATCACCTCGCGGACCGCAGCGAATTCGTCCTGCGCCGCTGCGGGCGACGCCAGCAACAGCGTCGCCACCGCAAGTGCGAGCCGCGGCCCCTTACTCTGACAACGCGAAAGCAAGGATGCTGTTGCCGCGCTTGGCATCGATTTGCACATTGCCGCCCGCGGCGACCACGATGTACTGCTTGCCGTCGACTGTGTAGGAAGCGGGCGGAGCGTTGACACCCGCGCCGCACTGGAAACGCCACAGCTCGCTGCCATTCGCCGAATCGTACGCCTTGAACCAGCCGTTGGCCTCACCGGTGAACACCACACCGCCCGCGGTCGCGAGAATTCCGCCGATCATCGGCTGCGGGGTCTTGACCTGCCAGCGAATCTTGCCGGTGTTGTAGTCGACCGCCGTGACGTTGCCGGACTGCTCCTCGCCCGGAATGACTTTGAACGCGCCGCCGAGCCAGAGCTTGTTACCACCCGGATAAGGTGACTCCTCGACGTGGTAGGTCATCGGCTGGTGCAAGTTGATGGCGTACGCCGTGTTTTGCGTGGGATCGATCGCCATCGGCGACCACTCGACGCCGCCGTTCGCTCCCGGCAGCATGCGCGCGCCTTCCTTGGTAGGCAGCACCCAGCGCCCCTCCTGCGACACCATCGGGTCGGAGAAGCGGATCAGGCTGCAATCGTCCGCGCGATGCACGTAGACGTAGCCGGTCTTTCCGCCATGGAGCAGTCCCTTGACCTGCTTGCCGCTCTTGTCGTTGACGCGCGTGATGATGACCGGGCTGACCGCATCGAGATCCCAGACATCGTGCGCGATGTACTGGAAGTGGCACTTGTACTTGCCGGTTTGCAGATCGACGGCGACCAGCGAGTTGGTGTAGAGGTTGTCGCCCGGTCGAACGGCACCGTACAGGTCCGGCGAGGGATTGCCGACGACGAAGTACACGATGCCGGTTTCCCGGTCGACCGCCATGTTCTGCCACACGCCGCCGCCCAGCGTCTTGTACGGATCCCCAGACTGCTTGAGCGTCGCTTTCTCCGCCTTGATATCGCGCTTCATGTCGAGTCCGGTGGCGTCCTTGGTGGCCCACACGCCCACCGAGTTCTCCGGAATCGTATTGAACGTCCACAAGGGCTGGCCGGAATTGGCGTCGTACGCTTTCACGAAACCACGAATTCCATACTCGCCGCCGTTCGTGCCGATCAGCACCTTGCCGTCGACGACGGTGGGCGCCATGGTTTCGCTATAGCCCAGCTCCGGGTCTGCAATCTGCTGCTCCCACACCTGCTTCCCGGTCTTCGCGTCCAGCGCGAGGAGCTTCGCGTCGAGCGTGCCCATGTAGAGCTTGTCGCCGTAAGCGAAGACGCCGCGATTGTTCGGGCCGCAACAGAATGTCGTGATCGGGCCCATGTTGTGCTTGAAGTGCCAGAGCTGCGCACCGGTCCGGGCGTCGAGCGCATAGACGTGGTTGAACGACGTGGTCACGTACATCACGCCATTGGCGACGATCGGCGTGGTCTCCATCGACTCGATGATCTCCGTCTGGAAGATCCAGGCGGGACTGAGCTTCTTCACGTTGGCGCGGGTGATCTGCGACGCGGGGTAGTAGCGCGTCTGATCGTAGTTGCCGTTGGTGTGCAGGAAGTTCTGTGAGTCTTTCGCGGCCGCGTCGATCATCGCCTGGCTGACAGGAGCGGAGGGAGCTTCTGCCGCATCGACGCTCGCTGCGGCCAGCGACAACAGGCTCAGGCCCGAGATGACGGCGAGGGTTTGGATGGTTGAGAGTGAACGCTGCATGGGATCACCCCTCTTGTCTTCGAACGTTCAGAGCTCGGACAGCAGCTCCTGCATCTTCGCGCGGTAAGCCTCTTCGCTGATCAGGTTCTTGTCCCGGAGCTCCTTGAGAGTCTTCAGGCGTTGCTCGATGTCCGCGCCGGACTTCGTCGCTGCCGCTGGCGCCTGCGACACAGCTGCTGCGCCCGATGCGACCGCTGCGGCGTCGATCTCGACCCAGTCGTTGCGCGCGCCGTCTGCATTCGAATGGAGCTCGACGCCTGGACGCGCAGCGAGTGCCCACTCTCGTTCGGCAGCCTTGGTGCGCGATCCATCCTGACGCGGAGTGAAGTCTTCCGTGCGTTGACCGTACACGTTCCGCTTCCGGTAGCCTGACTGCAACTCACCAAAAATCACGTTGATCTTGCCGTCGTCATAGAAGACGCGGCCCGCGTTGACGCCGGTGTCCTTCACCAATCCGCCGGCCGACCGCGGATGGCTCCCGATCGTACTGAACGTCACGTCCTGCCGCGGTCCGGCTTTGGCAAGTCCCGAAGCGATTTGCGGAGCGAGGTTGCGGAGTTCCTCAGCAGTGAAAACCGAGCGCTGTGCTGCAGCGGCAGTATCCTCGTCCACGCTGCGAATTCGCAGCGCGGCAAGCGAGGAGCTGACAGCTTCGCTCGCCAGCTGGACCGGATGATCGTTCGGCGGCGCCGCTGCATCATCCTGCGGCTCGATCTTCACCCATTGATCGTTGGCCGACCAGAGCACGACGACCTCGCGCGGCGTGTCGGCGGCGCAGGTGATTGCTGCAACGAGCACCAGCGCACTGCTCGCTGTCACGAGTTGGCGTCGACACGATCGACGACGGTTCTCCATCATCATGCTCGCCATACTCCTGGAGAGGGTCCTCCGGTTTGCACACGAAAAAGTGGCGGCGCCGCAGCGCCGCCGCAGAGGGGGATCTCAATAGAAGAGAATCGCTCCGATTGCAATCGCCGTCTCTTTCGCTTCGGCTCCGTTGTGCGCAGTGGATTTCGTCTGCGTGTACTCAGCGACCAGGTTCAGGAAGGAAGTCAGCGGATGATAGATGCCGACCACGATCGACTCGTTCTTCGAAACCAGCGCCGAACTGGCGAGATCGGCGGGGCCGCGATCGAGATTGCTCTCACCGGCGCTGGCGCCGATCTTCGTGCCGATGCCGGGGATCTTGAACGTGGCCTGCACATAAAAGCCGTCCGAGTCGCGCGCGTTGCCCGCCAGATCTACGGCATCGAACAGAAAGTCGGTGGTGCCGATACCTTCGCCTTGATAGTAGTAGGCGACGGCCTCGAAGCCGGCAAAACCGAGTTTGGCGCCGACGTCATAGCCGAGGGCGTCTTCGCTGTCGAAGCCGCCGGCGCTCTTGATTTCCTGGCTGATGGCGCTCACCCAGACCTTGCCGTTGAAGTTTTTCGGATCGCCAAAGCTGAAGGCCGCCTTGCCCTCCAGGCCGTAGGTGCTGCCTTCCTGATTGAACGTGCCGGCATCCAGACTCTCGCCGGACAAATTGACGAGGCCCCACGGGTCGACGAGCGCCACGTTGAATTGGAATCCGCCGAACTTCGGCGAGGAGTACTGGATCTGACCTTTCCAGTCGGCGTACACGTAACCGACGCCGATGCGGCCCAGTGAAGTGTTACCTCCACCTCGCGTAAGGTCGGACACAGTGCCGACGCCGAGCAGAGTCATGTCGGACAAGATAGCGTCCGAGCCGAACAGGCCCAGGTCGCGACCGACCTTGATGCCACCCCACTTGCCGGACCACTCGAGGTACACCTGACGCAGGTTTTCCGAGTTGAGGCCGAGACCGCCGTCCAGCGGGCTGCCGGTAATCGCGCCCTGGTTCCCGCCGTCGATACCTGGCTGAAAACCGATCATGACGCCGTACTTGTTGTCGCCGTCGGTTTTCTCCGCGTGAAAGCCGAGCCACGAAGGCAGCAGGCCGGTGCGGATATTGTTGGCGTCGTAGTCGCCCCCCGAGAGCGAGCCGCAGGCGAGCCCGCCGCCGACCGTGGCGCCGCCCGCCGGGGATTCGCACTTCACGTCGCTGGCGAATCCGTTGATGTTGCCGCTGAAGTCGATCTTCCATTCACCCACTTCGATCGCGTCCAGCGCAGCTGCGCTCTGGGATGCCAGCAGGAGCGCCAATGCGCTGGTCGACGCAACGAGCCTCTTGTCAACTTTCATGGTGAGTTCCCCCTGCTGCTCGAACCAAGGAGTCGCTGCATCGCGCTGTGTTGCAACCCACTACGCGTCGCCGACGTCAGCGAGCAGTGAGCTGCAACGACCATGCCAAGCGGGCTACCACTTGACCCGGGCGCCCACCCAGGCACCACGCGGCGGACCCGCGCCGAGAAAGCGCGGGTCCGTGAATTCCTGGAAGACCTCACCCGGTTCGCCGAGCAGGCCAAATGTTTCGTAGTCCTGGTCGAACACGTTCTCGACGCGCACGAACAGCAGCACGGTGTCGCTGATGTGCCATGCGGCGCGCAGGTTCAGGATGGCGTAGCCGTCCGTCCTGTCGAGCAGATTCGCCTCATCGCCGCGCAGGTAGACGCCCGAGCGCACCACCACGTCCGCGCCGAGCTCGGTACGATCGTTCAACGAGAAATCGATGCCGAGATTGGCCTGGTGTTGCGGAATGCCCGGAATGTGCGAGCCGGAGCTCACGAGCAGCTTCTCCTCGCCGATGATTGCCGGCGAGTCCGGCTCGTTATCGAAGACAGGATGATTCGGACTGTTGACGACGAAGGCATCGTCGAACGTGGCCTCGATATAGCTGTAGTCGAAGAACCAGTGCAGGCGCTGCAGACGCTGCGACAGGCTCAGCTCGATGCCGGTACGCAACGTATCGCCCACATTGTCGAAGAAGCCGACATTGGCCTGCGGTCCGCCGGTCGTCTGGAACAGGATGTCGTCGTGATTGACGGTATAGAAGCCGCCGACGTGCCAGCGCAGACCTTCACGGCCCTCACTGCCCTCGTTGCGCAGGCCGATCTCGGCACTCTTCGCGACGACCTGTTCGAGTGGCGGATCGGCGAGGAATGCGTTGGGCAGGTTGCAGGGTGCATCTTCGCTCGCGCATGCCAGTTCCACTGGCGAGGGCGCGCGCATCGATTCGCCATAGCTGCCGTACAGCGTCATCGCCGGCCCGACGCGGAACGTGACGCCGACGGCGGGGTTGAAGCGACCGAAGTCGTGTTTGCCGTCGAGCTCCGGATTTTCGCCGCTGCGATCGGCGAGCTCGATGCGCGTAGCGTCGTAGCGGCCGGACATCGTCACCGCGACGCGATCGGACAAGCGCAGTGTATCGAGGAAATACGCGCTCGCGCTCGTCACCTCACTGTTCACCGACGTTGCGAAGTCCCGCGCGAAGACGCCGGTTCTGGTGGTGGCGCGATCCTCCAGCAGGCTGGCCACTTCCACGACGGAATCGAAGCGGGTCGTGCCGATGCCGTATGCGATGCCGAACGTCAGATTGTTGGCCAGGCCGAGCGGGTCCGCTTCCAGGTCGAGCTGTGCCGAGCCGCCGTAGCTTTCCTGCTTGCGCCGGCCGATGTTGTTGATCGCGTTCAGCACGCTGCCGTCGAGCACGGCCGGAATGGGTTCGCCGTTCAGATCGCGTACCGGCTCGAATGCAGAGCACTCGCCATCGACCAGCACTTCGACGCCGTCGAGCTCGCATGTCTCGAACACAGTGCCGTCGCCGTTGAAGGTGTCGGTAGCGAGGCGTCGATAGAATGCGTTGCCGCTGATCCGTAGCGAATCCGCGAGGCTGCGCGAGGCTTCCAGGATCAGCTGGGTGTTTTCGTTCTGCGTGATGTCCGGATACGTGAACACGGCCGAGCGATCGATCGCGAGCAACTCGACCGGTGCAGGGCCATTGCCGCGCAGCTCGGTATTGGCGTAGGCGGCGCTCAGGTCCACGGTCCAGTCGGACTCGTGCCGGCTCACGGCACCGTAGAGGCGCAGGGCATCCGATCGCGAATGATCGCGCCAGCCGTCTTCTTCGAAGTAGTCGGCGTCGCCATAGTATCCCCAGCGTCCGTCGTTGCCGCCGGCCTGCACCGACGCGCCGAGACGGCCAAAGGCTCCGCCGTAGGCCTCGGCCTGAGGGCCCTGGTTGCTGAACCCATTCTTCATGCGCACCGATAGCGCGCCGCCGAGCGTGTTCAATCCGAACACGGGCTGTGCCCCGGCCAGCATCTGCACGCTATCGATCGCCGACACGGGGATGAGGTCCCAATTGATCGTATCGCCGAAGGGATCGTTGATGCGCACGCCGTTCTGATAAACGGACAGACCCTGCGGCAGTCCCAGCAGCGGCGAGGCGGTAAAGCCACGAAAGGTGAGATCGGGTTGCAGCGGATTGTTCTGAGCATGACCGATGCTTACGCTGCTGAACTGCCGGTTCAGGAAGTCCGTCAGGTCCAGCGATTGCGAGCGCTGCAGCTGTTCGGCAACGGCGCGCTGCACGTTGGCCGGAACCAGTGCTGGATCCATTGCGGTGGCGTAGGGCGCGACCACGACGACTTCCTCGAGCTGGGATGGAGTTGCAGCCCTCGCGCACGTGGCAATGCAGCCGATGCACAAGGCGCGGCTGATCGCCCGCACCGCAGAGAGGCGCACCATCATCACTCGTCGATCCAGCCGCGAGCGCGCGCTGCGTCCAGGAACGCGAGGATCTCCGCCGCACGCGTGCGAGGGTGCGAACCGCGTACGACTTCCGCCACCACATCCTTGCGGTCGCGCGATCCGTCGCACAGCCTCAGGATCGCTGCAGCCATCTCATTGAGCTGGACCTTGCCGTTCGGGGCAACGAGCACGAGCACGCCGTCTTGCTCCTTTCCGCCATCCAGACGGATGCCTGGGGCAAGTCTCACGCCCGCACGCGTGGTCCGACCCCGCTGCTGGCTGCTGACAGGTCGGCGTCCGCGCGCTCTCGACATTGACTGGTCCCACTGCAAAGAGCAGAGGCGCCCTTGGGGCGCTGGACCTGTAGAGAAGCAGATACCGTGCCAGTACTAGGGCTCGGTGCGAGAGCGCTGTGCGGCAATTCCGAGCCGCTTGCAGCGGCGATACAGGGTGTTGCGGCTGACACCGAGCTGGCTGGCAGCCCGCGACATGTTGCCCTCACACTCACGAATGGTGCGCAACAGCTGCTCCCGCTCGCTGGATTCCGCTGGTTCGCCCGCCGGTGCGGCAGCGCTGTGTCCCGCTTCGCCGTTCCGAACCTCGCTGGGCAGGTCCCCGAGCCGCACGACGCCGCCGTCGCATATCGCGAGGGCAGTGCGGATCACGTTACGCAACTCCCGGATGTTGCCCGGCCAGTGATAGGCCAGCAATTGCTGGAATGCGTCGACCTCGATGGCGGCCGGCCGGCTATCGCTCGTTTCAGCCGCGAGAAAGTCCCGGATCAGTCGCTCCTTGTCCGTGCGCAAGGCGAGCGGCGGGAGCTCGAGCGTGATCCCGTTCAGCCGATAGTAAAGGTCTTCACGGAATGCCCCCCGCGCAATCATCGCTCGCAGATTCTGGTGCGAAGCGCAGATCACCCGCAGGTCGACCTTGAGCGCAGTCTCCGTGCCGAGCGGCATCACTTCCTGCTCTTCCAGCACGCGCAGCAGGCGCGTCTGCAGCCCGAGGGGCATGTCTCCGATCTCGTCGAGGAACAACGTACCGCCGGAGGATTGCAGCAGCTTGCCTTTCATGCCCTCTTTGCGCGCGCCCGTGAACGCGCCGGCGCGGTAGCCGAACAGCTCGCTCTCGATCAGCGATTCGGGAATCGCCGCGCAATTCAGCGCAACGAAAGGCATTCCGGCGCGGTCGCTCGCCGCGTGGAGTGCGCGAGCAAACATTTCTTTGCCAGCACCCGTGGGCCCCTGGATCATGACCGGTACGCGCGAAGTGGCGATGCGGTGTGCACTGCGCACGTTCCGCAGCATCAGCGGATCCTCGCCAGCGAGCTCCTCCAGCGTCAACGGCGATTTCGGCGCCTCGGCAGGGGGGAAGCGCATGACGCGCGTCTTCGGCGCCCGCGAGCTGTACGTCGACGGCGCGGCCGGTGCACGGTGGTCGAGGCTCGCGAAGAAGCGCCGGCCGAGCTGCGCGTGTCTCACCGACTGCAGCTCGCCGCGCGCGCCGCGCAGCGGCTCGACGACTTCCTCCGCGCGAATGTCGAAGATCTCGTCGATCCGGCACCCGATCAGCTCGGAGCGGCTGCCGGCTCCCAGGAGATGTACGGCGGTCTCGTCCACTGCAATGATCGTGGCGTCCCGCGACAGCGCGATCGCGCCATCGTGCTGCAAGTTGACGAACTCGGGCCGCGCATGGAAGCGGAACACGATGTCGCGCTGGAAGTGATGCAGGAACACGCACTTCTCGATCAGGCGCGCCGACATGTTCACCAACGCCATCGTGTGCCCGAAGCCGGCGCGCGGGTCGCGCGCGTTGAGCGTCGAGGCGTCGAGCACCGCGACCAGTGTTCCAGCCGGATCGCGGATCGGCGAGCCGAAGCAGGTCAGGCCGATATGGCTGCTGCGAAAGTGCTCCCCGCGGTGGACGATTATCGGCCGGCTCTCGGCGATGCAGGTGCCGATGCCGTTCGTGCCCTCCCTGCGCTCGCTCCAGTCCGCGCCAGTCACGAGACCCGACGAGCGAAAGGTATCCGCGAGCGTCGCGTCGGTCCTCTCGTACAGCACGATGCCGGCGGCATCGGTGAGAATCAGGGCGTAGCCGGACTCGGCTATATATTCGTACAGCCAGTCGATTTCCGCGGACGCGACGTGCAGCAGCTCGGCGTGTTGCCCGAGCCGATCCGCAAGCGTGGCCGCATCGACAATCGTCGGGGAGTAGTGCCGTGCGGGGTCAAGGGCATAGTCCAGCACACAGCGGCGCCAGGAACCGCCGATCGCCGGGCTCAGCGCTGCACTCCCGGCGACCGTATCGGCGCTCGGGTTATGCACGAACTGCAACACCGTTGCAGCGTGCTTGGTGGCAGCCGTATCCCCCACGGTCATGCTCCTCTGCTACGCGTCCGCGACTGTAACACCGGTGTCACCTGTCACGTATCAGTGTCACGCCCACAGGCACAGTTGGCACACTGCATTGGGCCGCGGCGTAGACTGCGGGCGTTATCACTCCCTGCAGCGGAGGCCCACAATGGCGTCGCGAACGATAGCAGCAACTCGTTCCAACATCCTGTGGCTGGGTATCGCCGCGGCGGCGCTGGCGGGCCCGGCCGAAGCGTCGCGCCTGTACGTCTCCAACGAAGACGGTCAAAGCGTCACCGTGCTGGATGCCGACAGCGGTACGGTGATAGCGACCATTTCCATCGGCAAGCGGCCGCGCGGCCTGAAGCTCACCGCCGACGGATCTCGGCTGTTCGTTGCGGTCAGCGGGCTGCCCAAGTGCCCGCCCTCGGTTCCCGACGAGGAGTGCGCGAAGCTCGAGCGGGATCTGAAGGCCGACGGCATTGCGGTCGTTGATACGGCAACGCACCAAGTCGTGAAAGTGTTACACGCCGGCTCGGACCCGGAGCAGTTCGCCCTGAGTCGCGACGGCAAGCGGTTGTTCGTGGCCAATGAGGACGCTGCGACCATGTCGGTCGTGGACGTTGTCAGCGCCGCGGTCGTGGCACGCGTGCCCGTGGGGCGTGAGCCTGAAGGCGTTGCGGTCACGCCGGATGGACGCTGGGTTCTCATCACCAACGAATCCGACAACTCGGTGTCGATCATCGATACGGGCACGCTGAAGATCGTCAAGTCAGTGCCGGTCGGCAAACGTCCGCGCGACATCGCATTCACGCCGGACGGTCGAACGGCGTATGTATCGGGCGAATTCGACGCTTCCGTATATCGCATGACCGTGCCGCAGGGCACGCCGGTCGAGCGAGTGGTGGAGCTGCGCAAGGAGGCGCGCCCCATGGGGATCGTGCTGGATGCGGGCCGTGATCGCCTCTACGTGAGCACGGGACGTGGCGGGAGCGTTGCGGTCATCGACAGCGCGAGCCACAAGCTTCTCGCCGAAGTGCAGGTCGGGACGCGGCCGTGGGGGATCGCATTGTCTGCCGACGGGCGCTGGCTTTATGCGGCCAATGGCCCATCCGACGACGTCAGTGTGATCGATACCTCGACGCTGCGCACGGTCCGGCAGATCCGCGTCGGTCGTTCGCCGTGGGGAGTCGCGGTCGGACCCGAGCCGCCCGCGACCGGGCGCGATCGCTCGAGCGGAGCCGAGAGATCAGGAGCCCAGCCCGCAGCTGCGGTACGCCTCGGCCTCCGTTTCCCGATAGCGCTTGGCCTTCTGCCGCGCCTCGTCGGAGTCGCGGAAGATTCCGCCGCCCTCGCCGGGCAGGGTGGAATATTTCGCATAGGTCGAAGTCTCGACGAACTCGTCGTAGCTGAGGCTGTTGGCGATGCGATCGATGGCACATGAGCACTGATAGAGGTTCTCGAGCTTGCCGCCGTGCTTGCTGATGCATTCCTGTACGAACTCCACGCGCGCGACCGTCGGGTAATCGTTGACGGGCGAGTCGGCGGAGGCGGCGAAGGCGGTGCACTGCGCAGCTGCGCAGAGCAGAACCGGCAGTCTGTGCATCTGGCATACGCGTTGCATCGTGATCATGAGGTGTCACTCGGTTCGTAGCGGCTGACGGGGGATTAAATATGAAACAGCAATGTCTCTCCACCTTAATAATCGGGGCGGCGGCCGCCGCGACGGTGGGTTTCTGCGGCACAGCACTCGCCCAGGGGCAGGGGCTCGAGCAGCTCATGGCCAAGTCGTCCAACTGGGCGGCGCAGGCGGGCGATTACGCCAACCACCGCTATAGCGATCTCAAGCAGATCGACAGCAGCAACGTCGGGCAACTGCAGGTGGCGTGGACGATGTCGACAGGCGTGCTGCGCGGTCACGAAGGCTCGCCGCTGGTAATCGGCGAGACGCTGTACCTGCATACGCCGTTCCCGAACAACGTTTACGCGGTCAACCTGAAAGACCAATCGTTCAAGTGGAAGTACGAGCCCAAGCAGAACGCCGATGTCGTGCCAGTGATGTGCTGCGACACGGTCAATCGTGGTCTCGCGTATGGCAACGGCAAGATCCTGCTGCAGCAGGCCGACACCACGCTGGTGGCGCTCGACGCCAACACGGGCAAGGTCCTGTGGACGGCGAAGAACGGCGATCCGAAGATCGGTGAGACGAACACGAATGCGCCGCACGTCTTCAAGGACAAGGTGATCACCGGCATCTCGGGCGGCGAGTTCGGCGTGCGCGGCCGACTGATCGCGTACGACCTCAATAGCGGCAAGAAAGTATGGACGGCGTGGAGCACCGGACCCGATACGGAGCTGCTCGTCGACCCGAACAAGACCATGACCTGGACCAACGGCAAGCTCGCGCCGGTCGGCAAGGACTCCTCGATCAAGACGTGGAAAGGCGATCAGTGGAAGCTCGGCGGCGGCACGACGTGGGGCTGGTATGCCTACGACCCGAAGCTGAATCTCGTGTACTACGGCACGGGTAACCCGGGCACCTGGAACCCTGCGCAGCGTCCGGGCGACAACCGCTGGTCGATGACGATCTTCGCGCGCGATCTCGACACCGGCATGGCGAAGTGGGCGTATCAAATGACGCCGCACGACGAGTGGGACTTCGACGGCATCAACGAGAACCTGCTCGTCGACCTGAACATCAAGGGCAAGCAGGTGCCGTCGCTCGTGCACTTCGATCGCAACGGCTTCGGCTATACGCTGAATCGCGAGACCGGCGAGCTGCTGGTCGCGCAGAAGTACGATCCGAAGGTCAACTGGGCCACCTCGGTCGACATGAAGACCGGCCGGCCGATCGTCGACAAGAAGTACTCGCCAGGAACGACGGGACCGGACGTCAATGTGAAGGACATCTGTCCGGCCGCGCTCGGTTCGAAGGACCAGCAGCCGGCGAGCTATGACCGCAAGTCCGGCCTGATCATGGTGCCGACCAACCACGTGTGCATGACGTACGAGCCGTTCCAGGTCGAGTACACCGCGGGTCAGCCGTTCGTCGGCGCAACGTTGACGATGTATCCGACGCCGGGCAGTCACGGCGGCATGGGCAACTTCATCGCGTGGGACGCGGCGCAGGGCAAGATCGTCTGGTCGAAGCCGGAACGCTTCTCGGTGTGGTCCGGCGCGCTCACGACGGCGGGCGACATCGTTTTCTACGGAACGCTCGAGGGCTACATCAAGGCAGTCAGCACCAAGGACGGCAAGGAGCTTTGGAAATTCAAGACGCCCTCCGGAATCATCGGCAACGTGTTCACGTATGAGTACGGCGGCAAGCAGTACGTCGGCACGTATTCGGGCATCGGCGGCTGGGCAGGCATCGGCATGGC
>Ga0111539_10003316_pt1 | contig 21245 bp, 18 predicted proteins | sample RhiMethybrSRZTD1_FD_79667 | JGI IMG/M metagenome (GOLD analysis project Ga0111539, IMG submission 79667) | Populus rhizosphere microbial communities from Tennessee, USA - Rhizosphere MetaG P. TD hybrid SRZTD1 (version 2) (version 2) | ecosystem: Host-associated > Plants > Roots > Rhizosphere >...
CCCGAGGCGGTCGGTTCCGTGGGGCGGAGCTCGAGGGGTGGGTTCCGCATGCGGAACCGTGTGCCTCGCCGGCCACCGCGTCGGGCCGGACGCGCCCGCACGTCAGCCGCTCCAACGAGACGTGGCCCCGGGGCGATGGGTTCCGATCGTGCGTCTCGCCTGAGGACGTGCGGCCCCCCATGCGATCGCCGCGCCCCGGGACCGCCCGGCCGCCTCGGGTCGTCCGGGTCGCAGGCCGGGCGGGCGGCGGTCACCGGGTGTGACCGGCCCCGTTAGCCTCGTCCCCGCATGTTGCCCGTCCTGACCCCCGACGAGATGGCGGCCGTCGACGCCGCGGCTTCCGAGCCGGTCGACGTGCTGATCGAGCGCGCCGGCGCGGCCGTGGCCCGCGACGCGCTCGCCCTGATGGGCGGTGCGTACGGCCGGCACGTGGTGGTCGTGGCGGGCAAGGGCAACAACGGCAACGACGGCCGGGCGGCCGCCCGCCGCCTCGCCCGCCGGGGCGTGCGCACGGTCGTGTACGCGGTCGCCGACGCCCCCGCCCGCCTGCCCGCCGCCGATCTCGTCATCGACGCCGCCTTCGGCACCGGGTTCCGCGGCACCTACCGGCCTCCCGATCCCGGCGACGCCCCGGTGCTGGCGGTGGACATCCCCAGCGGGGTCGACGGCCTCACGGGTGCCGTCGGCGGCGGCCGCGACAGCGGCGGTGACGGCGGCGACAGCCGTGGTGCCGCGGGTCACCACGGCGACGAGCGCGACGGCGAGGCTCACGGCGGCGGCGCGGCCGGACCGGGTGGGCACGGCGGCACCGGTGCCCATGCGGTCCGGGCCGATCGCACCACGACGTTCGCGGCCGTCAAGCCCGGCCTCCTCTTCCACCCCGGGCGCGGGTTGGCGGGTGACGTCCGCCTCGTCGACATCGGCCTCGACGTCTCCGGGGCGACCGTCGGGGTGGTCGAGGCCGCGGACGTCGCCGCCTGGCTGCCGCCGCGGCCGGCCGACAGCCACAAGTGGCGGGCGGCCGTGGTGGTGGCGGCGGGGTCGCCCGGCATGACCGGTGCGGCCCACCTCGCAGCCCGGGCCGCCCAGCGCACGGGCGCGGGCATGGTGCGGGTGACGTCGCCGGGGCTCGACCACGACCCCGGCCTGCCCACCGAGGCGGTCGGCATCGCGACGCCCGGCGCCGGGTGGGACACCGTCGTGCTCGACCAGCTCGCCCGGGCGGGGGCCCTCGTGATCGGGCCCGGGCTCGGGCGCAGCGCCCCGGGCGACACCGCCGTGGTCCAGGTGCTGGCCGCGGCCCGGGTCGCCGCCGTCGTCGACGGCGACGGCCTGACCGCGCTGGGCGACGACCCGGGCGCCCGGCTCGCGGGGCGTCCGGGCCCGACGGTGTTGACGCCGCACGACGGCGAGTACGCGCGCCTCGCCGGCCGTCCGCCGGGCGACGACCGCATCGCCGCGGCCCGGGCGCTGGCCGCCGCCACCGGGGCGGTCGTCCTGCTCAAGGGGCCGACCACGGTGGTGGCCCATCCCGACGGTCGCGCCCGGCTGAGCACCACCGGCGACGCCCGCCTGGCCACGGCCGGCACCGGCGACGTGCTGTCGGGCATCGTCGGCGCGCTGCTCGCCCAGGGGCTCGACGCGTTTGATGCCGCCGCGTCCGGCGCCTGGCTGCACGGGCGCGCGGCCCGGTCGGGCCCGGCGCGGGGGCTGGTGGCGTCCGACGTCGTCGACGGCCTCCCGGGGGCCCTGGACGAGCTCGACCAGGTCGACCCGCGCGAGGGGGAGGGGGCGGGCGGGGTCGACCTCGGTGCCGGTGGCCCGGCTCCGCCGTCCGCGGGCGGGGCGCGATCCGGCGCGGCCGGGTCCGCACGAGGCGCCCCTGGCGCTGCGGGCGGGGCGCGATCGGGCGCGGCCGGGTCCGCACCACGCAACGCCGGTGGGGTGCCCCGGCCACGCGCCTCCGGGTCCGGGCCACGGGCCACCGGCCCCGAGGAGCGCCGCTGATGGCGCGCGCGTGGGCGGACGTCGACCTCGCCACCGTGCGGTACAACGTCCGCACCCTGCGGGCCATCGCCGCACCCGCCCGCATGTGCGCGGTGGTCAAGGCCGACGGCTACGGCCACGGCGCCGTGGCGGTCGGCCGGGCCGCGCTCGACGCCGGGGCCGAGTGGCTGGCGGTCGCCCAGGTCGAGGAGGCCGTCGCCCTGCGCGAGGCCGGCATCGAGGCGCCGCTGCTGCTGCTGTCCGAGCCGCGCGACGACGAGCTCGGCGCCGCCATCGCCACCGGCGCCCGGATCACCGTCTACACGTCGGCAGCCGTGGCCGGCATCGCCAAGACCGTGCGAGCGCTGCGGTCGCCCGCCGTGCCGGTGCACCTCAAGGTCGACACCGGCATGCACCGGGTCGGGGCGCACCCGGCCGACGTCGTGCCCCTGGCCAAGGCGATCGGCGACCTCGCCGAGGTCGAGCTCGAGGGCGTGTGCACCCACTGCCCGGTCGCGGACGAGCTCGACAACCCCTTCACGGCCGCCCAGATGGTGCGGTTCGACGCGGTGCTGGCCGACCTCCGCGCCGCCGGCATCGATCCCGGCATCGTGCACGCGGCCAACTCGGCGGCCACGCTCGTCGTGCCCGACGCCCGCCGCTCGCTCGTACGCTGCGGCATCTCCGTCTACGGCATCCCGCCGGCGCCCGAGCTGGCGGGCACCGCCGACCTGCGGCCCGCCCTGACCTTCTCGAGCGAGGTGTCGTTCGTGAAGGAGGTCGGCCCCGACGAGGGGGTGTCGTACGGGCACCGCCAGCGCACGGCCGCCACCACCGTGGTCGCCACCGTGCCCGTGGGCTACGCCGACGGCGTGTTCCGCTCGCTGCCCCTCGCGGGCCAGGAGGTGCTGGTCGGCGGCGTGCGCCGGCCGATGTTCGGCGTCGTGACGATGGACCAGCTCATGGTCGACTGCGGTCCCGGTGCCGACGTGGCACCGGGCGACCCGGTCGTGCTGCTGGGGGCGCAGGGCGACGAGCGCATCACGCCCGACGAGTGGGCGGGGCGGCTCGGCACGATCTCGTACGAGGTCGTGTGCGCCATCGGCCCCCGGGTGCAGCGGCGGTACCGGTGACGGCCGCGGGCTCGGGCGACGCCGACGACCCGGCCCCCGGCACCGGTGAACGACCGGCCGACGGTCCGGCCGACGTCACCGACGTCCCCGGCCTGCGGGTCGGGCACTGGACCGACGCGGCCGCCGCCACGGGCTGCACCGTCGTGCTGTTCCCCGAGGGGACGGTGGCGTCGGGCGAGGTGCGGGGCGGCGCGCCGGCGACCCGCGAGACGGCCCTGCTCGACCCGACCCGCACGGTCGCCCGCCTCGACGCGCTGGTGCTGACCGGCGGATCGGCGTTCGGGCTGGCGTCGGCCGACGGCGTCGTCCGGTTCTGCGAGGAGCGGGGGCTGGGGTTCCCGACCCCCGCGGGGCCGGTGCCGATCGTGGTGGCGCTCGGTCTGTTCGACCTGATGACCGGCGACCCGTCGGTGCGCCCGGGCGCCGACCAGGGCTACGCCGCCTGCGTCGCTGCCACCGCCGGGCCGGTGGCCGTGGGCGCCGTGGGTGCGGGGGCCGGGGCGACGGTGGCGGGGGTGCGCGCCGTCGCCGACGAGGCCGGTCCCGTCGAGCGGCGGCCCGGGGGGCTGGTCGCCTCCGGGGTGCGCGTCGGCGATCTGGTGGTGACGGCCCTGGTGGCCGTGAACGCCGCCGGGGTTCCCGGCGCCGGCGACGGCCTGGCGGTCGACATCGCCCGCTTCGCGGCGGCGACCACGCCCGCGGTCGACGCCTTCGGCAACACCACCGTCGGCCTGGTGGCGACCAACGCCACGCTCGACAAGGTCGGGTGCCACCTGGTGGCGCAGAGCGCCCACGACGGCCTGGCCCGCGGGGTCTTCCCGGCGCACACCCGCGCCGACGGCGACGCCTTCGTCGCCGCGGCCGTGGGCGGGGTGACCGCCGAGGTCGACGTCGTGCGCAGCCTGGCCGTCCACGTCGTGGCCGGGGCGGTGTCGTCGCTGGCCGAGCCGGGGGTCGGCGACGGTGATCGGTAGTCTCGTGCCCGTGCTGACGCCGACCGCTCCCGCGCCGTGACGAGCCAGGCTCCGACGCTGGTGGCCCGCACGATCGCGGTCGGCGAGACGCGCGACCTGGCCGCGGCCGTCGCCGCTCTGGCCCAGCCCGGCGACCTGCTGCTGCTGGTGGGCGACCTGGGCGCGGGGAAGACCGCGTTCGCCCAGGGCTTCGGCGCGGGCCTGGGCGTCACCGAGCCGATCACCAGCCCCACGTTCACGCTGGCCCAGGAGTACGCCGGCCGCCTCCGTGTGCACCACCTCGACGTCTACCGCCTCGACCAGCTGGCCGAGGTCGACGAGCTCGGCCTGGCCGAGCTGCTCGACGACGGTGGCGTCGTGCTCATCGAGTGGGGCGACGCCATCCTCCCCGTGCTGCCGAACGACTACCTCGAGGTGCGCATCGGGTTCGCGGGCCCCGAGGGCGACGACGACGAGCGCCGGTTGGTGCTGCGGTCGGTGGGGCCCGGGTGGGCGCACCGCCAGGTGTCGCTGCTGCACGCGCTCGAGCCCTGGGCCGAGGCACCGTCGGCCCGCGACGTCCCGCCCGCCGGAGGGGCGCCGTGCTGATCCTCGGCATCACCACGTCGACGAACCAGGTCGGGTGCGCCATCGGCGGGCACGAGGGCGTGCTCGCCCAGGTCCACTCGAGCCGCGGTCGGCGGCACGCCGAGACGCTGGCCCCGTCCATCGACTTCCTGCGCCAGCAGGCCCGCATCGACCTCGACGAGATCGGCTGCGTCGCCGTCGACGTCGGTCCGGGGCTGTTCACCGGCCTGCGGGTCGGCATCGCCGCCGGCAAGGCCATGGCCCACGCGCTGCGCGTGCCGATGGTGGGCGTCGCCAGCCTCGACCTGGTGGCGTTCCCGGTGCGCTGGAGCCCCCGGCTGGTCGTCGGGGCCATCGACGCCCGCCGCGGCGAGCTGTTCACCGCCACCTACCGGCAGGTGCCCGGCGGCATCCAACGCATGAGCGACTACCAGGTGGCGTCGCCCAACGACCTCGCGGTCGACCTCGAGGCGACCGGCCAGGACGTCCTGCTCGTCGGCGACGGCGCCCTGCGCTACCACGAGGCGTTCGCCGACCTCGGCCAGGTCGAGCTGGGCGACCAGGGCCTGGCCCACCCGTCGGCGGCGTCGCTCGTGCAGCTGGCGCACGCCAGGGCACTGCGCGAGGACTTCGTGCAGCCGTGGGAGCTCGAGCCGCTCTACCTGCGCCGGCCCGACGCCGAGATCAACTGGATCACCCGCGACGGCCTGGTCGACGAGTCCACGCTGGGTGAGGCGGCGGGGGGCCCGCCCGACTGATGGCCCGGCCGTTGCCGACGCCGGCCGACGATCCGGGCGATCTCGAGGTCCGCATCGTGCCCCTGCGTCGACGGCACCTCCGCGGCGTCGTCCGCATCGAGCAGCAGGTCTACCCCCGCCCGTGGACGTTCGGGCTGTTCCTGTCCGAGATCGGGCAGCGCACGACGCGGCTGTACCTCGTGGCCCGGGTCGGCGCCGACGTCGTCGGGTACGCGGGGCTGTTCCGGGCGATCGACGACGGGCACATCACCACCGTGGCCGTCGACCCGGCGTGGCACCGCCACGGCATCGCCTCGCGCATGCTCGTGGCGCTCGCCCGCGGGGCGATCGAGCGCGGGTGCGTCAACCTGACGCTCGAGGTGCGCATGAGCAACTCGGGCGCCCAGGCGCTGTACCAGCGGTTCGGGTTCGTGCCGGCGGGCGTGCGCAAGGGCTACTACCCCGAGACCCGCGAGGACGCGCTGGTCATGTGGGCCAACGACGTCGACACGCCGGCCTACGCGGAGCGCCTGGCCGCGATCGAGCGCGGCATCCCCGGCCGCACCGTGGTCGAGGGCGGCTGGCTCTGACCCGCCCCGGGGGGCGTGTCGACGAACGCCGCGGGGCGGGCACGTTCACGGCCGGCGGCGGCCGTGCCGCCGGGGACGGCGTCGACGTCCGACGGCGAGAGGGCACCCGGCTCGCACCCGGACCCGGGTTCGCGGGACGATGGTCGGCATGGGTGACCGCATCCTCGGCATCGAGACCTCGTGCGACGAGACCGCAGCGGCGGTCGTCGACCGCGCCACCCACGTGCGGTCGTCGGTCGTGGCCAGCCAGATCGACCAGCACGCCCGGTACGGCGGCGTCGTGCCCGAGATCGCCAGCCGGGCCCACGTCGAGATGCTCACCCCCGTCGTCGCCCAGGCGCTGGTCGAGGCCGGGGTGGCCGACGACGAGATCGACGCGGTGGCGGCCACGGCCGGGCCGGGTCTCGTCGGCTCGCTGCTGGTGGGCGTGAGCGCGGCCAAGGCGCTGGCGCTCGTGTGGGACGTGCCCTTCGTGGCGGTCAACCACCTCGAGGGCCACCTCTACGCCGCCTTCCTCGAGGAGCCCGACCTGGAGCTGCCGCTCGTGGTGCTGCTGGTGTCGGGCGGCCACACGATGCTCGTGCACATGGAGGACCACGGCCGCTACCACCTGCTGGGGTCGACCATCGACGACGCCGCGGGCGAGGCCTACGACAAGGTCGCCCGGTTCCTCGGCCTCGGCTACCCCGGCGGTCCGATCATCGACCGCCTGGCCGCCGACGGCGACCCACAGGCCATCGCCTTCCCCCGGGGCATGCTCGACCGCACGGGCGACGACCGCTACGCCTTCAGCTTCAGCGGTCTCAAGACCGCGGTCGTCAACCACGTGCGCAGGCATCCCGACGTCTCCGCCGCCGACGTCGCTGCCAGCTTCCAGGAGGCTGTGGTCGACGTGCTCGTCACCAAGGCCCGGCGGGCCGCGCGGGAGGTCGGGGCCAAGGGCCTCTGCATCGGCGGCGGCGTGGCGGCCAACAGCGCCCTGCGCTCGCGCGTCGTCGAGGCCTGCGACGAGGACGGCATCCGCCCGTTCGTGCCGAGCCGCTCGATGTGCACCGACAACGCCGCCATGATCGCCGCCGCGGGCTGGTGGCGCCTGCGATCCGACGGGCCCTCGTCCCTCGACACGGGCGCCACACCCAACCTGCGCCTTCCGCTCGCGGGCTGACCGGGTGTCGGCTGGGCCCGGCGTCGCCCGCGCGTCCGTCCCCCGCCCGGTCCTGCGCCGAGGGGGCGCGCCGCACCCCGTCCCGTGGCACGCGGGGACGCGGCGCCGCGGGTCCGGCCGGGCCGATCGAGAGCCTCGGCGCGGTTAGGGTCGCCCGGGTCCGGACACCGCAGCGCGAGGGGAGGTCACGGTGCCGAGCAGCGAACCAGCCGAGCCCGCGCCGCCGGCCGGGCCGGGCCCGGTGATCGGTCGCCGGGCGTTCCTGGCGGGTCTCGTCGCCAGCGCGGTGGCCGCGGGCTGCAGCAGCGGCGACGACGACGCCGGCGCCGGGTCGGGGGGCTCGGGCGCCGCCGGCGAGGCCCCGCCCGAGACGGGGTCCGACCTCCCGCCCGTCCCCGCGAGCCTGCCGGCCGACGTGTTCCGCCTCGGGGTCGCCTCCGGCGATCCGTTGCCCGACGCCGTGATGCTGTGGACGCGCCTGCTCAGCGACCCGCTGGTCGACGGCGGGGGGTTGCCCGACCAGCCGCTCCCGGTGCGGTGGGAGGTGGCCACCACCGCCGCGTTCGACGACATCGTGGCGTCGGGCGACGCGGTGGCCGAGCCCGCGCTCGGCCACTCGGTGCACGTCGACGCGTCGGGCCTCGAACCCGACAGCTGGTACCACTACCGCTTCTCGGTGGGCGAGTGGACCAGCCCGGTCGGGCGCACCCGCACCGCACCGCCCCGCGGGGGTGACGTCGAGCGCCTCCGCTTCGCCTTCGCCTCGTGCCAGAGCTACCAGCAGGGCTACTGGCCGGCCCACACGTGGCTGGCGCAGGAGGAGGGCCTCGATCTCGTCGTGTTCCTCGGCGACTACATCTACGAGGACGCGCCGAACCCGGGGGCGCTGCGCTCGGTGCAGGGCCCGGCGCCCACCGACCTCGCCACCTACCGGCGGCGCTATGCCGAGTACAAGGCCGACCCCGCGCTGCAGGCCGCCCACGCCACGGTGCCGTGGATCTGCACCTGGGACGACCACGAGGTGCAGAACAACTACGCCGGCGACGTGCCCGACGGGGCGGGGGCCCGGCCCGGCGACGGCGGGTTCCGCGAGCGACGGGCCGCGGCCTACCAGGCCTGGTACGAGCACATGCCGGTGCGGATCGAACCACCCGACGGGCCCGACGTGACCGTGTACCGCTCGGTGCGCTGGGGCGAGTTGGCCCGGTTCTACGTGCTGGACGGGCGCCAGTACCGCACCGACCAGGCGTGCGACCTGCCGAGCGACGTCGGCATCGCCTGCGCGGAGGTCGCCGACGACGACCGCACCATGCTGGGCGCCGAGCAGGAGCGCTGGCTCGGCCGGGCGCTCGACGACGGCGACGCGACCTGGAACGTGGTCGCCCAGCAGACGATCCTGTCGAAGATCACCATCCCGGCGGGCGACCTCGAGGGCCTCAACCTCGACCAGTGGGACGGCTACCCGGCGGCGCGCCGGCGACTCGTCGACCAGCTCCGTGAGGTCGACAACCCGGTCGTGATCACGGGCGACATCCACGCCAGCGGCGTGGGGGTGATCACCGACGACCCCGACGACCCGGCCACCGCCGCGCTGGTGCCCGAGCTCGTGGGCACCTCGGTGTCGTCGACGTTCCCGGCCGACCTCACGGCGCTCGTCCAGCAGGCGGCGGCGGCCTCGCCGTCGATCCGCTACGTCGAGCCGAGCCGGCGGGGCTACGTCGTGTGCGACGTCACGCCCGAGGCGCTGACGGCCGACTTCCGCTACGTGGCCACGACCGAGGTCCCCGACGCCGGCCTGGTGCCGGGGGCCCGCTGGGTCGTCGCCGCCGGCGATCCCGAGCCCCGGGCGGGCTGAGCGGCAGGGGAGACGCGCTCACGCGGGCCGCAGGGGCCTCAGGCTCAGCTGGCGATCTCGTCGATGTCCGACAGCGCCTGCATGGTGGCCGTGACGTGCGCATGGGGTGAACGCTGCCCCTCGAGCTCGTAGCGCTCACCGGTCCACGTGTCCTCGAGGATCACGCGGCGCACGTTGAGCCGGGCGTGGATGGTGGTCGCCACCCGGCGCCGGTCGAACGTGTGGGCCAGAGAGAGCCGCTCGTCGCCCTCGGCCCGCAGCAGGTAGACGCGCTGCAGGCTGACGGCGACGACGAGGGGCCGCTCGGTGCCCACGGGTTCGGCGGCCGCCGGGGCCCCGACACCCGCGAGGCGGCTGATCCGCCGCCCCCGTCGTGCCGTCCTGACTTCGAGGGTGCTCGACGCGCTGCCGCCTCCGCCTCCCGTGAGGGTGAACCGTCCGGCCGCGAGGATGTGGTCGCCCGTGGCCGTTGCAGCGCTGCCGACCAAGTCCGTTTCGAGTCCCATGGAGCTAACTCTCCCTAGGTACGTGACTGAGTGTGGTCGCACAACCGCATCTGGTGTGTCGGCCGAGAGCCTGTCAGACAAATCGCCAGCGGACAACGGGTGTTCAGGGATTTCTCCCCGCGTTCGGGTGGGCGCCGGGGAGGGGACGAGTCAGGTTCCGCCGAGGTAGCTGGCCTCCAGCAGGCTGCGGTTCGCGCGCAGCGCGCGAGCATCGCCGGTGACCACCACCCGGCCCCGGCGCAACACGTACGCCCGGTCGGCGACGGCCAGCGCCGCCGGCACGTGCTGCTCGACCAGCAGCACCGCCGTGCCGTCGCGGCGGGCGGCCTCGCGCACCACGGGCAGCAGGGCGTCCACGACGAGCGGGGCGAGACCGAGGCTCATCTCGTCGATCATGAGCAGGCGGGGTGCGGTCACCAGCGCGCGCGCCAGGGCCACCATCTGCTGCTCCCCGCCCGACAGGAGACCCGTCGGCCGGTCGAGGACGCGCGCCAGCGGGGGGAACCACCCGATCGCGTCGTCGGTCGCGGCGGCCAGGCGCCGGCGCGACGTGGCCAACCGGATCGTCTCGCGGGGCGTGAGCGATGCGAACAGGGCCCGGTCCTCGGGCACGTGGGCCAGCCCCGACCGGGCGAGCCGGCGCACCCGGCCGGCGCCGGTCTCCCAGGGGACGCGCCCCCGCCTCGTCGCCCGTCGGGTCGGGGGCCCGCCCGCAGGGTCGGCGATCGTTACCTCGCCCGCCAGGGTGGCCGCCAGCCCCGAGATCGCCAGCAGTGTCGTCGTCTTCCCGGCGCCGTTGGCCCCGAGCAGGGCCACGACCTCGCCCGCGCCGACGGTGATGTCGAGGTCGTGCACCACGGCCACGCCGCCGTAGCCCGCGGTGAGGCCCCGGGTCGCCAGCACCGGCGGGCGCCCGGTCGACGTCGTCACGGTGGCGGTCACGTCGACGCCCCGTCGGCCGCCGCCTCGTCGGTCGTCGCCGGCCTGTGGGACGCCGGTCTGTCGGTCGCCGGCCCGTCGGTCGGCGCCTCGTCGGTCGGCGCCTCGTCGGTCGGCGGCCCGAGGTAGGCCTGGACGACCGCCGGGTCGGCCCGCACCTCGTCCGGGGTGCCGACCGCGATCACGCGCCCCAGGTCGAGCACGTGCACGCGGGCGCACGAGCTCATGACGAGGCCCATGTCGTGGTCGACGAGCAGCACCGCGACGCCGCGGTCGGGCAGCCGGCGGATCACCGAGCCCAGGGCGGCCGACTCGCCGTCGTCGAGGCCGGCGGCCGGCTCGTCGAGCATGACCACACGAGGGTCGGTGGCCAGCGCCCGCGCCAGGTCGACGAGGCGGCGGCGCCCGTGCGGGAGCTCGTGGGGCGCCGCCTCGGCCTCGCGGTCGAGCCCGAGGTCGGCCAGGATGGCGTCGACCCGCTCGGCGGTGACGGCCGCGGACCGGCGGGGCGCGACGGCGTCGAGCAGCCACGACCCCCGACGCGCCCGCCGCACGGCGACCGCCAGGTTCTCCCGCACCGTCAGGTCGGGGAACAGCTCGCTGCCCTGGAACGTCCGCGCCAGGCCGGCCCGCACCCGGTCGTGGGCGGGCGACCGTGCGAGCGCCCGGCCGGCCAGCCGGACCTGGCCCCGGCACCCGGGCACGAAGCCGCCGATGGCGTCGATCAGCGTCGTCTTGCCCGCCCCGTTCGGGCCGATCAGGCCGACCACCTCGCCGTCGGCCACCGTGAGGTCGGCGCCGGCGACGGCCGTGACCGTGCCGTACGTGACGGTGATGCCGCGCACGTCCAGCAGGGGGCCCTCGGCCGCGCCGGTGCGGGCCGCGGGGTCGGACACGCCGGCCGTGGCGGTGGGCGCGCGGGGGCTCACGGTCGTCCCCCCGCCTCGTGGTCGGCGGCATCGGGTCCGCCCGGAACGGCCCAGAGCGCGGGCGCGGGCGGCCCCGCCGGCGTGGGCGGTGCCTCCCGAGCCGGGACCACCGTGGGTGCAGCGGTGCGCGAGGGGCGCGCCGCCAGCCGGGCGCGGGCGGCCTCCCAGCCGGCCGTCGCGCGGCCGCGGAGGCCGTCGGGCGCCAGCACCGTGGCGGCGACCAGCGCCAGGCCCGTGAGCGCGAACTGGGTCTGCGACGACTCGGCCCCGCCCCCGGCCACGGTGACCAGTCCCCCCGTGGCGAGCGCCCCGGCGACCAGCGCGCCCGCCAGGCCGGCGATGCCGCCCAGGTAGGTCAGCGCCAGCAGCGACAGCGACAGCAGCACGACGTACGAGTCGGCGGACAGCTGCGCGCGTTGCAGGGCCAGGAGGGTGCCCCCGAGCCCGGCCAGCGCCGACGACAGCGCGAACGCGCCCAGCTTCGTGCGGGTGACGTCGATGCCGGCGGCGGCCGCCGCCCGCTCGTTGGCCCGGACCGCCAGCCAGCGCAGGCCTGTGGGGCTGCGCCGGAGGTTGGCCACGACGAGGGAGGCCGCGGCGAGGGCGACGAGCACCGCCACGCCGAACGCCACCCGGGGGAAGGCGTCACCCCGCGCCGCCACGTCGAGGTCGAGCGGGCCGATGCGCAGGGGCGGGACGCGGGCCGCCCCCGAACCACCGGTCAGCGCGGAGCTGCGGAGCACGAGCTCCTCGATCGCCACCGCCGCCGCCAGCGTGGCGACGGCCAGCGTCATCCCGCGCACCCGCACCGCCGGCAACCCGGTGACGAGGCCGACGGCGAGGCTGGCCGCCACCCCCAGCACGAGAGCGAGCGCCGGAGGGCAACCGGCCGACGACAGCCGGGCCATCGTGAACCCCGCCACCCCGGCGAACGCCAGCGGGGCCAGCGAGATCTGGCCCACGTACCCGGTCAGCACCACGACCGACAGCGACAGCAGGGCGCTGGTCATGCTGACGACGAGCCCCAGGCGCCACGAGCTGTCGAGGGTGAGCAGGCCGACGAGGGCCAGCGCGGCGAGCGCGACCGTCCACGCCACGGGGTGGCGGGGCAGCGGCGAGCGCGGCAGCCCCCGCTCGACCCGATCGCCCCGGGTCGGCAGCCGGTCGCCGGCGACGGCGACGCACACGAGGATGACGACGAAGGGCAGAGCCTGCTGCAGGCCGCCGTCGGGCACCCACCCCGGGATCCACGACACCGTGGTGGTGGCGTGCAGCGTGACCGACTGGAGCATGCCGATCGCCAGGCCGGCGGCCACCGTCAGGCCGAACGACTCGAGCCGACCGAGCAGGGCGGCCGCCAGGGCGGGCACGATCAACAGGGCCATGGTCGTGGGGGACAGGCCCGTGACGGGGGCGATCAGGATGGTGGCCAGGGTGGCCAGCACCGAGGCCAGGGCCCAGTTGGCCGCGCTGAGCGCGTCGGGCCACAGGCCGGTGAGGAGCGCACCCTTCTCGCTCTCGGCCGCCGCCCTCGTGGCCAGACCGAACCGGGTGGCCCGGGAGGCGACGGTGAGGACGGCGGCGGCCGTCACCACCAGGCCGGCGAGGAGCAGACGATCGCGCGGGACGTCGACGCCGAGCACGCGCACGGTCGCGGTCGGCAGCACCGAGTCGATCGACAGCACCGCCGCGCCCTGCTCGAAGCGGGCGCCGGCCATCGCCAGGAGGAAGAGCATGAGCCCGAGCGACGCCACCACCCGCGCCAGCGCGGGGGCGCGGCGCAGCCGGGCGAAGACGAGCACGTCGATCAGCGCCCCGGCCCCGGCGGCGAGCACCAGGGTCACGACGAGGGCGGTGACGAACGTGGGGCGCATGCCCGCGGACGCCAGGCGGACCGTCGGCGGCAGCCCCGGCAGCGGCAGCACCAGCTCGCCGGTCTCGCGCATCTGGAAGAACGTGGCGGCGCCGAACATCCCCATCGCCGCGTGGGCCAGGTTGAGCACGCCCGACGCCCGCTGGGTCAGGACGAGGCCCAGGCCCAGCGCCGCGATCACGGCGCCGCTGCCGAGGCCGAGGAGCAGGAACCGCAGGGTGTCGGTCATCGGTGGTGCCCGGGCCGCCGCGCTCAGCCCGGGGCGTCCATGCCGGCCACCAGGGCGGGCACGTCGATCCACGTCTCGCTCGCCTGCGTGAACGTCTCGCCGTCGTAGTGGGCGATGATCTGCTGCGGCGCGCACAGCGACGGCAGCTCGGGGACCGGCGTGCCGTCGCAGGTGTACGGATGCCCGGCGAAGCTCGGGTGCTCGCGGGCGCCGCGCAGCGCCTCGACCAGCGCGGCGGGCGTCACGTCGTCGCCGCCGATCTCGCGCATCAGCACCACGATGTTCATGACGTCGCGGAAGGCGATCGTGCCGGCCGACGCGGGGTCGAGCCCGTCGCTGTGGCGGGCCAGCGCCTCGGCGTACAGCCGGTTGTCGTTGTGGAGCCGCTGCTCGGTCACGCCCCGGGGGTCGTTCGAGACCGGTCCCTCGACGTTGAACCACCGATCGGCGGCGGCGGGCCCGGCGGCATCGAGGATCTGCGGGGCGGCGCAGGCCCCCACCAGGAAGAGGTCGGCGTCGACGGCCAGGTCGACGGCCCCCTTCATCAACGGGACGCAGGCGGCGTCGGCCGCTCCGGCGATGATGGCGTCGGGACGGGCGTCGGCGGCGGCGCTGAGGTGGGGGAGGAGGTCGTCCTCGGTGACCGGGAACGGCACGAGCGTGATGTCGTCGGGCGAGAGCCCGAGGCTCACGGCCACGCCGGCGCCGTAGCGCTCGGCGGCCAGCTTGATCGAGCCGAAGTCGCCGTACATCAGCGCGATGCTCTTCGCCCCGAGCTCCTGCACGGCGTAGGCGGCGAACGCCGCGAACGCGCCGGGCGAGCCCCCGCTGAACAGGAACGACATCGGGCTGTGCATCTCCGCGTCGCTGACCGGGATGCCGCCGATGTACGGGATGTCGTTCGACTCGAGCACGGGGATCGACGACCCCCACACGTCGATGCCCCCGGTCACGGCGACGACGCCCTCGCTCACGAGGCGCTGCGCGCACCCCGTCGAGCCCTCGGGCGAGAACGCGGTGTCGCACGCGTGCAGCTCGAGGGGCCGCCCGTCGACGCCGCCCAGCTCGGCGTTCACGAAGTCGACCGCGGCCTGCGCCGCCCGGGTCAGCTCGGGGAAGGCGCCGACGGCGCCGGTGTCCTGGTTGATCATGCCGAGGCGGATCGGCTCGCCCCTGGCCTCCACGGGCTCGTCGGGGATCACCCCGAGCGTGGTCTCCTCGCCGGCCATGGCCTCGACCGCGCTCGGGGCGTCGCTGGTCGTGAGCGCGCCGTCGTCGCGGGCGTCGGCGCCCTCCCCGGGGATCGGCTCGGTGCACCCGATCGCCGCCACCACCACGCCCGCGAGGGCCAACGCCGCCGCCCGCCGGCGCACGGTCACGGGCACCCCGTCCCGCGCTCGGCGGGCGGCGGAGGGGCCTCGCCCTCGCGGCGCGGCGCGGCGGCTGGCGCGGACGTGAGGGCGGCGACGTCGTCGTCGAGCTCGCGGGCGACGCGGCGGACGACCGCGGCAAGGTCGTCGGGCAGCGCGGCCACCTGGTCGCGGTCGAGGTCGTCGGCGAACCGCAGGCGGGGCCGGGGCTCGGCGGCCCGGGCGGCCGGCACCCACGCCGAGTGGATCAGGAACGGCACCGTCGCGGCCCCGGGCGCGGCGAGCACCGCCACCGGCCCGCGGCCGACGTCGCCGGCGTCGAACACGTCGACCCGGAACCCGTCGTCGTTGAGCACCGGCACGACGACCCATCCGTCGCGTCCCCCGGGCGTGCCGCCAGGCCGCGGCACGAGGCACGGCGAGGTGGGGTAGTCGTCGGGCCCGAACGCCCACGAGGACAGGGGCTGCAGGCCCGGGCGTTCGAGCGTGACCATCCGGGCGGGCAGGTCGGTGGCCGGGAGGTCGGCCCGGTCGACCCGATCGCGGTAGAGCCGCAGCGCCCGCTCGGTCACGGCCTCCGCCCGGAAGCCCGTGAACAGCATGTGGTGCGCGGCCGGTGCGCAGAGGCCGGGGAGGCTCCAGTCGACGGCGGACAGCTGCGGCGCCCAGCACTCGTCGGGCCGGGCGAACGAGGCCCGGTCGACGACGGCCCCGGTGCGCGGGTCGATCACGATGTCGTCGACGCGCCCCGGCGCCATGGCGTGGGTGTAGAGCCCGCGCAGCCGAGGGTCGACCGGACGGCCCCGGGCGTCCTCGTCGTCGACGCGCAGGGCCATGGCCAGGTCGGTCTCGGGCGTGTGCTCGAGCAGCAGGCGCAGCCCGTCGGCGTCGTCCCATGCCGCGACGTGGTGGTTGACCTCCGGCGTCAGCCGGAGCGTGGCGCGCGGGCCCACGGGTTCGCCGTCCGGCGTCGCCTCGAGGTCGTCCTTGCGCACCAGCCAGGCGGGCTCGTCGGTGAACGTGGTCACCGATCTCTCGGCGCCGCCCAGCGCCTCGGCGACGTCGACGCGGAAGGCGGTGTCGATCAACACCAGCCAGTCGCGGCTCTGCGCCACCGTGTGCAGCGACTGTGGGAGGGCGACGCCGGCGAGCGGCCAGCGGCGCACCGTGGGGGCGTCGCCGTCCCACCGCACGACGTCGACCTCGCCCGTGGCGGGGTGGGAGCGCACGCTCCACAGGCACCCCCGCTCGGGATCGGGCGCCGGGTGGGCGGTCGACGGGATCAGGGGGAGGACGGCCGCGCCGGTCGGGTCGTCGCCCCACGAGTCGGCCCGGCCGACCTCGCCGAGGAACCGCAGCGACACGGGATCGACCTCGACCGGACGCCCGGCGTCCCACGTGGCGAACAGGCGGCCGTCCCAGGGCAGCGGCGCGGTGTTGGCCGCGTTGGCGAAGCCGACGGGCGACGACCAGCCGATCCCGCTGGCGTGCCACACGTCGGGCCGGGCCCGGCGGATGCGCCGCGTCGGCGTGTCGATCACCCGCTGGCGCCAGGCGAAGTGCTCGGGTGGGGCGCCGTGGGTGCCCGGGGCGAGCGAGAGCCGGATCATCACGCCGTCCCCGAAGAACCCGTGGACGGGGGCGGTGGCTCGTTCGGAGGTGGAGACGAACAGCTCGCCGCCGAGCCCGTCGGGCCACGCCCCGGAGCGCAGCTCGAGATCGAGGTCGGCCAGAGGCGCGTCGAGCAACGAGCGCGGTAGCGACATCGGCTTCCCCCTCCCCTGCCGCGGCTAAACAGCGTTAACCCGCGCCGAGTCTGGGGGTGCCGGGGGGCGGTGTCAAGCGGTCGCAGGGTGACCAGCAGGTCGGGGGCGCGCCGCGAGGTGGCATCCTTCGTCGGTGGCCCGCCCGCCCCTCTCCCGCGCCGCAGTCGTCGAGCGGGCCCGCGAGCTGCTGCGGGCCGACGGCGTCGCCAACGTCAGCCTGCGCCGTGTGGCCCGCGACCTCGGCGTGACCGCGCCCGCGCTGTACGCCCACGTGGCCGACTACGACGACCTGCTGGCGGCCGTGGCCGAGGGCGAGTTCGCCCGGCTCCGCGACAGCTTCGAGGCGCTCGACGAGGACGACCCCCTCGAGCGCCTGCGGGCTCTGGGGCGCGCCTACGTCGAGCACGCCCGGGCCGAACCGCAGCTCCACCGGCTCATGTTCCGCTACCCGCCCAAGCTGGCCGAGGCGGGCCTCCCGGTGAGCTTCGGACCGGCGACCGCGGCGTTCGCCGTGGCGCTCGGCGCGGTCGAGCAGGCCGTCGACGCCGGGCTCCTGGCGACCGACGACCCCGTCATCGCCGCGCTGGCGCTGTGGTCTGCGGCCCACGGCGTGGCCGAGGTGCTGATCATGGGCTTCGACTTCGACGACGCCACGGCCCGGGCGCTCACCACCGCCGCCATCGACGCCTCGGTGGACGGTCTGCGGCCCCTCCGCTGACGGCGCAGGGACGCGGCGGCGCCTCGACGGCGGGGGCGGGTCGGTCGGTCAGGACGCCATCCACGACCCGTGGAAGCCGAACGGCACCCGCCGGGGCAGGTGGACGCGGGCCACCTCCACCATCGCCTGCGCATCGGCCACGACGAGGTCGGTGGCGCGGGTGGTCGCGTCGCTGACGAGGCACAGCAGCCAGCCGGCGTCCTCGGCGGGGTCGTCGGCGCGATCGGGGTCGGGGGCGAACACGGCCTCGCCCCCCGACTCGCCGGGCCCCCAGTCGAGCGTCGTCGTCGTCCCGGACACCAGGTCGACCTTGGTCACGCCCCCGAAGTCGACCTGCTGCTCCCACCGCCGCGCCGCCGCGAGGTAGCCGTAGCGGGCCGGCAGGCCGGCGGCGGCGTCGGCGACCCGGGGGAAGTCGGCCGGCCGGTCGTCGAGCGCCGTCGTGCCCACGGTCCCCGCGTCGGGGTCGATGCGCCAGCGGTGCAGCGTCGTCGGCGCATCGACCGGTCGGTCGTCGCCGAAGGCGACGTTCAGCCGGTCGGCCCGGCACCCCTCGACCACGACCCCCGCACCGTCGTCGCTGCCGTTCAGGAAGTGGAAGACCCAGAACGGCTCGACGTCGATCCACCGGATCGTGTCGCCGGGCGCCCCCCGCTCGAGCACGCCGATGCGGGCGCCCCGCTCGGGGGCCCACCGGATGAAGCCGCCGCCCGCCCCCGTGAGCATCCCGTCGACGTCGAACACCGCCGGCAGGTCGAACACGACGACGCGCCGCTCGGTGACGACGAAGTCGTGCATCATCACCGGACCGGGCAGGTCGACGGGCGTCGACCACGTCAGCGTGCCGTCGGGCGCCGCCGCGTGGATCCGCAGGTGCGGCGGGAACGGGCTGTAGCCGAAGAACACCATCTCACCGGTGACCGGGTCGACCTTGGGGTGGGCGGTCATGGCGCCCGCGAGCGCGCCGTCGAAGTCGTACTCGCCGACGGTGTCGAGGTCGAGCGTGACCTCGGTGGGGGGCGCGCCCTCCATCAGCGCGAGGACCCGGCCGCCGTGGCGCACCACGTGGGTGTTGGCCGTGTTCTTCATCATCCCGCCCTCGGCCACCACCTCGGGGTCGGGGAGCCGGAAGTCGGACAGCCCCGAGTAGAGGGCGCGGCCGGCGCGTCGCTCTGCCGCCAGGCCCCGCGAGCGGATCCACCGGTTGCGGTACCGCGCCCGGCCGTCGGCGAACGTGAGCCCGTGCAGCATCCCGTCGCCGTCGAACAGGTGGTAGCCCCCCACCGGGGGGAACGCCGGGTTGGGGCCGTTGCGCACGTAGCTGCCGTCCAGCGCCGCGGGCAGCCGGCCGGTGACCGGCAGGTCGACGGCGTCGATCTCGTCGTGGACGGGCTCGTAGAGACCGGTCAGCCACGCCGCCCCCGGTGCTCGACCGGGGCTCGTGGGCTCGGGCGTGCTCCGGTCGGGGCCGTGCTCGATGGACGCCCCCGACGTTGGTGTCGTCCCCGTCATGCGCCGCACCGTACACGCCTGGTGAACACTGTTCACCCCCGGTCCGGGCAGGCTTGGCACTCGGGGGTTGCGACTGCTAACCGGCGGCGCCTAGGGTTAGCACTCGTATCCGGAGACTGCTAGCCCACTGGGGGCTAGGTCGCGAGTAGCGCCAACGGAGGCGACACAACATGGCTTTGCAGCCCCTCGACGATCGGATCGTCGTGAAGCCCGGTGAGAGCGAGGAGACCACGGCGAGCGGCCTGGTCATCCCCGACACCGCCAAGGAGAAGCCGCAGCAGGGCGAGGTCATCGCCGTGGGCCCGGGCAAGCGTTCCGAGCAGACCGGTGAGGTCATCCCCGTCGGCGTGAGCGTCGGCGACACCGTCCTCTACAGCAAGTACGGCGGCACCGAGGTCACCGTCGACGGCGACGACGTGCTCGTCCTGTCGGCTCGTGACGTGCTCGCCGTCGTGACGAAGTGAGCGTGTAGATGCCCAAGATCCTCAAGTTCGACGACGACGCCCGGCGCTCCCTCGAGGCCGGCGTCAACAAGCTCGCCGACGCGGTGAAGGTCACGCTCGGCCCCAAGGGCCGCAACGTGGTGCTCGACAAGAAGTGGGGCGCCCCGACCATCACCAACGACGGCGTGTCCATCGCTCGCGAGATCGAGCTCGACGACCCCTTCGAGAACATGGGCGCCCAGCTCGTGAAGGAGGTCGCCACCAAGACCAACGACATCGCGGGCGACGGCACCACCACCGCCACCGTGCTGGCCCAGGCGCTCGTCCGCGAGGGCCTGCGCAACGTGGCCGCGGGCGCCAGCCCGATGAGCCTGAAGCGTGGCATCGAGAAGGCCGTGGCCGCCGCGGTCGAGGCCATCAAGGACCAGGCCAAGGAGATCGACGACAAGAGCGAGATCGCTCAGGTCGCCGCCATCTCGGCCGCCGACCCGGCCATCGGCGAGGTGCTCGCCGACGCCATCGACAAGGTCGGCAAGGACGGCGTGGTCACCGTCGAAGAGTCGAACACCTTCGGCATGGAGCTCGACTTCACCGAGGGCATGCAGTTCGACAAGGGCTACCAGTCGCCCTACTTCGTGACCGACCAGGACCGGCAGGAGGCCGTCCTCGAGGACGCCTACGTCCTGCTCAACCAGGGCAAGATCAGCTCGGTCCAGGAGATGCTGCCGGTCCTCGAGAAGGTCATGCAGACGGGCAAGCCGCTGCTGATCATCGCCGAGGACGTCGAGGGCGAGGCCCTGGCCACGCTCGTGGTCAACAAGATCCGCGGCACGTTCAACAGCGTCGCGGTCAAGGCCCCCGGCTTCGGCGACCGCCGCAAGGCGATGCTGGGCGACATGGCCACCCTCACGGGCGGCCAGGTCGTGGCCGAAGAGGTCGGGCTCAAGCTCGACTCGGTGACGCTCGACCTGCTCGGCAAGGCCAAGAAGGTCATCATCACCAAGGACACCACGACCATCGTCGAGGGTGCCGGGTCGCACGAGGACATCGCCGGTCGCGTGAGCCAGATCAAGCGCGAGATCGACGACACCGACTCCGACTGGGACCGCGAGAAGCTCCAGGAGCGGCTGGCCAAGCTGTCCGGCGGCGTCGCCGTGGTCAAGGTCGGGGCGGCCACCGAGGTGGAGCTCAAGGAGAAGAAGCACCGCATCGAGGACGCCCTGTCGGCGACCCGGGCGGCCATCGAGGAGGGCATCGTCGCCGGTGGCGGCACCGCCCTGCTGCGCAGCCGTGCCGCGGTGGCCAAGGTCGTCGAGTCGCTGTCCGGCGACGAGGCCACCGGTGCCCGCACCGTCTACGCCGCCCTCCAGGCTCCGGCCCGGCTCATCGCCGACAACGCCGGCATCGAGGGTGCGGTGGCCGTGCGCCAGGTCGAGGCCGAAGAGGGCTCGATCGGGCTCAACGCGGCGTCCGGCGACATCGAGGACCTGGTCAAGGCCGGCGTCATCGACCCCGCCAAGGTCACGCGGGCGGCGCTGCAGAACGCGGCGTCGATCGCCGGCCTGGTGCTCACCACCGAGTCGCTCGTGGCCGACAAGCCCGAGCCGCCCGCTGCCGCCCCCGCGGGTGGCGGCGACCCCATGGGCGGCATGGGCGGCATGGGGATGATGTAAGACCCCGTGCCCGTCCGCCCCGCCTCGCGGGGCGGCCGTCACGACACGCACTGCGGACCAGGGCCCGCCGCTCCCGAGCGGCGGGCCCGCCCGCGTCCCGACACGGGCCGGTGGCCCTGGCCCGGCGGGGGTCCGGTCCCGGTGAAGGAACCCCGAGGTGATGGGTTCCGTTCGTGGACGGTCGAGGCGTGGGGTTCCGCATGCGGAACTCATGCCTCGTCCTCGGCTCGGTGGAACCCATCGCCTCGCCCGACCGACCCGCGCCGCGCGGGTCCGGCCC
>Ga0111539_10003318_pt1 | contig 21244 bp, 14 predicted proteins | sample RhiMethybrSRZTD1_FD_79667 | JGI IMG/M metagenome (GOLD analysis project Ga0111539, IMG submission 79667) | Populus rhizosphere microbial communities from Tennessee, USA - Rhizosphere MetaG P. TD hybrid SRZTD1 (version 2) (version 2) | ecosystem: Host-associated > Plants > Roots > Rhizosphere >...
CACCTCGGCTGACAAACACCGGAATAAAATTCCTCAGCACCTTTCGAACATTGATATCCGTGGTGTCGATCACGGGCCGCAACGACTTCAGCAGTTTCAGAACCGTGGGAAGCTGAACCGCGATTTGCAGAACGCTACCTGCAACCGATCCCAGCGCAACCATGATCACAAGCCGGGCCTGATCCTCACCGCCACCAAAAACAATCAGCGTCGTGATGATCGCGATGTTCCACGCGACGGGTGCAATGTAGGAAAGAAAGAATTTGCGATGACTGTTCAGTACTCCCAAACACCAGGCCGACAGTACAAGCAGTCCCGCGCCCGGAAAGAGAATCTGAACGAGCCGAATCGTGAGGGCGCGCGTGGCGGGATTGAAACTATATGCAAAAAGATTGACAAAGTATGGAGTCGTCAGAACTCCAACGAGCACGATCACCGACGTCACGAACACGAGCAAGGTGAGGACAGCATTCGCGACGCGAGTTGCTTCTTTTTTGTCACCACTGGCGAGGAGTTTCGCATACACCGGAATGAACGAAGCCGAGAGTGCGCCCTCGCCAAAGACGTTCTGTAGAAAATTCGGAATACGAAACGCGGCGCTGAACGCGCCGGCGGCATCGGACGTGCCCAGGTAATGCGCAAAGACTCTTTGCCTGATGACGCCGACGATGCGACTGATCAGGATTCCCATTCCGACCAGCAGCGCAGAACGGCCTGTCGCTTCTTCGGTTTTAGGAGTGGGAAAGTCGCCGGTCGCTTCGCCGATCACGTGAGTGGACTCACCCGCTGCTTCCTGAGTGTCAATATGAGTGCTGATATCGATTGCGGTGTTAGGGTCTTTTAGATTTGCCACAAAGAAGCACAAAAAGCTCAAAAAAACGATCCAGTTTACATCAAGTTACGAATTTGTGGCCTCCAAGATGTGCAACATTCACGCCTCTAACCTCACTAACACTCAGGCAATACCTTGTTAGATAATGAATCCCGGCGGTGTATTCCTAGAGAGACCATTTTTCGAAGCACTGAGATCGGAGTCTGGAGAGAATGAGGATCTTGCCGCGCCTCAATATGCCGACGCGAAAAGCGGCGCGCCGTATCTGGCGACACACCAAAGGCCACCTCACGCTAAAGCGCATCTACTACTCAGTCGAGGTTCTTCTCTTTACCGTAATCTTCATCCTTGTTTTTTCCGGCAGCCGGTTGCGGTTCATCGATGCGTGGGGCGGTCGGATGGACACGATTGTCTCGGTATTGTTGCTCGGGATCTTTGTCATCACTCACATTGTGGCTTGGCGCCGCTTGTTGCCTAAAATTCAACGTTACTACGCTCCCGCGCCGTACGACGAGCGCAAGATCTTTTTCGACCTCGGACAAGGCTCACAACACGTCGCCAGCATCGATCAGCTTTATCAGCGTGTGGCTGAGAAGGTCAGAAACGCGCTCGACGCGAGTAATGCGGCAATCTTCATTCGTGACGATAGCAGCGGAAACTTCAACCTGCGGATTTTGACCGGGGCACCGGAAGGCTGTCCTCCGGGAAAACCCCTGCAGTTGAATAAACGCGCCTTTGTGGTGCGCCGGCTCATGAATCTCTCGACCCCGTTGCTGATCGAGCCAAAAGAAATCGAAACGTGGTCCCAGGCGCTAAATTCTCTCTTACCTACAACTCGCGAGGAGCGTGCGAGTGAACACGACGTATTGCGCGCGATCAAATCGACGCTGCTGGTCCAGATACGACAAAAGAACGAGCTCGTCGGAATACTCTCGTTTGGTCCACGCCGCGGTGGCTTTCAATACGCCGTTGCCGATCGAGAGCTGCTGATGTCGATCGCTGCTCAGCTCGCACTGATCATCGACAACGCGCGTTTGACCGAGCGCATGGTGGCCCAGGAACGAATGCGTCGCGAGCTTGCCCTCGCAGCAGAAGTGCAACAGCGTCTGCTTCCGTCATGCGCGCCAAAAGGCGTGGGCATGGAGGTGGCAGGATTTTGCGAGCCTGCACGCGGCGTGGGTGGTGATTATTACGACTTCATCAACTTCGACAACAGCAGCCAGCTTGGTTTGGCCATCGCCGACGTCGCGGGCAAAGGAATGCCGGCCGCGTTATTGATGTCGACGGTGCAGGCTACGTTGCGAAGTCTGACAGCGAGAAACGGTTCAACTACGCCTGCACACTTGGAGTTGTCTTCAATCGTGAGCAAGCTGAACCGGCTCTTGTTCAATACCACAAACGGTGAGCATTATGTCACGTTCTTCTACGCAACTTTTGATCAAGCGACACAGCGGCTGACGTACGTCAATGCCGGTCACAATCCGCCGCTTTATCTTTCCGATGACTCTGACTTTGAAGTTCGCCAACTGACCTCAGGCGGATTGGTCGCAGGCGCCTTTGAGCACTCTGCCTACGAACAGGAAACCGTGCAGATGAAGGCAAACGATCTCCTGTTCCTGTACACAGACGGTCTTAGCGAAGCGCTGAACGTCGAAGGCGAAGAGTTTGGCACCAGCCGGATCATGGACACGCTGAAATCAATAAAGACTCTTTCGGCAGATCAGATCCGTGACGTGGTGGTCCGACGCGTCAAAGAGTGGTGCAGCGGTATGTCACTCTATGACGACCTCACGTTCGTGGTGATGAAAGTCAAGTAGGCCACAGATAAAACGGATTACATCCGGATCCGATCCGTGTAATCGTCGGCCTGCGCCACCAATAAAGATCAGCCATAAGAGAGGCACAAAAATCACAAAATGAGTCCTCTCCATCTTTTTTGTGATTTTCGTGGCTAACTCTTTTTGTGCTTCTTTGTGGCTTGGTTTAAAGTCGTGGCGTTATGGCGTTCACGAAGAAGACATCGGCGTTCATGGGAATGCGCGCTTTGCAGAATCTCGTGTCCGATTCGATGGCGATAGACATGGGATCGGCTTCGACGATCATCTCGGTGCGTGGCCGCGGCGTGGTCGTTGACGAGCCGTCACTGGTTGCGGTCGACACGATAACCGGTGAGGTGATCGACATCGGTCGCGAAGCAAAACAGAAATATGGACGCGAAGCGCGTGGTGTGACTGTAGTGTCGCCAATGCTCAATGGTGTCGTGGCCGACTTCGAGAGAACGAAGGAGATGCTGGCGTACTTTGTCCGGAATGCTCGCGGCGGTCTTTCACACTTGAGCCGGCGCGCGCTGATGAGTGTCTTCTCCGATGTCACGCCGGTGGAACGACGCGCGCTGCTCAGTGCTGCCCAGCACGCTCACGTCGGGCGCGTGGGTATGATTGAAGAAGGTCTTGCGGCGGCCTTCGGATGCGGCATCAAGATAGACGAGCCACACGCCTCGGCAGTCGTCGATATCGGCGGTGGCACGACTAACGTGGCTATCGTCGCGGGTGGCAAGATCGTTCGCGCTCGCGCGGATCGAATCGGCAGTGCGAATATCGACGCTGCCATCATCAATCACGTTCGCCGTCATCGTGGCTTGCTGATTGGCGCGAGGACCGGTGAACGTTTGAAACTCGAACTGGCTTCGGCAACTGTGCCTTCAAACCTGGGACAGGAGATCCCGGTCAGCGGCAGCGACGTGTTGACGAGAATGCCCCGCTCCATCGACATCACAGCGGGCGAGATCTACCCGGTAGCGCAGGAAGTGGTTCGTCGCATCGTCGAAAGCATTAGTTCAACTCTGGGCGAGCTTGCGCCGGAAGTCGCAGGCGACATCTACGATCGCGGAATAATTCTCACCGGCGGCGGCGCCCTATTCGGCGGTCTGGACGACTATCTTCGTGAAGAAACAAAACTCCCGGTGCGCGTCGCCGACGAACCGAGATATGCCATCGTGCGCGGCCTCGAGCAGATGTTCGACGAGCCAATGCTGGTGCGACATCTCATGCGCCAGGAGTCTTACATCCCTCTCGACTTAGAGACCGAGGCTCTCTAAAGATCTTTTGTGCCTTTTGTGCCTTAGCTCGTCTGCATCGCACGCTGAACTTCAGGTGGCTCTTCACCCAGCCACTCCGGATGCGACGCTGTCCCGTCAAAGATCGAAGTCGTCTTGAACAACTCAAACTCTCCGCGTGACGCCGCCTTTGCTGTCTTGCTCAGCAGATTCTTTACCTGCTCGTCACTCATCGGTTTGAACGTGCGGGCGGCTGTTAATGCCTGCTCGAGATTCTCCATGCTTTCGCAACCCGTAATCACGACAGACACCGGGAGGTTCATCGCATACTGAAGACACTCGATCGCAGTTACCGTCTTTGATTCCAGAATCATTCTGTTGCCGAGAGTCTTCATCGCCAGCACGCCTGTGTTTTGTTTGACCAGCTCCGGCAGAACCAGCTTTTCGAAGCTCCGGTAGTGTGCGTCCATCACGTTGAGCGGCATCTGCACCGTGTCAAACTCGAATCCGTTTTCCTTCGCCACTTCGAGCATGTGGAGGTGAACTCGTGGATCTTTGTGACCGGTGAAGCCGATGAAGCTGATCTTGCCGGCGTCGCGAGCTTCGAGCAGCGCGGCGTTCGCGCCCTGTTCGTCGAAGATCCGGTGCGGATCTTCGAAACGAAGAATTTCATGGTGTTGGACCAGATCGATATGATCGGTTTGCATTCGCTCGAGCGATTCGTCCAACTGTTTGGCCGCGTCCTTCTTTGTACGACCATCGATCTTGGTCATCAGGAACACTCGATCGCGATACCCATCCCGCAGAGCCTTCCCCATCCGCTTCTCACTGGCGCCATCGTTATAGTCCCAGCAGTTGTCCATGAAGTTGATCCCGCTATCGATAGCGTTCCGGATGATGCGAATACTCAACTCCTCGTCGATATACTTAAAGCCCAGGTGCCACCCGCCGAGTCCAACGAGCGACACCTCAACCCCCGTCCGGCCCAGCTTTCGCATGGGCATTTCTGTTTGCTGCGACATTCGTTCCCTCCGAGTTTGACCAATTCTATCCACAGATTACACGGATTGATTTAATATAATCTGCGTAATCTGTGGATAAACTATGCTGAAGATCCTGCTCCTGCTCCTGCTTCTGGTCCCGCCGTTTCAGGACGACCCAAATTGGCCGTCGCTCAGCTATCTCAGACACGACTACAAATCTGTCGCCGCGGTTGCACACATCCGCATCGAGCATGCCGAGATCACGAATCGTGTCGGCGGTTATGAGAATTGGAAGATCAACGCGATCGTGATCGAGTCGTTCAAGGGTCGCTTCAAGAAAGGCGACGCGATTGAATACTTTCATGGCGCTGAAGCCGGTTTCAAGCAGGAGTATTTCACTGGCGAGAAGATCGTTTTTCTGCTGGCTGAATCAGATGAGCAACGAAAACGTTATTACGCTGTCTTAGAAAATTCGACGCTACCCTACACAAAAGACCGTGTCGCGAAACTCCGGCAGATTAAAAAGTCGCGCAAATAATTTCATCACCTTTGTACCTATCCAGGGCGTGTTTTTCGCGTTACTCAGATATGGAGAGGTGATGAAATGAAAGCAACATTCTTAAGATTAACAATCATGATGGCTCTGGCGCTGGCTTTCGCGGCTTCAGCGCAGGCCCAAACCGCTCTCAACTTTAAGACTTTCGCGGTGCCCTTTAGCTTCAAGGTCGGCAACAAGGAGCTACCTGCGGGAGAGTACAAAATCACCGCGGACAACCAGATTGTTCGCGTCCAAAAAACTGACGGGAAGGCAAACGCGGTCACCCTGACTCAGCGTACGCGTGGTGCGAGCCACAACTTGAATGACGCGAAGCTGACGTTTCGACGTTACGGCGATCAGTATTATCTCTCGCAGGTTTGGCTGCCGGACAATCTCGGTCGAGAACTGAAGAGACCGCGACGCGAAGTCACAGACGTGGCGCAGAATTTCAGCATCGTTGATATTGTGGGTTACTAATCAAACTTCGCAGAGAACCGTGAATCCCACTCGTGGCCATCTCGAGTGGGATTTTCTTTTTGCGTTCGATCAAGATAATAATCAGCACGCATGCGAATAATCGCGACAGTGCTGGTGCTCCTCTTCCTCCTCGGTCCGGTCTCCGTGACCGGTCAACGAAGACAAGTCGTCTTCAAAGAAGTAGCCGAACAGGTCGGTCTTAGGTTTCAGCACTACAACGGCATGACGGGCAAGTTTTACCTGCCGGAGATCACAGGCAGTGGCGGAGCGCTATTTGATTTTGATAACGATGGCGACCTGGATGTCTTTTTGGTCCAGGGAAATACCCTCGAGCCAAACACTCAACCGAGCACCACCCTATTTCCGTGGCGCGGTCCCGAGACGCCCCGCGGCCGGCTCTTTCGCAATGATCTGAATGCAAAGGGAGCCCAGCTTTTGTTCACAGACGTAACCTCGCAGAGTGGCATCGTCGCGACCGGTTACGGCATGGGCGTCGCAGTCGGGGACATCAATAACGACGGGCTGCCGGATCTCTACCTGACCAACCTTGGCTCCAATCAGATGTATCTGAACAAAGGTGGAGGAAAGTTTACCGATGTCACGAAGGAGAGTGGCACAGACGATCCACGCTGGAGCACAAGCGCATCGTTCTTTGACTACGATCGCGATGGTTGGCTCGATCTGATGGTTGTGAATTACGCCGACTTTACTGTTGCGAACAGTCCCAACTGCTTCGCCTCCAACACCGCTAGAGACTACTGCACACCCCGCGTCTTTCGCTCGCCAGGTAATCGACTCTTTCACAATAAAGGCAACGGGGTTTTTGAAGATGTAACAGTCTCAGCAGGCGTCAGTAAGGAGTTTGGCCACGGACTCGGAATCGTAACGGCAGATTTCAACAATGACGGTTGGATCGACGTCTACGTCGCAAACGACGGCGATCAGAATCAACTCTGGACCAACCAAAAGAACGGCACATTTGTTAACGAAGCACTTTTAGCGGGCGCCGCCGTCAATCGCAACGGACAGACTGAAGCTGGTATGGGCGTTGACGTGGGAGACTTCGACGGCAACGGCACAGACGACATCTTTGTGACGCATCTGATGGATGAGATCAACGCTCTCTTCGTGAACCTGGGCCAGGCGGTTTTTGAAGAGCGTACTCGCGAAGCGGGCCTGGGAATGCCCGGTAGACGTTTCACGGGTTTTGGCACTCTCTTTTTCGACTACGACAACGATGGCTGGCTTGATCTATTCGTGGCAAATGGAGCCGTACAACTGATCCAGAAACTCGTGCGCCAGAAGAATCCTTTTCCATTGGGCCAACCGAATCAACTCTTTCGCAATACCGGGAAGGGAGGCTTTGTCGAGATTATGGACCAGGCGGAGCTACAGCCGCTCGAGGTCAGCCGCGGTGCGGTGGTGGGCGACGTCGACAACGATGGCGATGCGGATGTGTTAGTGACTAACAATAACGGCCCGGCGAGGTTGTTGCTGAATCAGGTTGGAAATCAGAACCACTGGTTAGGATTGCGGGTGATCGGAAAGAGTGGTCGCGACATGCTGGGTGCTCTGGTGGAGATCGTTGTCACCGAGAATAATGTCCTGCGGCGCCGTGTGAGAACGGATGGCAGCTACCTGTCGGGAAACGATCCGCGTGTGCTGGTCGGCCTTGGCCAGAGTTTGAAAGTGAAAGCTGTACGAGTGCGTTGGCCCGGTGGGATAACTGAGGAATGGAAAGACGTCCGGGTTGATCAATACACCACGCTGAAAGAGGGCCGTTGAGAAACAGGACCGTAAAAAATTTCTTAGCAATCGTTTTCCTGGTGATCACGCCGGTCGTCTATTCGCAGTCATCTCGAAAAGATCTCGTTCCCGTGCGTTGGCCGGATCTGACGAATCTTGAGCCGACCGTTCGTGAACAGGTAAAAGCGCTGGAGAACTGGGTCGTTATTGCGGCAAGGAATCCCGTCATCCCGCCGACTGGACTCGGCGAGGACTATGGCAAGCTCGGACAGATCTATCACGCATATTCACTCATCTCGCCGGCCCACGATTGTTATCTGAACGCCAGCGTTTTGGCGCCCAAAGATTTTCGTTGGATCTATCTGCTCGCGAAACTCGATCAACAGGAAGGTCGCTTCGAAGACGCGATTCGTCGTTATCGGAGTGCACGAAGTTTGCGCCCGGATTACGTAGCTGTACCGATCAACCTCGGGAACATCTATCTGGAACTGAATCGTCTCGATGAAGCGAAGACCAGTTTCAGCGCTGCATTAGAGCTCGACAAGAACAACGCGGCTGCACATTACGGATTGGGCCAGGTGGCATTATCGTCGCGCAGTTATGCTGAAGCGATTCGGCAATTCGAAGCAACGCTCGCACAGGTACCGAGCGCGAATCGTGTTCATTACTCACTCGCGATGGCTTATCGCGGGGTTGGCGACCTGGAAAAAGTCAAAGCTCATCTGGCCCAACAGGGATCGGTTGGCGTGCGTGTCGCAGATCCGCTCGTTGACGGTCTTCAGAATTTGATTGAAGGTGAGCGGCTGCCGCTTGCGCGCGGAAAGCTTGCGTTCGAGGCGAAGCGCTACGCGGAAGCAGCTGAGGAATTTCGCAAGGCCGTCGCAGCAAAGCCTGACAGTGTCATTGCTCGCATAAATCTCGGAGTAACGCTCTCGCAACTAGGGGATGTACAAGGCGCGGCGGAGCAATTTGAAGAGGCTATCCGGATTGACCCCGGAAGAGTCAACGCACATTACAATCTCGCCATTCTCTTAGCAGGCCAGGGCAAGCACGAGCAGGCGATCGCGCACCTGCAGTCTGCTTTGGCGGTTGACCCAAACGATTCGAGTGTTGGATTGCTGTTGGGCAGCGAGTTAGTGAAACTCGGGCGTTGTAGCGAAGCGAGCGAGCTGGCAGCCAAACTGCGAACGAACTTCCCCTGTCGCCCCAAAGAGTAGCCACAAAAAGGCACGAAAATCACATAATGATAAAGTTCTGGCCGCGCCAGTCTCTTTGCGCGCCGGCCTTCTCATTATGTAATTCTTGTGCCTTTTTGTGGCTGATTTCTTAGAAGATCAGCTTCATGGCGAGTTGAATGTTTCGTGGCCCGCCGCCGCCCATGAACGGATTGCCGATGCCGACGTCGGGGGTGACAGTGATCGGCAGAAAGCCCGTCCCGCGGCCGGTCACGGGATCGATCGATGACGTCATGTCCGCGGCGAAACTCGGCAACAGCGGATTCGAAAAATTCGGATGATTGAAGATGTTGAAGATCTCGGCGCGCAGTTGGATCCGAAGCTTCTCGGTAATGTCAGTATCCTTGAAGATCGAGAAGTCGACATTCTGATAACCTGGCCCACGCAGTGCATTTCGACCGAGCGAACCGAAATGCCACGTGCCGGGAATACACGAACCCGCACTGCCATCACCCGCCGGATCGAGCGTGCAAGGCACCTTGAACGCCGAGAGATTAATAAACCTGTCGGGCGCGCTCGTGCCTGCATACGGGTCCCCGACGACATCCGGTCGCGGGAAAAACTCGCCCGTGTTGTTGTAGTCATCAAACAGCGTCAGGTGAAACGGATTACCGGTCCGGAGCGTCACCACTGTATTCACTTGCCAACCTTTGCCGAGACGCGGATGTGACTCCGAAAAATTCGGCAGCGCATAACTCGCGGTGACGACAAACCGGTGTCGATTATCGAAATTCGAATTTGCCTTCTCGCACTTTGTGCAGTGACTGTTGTCCGGCTGAGTCGCATTAGCGACATAGTCCTGCCCATCCGAAGCGTTGTCGATCGAATGCGACCAGGTGTAATTGATCTGCGCGGAGAAGCCACGGTGATCGCGCACCGAAAAGCTCGTCTGCAGTGCGTTGTAGTTCGAGATCGCCGTGGTTTCGAGCTGATTGACGTAGAAAAACGTACCGCCCGACGGCGCAAATGGTCCATTGTCAAACGGCCGTGCCGACGAAACACTCGGGTTCACAGGCTGGTTAATATCGCGATACCGGAACAGCTTCGTGCCGTGCGAGCCGACGTATCCGACTTCAAGCACGCCATTTCTAAACAGTTCCCGCTGAATGTTGAGATTGTAGTTTTGAATGTACGGAGTGCGCAGATTCGGATCGGCGGCGAATACGTCGGAGTCGAGAAAGTCCGTGAAGATTGGGACGCCATTCTGGATCACGGGTTCGGTCGAAAACGAAAACAGCACCGGCGATGGCCCAACCGGATTGAAAGCCGGTCCGGGATTGAAGGTATTGAACGGCAGTTGTCCCGCAAAGAAGTCCTGGGAAAACGCGTCGTAGTACAGACCCCAGCCGGCGCGCACAACTGTCTTGTCGGCTCCGTGAACATTCCACGCCAGACCCACTCGCGGCGAGAAATTATTCCAGTCGCGATCGTAGAGACGCGGAAGGCCGGGTGAACCAACCTGGACCAGACCAGCCGTAGGATCGAAGTTGCTTAACAGATGATCCCGTTCGTCGATAACGCCGAAGTAGTCCCAACGTAGTCCGAGATTGAACGTGAGCTGGGGACTATAACGAAACGTGTCCTGCAAATAACCTGCGTGTGCGTTCTGAAAAGTGAAGCGGTTTGAGTTGCCACGCGCGGCTCGGCCGCCGCTGAGTGTGCCGGAGAGAAAGTCTTCGAGGGAAGCGAAGTCCAAACGGCCGCGATACCCGGCATCGAAAAATTGATCCACCGTGGTACGTCGAAATTCGTAACCAAACTTCAGATCGTGCTTTGTGAGTTTCCAGGAAAAGTTATCGATCAGTTGATAATTGATGTCGGTACGCGCGCGCGGGACCGAGAGTGTCGCGCCGATGTTGGCGATTCCCAAATCGTCCTGAATGCGAATTTGCGGCAGACCAAAGTCCTGCTCGCTGGTGATGCCGGTGTTGAGTCCGATCGAACGCGGGTCGAAATCGTTGTCTTCCGGAAAAAATCCTTCCTTGAAGCGGTTGAAACCAAATCGCAGCTCGTTGACTTTAGTCGAGGAAAGAAGCTTCAGATAAGAAATCGAAATAAGATGGACCTTCGTTGGAGTCGTTGTGTTGAAGCCCGGAAGAATATTGCCCGCGAGAATGGCGAGTGGAAAAGACTGATCGCTCGTGCCGTAGAAATAGCGACCGGTAAGTTGGTTGTCCTTATTGAATGAGTGATCGATCTTGGCGATCAAGCTGTCGACGTCGTTGGAAGCAGGCGTCGTGACGAAGAGATTCGGTTCACCGCTGTTATCAAAGAGCGGCAATGGGTTGTTCGGCGCGGGCCAGGGATTGCGAGCCAGCAGACGCGTGATAACGGGATTTGTTGGACCACCAAGAGCAGCGATCTCGCGCGGATCAGGAACGCGGGCCGTTGAATTCAGTCCCACTCGTTCGCGTTGGCCCTCGTAAGCGAAGAAAAAGAACGTCTGATCTCGCTTTATTGGGCCACCAATTGCGCCGCCGAACTGATTGTTTCTAAACGCGGTTTGCGGTTCAGAGTCGCGATTGAAAAAGTTGCGCGCATCCAGTTTGTCGTTGCGGAAAAATTCGAAGAGCGAACCGTGAAAATCGTTCGTGCCTGACTTGGTAACGATGTTCACAGTAGCGCCGGAGTTGCGGCCAAACTCGGCTTCGACGTTTGTTTGAATTGCCGCTTCCGAAATGGCTTCGAGTGGCAGGATGGTTGCGGGAGTTCCGAAAACTCCGGCTTCGTTGATCGCCGGCAAGTTTCGGTAGCCGTCGTTCATGTCTGTGCCGTCGAGCAGATAATTGTTTGCCCGACCGCGATTGCCGTTCGCGCTGAACAATCCGAACGAACCCGGAGAATCAGTTGCACCAGAAGGATCGCCGGTGGCGCCGGGAACCATAACCAGGAATTTGGTGAAGTCGCGTCCGTTGATGGGCAGGTCTGCGGCGGCTTTCGTCGTGATTGTGCCACCAAGCGTGTTGCTGGTGGTTTCGACTTGTTCGTTTGTAGCCACCAACACCACTACGTCTGAGCCGGAGACACTTAGAGTCACGTCAACGCGTCGTTCACTGGCCACTTCGACTATGACGTTTGAGACGACTTGCGGCGCAAACCCCACATTCTCAACGCGCACTTCATACAACCCAATCGGCAACTCAGCAAAGGTATAGTTGCCCTCGGCGTCGGCGGTAGTCGAACGCTCGAGACCAGTGTTCGTGTTTTTGACCGTGATCTTCGCCCCGGTGACGAGAGCTCCACTCGGATCCTTGATCGTGCCGAGAATCGTGCCGCGGAATGTTTGTGCAGAGACAGTCAGTGACAGCAGCGAGATGAAGAGGAGCGCAGGAGCAATCCGCATATCGTGACTCCTTTATCCACAGATTACCCAGATTATTAATCCGTGTAATCTGTGGATGCAAGGGTTGGACCAATGATTACTGCGTCGTGCAAGATGTGTCGTCGATTACAAACGACGTTTGCAACGACGAATCCTCAACTCCAAGGAAGTAGATTCGAATAGTCTGTCCCTTGAAGGCAGTAATGTCGAAAGTCTTCAATACGTAGCCGGTTGTCTCGTTAAGATTCGAATAAGTGGCCAGTGTAGTTAACACGGTGTTACTCGAGTTGCGAATTTGGACCTGCAACGTGTCGAAGGGTGTTACGGTTGTAGTTTCGGATGAATTGATCTTCAGCCAGAAGCTGAGCGTCACAGTTGTCGCAGTGGACGGAACAGTGATCTGCTGGAAGAGCGAGTCGGTATGCGTTGTGCCATAACCGTCGAGCCACGCGTAGAAGGAGCCGGAGCGAGGTGTTTGTCCCGTCGAATTGGTGATCACGCCCGCAGTCGCGGTCCAATTGACGGCGCCTGATTCGAATCCACGGTTCAACAGCAACTCTGCTCCCGGAACTGGAGTCGGAGTTGGCGTTGGAGTCGGTGGCGGCGCACCAGTCAGGAGTGAGAAGAGCAGCCGGTTCGGCGATCCCGTACCGGGGTTGCTCACATGATTCAGGGTGGCGCTGTTGATGATAGCTGCCGTGACCGTTGCCGGTGAAGCAGTTGGATTGGTTTCGAGGAATAAAGCTGCTACGCCGGTGACGTGCGGCGTTGCCATCGAGGTTCCGGAGATCGTGTTGGTTGCTGTATCGCTGGTTCTCCATGACGAGGTGATGCTGCTGCCCGGCGCGAAGAGGTCGACGCAGGTTCCGAAGTTTGAGAATGAGGAACGTGCATCGGTCATTGTCGTCGAGCCGACCGTAATCGCGCTCGCCACGCGAGCCGGCGACGTGTTACACGCATCCTGATTTTCATTGCCCGCTGCAATCGCGTAAGTCACACCATCGTTGATCGAGTTTGTGACTGCGGTGTCGAGTGCAGATGAAATGCCGCCACCCAAACTCATGTTCGCAACTGCCGGTTGTCCCGCCTGATGATCGGACGTGACGAAATCCACACCGGCGATGACGCCGGAGTTAGTTCCACTACCACTCGAATCGAGCACACGGACTGCCACGAGCGTGACATTCTTCGCGACGCCATAAGTTGAGCCGCCAACGGTGCCGGAGACGTGAGTGCCGTGTCCATTGCCGTCGTTGGTGCCGAGCCCATCGTTTATGGCTGTGAAGCCGGAGATCACGCGTCCCGCAAACTGCGTGTGCGTCGCGCGGATTCCGGTATCGATGATGTAAGCCTTAACGCCGGAGCCGGTCGCGTTGTAGTTGTAGTTTCCATCGAGCGGAAGATCTCTCTGATCGATGCGATCGAGTCCCCAGGTAGCGCCTGTTTGAGTTGTATTAATCGAGACGACGCCATCCTCTTCGACAAACGCAACCTGTGGATCGTCGGCGAGGCGGAGAGCTTGTTGTTCATTCATGCGCACCGAGAAACCTTTGATTGCCCGATGATAAGTTTGACCGTTATTACGATCGCCACCGAAATCACGCGCGAGACGGTGAGCAACGCCGTCGACGTCGGCGACGTCGTCTTTGAGTACGACGATGTATTGGTTGGCAATTTTTTTGTCCGCGCTCATGCGCCGGAATTTATTGCCGTTGGAATTCTGACCGTGAGCTGCAGTGAGGACTATCACTGCGACCGAAATGGCTACCAGAGCAAAAACCGCAAGCGTTTTCTTCATATGACCTCCAGTGAGATAAGTTTCTGTTTGGGAGCGTCCGCCGCTGAGCAGTCGGGAAATCCAGGGGAAAGACGCGGGCTGGATCGCACGACAATATCGTCAATACTTTTTATCTGGGGTGAACTGAGCCAAACTGGGAGGAACAGCCTTTGGGAGGTAGCTTGTTTCTGGGTGCGGCAGATGATAGAGCCACGATGGACAAAAAGCAAATCTAAATCTGGTGTAACAACTTATCCTGTGAATCCTGTTAATCTTGTCAGTCCTGTCTACATGATTTACAGGATTGACAGGATGAGGAGATCGACATGAATGTGTTTGTGGCGTTGTTGCGTGGCGTCAACGTCGGCGGCAACAACATGATCAGTATGAGCTCGTTGAAGAAGAGCTTCGAGGCGCTGGGCTTTCCGCACGTTTCCACTTACATCAACAGCGGGAACATCATTTTTACGACAAAGGAGAAAGACGCGCGGAAGCTGGAGAAGAAGATCGAGCAGATGCTGGCGAAGGAATATCAGCTCGATTCCAGAGTAGTGTTGCGCACTCTTCCTGAGATGGAAAAACTGGTGCAGAGTTTACCGAAGACGTGGGCCGGCGATCCCAACTGGCGATACAACGTGATCTTCCTGCGCCACACAATTGACTCAGAAAAAATCCTGGACGAGCTCGTGGTCAAGGACGGCATCGAGGAAGTGCTCTATCGTCCGGGCGCGCTCCTTTGGTCGGCACAGGTAAGCGATTTGACCCGCACGCAGATGGTGAAACTCTCCAGCCGTAAGATTTATCAGGACATGACGATCAGAAACCTCAACACCACGCGTAAGCTCAGTGAGTTAATGAAGAAAGTGGCTGAGACAAAGTAGTTAACTCCCAAATCCTGTCGCATTTTCTGAATTTCACGTATGATCCGCCGTATCCGTTCAAGCACTGGAGCGATTCGATGAGCGACCGCAAATACCGGCACCGCGGCTACATGGACAACGATCGCGAACCGCAGCGACCAAAACCTCAGTCAAAACCGCCGCAGGGACAATCAAGACCTCAGGATCGCGAAGGCCCGCGTTCACCAAAGATGATGGCGTTTGGGGAAGCAGTGAAGTGTGCGAACTGCGGAATTCCGGCTCCAGCCACGATCAACTTCACCAGTTCGTGCTCCAAGTGCAACAGCGCGCTCCACAGTTGCCGGCAGTGCACTCATTTTGATCCCAGCGCCCACTTCGAATGCAGCACGAAGATCACAAAACGCATCGTGAACAAGAACGCAAACAACACGTGCGAGCTGTTTGCGCCACGAACGGTGGTTGAGCGGCAAACTTCTTCAGGCGCTCCGACAGATGCTCGGGCGGCGTTCGCAAAACTATTCAAGAAATGAAATACCTAATCATCATTGTCTTCGTCGTACTACTGGCCGGCATTATTCTCAGGTCGACGCGGACTCAGCGTTAATCCACAGATTACGCAGATTCACTCACCCTGAAAGTTTTCGGCGAGCACATCAATTTTTTCGATGCTTGGCGGCTTCGCCAACAGCGTGCTTGCTTTTTCCATCAACGCCTTTGCGACGGCTCCGGAGAGATGAGCGTCCCGTCCTGCATCATCTGGAAAAACGTCGAAGATACCGAATTCGGATTGTCCCATCCGAATAGCGAACCACGCAGTGGTGGCGGGTTCCTGTTGGACCAGCGGTACGGCGGAACGGAGAAACGCTTCCACCTCGGCTTCCTTACCTGATTTCGCTTCCAAACGCACGAGCAAACCTTTGGTTGTCATGAGATCCTCCCTTTGTGCCAGTTTGTGGCTTTTTCATAAGCAAATGCAAATGAGAGTAGTTTTGCTTCGCTGAAGCTCGGCGCAGAGATCTGTAATCCGATCGGCAGATCAGCTCGAGTGAAGCCGCAGGGAATCGAGAGCGTGGGCACACCGTACGCATTAAAAGGCCGGGTGTTTCTCAGCCAGAGCTCGCCCGCTGGATCAGGCGACATGTCCAGAGCTTCTCTGATTGTGATAGGCGGCACGGGCGTTGTTGGCGTAATCAGAAAGTCGACTTTCGAAAAAACATCGTCAATCTCACGTCGCACGCGGTCTAAGTGCTGTCGCGCTTCGATGTAAGAAACAGTGTCGATTGCTGCTGCCTGTTTGAGTCTTTCGCGAATCCACGGCAGATAAAGATCGGGCGTGGTCGTGAAGGACTTTGCGTGCAGGGCGTAGACTTCCGGCGCTTGCACGGCAGTCGGCGTGGCAGGCAGATCAACTTCCGATATGTCCGGTGCAAAATTGCTGATTTGTTTCAGGGCCTGATCGATGGCGGTCGCGATTTCGGGATCGAGACTATCGAAGTACGGACGTCGCACAATGCCGACGCGCGGCCTGGTCGTCGTCTCGGTCAGTTTCTCAGCGTACGAATCAACCGGAAAGTCGATACACGTCGTATCGAGCTTGTCGTAACCTGCGATCGCTTGCAGCAGCAGCGCCGTGTCTCGCACGTCACGGCAAAGTGGGCCCACGTGGTCCAACGACGCGGAAAGCGGAAACACGCCGCGAACGCTGACGCGTCCATAAGTCGGTTTCAAACCCACGATACCGCAGAATGCCGCCGGCTCGCGGACAGACCCGCCGGTGTCAGTGCCGATGGCCCCGAAGCACATGCCTGTGGCGACAGCCGCGGCCGAACCACCTGAAGAACCACCCGCGATGCGATCTGTGTCGCAGGGATTACGAACAGGACCAAAGTAAGACGACGTCGACGTGCCGCCGTAAGCAAACTCCTGCATATTCTGTTTGCCGATCAGCACTGCACCGGCGCTCTTCAGACGCTGAACGATGTAGGCGTCCTCAGTGGGAACGCGCTCTGCGAAGAGAGCGCTGCCGCAGGTCGTCTTTACACCTGCCGTATCGATTAGATCCTTCAAGCCGATAGGAATACCGTGCAGTGGTCCACGCCAGTTGCCGGCGTTGATCTCAGTTTCCGCTGCGCGAGCCTCCGCAAGCGCGCTATCGTGCATCACAGTTATGAAGGCGTTGATGGTCGGATTGAGTTCTTCAATGCGAGCCAGGCACTTCATGGTGAGTTCAACCGGCGAGATCTCTTTCCGGCGCAGCAACTCAGAAGCTTCCGCGATCGTAGTGTTTTGCATGTGGCTCAGAAAATTCTTGACAGACTTGCTATTGATACTTTATACAAAACAGTTCGCGCGATGAAGGGTTGCGCGTTACAAAAGAGAAACTTCAATGTTGATGAGCAGGACACACAGAGAACACTTAATGCGATGGCAGCGACGCGCCGCCACGTATGTGGTCGTATGCTCAGCCAATATTTTTGGCGGCAAACTCGGACAAGAAACGTCCATAAATAGCCGCAATATCAGGCAATAATACAGCGGGAGCGGCCTCCCGCTCCCAATCTCAAAAAAGTTCACGAGAATTGAAGGAGCGGGCAGCTTCCCTGAGAAGCTTAAAGCCCGCTCCTTTAGTTTTTTGACAATCGAAATACTTTTTGCGGGATGAAGGCAGGGAGCCTTCAACGGATGATGAACTCGGTGCTTTGCGAGAGTCCGCGAGTTCGCCATCCTCGGGAGACGTGTGCCTCGAAGTGTGCCTGAAAGTGTGATCGGGGCTTTGTTTCTCTCTGCCTTCATCTGTTTCTAAACGCATGTGTGGCTGAGCAGCAAAAGCTCCTGACTGTAAATCAGGCGTCCCATCGTGGGCTTCGTAGGTGCGAGTCCTACCACATGCACCAGATCTATTTTCAATTTCCAATTGCCGATTTAAGAACGCAGGTTAGGCAAATCGACAATTGGCAATCGGCAATTGGAAATCTCGGAAGGGTAGCCTAACTGGTAAGGCAGTAGTCCCGAAAACTACCGCGCTCGTCGCTTGCAGGTTCAACTCCTGTCCCTTCCTCCAATTCACGGAGGCGTCGCCTAACTGGTATGGCAGCGGTTTGCTAAATCGCCGCGCATTGCGTGTGCAGGTTCAACTCCTGTCGCCTCCGCCAGATTTTTGCGGAGTGGCCGAGTCGGAAAGGCGCGAGTCTCTGAAACTCGTTTACGTAGGTTCGAATCCTACCTCCGCGACCAACTTATGCCGGTGTAGCCCAACTGGAATGAGGCGCTAGTCTTAGAAACTAGACTGTGTGGGTTCGAATCCCTCCACCGGTACCAACTTTGCGCGTGTAGCCCAAGTGGCAGAGGCGGCTGACTTAAAATTAGCACAGTGACGAGTTCGAATCTCTCCACGCGCATATGGACCATGGGGATGAACGCGAAATGGAAAGCGGGCTGATTTTCAATCAGTTGATTTGCGAGTTCGAGTCTCGTCGTCCCTGCCAATTCTCAATGCTCCTGTAGCTCAACTGGAAGAGCGCGACGCTACGAACGTCGTAGTTGTGGGTTCAAGTCCTGCCAGGAGTTCCAAATATTGACCACGGATCTGTGGCCCGGTCGGATAGCTGAGGTGGATTAGCACGGGTCTGAAAAATCCGAGAGGTTGGTTCGAATCCAACTCCGACCGCCAATTAAGCCCGAGTAGCTCAATCGATGGAGCGCTGGTCCTACAAACCGGAGGTTGAAGGTTTAAATCCTTCCTTGGGCACCAATCTTATCGGGGCGTGACTCATCTCGGCAGAACGGTGACTGTCAGAGATCGTGGAGTTCGCAGAGGCGCGTCGGCCTCACGCCCCGTCCAACTGCGGCCCGCGTTCCCGGCATCGGTCTTCTAAACCGAACCTCCGAAGAGCTGGGCGGAAAGGCACGAGGTTCAACTCCTCCGCGGGCTTCCAAAAAGTTTCGGGCTGGTGATGTAACTGACAGCATAGAAGTCCTGCAAACTTCTCGTGAGGGTTTAACTCCCTCCCAGTCCACCAAATTCTTGCGGCGTAGCTCAATTGGATCCAGAGCACTCGTCTTGTAAACGAGTTGGTGCGAGTTCAACTCTCGTCGCCGCAGCCATCATTGCGGGAATAGAGCAACGGAGGCTCATTGGTCTCATAAGCCAACTAACGCGGGTTCGACTCCTGCCCCCGCAACCATTTTTCTTGTGGCGTAGCCAAGTTGGTAAGGCACCGGATTGTTAATCCGGTTATCGAAGGTTCGAGTCCTTCCGCCACAGCCACTCTTCCGATCCGGAGCTCGAGCGACAGAGCAGCGGCCTTTTAAGCCGTGAGGTGCGGGTTTGAGCCCCGCCGGATCGACCATCGCGGTGTAGCACAATCGGCAGTGCACTCGATCGATAATCGAGCGACGAAGGTTCGATTCCTTCCGCCGCGACCAACTCAACGGGGCATAGCTCAATCGGTAGAGCAGCCGTCTTATAAGCGGTGTTAGCGCCGGACTAGCGCAAGGTTCTGGGTTCGAATCCCAGTGCCCCGAATCTCCTTTTGCAGGATGGTGTAAACGGCAACACGTCGGACTTTGACTCCGAAGTTGAAGGTTCGACTCCTTCTCCTGCAGCCACTCTAACTGCGCAAAAAGTATCTCGATCGTACGACGGTAACTTGGAGGTAAATGAAAATGAAACTAGCTGAAGCACTAGTACTACGCGCTGATTGCCAGAAACGACTTGCGCAACTGAAGTCGAGACTGCTTAACAACGTGAAGATTCAGGAAGGTGATACACCGTCGGAAGCTCCGCAGGAGCTCTTTGCTGAACTCGGTCGTGTTACAGCAGATCTGCGTAATCTGATCAAGCGCATCAACCGAACTAACGCGGCTACTCCGTTCAACGGCCAGATGACACTCTCGGATGCACTTGCAGACCGTGACGTGCTTGCGCTCGAACGGAATATGTACATGCACCTGGCTGAAACCGCTTCGAACACTCGAGATCGTATGATGCGAACGGAAATTAAGTACGTTGCGATCATTAACGTGGCGGAGACGCAGAAGCACGCAGACGAGCTGGCGAAGAATTATCGCGAACTCGACACGCGCATCCAGGAACTAAACTGGCAGACGGAACTGGCAGAATAGCGAATGCAGTCGGTAGTCGGATCGTAGAGGCGAGCACAACCCGCCAACTGGGAAAGTTGGGCTAGCTGCGCTGGCCGCAGCCATGGTGATGCGGGGTCGCGTCAATGGGTTCGAATCCCGCTTACAAATTAGACCCAGCAATGTCACAAGCGTACAGGGCATAGAGCACTGTTACTACCACGTGCTGATCGACGATCCGGTGAGGGTGGGTAAGGGGTAACTGCATTCGCATTGCGATGCCGCCTGCTTTATTCCGGCGCACAAAGCGACTAAAGTTAATCCGAATGAAGCGCTACGGCACGAATAGATCAACCTGTGCTTTTTGTGCCTTTTTGTGGCTTATATGTCTAAGCGTTAATGCCTTTGGGCAGGAGCGCACCGGGCGCTCCTATTCCACTCCGGATTTACCGAAGAATCCACCACCACCCGGACCACAGGCGCCTTCGCCACTGACATTCTCCAGTATCACCACTCAGTCCGGCGTTAACTTCCGGCATGCGGCTTCAAAAACATCGCAAAAGTATCTGCTCGAAACGATGGGTGGCGGAGTGGCAGTCTTCGATTACGACAATGACGGCCGCATGGATCTCTTCTTTACCAACGGCGCCGCGTTGAAGGATCCGATGCCGAAGGAAGAACTGCCGGATAAGAGTCTCCCGAAATACTGGAATCGCCTTTATCAACAAAAACCCGACGGAACGTTTGTCGATGTGACCGAACGCGCCGGGCTCAAAGGTGTGGGTTACAGCATGGGTGTTGCCGCCGCAGATTACGATAACGACGGGCACGTCGATCTGTTCGTCAGCGGCTACAAAGCGGATTTCCTGTATCGTAATAACGGCGACGGCACGTTCAGCGACGTCACGAGTAAGCTTCCGAACATCTCAAAAGGTTGGTCCACCAGTGCCGGTTGGTTCGATTACGATCGCGATGGCCGGCTCGATCTGTTCATTGCACGTTACATGGACTGGGATTTTGAAAATGGCTCCACTTTTTGTGGTGGTCCAGTCGCGGGTTTGCGCGCGTATTGCCATCCCGACAACTTCAAGGCCGCAGCGAATGTGCTGCTACATCAGCGTGCGGATGGATCGTTTGAAGACGTGAGCAAGTCGTCAGGCATTGGCGATGGTGTGGGAAAAGGTCTCGGCGTCGCTTTCGCGGATTTTGACAACGATGGGTGGACCGATGTGTTCGTCGCGAACGACAGCGTGCGCCAGTCGTTATATCGAAACAAGGGTGACGGGAAATTCGAAGACATCGCGGTGATGTCAGGCGCGGCTTACGATGAGGATGGA
>Ga0111539_10003323_pt1 | contig 21234 bp, 20 predicted proteins | sample RhiMethybrSRZTD1_FD_79667 | JGI IMG/M metagenome (GOLD analysis project Ga0111539, IMG submission 79667) | Populus rhizosphere microbial communities from Tennessee, USA - Rhizosphere MetaG P. TD hybrid SRZTD1 (version 2) (version 2) | ecosystem: Host-associated > Plants > Roots > Rhizosphere >...
GTCCGGGCAAAGCACGATCTGAGTCTGATCGGGCGAGTAGTTCCAGCCGGTGTTGCACTGGGTGTCCGAGGGGTCGCGCGGCACGTCGACGCCGTTGTGCTGCACGTTCACCTTCTTCGGGTCGATCTGCTGGCCGTCACCCGGATCGGGAATCGTGTAGGTGCAGCTCAGGACCTGCCCGGTGATCTTGTCGAGGGCGCCCTTCAAAGCAGCTCCCAGATCGGTCTGCGCCGTCATGTCGAAATGGCAATAATTCGGCCCCGTATCGGCGCAGTTCGGTTGCGCGGTGCCGCCCGCCGTTGCCATCTGCGAGAGCGCGCCGCGTGCGGGCTCGCTGCCGGGTGAACCGATCACGAAGGTCTTGATGCCGCCGGTCAGGGCGTTCGTGACCTGTCCGATCAGCGCCGTCGAATCGACCATGTCGCGTCCGTTGCCGACGCAGTTCAGGGCGAAGGTCGGAGCACCGTCGGTGATCAACACCAAAAACTTCGCTCCCATCAGGTTGGTCGAGGTCAGCTGCCCCAATCCGACCATGTACGCGTCATGGGTCGGCGTGCCGCCGTTCGTGCGCTGATTCGAGATCCGGTCATTCAAGGTCTGGCGGTGCGTCGCGTCCAGCACCGCGATCGGCACCGTGGTCGTGGTGTCGATGCACGTGCCATTGTCGGGGCCGGGGTAGAAGAAAAGCCCGACCGCGTTGCCGTCGGGGATCGTTCCTAGCGCTGCCGTCAGCGCATCGCGCGTGACCTCCCATTTACTCTGAGTGCTTCCGGGCGCGTCCTGATTCATCGACCCGCTGGTGTCGACGACCAGCTCGAGCACGGCGGGCTGCGCCTTGGCGGTTGCGGTGGAGGTCGCGCACGTGGAGATGCCGGCGTCCGTGCCACCTTCCGTCGAGATCGCGCCGCCGATGCCGGCGATGCCGGCGATGCCGGCGCCCGAGCTTCCCCCGACGCCCGTGCCACCGATGCCGGCGTTCCCCGCGTCGCCGCCGCCGCCCCCGGGCGAGCCGCTGCTCCCGCCGTAAGCAACTTGCCTGCTTTCACTTTGCTGAGCCGAGCACGCGAGCGAGAAAAGAATGCTCACACATGCAAAGCAGCGGGCTACCATGGCGCACCTCCGAACCCGGCGAAGCCTAGCGGACTTTCTACGACATGTAGGTCGTTCGGGGTTAGCCGTCCGAGCGCATAAGATTAGCCAAAAAAGCGCGTTACATTTTTCGAGCGCGCGAGTTTTAGGCGATATTACCCAGTCGAGACGATGTCAGGCCTCTGGAACGCGGCGCTCTTGATCACCGCCGCGTTCCGGGAGCCGGAGCCGGCCCCGGAGCCGGTGCTCGAAGCGCCGAGCTCGCCCGCGAGCGAGACGGCCCTCTCCGAGATCGCGCGGCCGTGCACCGAGCCGAGTTGCTCCCCCCGCGATTGGCACGCGGGTCTGAACCTGCGCACGGACTTCGGGACTCATCCCGTGCGCATCGACGGCGGAGTGCGCTTCGGACGTTTCGATTTCGTGCTCGTCGTCGACCCGATGATCTGGCTCGACGGCCAGAGCGACAACGATCTCCTGCTCGATCTCGGCCTGGGTTCCGGGTGGTCGGCGCTCGCCGGCTGGCGAACTTCGTCGATCGGGATTGCCGATGGGCGACAGTGGCAACAAAAGTCGTTGCTCGGCGTGGCGGGACGGCTGCCGAGCCTGTTTCGAGGGCACCTGCGCGCGCAGTGGGGCCTCGAGCTCGCGGTGTTGTGGGTGAAACACGGTGGCGGCCTCGAGACCGACACGCTCTCCTTCGAGAGTCCACGCCACTATCTCGACGCCTTCAACTTCGGCATGTTCGTGCGTTTCGAGTACGCCTCGGCGTTTTGAAGATGGCACCGCGAGCGCGAGCGCTGGTTTCGATCGTTGCCGCGGGTCTCGCGCTGGCGGGCTGCGTCGATCGCCCGAAGGACACGCGCGTCGTTTGCCACAACGCCAACTGCACGGGCCCTCCCGATCCTTCGCGGGACGACCGCATCGACTCACTCGCCAAAAGCCTCGCCTTGGTTTACGACGGACGGCCGCTGCTCGACGGCGTCGAGATCGACGTGTTCTGGCACGGCGCGAGCGGTCGTTGCTTGTTCGCTCACGATCTGAACGACGTTCCGCGCGCGGTCGACGCGAGCGCCGCGGCGCAGGCGATCGCCGACTACCTGGTCACGCCGGGCCTGCGCTCCTACGACGGGCAGGCTTTCACGATTCGCATGGAGCTCAAGGGTTTCGTGGGCGCGATCGGCGACGAGCACAGCGACGCGCAGGCGGTGGCGCACGCCGAATGCGCGCTCGACCTGTTCGACATCTACCGCCGTGCGGCGCTCGATTCCGGGCAAAACATCGCGGTGATTTTCGACTCCTCGGCGCCGAAGCTCCTGAAAACCCTGGTCGCGCAACCGCGCTGGCCCGGCCGAACCAGGAGCGGTCAAGTCCAGGTGCGGCTGAGCGCCGACTTCGTCGACTCGACGCCGAGCGGCCTGGCTTTCCAGAAGCTGGCAGATTTCCCCGAAGTCGACGACGTGCTCTTCCACGCCGGATGGATCAACGACGCCCACTACCAGGCGTTCCGTTCGCTCGACGTGGAGCTGACGATCTGGATGTTCTCGGCCACGGTCGAGACCTTCGACGCGATCGAGCGTTTCGAGCCGGCCGCGGTGCTCACCAGCGAGGCGCCGCTCTTGCGCCGCTGGCTCGAGTACTGATCGGTCGATTTGAACGATCAGGCTGCGCGCGCCCGGTTTCGGCCCGGCGCGTCTCGGCGTAGGATGCCGCCAATGGACAGGGTGATCTCAGAGCTCATCGAAATCGTCGGGTCCGAGCACGTGCTTGTCGACGAGCGGCTCAGCGACGACTATTGCCACGACGAAGCGCTCAGCGTCGCACCGCAGAAACCCCGCGTCGTTGTGCGGCCTTCGTCGGCGGAACAGGTTTCGCAGATCTTGCGGCTCGCCAGCGAGCATCGCTTTCCGGTCACGCCGCGCGGCGCCGGCACCGGCTTGTCGGGCGCTTGCACGCCGCTCGAGGGCGGCATGGTGCTGAGCTTCGAGCGCATGAAGCGCATCCTCGAGATCGACGTCGAGAATCACGTCGCCGTGGTCGAAGCCGGCGTCACGCTGCAGGAGCTGAACGACGCCGCAGCCCAGAAGGGGCTCGTGTATCCGGTGTTTCCGGGCGAAAATAGCGCGACGCTCGGCGGCAACGTCGCCACCAATGCCGGCGGGATGCGCGCGGTGAAGTACGGGGTCACGCGCCAGCACGTGGTCGGCCTCGAAGCGGTGCTGCCCACGGGCGAGGTGGTCCGCCTCGGCGGCAAGTTGGTCAAGACGTCCACCGGTTACGATCTGGCGCAGCTGATCATCGGATCGGAGGGAACGCTGGCCGCTGTCACGCAGGTGACGGTCAAGCTCGTGCCGTTGCTTCAGCACCGCGCGACGGTGCTCGCGCCGTACCGCACGCTGGTGGAGGCAGTGCGGGCGGTGCCGGCGCTGGTCGTCACCGGCGTCGGTCCGTTGATGGTCGAGTATCTGGATCAGTTGACGATGATGGCGATCACCGCGCAGAGCGGGCTCGAGCTCGCTGTCGACGCCAACGTCAAAAATGACGCGCAGGCGTATCTGCTGGTCGTGCTGGAGGGGCGAACCGCCGAGCGCGTCGACGAAGACCTCGAGCTCGCCGGAAAGGTCCTCGCCGAGCGCGGCGCGATGGACGTTTACGTGCTTCAGCCGAACGCGGGCGCCCAGCTGGTCAACGCGCGCGAGCGAGCGTTTTTCAGCGCCAAGGCGGCGTCGGCCAGCGACGTGATCGACATCGTCGTGCCGCGCGCGGCGCTGCCCGCGTACATGGAGCGGGTCAAGGAGATCTCGATGCGCCACGCGACGATGATCCCCGGTTGTGGTCACGCCGGGGACGGCAACGTCCACCTGGCGATCTTCGAGCACGATCCCGACAAGCGTTCGCGGATCCTGCGCGACTTGTTCGAGGCCGGCCGCACCCTGGGCGGTGTGATCTCCGGCGAGCACGGGATCGGTACCGCCAAGAAGAAGTACTTCATGGCGCTCGAGGATCCGGCAAAGCTTGCGTTGATGCGGCGCCTGAAGCAGGCCTTCGATCCGGCCAACATCCTCAATCCCGGGACCGTCTTCGACTGAAACCGAGTTAACCTGGGTTTCGTGGTCCGCCCCGCTCAGTGGAGAAAGCTCGCACTGGCCCTGCCCGAGACCGAAGAGAAGTCGCACTTCGGCCAGCCGGACTTTCGCGTGAAGGGCAAGATCTTCGCCGGGCTCTCGCCGGATGGAAAGCGCGGGACGTTGAAGCTCGAACCGGAAGTGCAATCGATGGTGGTGGGCGCCAAACCCCGCGTGTTTTTCCCGGCTGCGGGCGCCTGGGGGCGAAAGGGATGGACCCACGTGGAGCTTGCGCGGGTGAGCATTGCAGAACTGAAAGAGCTGATGGTCGCGGCCTGGCGTCTGACGGCTCCCAAACGCCTGGTCATTGCTCACGACTCCAGCGGCGTGAAAGCGTAGGGGCGCGATCCGAGGGCGGCCGTACCACGTATGATCTTGAAGTGTCGTCCGCACGGACAACCCATGACTTTTTTGCGCTTCCCGAGTTCGCACGGGAAGCGGGAGCCGAGCACGCGGCCGGGACCGCGGATGCGCTAGCGGCCCTGTCGGCCCTCGAGCGCGTTGCGGCCGGAGCGCGGGGCCGCAGCCGCTTGCTGACGCAAATCAGCGAGTTGCCGCTCTGCTACGGCCCATTTTTCGAGGCGCTCGGCGAGCTCTGGGACCTGTCGGAAGAAAGCGTATGCGCCGTACTGTCCGGCGCGAGGGATGCGCGAAACTGGCAGTGGACGGTGCTCCCCGGCGTGCGACAGCTCGAGGTGACGGGCGGTCCGCGCACTCGGGGCGCGCGGGTGCGGCTTCTGAAGTTTGCCCCAGGGGTGCGCTTTCCCCGCCACCGCCACGAGGGGGTGGAGCACGTCCTGGTGCTCGAAGGCAGCTATACCGATTCCGGGGGCCACAGCGTGGGTCCGGGTGAGCTGCAGGTCATGGCATCCGGTTCGGAGCACGGCCTTCGCGTCGATGGGAGGCGCGCCTGTGTGGCGGGGTTGGTCCAGTTCGGCATGGAATTTACCGGGCCCGTATTGCGCTGGGTCTCGAAGCTCGGCGGTTGAGGCGTCGAGGGGGGACTGGGTGCTATCCTCAGGCTACTCGATTCGATGCTTTGGTGGGCCGGTTCGGGTCGGCCCGTTTTTTTGGAGGATGGTGCGATGAAGGAGCGAAAGGCTGACGAGTGCGCTTCGGTGCCCGCGATCCCTGCCGATACCAGGCTCGGCTCGCCGGTCACACGACGCGGTTTGCTCAAGGGTGTGGGCGCCGTCACCGCGGCGGGACTTTCGCCGGTGCTTGCCGGATGCAGCTCTGACGACGACGATGACAACCAGAAGCCGCCCATCACGGGCCCGGAGACGCTGTTCCAGCACGGGGTGGCGAGCGGTGATCCGTTGCCAGACGCGGTGATCCTCTGGACGCGGGTGAGCCCGGACGGCGACGCCCCGGTCGAGGTCAAGTGGGAGCTCGCGGCGGAGCCGGACTTCGCTGCGACGCTGAAATCGGGGACTTTCACCACCGATTCCTCGCGCGATTTCACGGTGAAAGTCGATGCCACCGGCCTCGAGGCGGGGACCACTTACTACTATCGCTTCAAGGCCCAGCAGCGGGTTTCACCGATCGGCCGGACGCGTACCGCGCCGGCCGGCTCGGTCGACCGGCTGCGCTTCGGCCTCGTGTCGTGCGCGAGCTACGCGCACGGCTATTTTCACGTGTACCGCGCGCTGGCGGCACGCCCGGACCTCGACGCCGTACTCCACCTCGGGGACTACATCTACGAGTACGGAAGCGGCGAGTACGGCGAAGTGCGGCCGTACGAGCCGGCGCACGAGATCGTGAAGCTCGAGGATTACCGGACGCGCCACGCTTACTACAAACTCGAGGAGAACCTGCAAGAGCTGCACCGCCAGCACGTGTTCATCACGATCTGGGACGACCACGAAACCGCGAACGACTCTTGGAAGGACGGTGCGGAAAACCACCAGCCGGACACCGAGGGCTCCTTCGCGGATCGCAAGGCCGCTGCGGAGCAGGCGTACTTCGAGTGGATGCCGATTCGCGATACGTCCGATCACCACATTTTCAGAAAGATCCCGTTCGGCGATCTGGCGGACTTGATCCTGCTCGACACGCGGCTCTGGGGTCGCACTCTGCAGATGGGACTCGTGGGACCGCCGCCGACGCCCGATCCCACACGCACCTTGCTCGGCGACGACCAGGCCGCCTGGCTCGAAGGCGAGCTCAGCGCGTCGACGGCAACCTGGCGGCTGATCGGCCAGCAGGTGATGATCGGCAATCTGATCCTCAGCGTGGACCCGCCCACGATCGTGAACCTCGACCAGTGGCACGGCTATCCCGAGTCGCGTAAGCGGTTCATCGACTTTCTGCGCAGCACCAACGCGAAGGACGTGGTCGTGCTCACCGGCGACATCCACAGCTCGTGGGCCCACGAGATAGTGAACAACCCCAACGATCCCGCTGAATACGACCCGACCACCGACCGCGGCGCGGTCGCCGTCGAATTCGTGACTCCCGCCGTGCCCTCGCCGGGTATCCCGGAGGGATTTCTACCGGCGATCGAAACCTCACGGCCTTTCAACCCGCAGCTTCGCTACGTAGAACCGAGCTTGCGCGGCTACATCATCCTGGACGTGACGCCCGAGCGCACTCAGGCCGCGTGGTTTCACTTCGCCGACATCACGGCCCCCACGCCGGGCGCCGAATCGTTCGCTGAGGCATGGGCGGTCGCGGCCGGGAGTAACCGGCTGGTCAAGGACGCCCAGTATGCGCCCGATCGTCAGGACGCCCCCGATCCGGCGCCCTGAGCCTCAGGCCGCGCCGCTGCTCGCCACCAGCCCCCGCACCACCGCGGCGAGCCCCGCCAGCCGCGCGCCGGTTCGGCCGGGCACCGCGTTCGGCACCACGCTTTCGCCGAGCAGCGTCGCACAATGCTCGACGTCGCCGGGTTTCCGCCGGAGGTAGTCGATCGCGACGCGACGGACGTCGAGTCGCTCGGGCACCGGCGCACCTTCGATTCGCAAGAGCTCGGACGCGAAGTAGCCCCAGCCGCAGAGAATGTCGGTCGGACGCGTAAACGCCGACCAGCGCCGGCAAAACTCCGCCCAGGACTCCCCCGCGCACACCAGGCTCTCGGGAATTCCGGTGTGATACGGAAACGATGGGGCGAGCGGCCGGCGCGGCGCGATCAACGCCTCGAAGCGTTCTCCGCTGAAGGGTCGCTCCGCGGCCCAGTGCACGAGCTCCGGGTACGGCCCGAGCGGCGTGCCGCGCTGCCAGGCGTTGGCTTCGCCGTAGCCGATGACGAGATCGTGCGCCCGGGTGCGGAACACTTCGCTCATCGACGGCCGGCGCGGCCCGCGCTTCCGCGCGACGTGGCGCCGAGCACGGTGTTGCGCGGCGAAGGCGAGCTGCGTTTCGACCAGCGCATCGAACGGCAAGAGCGCGGCCTCGGCGTTGCTCGTGCTGCCCTCGAGCTCGAGCACGGCGGCGACGACGGCCTCGATCGTGGAGATGCAGTGAGCCGCGGGTTCGCGCCGGATCCGGTAACGGCTCGGCGCCGGGGGCGCGAGCGCATAGCGCGGGAGCCGGGCCAGCGTGGGGTTCTGTTTCAGAACCTTGGCCGCCTGCCACCAGGTGCCGTCGATCACCACGAGCGTGACCGACCCCGCGGGCGCTTCGCGCTTCAGATCGCGCGCTTCCGGCCCTGGGTAGAGCAGAATCGCCGGCGCCTGCGGGTCGCTCAGCACGGCGCGAACCTCCGCCCGCTCCTCAAAGTTTACGCCGACGTGCCGCTCGCAGCGCTCGAAGGCGAGCTCGGCGAGCCGCGCCGTACCGATCGGTACGCCGCTTTCGCGCGGGTGCTGCAAGATCACGATCCGCGTCCGCGTCGAAACCTCGGTCAGCGACGCGCACAGGCATACCGAACAGGGACGCGCGCAACGGGCGCAGATGGGTCTCGGTTCGCCGTGAAGGGTCATGCCGGGAGCCGGGCAGGATAGCCCGGCGGCGACTCCCGAGCAGGCTTCGTGGTTTATGCGGGGCCTATGGACGTGCAGCACCCGGTCAGGCAGTAGAGCCCCGTCGGGCACTGCGGCAGACACGACGTTCCGCAGGGCTGGGCTCCGCCTTCGCAGGTCGGCGTCGGGCAGCTGCCGCCCGTGCCGCCGGTTCCGGTGCCGCCGGTTCCGGTTCCGCCGGTTCCGCCGGTTCCGGTAGGAGTGCAGTCATCGGGCAGCGTCGTCTTGCCGATGCAGAGCTCGCAGTGGCCGCAGGTGTTGTTGCACTGCGTCGTCTTCGTGCACGGGACGCACTTGGCTTCGTCGTTGATGGTGTCGGGGGTGCACTGGTCGCTCAGCCGCACGTCCTTGGTCGTGCCGCCGGAAACCTGCACCGAGCAGCAGCCGAAGCAGTCGCAGCCGTTCGGCGTGCCTTTCATGCAGAAGTCGATGCACTGCTGACTGACGATGCAGTCGGGATCGTTCGCGGGTTTCGCTCCACTGAGGCAGTCCGTGTGATAGCGGCAGCCGTCGTTACCCGCGCCGGAGTCGCCGTCGAAGAAGCAGTCCTGCCACTTCGGATCCACGTTGTCGCCGGGGATACCAGTGCCGTAGGACGTCTCGTCGTCGTCGGCGGCTCCGGTGCATTGAAGGTCGGCGGCGTCGACCTTGCCGTCGCCGTCGTCGTCGATGCAGTTCGTGCACTGCGTCGTTCCACAGCCGTTGCCGCCGTCGGTGGCGCCAGCGCCGCCCGCGGAGGAGCCCCCTGCGCTGCTCCCGCCGCTGCTGGATCCGCTCGATCCGCCGGCACTCGAACCGCCGGCGGCGGAGGAGCCACCCTGTCCTGCTCCATCCGTCCCGCCCGCGCTCGAACCGCCGGCAGCGGAAGCGCCGCTCGCACCGGCTGCTCCACCGGGCGAGCCGCTTTCGGAGTCGTCGCCGCCGCACCCCGCGATCCAACCGATCAAGAGCGTGGCTGCGAAGCCCTGAAAAACCCGACGTCTAGCGCGCGAGACTCTGTGGATCATCGGGTCATCAGTGGGGGGACCCGGCGTCCTTTATGATGTTCGCCAAAACGCCTGACCCGGCGCGGCATTTGCCCGGGGTCACGTGTTGCGAGCGCGATGATCGGTCGGTATGCTTTTGGATCGATGTGGGTAATCCGCGGGCGTTCGGGCGTTTGCGCACTGCTCGGCGCGTCGGCGCTCTCGTGCGGCGGTTTAATGCCCTCCGCGGCGACGGCGCCCGGATCGGCGCAGCCGCCCTCGGATCCCACGCCGCTCGCGAAGTGCCAGGTGGCGGCGAGCTCGACCAGCCCGCTGGTCACGGAATGGCCGGCCTCCGAAAAAGCCCATCTGCAAAGCCTCACGGCGGGGAGGGTCGTCGCCGTCGAGTACGCCGGGTGCGAGCTCAGAATCGTCGACTCGTGCGTGCTTTCCGGGGGTTACGACTGGCGGCGCACCACGCTGGCCACGGACGTGGTGGAGATCGATAACGCGGACGAGCTGTACGCCAAGCTGCCGATCGGCGCCGTGGCTCTGGAGGGCGAGCTCGCGCGGTCCGGGCGGCTCGCGGTTCGGAGCACGGTTGCGGGTCAGCTCCAAAGCAAGGCGCTCGACGCCAAGGAGCTCGCCGGAGCCGGTTGCCGCGGCGCGACGCACTACGTCTCGGGGATCAGCGTCGGCGCCTTCCAGCTGCTGTCGGGCGCCGAGGTCGCTGGCAAGGGTGGTGTGGACGTGCTCGGCGCGAGCGCCGGCGCGGGCGCCAAGCGGCGCGAGGTGGTGCTGCGCGAGGCCGGCTCGCGCGAAGCGTGCGCGGAAACCACCGACGAAGCGCCACCCATGCAGTGCGCGTCTCCGATCCAGCTGTTCTTGACGGCGCTGCCGCAATCGGCCGAAGCGACGCCGGAGCGCATCGAGGACCCCGGCGCAGCGGCCGCGGTCAACGTTGCTTTCCCCGCGCCCGAAAACTCCGATGAAGTCTGGACGCTGAGAGCGCCCGGCGGCCGCGTGATCTGCACGCTGCCGTGCGCGGCGCCGGTCGGGCCGGTGAGCGGCAAGTACCTGCAACGGGAGCCGCGGAACGGTTACGGGAGCTATCTGTTGCAGCTCCCTCAATCCTTTGCGCACCCGGTGGGCAGCAAGGTCAAGGCGGAGTATCAGGCCGAGCGCGGCAATCCGACGCTCGCGCGCTGGGCTTTCATCGGATCGATCCCGATGGGCGTGATGGGCGTCGGGCTGACGAGCTGGGGCATCGTTCAAGCAACGCGGACCTGCGAGGACGAGTTCTCGCACCAAACCGAGGATTGTTTTCCCCCCGGCGGCTTTCTGATCGGCAGCGGCGTTTTCATGATGGCGATGTTCGGCGGTGCGGCGTGGTGGCACTTCTACAGCCACGATCAGGAATTCAACACCTACGAGGAGCTCGCCGGGACGCGTCGCGCAAAGGGAGACCGTGTACGGCTGGCTCTATCGCCTGCCGGCCTCCGCGGCAGCTTCTGAGCATCACTCGATAGCGTCGAGCGCGCGCGCGAGCTCCTCCGCGCCGTGCTCCGGCCCACCGACCCAGCGCACGGTCCCGCTCGCGTCGGCGAGGAACGTCACGGGGAGCTCCCGCACGCGGAAGCGCCCCTGCAAGACGTGCCCGCTGTCGTGCACGACGGCAAACGTGAGCCCGTGTTCGGCCACGACCGCACGCGCCGTGGACGCGTAGTCGTCGGCCGAGATCCCGACGAACACCGCGTGCCGGTTTTCTCGGGAGAGCTGCTGCGTGGCCGGCAGTGTGCGTTTGCAGGGCTCGCAGTAGGCGGCAAAGAACTCGACGACCACCGGCCGGCCACGAAAAAGCCTGCTGTCGAGATCCGTGCCGTCGAGGGCGGTACGGCGAAACTCCGGCAGTGCTCGCCCGAGCAGTGGACTCGCGGAGGATGCCGGGAGCACCTTTGCTCCACCGCAACCCGCGAGCAGGAGCACCGCACAGCCGAGCAGAGCAGTGGTCCTCACGGTACCTCGGAGTATGTTCCAGTCGCGGTGCACGCGCGCGCGATTTTCGCTCGAATCGAGCCGTTCGGCGCTTGCGAACGTCGGCGCCGATGCCCAAATTGATCCCGTTTTCTGGCGGCGCCGCGCTCGTCTTCGCTCGTCGATCCTCGCGCGGTACCGCTCGTCTAGTTACTTCCGGCGCGCCGCCCGGGTGTGCGGTGACCTGTGCCCTCGCGACTCGCGCCGGGGAGGATACCGTCATGTGGAAGCCCATAGTGTTTGCCTCGAGCATGTTGCTCGGGGGAGCGGCGGCGGCGCTGGCGATTTCGGTACAGTCCGATCGAACGACGCTGACGCGATATCCGCCCCCCGGCGTCGAGCGCACGCTCGAATCGGTGGTGCGCGTTCAAGCGTCGTTGCCGGCTCCGGCGCCGTCCCCGGTCGTCGCCATGGACGAGGTGCTGATCGTCGGCAAACGCCGGGTCGCCGCCGCGGCGCCGGTGCCGCGGCCCGTCGAATTCGGACCCTGTTCGGAGTGGCGCGATCTCGGTCCCAAGGCGCTGGCCGATTCGCTGTCGGTCGAACAGCATCGTGTGCGCGCGCTCTGTCTCACGCCGCGCTAGCACGGTCGTCAGCGGTGGGAGCCGCGCAGTGAGCCCGCGTCGTAGGCGGTTCGCAAGTCTCGAATCGCTTGCAGTAGGCCCGAGGGGATCAGATCATGGGCCATCAGCGCTGAACAGATGTGTTCCGCGGCATCGTCGACCACGCTGAACACTTTGACGGGGAAGTTGGTCCGGACCACGAACAGCATCATCGTGATCGCGCTGCGCGTGGCCGTGGCGATGAAGCCTTGACCCTCGACCACGATCGCGCCGACGCGCATCGAGCGTTCGCATGCCTTCATCGCGCCCCGGATCCGTTCCCGCCCCTCGTCGCTCGGCGGGCGGACGTCGCTCTTCACGATCACGAGCAGCGCGGAATTACCGTGGTACTTGCGCTCCAGCGCGCTGACGCAAACGTCGGCCTGGCGCGTGATGTCCGTGCTCGGCTCTTTGCGCGCAACGACCACCATCACTGGCCCGACCAGCGCGATACACTCGTCCTCATCCACGAAATAGGTCTGAGCGCGTGTGAGGGCACTCATCTGGACAGCACCAGCCTCCCACTCTCGGTTTTACATGCCTGCGCGACCGGGTGAAAGATTGGAAAAGCTTCTCCGTTCTTCCGCGTGAGATGTTGAAAAAAAGCGTGCTGAAGCTCATGGGCATGGGTCTTTTGGGGGCAGCGGCCTGCGCCGTGCCCGGTTGCCATAGGTCGGGAGGCCGGGAAGCGGCCACGCCGCTCGCCGTAGTCCAGCACGCCTCTCGGAAGACGCTCGCCGCCTTCAAGTCGGAGTCCGAGCTCGACGGGTTCTTGCGCGACCTCGCGAGTGCGAGGAAACGCGAAAACGAGCGTCTGGCGCAGGAAACGAAGAAGTACGAGGAGGCAGCGCCGGCCGGCATGGCGCCCCAGCCTGCTCCGCCGCCCGCTCAGGCCGCGCCCGCGGCTTCGGCGGCCAGCGCCGAGAAGGCGACCGACGGCGCCGAATCGGTGACCAACGTCCAGCACGCCGGGGTCGACGAGGGCGGCATCGTCAAGGTCCACGGAGACCATTTGGTGGTGCTGCGCCGCGGGCGCCTGTTCACGATCGAAGTCGCGAATGGCGAGCTCACGCCGATCGCGAGCATCGACGCATTCGGGTCCGATATCGACCCCAACGGGACCTGGTACGACGAGATGCTGATCGCGAACGACACGATCGTCGTCATCGGTTATAGCTACGAGCGGGGAGGAACCGAGCTCGGCCTGTTCGACGTCGATGCGCGCGGCAAGCTCGGCTACCGGGCGACCTACCACCTCCGCTCGAACGACTATTACTCTTCGCGCAACTACGCGAGCCGCCTGATCGGCAACAAGCTCGTGTTCTACACGCCGCTCGCGCTCGGGCTCGACGAGACCGACGTCTATCGTTCGTTTCCGGCGCTCCGCAAATGGCGAAGAGGAGCGAGCGACAGCGACTTCCGCCGCATCGTGGCGCCCACTCGCGTCTACCGTCCGATCATCGCGACGCCCTCGCTGACCATGCACACGGTGACGGTGTGCGACCTCGCCCAGCGCGAGCTCGGTTGCGAAGCGACCGCGGTGCTGGGGCCGGAAGGCCGGGTTTTCTACGTCTCGCCAGGCTCGGTCTACGTGTGGGTGACCGACGGCAATGCGGGCGACGGTGCGTTGCCGCGCTCGCTGGTGTACCGGCTGCCGCTCGACGGTTCCGGACCTTCCGCGCTCCGCGCCTCGGGTAGCCCGGTCGATCAGTTTTCATTTCTGGAGAGCCCGGACGGAAACCTGAACGTGCTGGTGCGCGCCGAAGCCAGCGGCGACGGCATGTGGCGTGCCGAGGTCAGCTCCGGCGATCTGGCGCTCTTGCGGGTTCGGCTCGAAAGCTTTTCCGACGGCGTCGACGCGGCGCCGGCCGCCGCCTATCGCGAGCTGCCGAAGCCTTCGGGCTACACGTTCCAGAATCGCTTCGTCGGGGACTATCTGCTCTACGGCACCGGAAGCGGCTGGGGGACGCCCGAAGAGCAGCAGCGCGGCACGCTTCACGCCTATCGCTACGCGAGCCGCGGCGCGGCTCAGACGATCGCACTCGCCCACGGCGTCGACCGGATCGAGGCGCTCGGCGCGGATGCGATCGTCGTCGGCAGCGACGGCGTGGATCTCCAGTTCTCGCCGATCGCGCTCGGCGCCGAAGCGCGCCAGGCTTCGACCTTCACCCGCAAGCGCGCTTCCCAGGGCGAGCTCCGCAGCCACGGATTTTTCTACAAGCCCACCGGCGAGGCGAGCGGCCTCGTCGGGTTGCCGATCCGCGAAGCCGGACGGCCGGGCTACGAGCACCTGTTCAACGACTCGGCATCGGTGCTGTTCCTGAAAAACGAGGCGCTCCGGCTGAGCGAGCTCGGCGCGCTCGCCGCGCGACCCCAGGCCGCGAGCGACGACGGCTGTCGTGCTTCGTGCGTCGACTGGTACGGCAACGCCCGCCCGCTGTTCCTCAGGAACCGCGTGTTCGCGCTGCTCGGCTACGAGATCGTGGAGGGCGCGCTCGACGGCGCGACGATTCGCGAGCAGCGGCGCGTGAACTTCGCACCTGGCAGACCGCACATCGCGCGCTGAGCTCGATCACGAGTCCGGTTTTCGCGGCAAGCGCGGAAGCTTGGCGGGGCGCTTGCCGTGGAGCACCGCGCCGGCGAGCGGTTCGTAAGCGAGCTCCTGGCCCGCTTCCGCCGCGCGCAGCATCAGGCCGCCGCGGCTCATGTCGCCTCGGCCGACGAATTGTGACGGAAAGAGCAGGTTCTCGGCGAACACGTCGAGCAGGATCTCGGTGTACTTCGGGGTTGCGATGCTGCCGAGCAGGACGATCGAGATCGACGGTCCCGCGAGCTCGCGCAAGCGCCGCGTGTCGCGTTCGAGCGGAGCGCGATAATCTGCGTTCTCGTGGTCGACCGGCACCTCGCCGAAGGCGCGTAGATCGGCAACGGTGATCGATCGTTCCGGCGCGACCAGCCCCTGACCAGGCGTGATCACGTATGCGCCGGAACACCCTGGCGGCGGGTGGGAAAACGCGCGTGCGTAGCTCAGTTTGCCGCGGAAATAGAGCTGAGACATGCTGCTCATGACTTCGCCGAGCGGAGCGCCGCCGTCGCGGAGTCGGAGCGCGAGCTCACTGGTCGCGCCGTCGGCCAAGAGGCGCTGGCCGCGCAGGCCGGCGACGTTCGCCGGTGACAGCAAGAAGACCCGGTGCAAGACCGGCTCAAAGCTGCCCGGGAACCGGCCCGCGCGCAACCGTCAGAAGTACAGATAGCTCAAGAGCTGGGCCTCCAGTGCGAGCGGCTGCAGCAACGCCTCCGCGCCGAGCGCGACGTTGGTGCCGAGCCGTGTCCGCAACGTGCTGCGGAGCTCGTACGTGGTTTGCGTGTGCTGGGCGGGCAGGTACGAAAATGTTCCGGTGACCAGCAACACCGCGACGTCTTCGGCGTCCAGACGCACGCCGGCGAACGGTCCGACCCCCGCGCGCACGAAGCTTCCGCCGATGCCGTCGAACTGTCCCGAAAACAGCACGTAGGCATCCGCCATCGCGAACGCCGTCAACAGCTGGCCCGGCGTCGCAGCGCTCAAACCCAGTGAAGCGTCGAGGCCGTGCCCGAAGCAATCCTCGTTGTCACAACCGGAATCGCGGAACCTCTCTCCGTAGGCACGCACGCGCCACGACGGCCGAAAGCCGACGTCCAGCGGGTGCAGCGTCATCAGCTCGGCGAACGTCGCTGCGTTCAGGGTGAAGCGACGGCGCTCCGCTTCGTAACGCACACGGACGTCCATGAACTGAATCTGCGACAGCCCCGGCTGTCCAGCGGGGGGATCCGCCAAATCGTGCAGCGCCATGCGGTAGCCGAGGGTGAAGAAACCGTCGTTGTACTGGGTGGTGAAGCCGGTTCCGAGCACCACGCGCATCGAGTCGTGCCCGCGATGCGGCGACTGCTGCCGGAGCGGCGCGCTCCCGTCGTGGCTCGCCGGCCGATGCCGGATCCGCGTCACCAAACCCGGTGTCTCGAACAGCGCTTTCACCGTGTCCACGGGCGCTACGACGAACTTGGTGTGCTCGATCAGCTCGAGCCGCGGCACCGCTGCCTCCAGTACCGCGAGCACGCCGTACGAGCAGTTTTCGGACATGTAGTAGTAGTCGAAGTGCGTGAACGACAGCTCCCACAGATGGCGGATCAGCTGGGCGATCTCGCCTTGCGACAAGCCGAGCTCGTATTCCCAGAGATCGCGTCCTTCCTCGTCCAGGTAGTAGCGCTGTTTGTCCTCCAACCGATGAAAGCGATAGCGACCGGGGTACATGCCGAACAACCCCTTGAACGCGTAGACGAGCGGGTTCTCGGCTTTGGTATCGGGCGCGTACTCGACGGCGATAGCGAGCCGCGCCGCGCTGGCGCGCTGTAGCAGCAGAAACGTATGGCCGAAGGACGACACCGGATTTTCGACGGAGTTGGCCGCGTATACGAGCGCGACGCGCTCCGGCAGCGTGCGCGCCCAGAAGGCTTGGAACTTGGGACAGCGCAGGCGCGGCAGATCCGAAAGGTCGAGCCTTTCGTTCAGCCAGTGAAATCGCGCCGGAAAACGGCAGCGAGCGTGCGAATCGGGGGTTTTCGTAAGAGGGCGATATAACGCGCGCAGCGTCGCGAATAACTCGGCCTGGGGGTCGGTCTTTCCGCGCGGCGCCAGAAAAAAAGCCGCGCCATCCACTTCGCTCTCGACGCCGCCGAACGGCTCCGAGCGGTAATGCAATAGCCGCAGCCAGGTCGGATCTTCCCAGACTGCGAGTGCGCGAGCGCGGGCCATAACCCGCGCCGGCACCGGCTCGGTCTCGCCGCTCGCTCGCGCCGGAATCGCGACGGCGAGGAACATGCTGCACAGGACGACGACGTGAAGCGTTCGAATTGAGTGACATCGCCGCAGCACGAGCAGAGCCAGCCTAGGCACGATTCTGAAACTGCGCGACTCGACCTCGCGGAGTCATGCGCAGTACACGCGTGCCCCGCGTCAACCCGCTCCGCGGCGGAATGACACGGCGCGATTCGTTGCTCGGACGAAGCTCGAGCGCCACGCTTGGTCGAGAGGAGGACTGATGCACACCACGATCCACGAAATGCTCCGCGCGAATCCGAGAGCCGCGGACAAGGCGATTCCGAAACTGCTTTCGGATTGCGCCGACACTTGCTCCGAATGCGAGCTCGCCTGCAACGCGTGCGCGGACGCGTGCCTGGCAGAGCAGCAGGTAGCGTCGCTACGTCGAGCGATTCGCCTGAACCTGGATTGCGCTGACGTGTGCGCCACGACGTCCCGGATCATTTCCCGGGTAATCGAAGCCGACTCGGCGGCCATGGCCGCCCTGTTGCGCGCCTGCGCAGCCGCCTGCGCCGCCTGTGCGAGCGAATGCGAGGAACACGCGCCGCACCACGAACATTGCCGAATCTGCGCTGCAGTCTGTCGCCGCTGCCAGCAGATCTGCGAGCTCGCGCTGCACCAGCACTTCAGCTCCTGAGCGGGCCGCGGGCGCTAAATCTAACGGTCGCGGCGGGGTTCGGCGTAGGATTCGGGCGTGAGCTCAGGGCCTGGATCCCGATCTTGGATCGAGCAGCGCTTCACTGCCCTGGTGCGCCGCGAGCTCCAAGCGGCCGAGGTCGAGCTGATCACTTCCGGTAGCGCGGGGGAGCAGTCCGACAACGTGATCTCTGTCGAGCTCGAAGACGGAAGGCGAGTGATTGCGCGTTTCGAGGTGGCTCCCGAGCAGCCGGAAGCGATCGAGCGGCGGCTGAGTGTGCTCGCGTCGACGTTTGCGCAGTCCTTGCGCGAGGAGAAGCGGGTTCATGCCCGCGTGCCGAGCTCGATTTCACTGCGCGACGAGCTCGCTGCGCTGGCCGCTCGCGCACGGGCGCTGGACGCCTTCGTGATCGACGCTCACTCTCCGGTGGTTTGGGGCTCGGGGCGCGGTTACGAGCAGCCGATCGAGCTATTGCCGGAGCTGCGCGAGGCGGTCCGGCTGATGCGCGTCTCCAGGGTGGAGCTGCTCGAGATGGTGCGCGAGGAGCTCGAGGCTCGGCCCGAACAAGCGCCCGACAAAACTGGTTCGGTGCGCCCACCGAGCTCACCTCCCGGCCCGCTCGCGCCGTTGAGCGACGAGGCGATCGATGCGCTCACGCGCCGCGCGGTCGAGACGCTGCGGGCGCTGCCGGGGCTGACCGCGCTGAAACGCGGGCGGCCGCTCCAGCACTCGGAAGCCAGCGCCGAGATCGGCATCCTCGCTCACTCGTTCGCCAGCATCTATCTCTTGGTGCTCGTGTTCGACGGGCGATTCGACGAGCTGCGTTCGGAACGCTCGATGCGCGACGCTCTGCCGCGCATCGAGCGGCTCGTGCTCGCGCTGCCGCCGCACGACCCGGAGCCGTCGCCGCAGGGCAACGTCGTGCGCTTCCGGCGCGGCAAGTAGCGACCTTCAGCGTGGCTCGTCCGCGCGCGGCGGATGGCTGGCGATCAGCGCGCGGCCGTCGCTCAAGGCGCGCACCGAATGACGCTGGTCCGGCGCGACGATCGCGACGCCGCCAGGCCCGACGGCATGCGTTTCGGCGCCAACCGTGACCTCGAGCTCACCGGCGATCACGTACCAAACTTCTTCGTTCGAGTGATGGTGCTCGTGGATCCACGAACCCGCGCTGAAGTCGTAGTGGCTGAAGCTCATGGCTTCGGAGCGATAGAACCTGCCGCGCCAGCCGGGGCGGCGTTCCCAGACTTCGAGAGCGTTGGTATCGAAGAAGGCCATCGCAAAACTCCTCGAGCAGACCCGCTACCCCGTCCCCCGCTCCAGCGCCAGTCCGTGGATCATGTTACCGTCGCGCCCGTGAGCACACGGACCGGTCACACTGCACTGATCACGGGCGCATCGGCCGGGTTGGGGCGCGAATACGCGCGGCTGTTCGCCGCCGACGGTCATGACGTGGCGCTGGTCGCGCGGAACGCCGAGCGTTTGCAGGAGCTCGCCGACGAGCTGACGAGCCAGCACGGCGTCGGCGCGACCGTGCTGCCCGCCGATCTCGCGATCCACGGTGCAGTCGAGCGCATCGTGGAGAGCTTGGGGCGAAGCGGCATCGCCATCGACTATCTGGTGAACAACGCAGGGGCGGGCTTGAACGGCGCGTTTTACGAGCTCGACGTGCGCAGCCAGCTCGACATGATCCACGTCAACATCACCGCGCTGACCGAGCTCACGCGGCTGCTTCTGCCCGGCATGATCGAGCGCGGGCGCGGCCGGATCTTGAACGTGGCATCGACGGCGGGCTTTCAGCCGGGGCCCGGCATGGCCGTCTACTACGCGAGCAAGGGTTACGTGATCTCGTTCAGCGAGGCGATCGCGTACGAGCTCAGGCACACCGGCGTCACCGTGACTTGCCACTGCCCGGGCGCCACCGCGACCGAGTTTGCGGCGCGGGCCGGCAATGCCGACAGCAAGCTCTTCAAGAGCGGTGTCGCAGAAGCAGCTGCGGTCGCCGGACACGGTTATCGAGCGCTGATGAGGGGGCAGCTGCTGTCGATCGCCGGGCCGGTGAACTGGCTCGGGGCACAAGCGGTGCGCTTCACGCCGCGGCCGCTGGTGCGCTCGATGGCGGCCTGGTTGAACTCCAAGGCGTGACGCGAGCAGCTTCGAAGCGCCCGCGCACTGGCGAGCGCTCCGAAGCCCTTGCGCTTCTCGGATCAGCCGCGGCGCGAACGGCGCTGGGAGATCCGGCGCGACAGCATCAGGCCCGCAAACGCGAGGCCGACGAAGCCCGCGGTCGAACCCGAACCGCCGACGGTGCGGCAGCTGCAGCCGTCGTCTTCATCGGCCGGCGCGGGCGACGCGCCCGATCCGCCCGATCCGCCGCGACCACCGCTGCCGGCGGCGCCACCACGGCCCGAGCTTCCGCCTGCACCACTCGCACCACTGGTGCCGCCGCGGCCTGCTGCGCCGCCGGTGCCGCCGCGACCCGCTGCGCCTGCGGTGCCGCCGGTGCCACCGCCTGCCGTGCCGCCGGCGCTGTCGGCTGCGTCATTGCCAGCGTCGCTCCCGCTGTCGCCTGCGTCGGATGCGTCGGTGCCGCCGTCTGCGGCTTGCCGCAAAACCTGGCCGCGGATTTCGCCGTTGGGAAACGCCGAAGTGTGAAGGTTGACGTACCAGCGCCCGGCGAGCAGGTCCCCCTCCTGAGTTGCGTTCAACGCGTCGGTCATGCCCTCGATCGGGCTCGAGAGATCAGTGAGTGCGATCTGGACACCAGCGTTCGAGCCAGCTGCCGCCGGGCCGTGGAAGTGGCCCGCGGTTGGAGTGAGGCCGGTGAAAGTGACGTGATAAGTGAGCCTCTTGGTCACGTCGTTGAACTGGAACGTTCCGGTTCCCGTGGCGGTGCTGTTGACCGCTGGAGTCTGAACCTCCTGGGCCGCGTTGAGCGTCGCCGTCAGCTCGATGACGGCGGCGTTTGCCGGTGCTGCGAGCGCTAGCGTGGCCCCCGTTGCGAACAATGAAATGACAGTTTTTAAGCGAAACATTTCGAACTCCTTCCCCGATCGGCACCCCGATCGCCGGGTAGCCTACACCAAACGCGTCGAAAGTCGCGCGATCTCCAAAATTCGGCTCTGGTTCGATTTGTTCGATCGCCGATCGATTTCGTGATCAAGCCGCGAATCGCCCGGGCTTTTGCGGGTGATCGTCGCGATCGCACGCCCCGCGGATTCAATACGATCGGAGGGCCCAGGAGCCTCGGGGTTACCGTTCTGCCCCGGTGCTCAGCATCTCCATGCGCCGCCGAAACAGCGACACAGGTCGTTCCCGTAGGTGCATTCGGTCCCCGGTGAGACGTAAGTGCACGGCGAATTGTTGATCGGTGCGCTCGGAGGACAGCTCGCGTTGCCGCCGTCGCTCGGTCCGCCGCCGCCGGCACCGCCGAAAGGACTCGGACCGCCGTCGGGCCGGGCACCGCCGTAGCAATTCCAGCCCGGCGGACCACCCGGGCCACCGCCGCAGAAACAGATCTCGCTGCCGAACCGGCACGCGAGCCCCGCGCTGTCGCACGGAGTGTTTTCTTCGGGCGCGCTGCTCGGGCAATCGCCGCAGTACCAGTTGCCTTGCACGCACGCGCATTGCGTGGCGCCGTACGAGCAGCGTTCTCCTTGTTGTCCCTGCCCACCGCCGCAGGGCGATCCATCGGGCGGCGGTTGCGCCGGACATTCGATGCAGTTCCATCCGCCGCCGAGCGGACCTCCGAAGCAAATGCACTGAAACGGTCCGTAAGTGCACTGCGTGAGCGGCTGCACGCCGGTGCACGAGTCGTTGTCGCGGGGCGGCTGGTAGGGACAGCCCGAGCCGCCGCCACCGGCGCCCCCTGCCGCTCCGCTTCCGCCCATGCCGCCGCCGCCGCCCGCGCCGCCTGCCGCGCCGGTACCGCCCTCGGCGTTCGATCCGCCCGCACCGCCGCTCGCGAA
>Ga0111539_10003324_pt1 | contig 21234 bp, 17 predicted proteins | sample RhiMethybrSRZTD1_FD_79667 | JGI IMG/M metagenome (GOLD analysis project Ga0111539, IMG submission 79667) | Populus rhizosphere microbial communities from Tennessee, USA - Rhizosphere MetaG P. TD hybrid SRZTD1 (version 2) (version 2) | ecosystem: Host-associated > Plants > Roots > Rhizosphere >...
GGGATGCACGGCCACTCGAACGTCAGCGACCCGAACGAGCTCGCCACCCCCGAGAGCTTCGCCGCCGTGATGAAGATGTCGAAATACTTCAAGGTGAACCTCGACATCGGCCACTTCACCGCGGCGAACTACGATCCCGTCGCCTATATCCGCGAGCATCATGCGAGCATTACCAACCTGCACCTGAAGGATCGGAAGAAGAACCAGGGCGACAACCTGCCGTGGGGCCAGGGCGACACGCCGATTCGCGAGGTGCTGCAGCTGCTGAAGCGCGAGCGGTGGCCGATTCCCGCCGACATCGAGTACGAGTATCGCGGGCGGGGCACGCCGGTCGAGGAAGTGGCGAAGTGCTTCGCCTACGCGAAACAGGCGCTCGCGTGAGCGCAGCGTTTCGCTGCCGTGATCGATGTCATCTCTGTAGCGTGGGTCGGCCGGGCATCGCCGCGAAGGTCTGCTCGATGTTGTCCAGCACCGCCAGCGTCGAGCGGACGCCGGCGGCAATGTAGCGCTCCCCCATTTCCGGCGTGGACCTCCGGGCATCGCCCCACGTGCCCGACGCTGTCGCCCGATGGACCGATCCGGGCGAGGAGAAGAAGAACGCGGTATGCACGGGAGCCATGTTCACCGTGAACTCGGGGAACGGGGGGAACTCCGCGTTCGCGTGCTCGAGATCGACCAGGTCGGGGTTGATCGCGAGAACGGCCGACGTCTCCGCGGCGTTCGCATGCAGGCCGTTCTTCAGGCCCGAGAACTCGGCGACTTCCTCGGCGGTGAGCCCGTCCCAGTAGTTGAGGGGAAACGCCTTGACGCCCTTCGGCATCCGGTCGGCGGCGTCGGCGCAAGCGTACGCGATCGCGTAGGTGTTGTCGTAGTGGCCGTTGAGGAAGATGATTCGCCGGAACCCTGACGCCGCGAATGACGCGCAGAGATCGGCGACCAGCGCCATGAACGTCGGAATCCGGATGTGCACGAGCCCGGTGAAGCCGACGTGGGGATAGGACAGGGCGTAGCTGATCGGCGGCGCCACCACGGCGCCAATCTCCGGCGCGACGCGGCGCGCGACTTCCTGCGGGATCAGGACGTCGGTGGCCAGCGGTCCGTGCGGGCCGTGCTGCTCGGTCGCGCCGGTGGGAATGATGACCGTGTGATGCGACTCGAGGAACGCTTCGACTTCACGATTGGTCATCTCGCCGAGAAAGACAGTGTGAGGTTTCATAGCAGCGGTTCTAAGCCGGCTTCCGCCCCGCGAGGAACCGGTCGACGCGCCCCGCCAGGTCCTTCAAGTAGGCGGCATCTCCACCCTCGACTTCGGTCGTGAAATAGCCGCGATACCCGACCTCGTCGAACGCGCGCCGGACGGCGAGCCAGTCGATGTCGCCCTCGCCGATGTTGTTCCAGGCGAAGGTGCCCTTGATCCGATCGAGGTGAAAGTCCTTGAGGTGCACTTTTGCGATGCGCGTCCCGAGCGAGCGAATCCAGTCCTGCGGGTAGCCGTAGAACACGACGTTGCCGACGTCGAAGTACGCCTTCAGCCACGGCGAGTCGAGCTCGTCGACGTAGCGCGCGAACTCCAGCGGGCTCAGCAGGAACTTGTTCCACACCTCCTCGACGGCGACGATCACCTTCAGCTCTCGCGCGAGCGGCAGCAGGCGCTCGCGAATCACCTTTTGCGATCTCGTCCACGCGTCGCGGTAGGAAGTCGTCGCGTCGACGACGGCCGGCACCAGCAGCACGGTGTCGGCACCCCACAACGCGGCATTGCGCAGCGACGTTTCCATCCCGGCCACGCCGCCGTTGACGACGTCGCGCTCGCTGCTCGAGAGCGGCATCCGCCAGTGATCCGCGTTCATCACGGAGTGAATCCGCAGCCCGGCCTTGACGGCAGCGTCGCGAACCTCCGCCGCCTCGTCGGCGCGCGCGATCGTCTGCATCTCGATCGCGTCGAAGCCGGCGTCGCGGGCGGCCTTGAAGCGCTGTGCGTAGGACAGGTCCTTTGGCAGCATCGAAATGAGGACGGCTTTGCGCCCGGTCGCGGGCGGGACGGTCTGACCGTCAGCTGCCGGCGCCCGATCGGGAACGCTGAGGCGGTTCCAGAAAGGAGCGATCGAGAGCGACTGCAGGACTGTGCGGCGATCCATCACACGTCACCGGCGCGTAGGCGATCCTTCAGATAATCCATCGTCCGCCACGCCATCGCCAGAATCGACCAGGTCGTGTTCTGCGTGCCGCCGCTGACGAACGGCGCCGCGTCGGCGATGTAGACGTTCTTCGCGTCGTGGAGCCGGCAGAAGCGGTCGGTCACCGACGTCTTCGGATCGTCGCCCATGCGCGCGGTGCCGATCTCGTGAATCGACCAGCCGGGCGGCAACGGTTCGCGCCTGATCTTGATGTCCTCGGCATGCGCGGCCGTCAGCATCTCCTCGATCGAGTCGGCCATGTCCTTGGCCATCTTCAACTCATTGTCGCGGAACCGATAGTCGAACCGCAGGACCGGGAGGCCCCAGGCGTCCTTCACCACCGGATCGAGCGTGACGCGGTTCTCCTTGCGCGGCAGCACCTCGCCAAAGCCGCCGAAGCCGATGTAGGCGGGATAGTACTTCCGCACGCTCGACTTGAACGCCTTGCCGTAACCGGTGAGCTCGTCCGCCATGCCCGGGTATTCGTAGCAGCCGCCGCCGCCCTGGAAGTGGTAGCCGCGGATGAAGTCCGGATGTCGATCGGTGACGTTGCGAAAGCGCGGGATGTACGGCGACACCGCGCGCCCATCGTCGAGGGTCGTCTCGGTCCCGATCCGCGCCGGGATGTAGCCGCTGCCCTGGATGCCCATGATGTGCTCGCTCAGATAGCAGCCGAGCGCCCCCGACGAATTCCCGAGGCCGCCCGGATGCGCGCTCGATCGTGAGTTGAGCAGGATGCGCGTGGTCTCCAGGGTGCCGGCGCCTAGGACGACGACCGGCGCCTTGAAGTCCATCACCTCGCGCGTATTCGCATCGATGACTCGCACGCCGCTGGCGCGGTTCGAGTCGTCGCCGAGGAGCACTTCGGAGACGATCGAGTACGGCCGCACCGTCATGTGGCCGCTGTCGCGCGCCGGGTAGATGAGCGAGGCCGGCGAATGGAACGCCGCCTGGATGTCGCAGCCGCGGCCGCAGCGCCCCCGGCCGGCGCAGCGCGCCCGGTACTTGTTGTTCAGGACGCCCTCGGTCGTGACGCCGGCGCGGCCCGGAATGTAGTGGCGCCCCATGCTCGCGATGGCGCGCTTGAACGCGACCTCGACGCAAGTGAGCTTCGACGGCCGCTGGAAGACGCCGTCCGGCACCTGCTCGAGCCCCTCCTTCGTCCCGGAGCAGCCGAGCAGCACGTCCACCTTGTCGTAATACGGCTTGACGTCGTCGTACGAGATCGGCCAGTCGACGTCGAATCCGTCGCGGCTGGCGGCGCCGAACTGCAGCGGTCCGTAGCGCAGCGCGCCGCGGCCCCAGAAGTTCGTCTTGCCGCCGAGGACGCGCGACCGCACCCACGCGTACGGCGTCCCGGTGGTCGGGTGCTGCCGTTCGTCCACCACCCAGTTGCGGGTGAACGTGTCGCTCGAGTACGACACCACCTTCTTGTACTTCTCGAGCGCGGGGTTGGATCCGTACGGGCGATCGAGAAAGCTGTACTCAGCCACGGCGATCGGGCGCTCGCCGGCCGGCAGCCGCTCTCGCCGCATCGACGCATAGGGCCACTCCATCGTCCGGTACTCGGTGCGAACGTCGATCATGCGTCCGGCCTCGAGCAACAGCACCTTGACGCCGGCCATCGCCAGCTGGAACGCCGCCATCCCGCCCGCGGCGCCGCTGCCGACGACGATGACGTCCCAGCGATCGCTGCCGGGTTTGATCGACTCGGACAGCCGCCTCGATTCCTCGAGCGCGCGTGTCAGATTGACGTCGAGCGTCGGATCAGCCTGCATCGGGACCTTTTCAGAATTTTCTTATTTAACAGCTTTCTGCCCGCAGTGCGGGCAGTCCTTGCCGTCCACGGTCTGGCAGCCGACGAACTCCCGGATAAACGTATTGCCCTTGTAGCGCAGCTCCTCGTGAATGCCGATCTTCGACGTGTAGTAGCCATTGACCGTCGCTCGCTTGGCCATCACGAAGAACGTCTCGAGCGGCGTCTCGGGCGCGCGCTCGTTGCGGCTGATGCTTTGGAGGATCGCGTCGATCTGCCCCGCCCCGAGGCGGCTGAACGGCGCACGGAACCGCGACATGGCTTCGGCGTCGAGCGCGGCCAGGCCACCGAACCACGCCAGGGTCAGCGGGCGGTCGGCCTCACTCAGCAACAGGTCGATGTAGTCGGCCACGCGCGCCTGCTTCGCGCCGGGAGACCGCTCGTCGGTGGGAATGATCGCGTCGACGAGAACCTCGAGGGTCCCGAATTGCGACGGCGAAAACACCTTGAGCTGTGGTGCGGCATTCGTCTCCTGGATGCGGGCGAACGCGAGCATCCCTTCGTTGGACAGGAACGGCAACACCGCCACCGTGCCGACGCCGGTGCCGATCGCTCGGAGCGCTGCACGCCTGCTGAGCTGTGCGGGCGGGGACTCTGCGTCTTTCTGCATGGCCCATCATGTGCCGAGGCTGACCGGCATTCAAGAACATCGCTGCGCACAAAAAAACACGTTCGGCTCGGCGACGCCGCATTCGAGGATTCGCAGCTTTGGCGGCAGCGCGCCGGGCTCGCCGCGGGCACAGCACGGGCACAGCTCAACGGCGGGGAGAGGCGCATTTACGACAGGGTCAGCCAGCCTGACTGATTCGAAACGTTTTGCTCACGCCCCAGCCCTCATAGCTGTCCAATTGGATGGTGTAAGTGCGCTGTCCTTTCGGCCCGACGTGCGGCCGGAGCGACCACGACAGCGTCCCGTGCGCGCGGCAGATCGGATTCAGGATTTCCCGGATGCTGGTGTTGGCGAGCGTCAACGACATGGTCTTGGCGCGTCCTTCGTCAATGCGCCGGCGCTGCTCCTTCTCGTCCACATCGATCAGACCACCCTCCCCGTAACCCCCACCAGGTGTAGCCGAGCCAAAGAGGCGCCCGATGGCATCGAGCGTGCCTTCCGCCGTCACGTCGGCCACCGAGAACGTGTCGATTGGCTGATCGAGGATTGATGGCTCCTCTGCATGCCCCTGCTTCGGGCGGATATTGAAGATCGCGCCGGAATCCACCCAATCGAACCTGGAATCGAACGCCACCATTCGCGAGAGTGCCGCAACGGGCGGCACATCGGTGAGGTCCAGCGCTGGAACATCGATAAACGACGGCCTATCGTTATCGGACAGTAGCTCGATCCCCACTTGGATTCGCGCACGCTGCACGTAGAGCATCAGCATGCGATCGAGCGGGCTGATGAACGGAATCAGGAGTCGGTGCGGGTCCCGCATGCGCAGCGCCTCGCGTTCCGCATTTGCGGAGACTGCCCTGGCGCTCGAGGTACGGCCCTTCAGCGAGATCGTGGCATTCTCGAAGCGCGCTCCGCCCGCGTCGTAGTGAACGGACCAGGACAACTGGCCGTCCGCCCGCGCGATAGCATCCAGAATCTCGAGCACTGTCGCCCCGCGCAGCGCCAGCGTAATCAGCCGCTGGCCGTCGCCCTTCCGCGGCGCTGCTGCGGGAGGCTCGGCGCGCGCCTGGCCCGTGATCACGAGCGGAGCGACTTCAGCACCGCTGATATTTAATGTGACGCCGAACTGAATGACCGTCGGCGCCGGCCGTGAGCGGTCGATCGCGTGCACGAGGGCCGCAAGCGCATCGGTGAAGGAAACGTCGGCAACCGCAAATCGCGGCACCCGCACGTCGAGCGCACTGCTGCCTCGCGCATCGACGGCCCTGACCAGAATGCGGCCGTCGGACTCGCTCCACTCGTACCGCGGGTCCTCCCGCACGATCGAATCGAGCGCGTCGCGGACCGTGATGCCATCGAGGATCGCGGTTCGATCGGGTCTGCGCCCGAAATCGATCCGTGCGGTATCGGCGGTGCGCCGCGCCTGCTCGACTCCGTGGGGCACGCCCGCCGCCTGCAGGACCTGTTGAATGATTTGAAAGGTCGTGTCGCGCGGCGGGATCTCCAGCACGACAGGTGTCGGGCTGCGGACGATCGCGTCCGCAGCTTTAGGTTGCTGCGCCATCATCGAGTTTTCTGCACTTTCGCGCTTCCTTTCGTGCCCCGACGAATGGAAGTACGATGGGCGTGTGCGTCAACGGCGCATTTTCCTCACGCTTGTTGTAACGCTGGCGCTCGCCGCGACGGCGTTGGCGCAGTACGGTGGGCCGCGGGGGCCTTTTCACGAGTACCCCAACATTCCGTACGACGGACGGTTCACATTCGTCCGCATCAGGTATCAGACTGCGCCCGGCGGCCTCTGGTACGGCGGCTGGCCCGCCTGGGGCCACGGCTACCCGCTCTCAGAGCAGAACCTGATGAACATCATGCGCGAGGTCACCTACCTGGCCCCGCACGTCGAGCAGGTCAACGCGCTTGCCTTCGACGATCCCGCGCTGTTCCGCTATCCGATCGCGTACATCATCGAGCCCGACTGGTGGTCGATGACCGAGAGCGAAGCAGTCGCGATGCGCACGTACATGCAGAAGGGTGGCTTCATCATCGTCGACGACTTCAAGCCGATGCGGCGGCGGTTCCCCGGATGGGGCTCGTACGATGATCGGCTCGGCGTCACCTACGGCAACGGCTGGAGTGTCCTCGAGACGTTCATGAAGCGGGCGATGCCCGAGGCGCGCTTCTACGATCTGGACGCAACGCATCCCATCTTCCACTCATTCTTCGAGATCGACGACCTCGATGTCGTGCCGCAGATCTTCAGCATCGGCGGCCGTCCGGTCTTCCGCGGGCTGTTCGAGGACAACGATCCGTCCAAGCGCCTGCAGATGGTCGTCAACTACAACACCGACGTCTCGCAGTTCTGGGAGTGGTCGAGTTTCGGGCTGCGTCCGGTGAGCGAAACCAACGAGGCCTACAAGATCGGCGTCAACTATGTCATCTACGGTCTCACCCACTGAGCCGCACGACAACGGCGGCGCCTCCGCGAAGAGACCGGCCCGGTGCAGCTCGCGGAAGATCCGCTGTCGTCGGCTCCAAGACCTGCGCCGATGCGTTCTTCGGCTTCCAGTAGTACATGCGTTTCGGCGTTGCCTGCCCGAGTAGAAGTTGGATTTGTTCTGTAAACGTCACAGCCCTTCGCGCGAGGACCGCCGACTCTGGTACGGCGTAGGCTAAAGACAAGCTCAAATCGAGGCGCTCGACTCGCTCGCCGCCGATCGGATCCATCGATTTGCCAAGGAAAATTGGAGGCGCCGCCCGGATTTGAACCGGGGGTGGAGGTTTTGCAGACCTCTGCCTTACCTCTTGGCGACGGCGCCCCGTAAAAGAGAACGGCGGGTCTCACGACCCGCCTTCGTACCGTGGCGAGATGAAATTGTTGGAGCGGGAAACGGGATTCGAACCCGCGACTTCGACCTTGGCAAGGTCGCACTCTACCACTGAGCTATTCCCGCTCGAACGTCCAAACTAGCACACCGCTGGGGTGGCGTTCAAGCCGCGGGAGCGCGCCGCCGGCGCGAATCGCGGCGTTTTTCGCGCACGGGGCAGCCCTGAAGGGCTGCGCGACGACCAGCGCGGTCGCCCGCGAGGACATCAGAACGCCTACAACTTCACGGCACGCAGCACCCGCGCCGCTTCCTCGGGCGGCGTCGGGTTGATGTAGAACCCGGTTCCCCACTCGAAGCCGGCGACGCGCGTCAGCTTCGGCATGATCTCGATGTGCCAGTGGTACAACTCGGCGACGTCCTCCGAGAACGGCGAGGTGTGCACGATCAGGTTGAACGGCGGCGACTCGAGCGCGCGGTCGAGGCGCTGCAGCACCGCCTTCAGCAGCCGCGCCAGGCTCTCGTACTCGTGCCGCGGCGCCGTCTCGTAGCGCGCCCCGTGCCGCTTCGGCAGCAGCCAGGTCTCGAACGCGAAGCGCGGCGCGTACGGCGCCAGCGCGACGATGTCGGCGTTCTCCTGAATCACGCGGCGGCCGTCGCGCATCTCCTGCTGCACGACGTCGCAGAAGACGCAGCGCTCCTTCGCCCGGTAGTGCTGCCGCGCCCCCTCGAGCTCCTCGCGCACGAAGTCGGGCACGATCGGCAGCGCGATCAGCTGGGAATGGGGATGCTCGAGCGTCGCGCCCGCGGCGGCGCCGTGGTTCTTGAACACCAGGATGTAGCGCAGCCGGTGGTCCTGCTTCAGGTCGAGCATCCGCTCCCGGAACGCCCACAGCACCCGCTCGATCTCCGGCTCCGACATCAGCGCCAGCGAGCGGTCGTGATCCGGCGTCTCGATGATCACCTCGTGCGCGCCGATGCCGTTCATCCGATCGAAGATCCCCTCCCCCTCGCGGTCGATCGTCCCCTCCACCTCCAGCGCCGGGTACTTGTTCGGCACCACGCGCAGGTCCCAGCCGCGCGCGTTGGGCGCGCCGCCGTTCTGGCGGTAGGCGAGGATCTCGGGCGGGGTCATCGCTTCGTGGCCCGGACAGAAGGGACAGCGGTCGCGGCCGGCCGACGCCGATTTCTCGAGGCGGAAGTCGTTCGGGCGTTTCTGGCGGTCGGTCGAGATGATGACCCACCGGCCGGTCACGGGGTCTTTGCGGAGTTCGGGCACGGTTCGTCTGGCGCTCGTGGTTCAGGGTTCAGGGTTCAGGGTTCTAGGTTCTGGGTTCAGGTTCTTGGTTCTGGGTTCTGGGTTCCTGGTTCTGGGTTCTGGGTTCTCCTTCCTGGCTAGGTGACGTCGAATGCGTTTTGAAACAGCTCGATCACCGGCTGGCCGGCGTCGAAGTGGATCGACACGACGTCGAACCGGCACGGGCACTCGGCGATGTGCTGGCGCGCGATGTACTCGATCGCCAGCTGCGCCATCCGGCGGCGCTTCTGTGGCGTGATCGCCTCCAGGCCGCCGCCGAACCGCAGGTCCTCCCGCGCCTTCACCTCGACGAACACCAGCGTCGCGCCGTCGCGGGCGATGATGTCCAATTCGCCACGGCGCTGGCGGTAGCGCCTGGCAATAATTGCGTACCCGCGGCGTTCGAGCTCGGCGACCGCGAGATCTTCCCCGCTTTTCCCGAGAGCTTGCCTGGCTTGTGTCATAGTGCCAGCGCTCTTCGCAAGTTCCGGTCCCGCCCTCGCCGCGGGCTCAACGGAGCACCCGCACCTCGCGCGCACGTGGTAGCCGGAGACCACGAAGACTCGAAAACACGAAGAACACGAAACCAATTCCTGTACTTCTCGTGCTTTCACGGCTTCGGGGCCTCTCGCCGAAGCAGCCGACGATAAAGCCTGCGGCTAACGGCTACCCCGATGCTGCGAATGGAAACGCAAGCTACAGTCGCTGCCGCTCCACGTCGGTCAGCGCCTCGTCGAAGATCTTCACCGCCGTTTCCGCCTGCGCTCGCGTGAGCACCAGCGGCGGCGAGAAGCGCACCGAGTTCCTCCCCGCGCCGAGCACCAGCATCCCGCGCGCGAACGCGGCGTTGACCACCGCGTCGCGCTCGTCGGTGGCGCGCTCCCTGGTCTTGCGGTCGCGCACCAGCTCGACGCCGATCATCAGGCCGCGGCCGCGGACGTCGCCGATGAGCGGATGCTTGTCGGCCAGCGCCTTCAATCCGGCCATCAGATGGCCACCCACCTCCGCCGCATTGGCCACCAGCTGGGTCCGGAGCAGCGCGATCGTCGCAATCGCCGCCGCGCACGACACCGGGTTGCCGCCAAACGTGCTCGCGTGCGCGCCCGGCGGCCAGGCCATCAGATCCGCCCGCGCCGCCGAGACGCCGAGCGGCAGCCCCGACGCGATCCCCTTCGCGATCGAGATCATGTCCGGCTCGACGCCGGTGTGCTCGATCGCGAACATCCGGCCCGACCGCCCCATCCCCGACTGCACCTCGTCGGCGACGAGCAACATGCCGTGCTTCTTCGTCAGCTCGCGCAGCCGCTGCAGGAACTCGTCGGGCGCGACGATGTAGCCGCCCTCGCCCTGAATCGGCTCGACGACGACGGCGGCGACCTCGTCGGGCGACACCAGGTGGGCGAGGATCTGGTGCTCGATGTAGTCGACGCACGCCGCCGCGCACGTCTCCGGCGTCGATCCAATCGGGCAGCGATAGCGATCCGGATACGGCGCGTGATACACGCCCGGCATCAGCGGCCCGAAGCCGCGCCGCTGGATCGCCTTGCTGGCGGTCAGCGACAGCGATCCCATGCTGCGGCCGTGGAACGCGCCGAGAAACGCGATGACGTTCTGGCGGCCGGTGGCATACCGCGCCAGCTTCAGGTTCGCCTCGTTCGCCTCGGTGCCGGAGTTGCCGAAGAAGGACCGCACCCCGCCCCGAATCGGGACAATCGACGCGATCTCTTCGGCCAGGCGCACCTGCGGCTCGTAATAGAAGTCGGTCCCCGACATGTGCAGGAACTTCTGCGCCTGGTCGGTGATCGCCTTCACCACGTCCGGATGCGCGTGGCCGGTGGAGTTGACGGCGATGCCGGCGGCGCAGTCGAGGAAGACGTTGCCGTCGACGTCCTCGACCATCGACCCGTAGCCGCGGGCGATCACGAACGGGTAGCCGCGGGTGTAGGACGGCGAGACGACCGTCTTGTCGCGGGCGATGATGGCTTGTGCGTTGGGGCCGGGGAGCGCGGTCGAGATGCGTGGCGTATCGGTCATTTTCGCTTCCAGCGGGTGCCGCCGGAGCCGTCTTCGAGCAGCACTCCGCGGGCCGCGAGGTCGTCGCGGATGCGATCGGCGGCGGAAAAGTCGCGCCGCCGGCGTGCCGCGTGGCGATCCTCGATCAGCCGGTCGATCTCTTCCACCGGCACCGGCGGCCGCTGGTCTTCGGCGCGGCGCAGGCTGAGGACGCCGAGCACCTGATCGAAGCCGTCGAACGCGCGCCGGATCGCCGGCACATCGCCCGCCGCCAGCTGCCCGGCGTCGATCGCCGAGTTGAGCGCGCGCACCAGCTCGAACAGCGCGCCGAGCGCGGCGGCGGTGTTCAGGTCGTCTTTCATCGCTTCCGCGAACTCGTGCTGCGCCTGTTCGACGCGCCGGCCGATCTCCGCGTGGCTCCCCTCGCGCGTCACCGTCTCGAGCCGCGCGAGGAAATCGGTCAGCCGCCGCAGCGCTTCCTCGGCCTGCCCGAGGCTGGCCCAGGTGAAGTTCAACTGCTTGCGGTAGTGCGCCGACAGCAGCAGATAGCGCACCGCCGACGGCCGGTAGCCCCGCGCGACGACGTCGGGGATGGTGTAGGTGTTGCCCAGCGACTTCGACATCTTCTGCTCGTCCACGATCAGGTACTCGACGTGGACCCAGAAGCGCGAGAACGGCCGGCCGGTCGCCCCTTCGCTCTGCGCGATCTCGTTCTCGTGATGCGGGAAGATCAAATCGATGCCGCCGGCATGGATGTCGATCGGCGGCTCGCCCAGCAGCCGCAGCGCCATCGCCGAGCACTCGAGGTGCCATCCCGGGCGCCCCGGGGGGTCGATGACGTTCCAGCTCGGCTCGTCCTTCTTGGTCGCCTTCCACAGCACGAAATCGCGCGCGTCCTCCTTGGCATAGCTGTCGGTGTCGACGCGCGCCCCCGGCTTCATCCCTTCATGATCGAGCCGCGCCAGCTTGCCGTAGTCGGGCAGCGTCGAGATCTTGAAATAGATCGAGCCGTCGCTGACGTAGGTGTGGCCGTTCTTCTCGAGCGCGCGGACGACGCCGGCCATCGCGTCGATGTTCGCCTGATCGGTGGCGCGCGGCGTTTCCTCGACCGGTTCGAGCCCGAGCGCCTCGGCGTCCTCGCGAAACGCCTGGATGTACTGCTCGGTGTAGGCCCGCAGCTCCATCCCCGCCTTCTGGGCGCCGATAATCGTCCGGTCGTCGACGTCGGTGAAGTTCATCACCTGCCGCATCTCGTAGCCGAGCAGGTACTTCAGCGTGCGCCGCAGCACGTCGACGCAGATGAAGGTCCGGAAGTTGCCGATGTGGCCGCGGGCATAGACGGTGAGGCCGCAGGTGTACATCCGCACGGTGTTGCCGGATGCGGGCGCGAAGGTTTCCTCGCTGCGGGTCAGGGTGTTGTAGAGACGCATCAGATTCAGGGGGCCGGCAGCGGGCAGGTGGTGCGCCACTCGGGACGGCCGGCGCCGGCGACGACGATCTCGAGCTCGCGGCCGCGGGCGCGGAAGCGCACCTCGCAGCGGCGCGTGCCGTTGGACGCGCGCTCGGCCAGCTGCGCGCCGAGCTGTCCGGTGAGCGCGTCGATCGCCGCGTGGGCGCAGCCGACATGCCCGAGCACCGCCCGGGCGAGCTCGGCGAGCATGCCGTCGAATGGCGGCTCGCCGGACATATCGAGGGCGAACAGAAACTCCTGATCGGGCACGACTGCAGGAATTCTACAGTGAAAGGCGATTGAACAACATGCGCGCGCGGCGGCAGTCGGCGTCGATCTGCGCGCGCAGCTCGTCCAGCGACGCGAACGCGCGCTCGTCGCGCAGCCGCTGCACGAAGCTGATGCGAAGCGGCTGGCCGTAGAGATCGCGATCGAGATCGAAGATGTGACTCTCGACGACAGTACGTCCCGAGTTGTCGACCGTCGGGCGCACGCCGACATTGGTCACCGACGGGTGGACGATGCCGCCGACGCGCGCGGTGGTGGCGTAGACGCCGTGCGGCGGCAGCAGCTCGTTCTCGCTACAGAGGTTGGCCGTGGGAAACCCGATGGTGCGGCCGCGCGCGTCGCCGCGGACGATCGTGCCGTCGATGAAATAGTGATGCCCGAGCAGGGCGCCGGCCTCGTCGACGCGCCCTTCGCTGACCAGCCGGCGCACGCGCGTGCTGCTGACGACGAAGTCCTTGTAGCGGACCGGGTCGATCTTCTCGGCCTTGAAGTTGTAGCGGGCGCCGAGCACGCGCAGCATCGAGAAGTTGCCGGATCGATCGTGGCCGAACAGGAAGTTCGCGCCGACCCACACCTCGGCGACGCGCAGCCAGTCGACCAGCACGGTGCGGACGAAGGTTTCCGGATCCCAGTGCGACAGCTCCGGCGTGAAGCGGACGATCGCCGCGCCCTGCACGCCGGCGGCGGCGATCGCCTCGAGCTTCTGCGCCTTGGTCATCAGCAGCGGCGGCGCCTTGTCGGGACGGACGATCCGCGGCGGGTGCGGATCGAAGGTCATGATCACCGAGGTGGCGCCGCGCTCGTCGGCGACCCGGCGCATGCGATCGAGGATCTTGCGGTGGCCGCGGTGGAGGCCGTCGAAGTTGCCGAGCGCAAGCACCGGGTGGACCCAGCGCGACGGACGCGGGTCATCCGGAAAATGAATCACATCCATCAGCCGCTTCGCGGCTGCGCAGAGCGCGCAGAGAAAGCAGAGCACGCAGAGAAAATCACGGGATCTCCAGCACGAGGCCATCATAAGCCAGTTCAACGCCGGCAGGCAGTTGCGCGTTGGTGGCGGCGTGCGCGAGGTCGTGGCAGATGTGGGTGAAGTAGGCGCGCTCCGCGCCCATGCGCTTGAAGGCGTCGATCGCCTCGCCGATGCTGAAATGGGTCGAGTGCGGCCGGTGGCGCAGCGCGTCGAGCACCACCGTGCGCACGCCGTCGAGCAGCGGAAACGACTCCTCCGGGATCCGGTTGCAGTCGGTGAGATACGCGAACGCTCCGACCCGGAAGCCGAGCACCGGCAGACGCCCGTGGAAGAGCGGCACCGGCACGATCTCGACGCCGCCGAGCGTGAACGGGCCGCCGATGCGGAACGGCACCAGCTGCGGCAGCCCGCCGCCCTTCTGCTTCGGCGGCTCGAAGACGTAGGCGAACATCCGGCGGACGCTGCCCAGCGTCTCCTCGTCGGCGAAGACCGGGATCGCCGACTGCTGCATCTGGTTGTACCGCCGCACATCGTCCATCCCGAAGACGTGATCGGCGTGGCTGTGGGTGAAGAGGATCGCGTCGACGCGGCGGACGTCGTTGGCCAGCGCTTGAGCGCGCAGGTCGGTGGAGGTGTCGACGAGAATCGATCGCACCGCCGCCGCGAACGGCGACGGTCCGTCGGCCATCAGCTCGATCAGGATCGACGGCCGCGTGCGGTGGTCGCGCGGATCGGACGAGCGGCAGACGGCGCAGTCGCAGCCGATCGCCGGAACGCCGTGCGACGTGCCGCTGCCAAGAACGGTAACGCGGAGGGAAGGGTTCAAGGTTCGGGGTTCTGGGTTCTGGGTCGGTTCTGGGTTCGGGGTTCTGGGTTCTGGGTCGGTTCTGGTTCTGGGTTCTGGGTTCTGGGTTCTAGGGTTCGACGATGCGCTTGCCGCCGCCGCTGGCCTCCACGAACCGCAGCCGCAGCTCGTAGAGTATCTGTTCGAGCATTGCGCGTTCTTCGGCGGTCAGGTTGCCGCGGGTCTTCTGATCGAGCAGCGCAAGGATGTCGATCATCTGCGCGGCGCCGGCCAGGTTCAGCGGCGCGCGCTCGCCCGAGCTCGGGTCGGGCAGATCGCCGAAGTGAATGGCGGCGGTGCTCGCGAGCGACAGTACGAACGCGGTAAACGACAGGCCCGGTTCGGACATTGACTAAGATTACCAAATGTCCGACGCTGCCCGCGCCGCCGCCGAGTTCACCCGCCTCGTCGAAATCATGGCGACGCTGCGCGGGCCGGGCGGGTGTCCGTGGGACCGCGAGCAGACCATCGATTCGCTGAAGCCGTTCGTGCTCGAAGAGACGTACGAGGTGCTGGAGGCGATCGATCGCCACGATCACGGCGCGCTCTGCGAGGAGCTCGGCGACTTCGTCTTCGAGGCGGTGTTCGTCGCGCAGCTCGAGGCCGAGGCCGGGCACTTCCACATCGCCGACGCGGTGAGAAGCGCCGCCGACAAGCTGGTGCGGCGGCATCCGCACGTCTTCAAGCGCGGCGAAGGCGAAGCCGGGCTCGATACGGCGGGCCAGGTGCGCACGCGGTGGGAAGAGATCAAGGCCGAGGAGCGCGCCGTCGACAAGAGCGCGAAGTCGACGCCGAAGAGCCTGCTCGGCGGGCTGGCGCCGGCGCTGCCGGCGCTGCTGCGCGCGTTTCACATCAGCACGCGCGCCGCCTCGGTCGGCTTCGACTGGGTCGCCGCCACGGACGTCGTCGACAAGATGCAGGAGGAGCTCGACGAGATCCGCGCCGTGGTGCAGGGCGGCACGGTCGATCAGGAGCGCGCGGAAGAAGAGATGGGCGACCTCCTGTTCACGATCGCCAACCTCGCCCGAAAGCTCGGCATCGAGCCGGAGACCGCGCTGCGCAAGGCCAATGACAAGTTCACGAGACGCTTCGGGGCGCTCGAGGAATCAGTCGCAGCGTCGGGACGGGCGATGAAGGACATGACCCTCGAGCAACTCGAAGCTGAGTGGCAGCGAGCCAAGCGCTAGCTGCGATCGGGACCGGGACCACCAAGGCACGAAACCACGAAGACGCGCGAAGAAGATCACAATATTTTTCTTCTGATTCCATCCTTCAGCACGACGACGTTGAAGTTCAGCAGAAGACCCACGCGAACCCGCGCTAGCCGCATGTAGTTCAGCAGCTGCGAATGGTGCACGGGATTGAGTTGCTCGACCGACTTGACTTCCAGCACCAGCTGCTCGGCCACGACGAAGTCCAGCCATTGGTCGCACAGGTGTTCGCCGCGGTACATCACGGAGTATTTCTTTTCGCGTTCATAGGCGATACCGGCAGCAGCCAACTCCTTGCCGATTGCCTTGGAGTAGATGACCTCGAGAAGTCCTGGACCGAGCTCGCGATGAACAGCGATGCAGCATCCGATCGTTTTGCGGACGAGCTCTTCGAGGTCGTCGGATAATGGTGTCGGGATCGTGAGCATGGCCTGACCTTTCTTCTTCGTGTTCTTCGTGTTCTTCGTGTCTTCGTGGTTAGCGTTTCTCTTCCAGCGGAAGCCGTGCTCCAGTGAACGTCGCTACGAAGAGAGACCGCCCGTCGGTATCGACCCTCACTTCGCCGTCGCGGTCGGTGCGAAAGATCGCGGCGCCCGCAGATCGGTAGCGTTCCAGGACCTCGGGCACGGGATGACCGAAGTGGTTTCCTCGCCCGGCGCTGACGACGGCGATCTGCGGGAGGAGCGCCTCCACGAACTCGCGTGCACTGGAGGTCAGGCTGCCGTGATGCGGGATCTTCACCACCCGCAGCCGCGCCGGCGCGATCGTCGGGGCGATCTCGCGCTCCACCGCCCTGCCGACATCGCCCGTCAGAACGACCGACACGTCGCGCCAGCGGAGCTCGAGGACGAGCGAGTCGTCGTTCCGAACTTTCTGCCGCTCCCAGTCGGCCGGCTGCGGGTGATGCGCAATCACCTCGACGTCGTCGACCATCGCGCGGCTGCCGGCGTAGACGTTGGCCCACCGCGCCCCGCTCGCCTGGACCGCCACGCGCAGCATCGTCAGCGGCTCGAAGCGCGGCACCGGAATCCCCTCCCACACCTCCCGCGGTCGAAATTCCTGGATGACCGAGCGCGCGCCGCCGATGTGATCGGGATCGCCGTGCGTCAGCACCAGGTAGTCGAGGCGGCGGAAGCCGGCGCGCCTGATCACGGGCGCGACGACGCGGTCGCCGATGTCGAATGAGGCCGATGCGGCCAGGCCACCCGCATCGACGAGCATCGTGCGGCCTCGCGGAAAGACGATGAAGATCGCGTCGCCCTGGCCGACGTCGAGAAACGAGACGTGCAGCGCGCCGTCGCCGCGCGCCGCGACGAGCGACGCCGGGCTGACGAGAATCCACAGCGCCGCCGCGGCCGCGATCACCGCCGTCCCCTGGCGGACGATGCGCGACGAAAGCGGCTCCCGGCTGGCGACGCCGGCGAACCGTCGCCGATTCAAGGCGAGCGAGATGAGGCCCGGCAGGTAATAGAGAGCGACTGCCGTCCAGTGCGGCGGGGCGACGCGCCAGGTCAGCGCCGGAACGCAGGCAATGAGATCTGCCGACCGGACCAGGCCCTCGGCGCCGAGGTGAGCGATCCATCCGGCCGACGCCGCCAGGGTCGTCGAAACGACGGCCGCCGGCACGACCGCCATCCCGGCGATCTGCACAACCGCCATCAGCGGAATCGCGACGAAGTTCAGCGCCAGGCCGGCGACGGTGATCCGCGAAAACGCCAGCGCGCCAATGGGAAACAGCATCAGCTCCGCCGCAACCGACGCGATGAACATGGTCCGCGCCGCCGCGCGGAGCGAGGTGGCGAGGGAAGGTTCGGGCGCGGTGCGTGCAGGCAGGGCGACGATGATGGCGAGCGTGGCGCCGAAGGTGAGGAGAAACCCGGGCTCGACGACCGAGAGCGGGTCGGCGGCGGCGAGAATCGCCGCGGCGACCGCCAGCGCGTTGAGCGGCGGGCTGCGCTGATCGATCGCGCGGGCGGCAAAGTAGACGACCGCCATCAGCGTCGCGCGGTCGACAGACGGCCCGCCGCCGACGAAGCGCGCGTAGACGGCGAGCGCCCCGATCGACACGAGCATCGCCGTGCGTCCCAGGCGCCCGGCGAGCCGGAACACGCCGACGAGCAGGCCCGCGAGGATGGCGATGTTGCCGCCCGAGATCGCGATGACGTGGTAGGTGCCGGCCTCCTGGAGCCGGCGCTCGACCTGGTCGTCGAGGCCGGCGCGATCGCCGATGACGATGGCGGCGACAATCGCGCGCGAGCGCAGGCTCCAGCGGCCGACGCCGGCGGCAATGGCGTCGCGCGCGAAGCGGCGCGCGGCGCCGAGGCGCTCGTCCAGCCAGTTCGCCCTCGCCCGCACCTCGACGAGCGCACCGCTCTTGACCGTGCCGACCAGCGTGGTGCCGCGGCGCGCCAGCGCCCGCTCGAAGTCGGGGACGCCGGCGTTCAGGTAGCGTGAGGGGCGATGCAGCTGGGCGGGAAAGCGGATGTGGCGGCCGGCGATCCAGTGGTGCATCGCGGCCGGCGCCAGCGAACCAACGACGGTCGCCAGCACGCCGCCGCCGCGATGGTCGTCGACGCTGAGCGAGACGCCGCCGGCGGTGGGCGTCGCGTCTGCACGCAGAATGCCCTCGACGATCGCGAACGCCTCATCGTCTTCGGGCAGGCGTCGGTTCTCGCGCGCAGCATCCGCGCGCGCCGCCTGCGCCAGGCGCTCGAACTCGGCCCGCAGCGGCGGCCGCCAGGCGCGCTGCCATTCGACCGACGCGAGCAGCACGCCGCCGGCGAAGAACCCGAGCGCGACCGCGAGCGCGAGCCAGAGCGGCCGCCGCAGCGCCCACGCGAAGCACGCGCCCGCGGCGCTGGTCGAGAGCAGAATGCAGGCGAGAACGAACGGCGGTTCAGGAATCAGCAGGCCGAGAGCTGCACCGGCGACGAGACCGGCCGCAGGAATGGCGGCGACAGTGCGCACCGCTTCCGGCGCTGCAACGGATCAGCCACGAAAGACACGAAAACACGAAACACACGAAACCAAAAGAATCAAAAGATTTTCGTGTCTTTCGTAATTTTCGTGTCTTTCGTGGCCCGCCGCAGTGTCGCAGAAAGTGCGCAGTCGCTAGACGTTCGGCGCCGGAATTCCTGCGTGGTAGTCCTGCAGCGCGCGCACCCCGAGCCGCTGCGTCCGCAACGCGCGGATGGCGCTGACCGCGGCGGCCGCGCCGGTGAGCGTGGTGATGCACGGCACCTCGTGCATCATTGCCGCCCGGCGCACCGTGCGGTCGTCGAAGAACGACTCGCGGCCGAGCGGCGTGTTGATGATCAGATCGACCTTGCGGTTGACGATCTCGTCGGCGACGTTCGGGCGCCCTTCGTTCACCTTGTAGAGCACGTCGACCTCGAGGCCGTAGGCGCGCAGGTAGGCGGCGGTGCCGCGCGTCGCCACGAGATGGAAGCCGAGCTCCGCCAGGTCGCGCGCAATCGGCAGCAGGTTCGCCTTGTCGTCGTTGTTGACGCTGACAAACGCTGTCCCGCTCTCCGGCAGCCGCTGCCCCACCGAGAGCTGCGCCTTCGCGAAGGCGACGCCGAAGCTCGACGATCCGCCCATCACTTCCCCGGTCGACTTCATCTCCGGGCCGAGAATCGTGTCGACGCCGGGGAAGCGCACGAACGGAAACACCGGGCTCTTCACGAACACGCCGGCCACCTGCACGTCCTCGCGCAGGCCGAGCTCGGCGAGCGTCCGGCCGGCCATCACCTTGGCCGCGACCTTTGCCAGCGAGACGCCGGCGGCCTTCGACAGGTACGGCACCGTGCGCGACGCGCGCGGGTTCACCTCGAGCACGTAGACGACGTCGCCCTTTAACGCGTACTGGACGTTCATCAGGCCGACCACCTTGAGCGCGCGCGCGATCCGCCGCGTGTAATCGCGGATGGTGGCGAGGTGGCGTTCGGGGCAGATGAACGGCGGCACGACGCACGAGCTGTCGCCCGAGTGGATGCCGGCTTCTTCGATGTGCTCCATGATGCCGCCGATCACCACCGCGCCGGTGGCATCGGCGATCGCGTCGACGTCGAACTCGAAGGCGTCCTCGAGGAATTTGTCGACCAGCACCGGATGCTCGGGCGACGCGTCCACTGCCTGCGTCATGTAGCGGTCGAGGGTGACAACGTCGTAGACGATTGCCATGCCGCGGCCGCCGAGGACGTAGGACGGGCGCACCACCACGGGGAAGCCGATCGCGGCGGCGGCGTCGCGCGCTTCCTGCCGCGAGGTGGCGGTGCCGCTCGCCGGCTGCGTGATCTTCAGGCTCTCGAGCAGCGCGGAGAAGCGCTTCCGATCCTCGGCGAGGTCGATCGAATCGGGTGAGGTGCCGAGAATCCTGACCCCGGCCTGCTGCAGGGCCAGCGCCAGCTTCAACGGCGTCTGCCCGCCGAACTGCACCAGGCACGACACGTCGCCGCCGCCGCTGCGCTCGGTTTCGATCACCGCCATCACGTCTTCGAAGGTCAGCGGCTGGAAGTACAACCGGTCGGCGGTGTCGTAGTCGGTCGACACCGTCTCGGGGTTGCAGTTGATCATCACCGTCTCGAGCCCCTCCTCGCGCAGCGCGAAGGCGGCGTGGCAGCAGCAGTAGTCGAACTCGATGCCCTGGCCGATCCGGTTCGGTCCGCTGCCGAGGATGATCACCTTGTCGCGAGCGGTGGGGTTGGCCTCGTCGCTCGGTTCGTACGAGCTGTAGAGATACGGCGTGAACGACTCGAACTCCGCGGCGCAGGTGTCCACCCGTTTGTAGACGGGAATCAGGTTCTGGCCGCGGCGCCTGTCGCGGACCTCGCTCTCGCTCGTCTTCAGCGCCAGGCCGAGCTCCTGGTCGCCGAAGCCGGCGCGCTTCAGCCGGCGCATCTCCGCGGCGTCCATCCCATCGAGGCCGGCGGCGGCGGCGCTGCGCCGCATCGCCGCAATCTCGGTGAACTGGCGCAGGAACCACGGATCGATGCGCGTGATCTCGTGCAGCTGCTCGACCGTCCAGCCGCGCTCGATGGCGCGGAACAGATCCCACATCCGCCGATCGGTGGGAATGGCCAGCCGCTTCCGCAGCGCCCCATCGTCCTCGTCGTCCATGTTCGAGGGCGCGAACAGCAGGCCGCTGCGCCCGAGCTCGAGCGAGCGCACACCCTTCATGAACGCTTCCTTGAAGGTGCGGCCGATCGCCATCGCCTCGCCCACCGACTTCATCTGCGTCGTCAGCGTGCGATCGGCCTGCGGGAACTTCTCGAAGTTCCAGCGCGGGATCTTGACCACGACGTAGTCGATGGTCGGCTCGAACGACGCCGGCGTCAGGCGGGTGATGTCGTTCTTGATCTCGTCGAGGTGATAGCCGAGGGCGAGCTTGGCCGCGATCTTGGCGATCGGAAAGCCGGTCGCCTTCGACGCCAGCGCCGACGATCGCGAGACGCGCGGGTTCATCTCGATCACCGTCATCCGGCCGTTCTTCGGGTTGACGGCGAACTGGATGTTGGAGCCGCCGGTCTCGACGCCGACACGGCGGATGATGCGGCGCGCGGCGTCGCGCATCCGCTGATATTCCTTGTCGGAGAGCGTGAGGATCGGCGCCACCGTGATGCTGTCGCCGGTGTGCACGCCCATCGGGTCGATGTTCTCGATCGAGCAGATGACGACGAAGTTGTCGGCGACGTCGCGCATCACCTCGAGCTCGAATTCCTTCCAGCCGATCACCGA
>Ga0111539_10003325_pt1 | contig 21233 bp, 16 predicted proteins | sample RhiMethybrSRZTD1_FD_79667 | JGI IMG/M metagenome (GOLD analysis project Ga0111539, IMG submission 79667) | Populus rhizosphere microbial communities from Tennessee, USA - Rhizosphere MetaG P. TD hybrid SRZTD1 (version 2) (version 2) | ecosystem: Host-associated > Plants > Roots > Rhizosphere >...
CATCCGCGCACGGCGGCGCGCATCGAGTCGTTCGGGCTGGGAGAGAAGCTCGACAGCCTCGTCGTCTGCCCGTCGCTCGGCTACCTCGACTTCCTCGGCCTGCTCGCCGAGGCGTCCTTCGTCCTGACCGACTCCGGCGGCGTGCAGGAGGAGGCCACCGTCCTCGGCATCCCGTGCCTGACGCTGCGGGAGTCGACCGAGCGGCCGGTCACCGTCGAGCAGGGGACGAACACCGTTGTCGGCACCCGGCCGGAAGACGTCCTGGCCGCCGCTCGAGGCGCGCTCGGGAGCGAGCGCCGCCCGGCGCAGATCCCGGAGCTCTGGGACGGCCGTGCGGGCGAGCGGATCGCGGCCAGCCTCGCCGCCGAGATCCTCGACGTCGAAGGAGCGGCGAGCGCGAATGCCTAGCCGACGCATCCACCTCCTCGGCGCTCCTCTCGACCCCGTCACGCTCGAGGACGCCGTCGCGCGCGTGGACGAGGCGGTTGCGACGCGCCGGCCGGCGCTCAACGCCTCGCTGAATGCGGCCAAGCTCGTCCGCATGCAGACCGACAGCGAGCTGCGCGAGTCGATCGAGCTCTGCGACATCGTCACCGCGGACGGCGTGCCTGTCGTCTGGGCCGCGCGTGCGCTCGGCCACGCAATGCCCGGGCGCGTGAACGGGACCGATCTGATGGAGCTTCTCTTCGCGCACGCCGCAGAGCGCGGCTATTCCGTCTACCTGCTCGGGAGCGAGCCGGGCATTCTCTCCCTCGCCCGGGCCGAGATCGAGCGGCGGCACCCGGCGATCAGGATCGCCGGCACGCAGCACGGCTTCTTCCCCCCGGGCGAGGAGGCGGCCGTCGTCGAGCGGATCGCCGCTGCGCGGCCCGACATTCTCTTCATCGCCCTCGGCACGCCGCAGAAGGAGCTCTTTCAGGCTCGCCACCGCGACGCGCTCGGCGTCCCGTTCACGATGGGCGTGGGCGGCTCCTTCGAGGTGCTCGCCGGAGTGCGCAAGCGTGCGCCGCGCTGGGCGCAGCGCACGGGGCTCGAATGGGCGTTCCGGCTCGCCCAGGAGCCGCGCCGCCTGGCCGGCCGCTACGTTGTCGGCAACACGCGCTTCGTCGTCCTCGTCGGGCGCGAGGTGCTGCGCACGAGGCTGGGGGCGCGCTCGTGATCCGCAGGCCGCGCAGGGCGCAGGACCTGGCCGAGGTCGTCGCGCAGGACGACGCGAAGCTCGACAGCCGCATCATGCGCGGGTCGGCCTGGGTGGCGGTCAGCTACGGCGGACGGAACCTCGTCTCGCTCCTCACGACTCTCGCCCTCGTCCGCCTTCTCGAGCCGAAGGCCTTCGGTCTCGTGGCGCTCGCCTGGACGGTCCTCGTCATCACGGACCAGGTGCAGAACGCGGGCGCGGCCGCTGCGCTCGTCTACCGGCGGCACGACCTCGAGCGCGCCGCTGCCTCGGCCTTCGTCTTCATCGTCTGCTCGAGCACGGTGCTCTTCGGGCTGGCGATGATCCTCTCGCCGGCCTTCGCCTCGCTCTTCCACACGCCGGACCTGACGAACGTCCTCCGCGGGATGTCGCTGCTCCTCATCACGAGGGCGTTCGGGACGGTCCCGCTCGCGCTCCTCGAGCGCAACATCGACTTTCGTACACGCTCGGTCTGCGAGCTGGCCGGGGCGCTCGGCCAGGCAGCCGTCTCCCTCACGCTCGCCTTCAGCGGCTTCGGCGTCTGGAGCATCGTGTTCGGCCAGGTCTCGGGCTCCGCGTTGCAGTCCGGGCTCGCGTGGCTCGTTGCGCCGCTCCATCCCGACCCGCGCAAGGCCGAGTTCGCCGTCGTGCGGGAGCTCATCCGCTACGGCCGCCACGTGAGCGCCACGAATATCCTGAACATCGTCAACAACACCGCCGACAACGTCGCCATCGGGCGGGTGCTCGGGGCGACGGCGCTCGGTTTCTACGCGGTCGCCTTCCGGCTGGCCGATTTCCCCAACACCGTCATCGCCCACATCGTCGGCCGCGTCATGTTTCCGGTGTACTCGCTGCTCCAGAACGAGCTTGCCCGCTTCCGCCGCGCCTTCATCCAGAACCTGCAGCGGATCGCGGTGCTCGCCCTTCCCGTCAGCGTGACGATCCTCGTCTGCGCCGAGCCGATCGTCCTCGGGCTCTTCGGGCGGAGGTGGGAGGAGGCGATCGGGCCGCTGCGCATCCTGGCCGCCTACGGCCTGGTGAAGTCGTTCACGGCGCCCGGCGGAGAGGTGTTCAAGGGCGCGGGCCGGCCCGAGCTCGGAGTCGCGACCGGCGCGCTGCAGGTCGCGCTCCTCGTTCCGCTGCTCATCGTTCTCGTGCGCTCGCACGGGATCGAGGGCGCCGCGCTCGCCATGCTGATCGCGATCGCCGTCTGCGGTGTCCTGAAGCTCTGGCTCGCGCTCCGGCTCCTCGAGGGAAGCGTCGTCGAGCTGGGCCGGGCCCTTGCCCCGTCGCTCCTCTGCTCAGGTGTGCTCTGCGCGGCGCTCTTCCTCCTCTTGCCCGCGACCGACCAGCTGGGCCCGGCGCTCCGGCTTCTCGTTCTCGTCGTTGCCGGAGCAGCTGTCTACGTCGCAGCCACGCTTGCCTTTGCCCGCAGCGTCGTCATGCCGATGTGGATCGGCCTCCGAGGGGCTGACGCAACACGATGACGAGCCTCGTCGCCATCAGCCGCTTCGTCACCGGCTGGAAGGCCGCTCTCCGCAGCCTGGTCGTGAAGGTTCAGGCGGGGCTCTTCCTGATCGCGCTCCTCGCCCCGGTCACCGCCTGGTCGGGGTTCGACCGGCCGCGGGCGATCGAGGGAGTCGCGGTCTTCCCGTCCGATCTCATCGTGCTGGCGGCGATCGCCTCGTACTTCGTCGTGCGCTACCTCTCGACCGACGCCGACCGGCCGCGGATGCTCGACACGCTCGTCCTGAGGTGGCCGCTTTTGCTCTTTGCGCTCCTGCTCCTGCCCGGGATCTGGCGCGGGCACGAGCGCTACGGGGAGAGCCTCGTCTCCCAGCCGGTCCGGCTCGTCTTCTACGCGGGCCTTGCCGCCGCGATGACGGAGCTGACCGCGCGCCAGGGGTTCCGGCTCGTCACCTTCGGCCTCTACACGATCGCGGTCTGGCAAGCGATTCTCGCCGCCTACCACATCGCCACCGGGACCTCGCAGACGCCGATCAGCATTCTCTCGACCGGCGGGAGCCGGGTGCTCTCGCTGACGACAGGGATGTTCCTCGGCACCGCTCTCGTCGCGGCGATCGTCAACATCGAGCTCGACGCGAGCACGCGGCGGAGGCTCGTGCACGGGTTCTTCGGCGCGGTGGCCGCCGTGGGGACCGTGCTGGCCTATGGGCGCACGACCTTCATCGCGCTGGCTGTCGTCTTCGTCTTCCTGGCCTGGACACTGCCGACGACTCGCAGGATGGCCCTGAGAAAGTGGCGCTGGTGGGTACCGGCGCTCGCCCTGCTGGCCATCGCGATCGGCGTGGCGATGCCGAGCTCGGCCGGTCAGGTCGTCGACCGGGTGAAGGCGAATCCCCTCACGGACCAGAGCGTCCGCTGGCGGCTCGCCGGGATCCATGCCGTCCTCGCCGGGATGAAGGACGGTCAGTGGGACACGCGGAGCGGCCTTCTGACCGCAGACGCCACGGGGAACCACCTGATCAACGCGAGCTACGAGTACGGCATCACCGGCTGGCGCGTCCAGGGCGGCGGGATCTTCACGGTGCCGACGGACGTCCCCGGCTTCGGCGCGCGCTCCCTCGAGTTGCGGACAGGCGGCCTGACCGCGGACGAGGGCTGGTTCTCGGCGCCGGTGGTCGCGAAGGCGGGGCAAACCTGGGTGCACTCCGTGTGGCTCGAAGGCGCCACCGGCGGCGAGCGAGTCAACGTCTCCATCTGGGAGTACAACGACCGCGAGCAGGGGATCTACCGTGCCGAGCTTCCCGTCGTCCTCACGGCCGAGCCGCAGCAGTACGCGGTGCAGGCGACGATCACCGACCCCGCGGTGACCCATATCCGCGTGCTCGTGCGCACCTCCGTCCAGGAGAAGATCACGCTCTACGGCGATCTCGCCACGCTTCGGCGCGTCACCGCCCCTGCTGCGCTCGAGACGAAGGGGATCACGACCGAGATCTCGGACGGCGCCGTCCTCTCGCCGACGATCCGAGAGGACCAGCTGGTCTACGGCGACAACCAGGCCAACTACGCCGTGCCCGGGCCGAACCTCCTCCCGAACGGGAGCTTCGAGGAGCCGAGCCCGCCGGGCGGCGTTCAGAGCGGCACGCTCACGCGGGCCGACGGGCTCAGCGACGCGCTCGGGTCGTCGAGCCTGCTGCTCGGAACCGACGGCGCCTCGAGCGACGAGGGCTTCTACTCGGCTGCAGTGCCCGTCGAGCCGGGGCAGACTTTGAGCTTCTCGGTCTGGCTGGCGGGGAGCCGGGGAGGCGAGGAGATGCTCGTCGGCCTGTGGCTCTACGAGAAGCGCAAGCTCCAGACCCCCGTCGGCAACCTGAACTTCTCGACCACGATCTCCGACAAGCCTGCGGAGTACGTGGTCACCGGCGTCGTCCCGCCGGGCGAGACCCGCTTCGTCCGCGCGGTCGTCCGGACGCGGCGCATCCCCCAGCAGGTGAGCGTGTCGATGGACGGGGCGCAGCTGAAGGAGATGCCTGCGAGGCCGGCGTCGATCTACTCCGTCGAGTCGTCTGGGACCTCGTACCAGATCGACGAGCCGCTCCTCGGGCTGGGGTTCGGCCGCGAGACGCAGTACGTCTGGTCGGGCGTCTACTACCGGGTGAAGGGAGACCCGGACAACAGCTACGTCTTCCTGCTCGCGGGCGGTGGCATTCTCGCGCTCGGCGGCTTCCTGCTCCTGTTCGCGGGCTTCGTGCGCGACGCCTTCAGGCGTTTGCGCGCGGCGGTCGGAACCGACCGCGGGCTCGTGATCTGGGGGCTTTCCGCCTGGTTCATCCTCGCGGTCAACTGCGCGATGGCGCCGTTCCTCCCACGTCCGAAGATCGTGCTCAGCCTGTGGGCGGTCATGCTCGTGCCGGCGCTGGTGCGCAAGGCTCGCAAAGAGCGAGCCGAGTAGAGATCCCCGGCCCGCCATGCGGATCTGCATCGTCACCGTTGCGAGCTATGCCCATGGCATCGGAGGGATGCAGGCGCACTCGGCCGATCTATGCAGGGGGCTCGTCGAGGCCGGCCACGAGGTCGAGGTCATCACGGCCAGGCATCTGGACGGTCTCGCGCAGACGGAGCACCTCGGCGGCATCTGGCATTTCCAGGACGCCACCTCGCGGAAGGCGGGGCGGCCATTCCGGAACCGCGACTGGCTGACGGCGTCCGCGGCGGCCTTCGACCAGCTGCACGCAGCCCGGCCGTTCGATGTCGTGCACAGCGAGTCGACGAGCGCCCTCGGCCTCTTGCGGCGGGAAGTCCACAGGCGCGTTCCCGTCGCAACGAAGTTCCACGGCAACTACCTCGGTCTTGTCGGAGCGACACTGCGGCGCGCCCGGGACGAATCCGGGGTGCAGCCGCGGGTGCGCGAGGCCAAGCACCTCGCCTGGCTCACCGCCGGCCACTTCGTCCCGCTCGACGTCGTCGTCCGCTTCCGCGCGTGCGAGGCGATGGTGCCCTCCCGGCAACAGCTCGATGGGACGATTCGGTCGTACGTCCTCGATCGCTCCCGTGTGCACGTCGTCCCGAACGGGATCTCGGTGGACGACTTCGACGCGCACGGCCGGGAGGAGGCGCGCAAGACCCTCGGGCTCGGGCCCGAGCCGATCCTCCTTTCCGTCGGCCGGCTCGCGCGGGACAAGGGCTTCGCGACGGCCATCCAGGCTCTCGCCCGGATCGCCAGCCCGGACGCGCGCCTCGTGATCCTCGGAAGCGGGCCGGAGCGCCCGATTCTCGAGCAGGCGGCGCGGAAGGCCGGCGTCTCGGACCGCGTCGACTTCCTCGGTGCCAAGCCGAGGAACGAGGTCGTCGACTACCTGGCAGCCGCCGACGTCTTCCTCTTTCCGACCGAGCGCGATGAGGCTGCACCGCTCGTGCCGCTCGAGGCGATGGCGTCCGCGCTGCCCGTCGTTGCGTCGGACATCGGAGGCGGCGCCGAGCTGATCGAACCGGGGAAGAGTGGGGTTCTGGTCGAGCCCGCGGCAGTGGCGACATGGGTGAAGGAAATCGACTCGCTGCTCGCCGACGACGCGCTCAGGGGCAGGATGGGCGAAGCTGCGCGAGAACGGATCCTCCAGAGGTACACGATCGAGGCCATGACCCGTCAAACAGTCGCCGTCTACGAGCTCGCCGCCAAACGCCTGCAGAAGGATGGTTGAGGCAGCCGAGGCCAGGGTCGCCGCAGACTCGCTCTCGGCCGCGCTCGAGCGAAACGACTTCGTCGGCTGGGACCCGTACGACGCCCTCGCGTCTCCGGGGATCCGCGCCCTCGCGCGGACGCCCCTGCTCCGCCAGGCCGCGATCCAGGGACTGAAGCTCTTGCCGTTCAACCCCCGGCGCGTGCTCGGCGTGCCGGCGAAGGAGAACGCGAAGGGGCTCGCGCTCTTCGTGTCGGCGTACGTCCGCCTCGCGCGCCTCGACCCCGACGGCCCCTTCGCCGGCCACGCGCTCGCGCTCGCGGAGCGGCTCGAGCGGCGAGCTCTTCCGCTGGGAGACGGCGCCGGCTGGGGCTATCCCTTCGACGTGCAGACCCGCTGGGGCTACTACCCCCGCACGCAGCCCAACGCCGTCGTCACCTCGTTCGCCGCCCACGCGCTCATGGACGTCGAGGAGCTCGCCCCGGCGGGCCGCTTCGCGCCGGCGATCGAAGGGGCGCTCGGATTCGCCCGCTCGCGTCTCCTCGTCGAGGAGGGCGAGGACGTCTTCTACGCGTACTACCACGGCTCGCGCGTCCCGATCCACAACGCGAGCCTCCTCGTCGCGAGCGTGTTCGCCCGGCGGGGGCGCGAGGGCGACGCGCTCCCTGCGGTGCGCTACACGCTCTCGCGCCAGCTGCCGGACGGCTCGGTGCCCTACGGCGAGGGGTCGGGCCTCGACTGGGTGGACGGGTATCACACGGCCTTCGTCCTCTGGAGCCTCGGGCGCCTGGCTCAGGGAGACGCGCTGACCGCCGCGCTGGACTTCTTCCTCTCGCGCCTGGTCGACCCGGACGGCGCCGTCCGCGCCTCCCCGGAGTCACGCTTCCCGGTCGACATCCACTCCTGCGCCTCTTCGATCTGGGCGCTCGCCGACCTGCGCGAGAGGGATCCGCGCGCGCTCGAGACGGCAGGTCGCATCCTCGCCTGGACGCTCGCGAACATGCGCCGCGACGACGGCCGCTTCGCGTTCCAGAAGCGGCGAGCGTTCCGCTCGTCGGTCCCGTACGCGCGCTGGAGCGACGGCCACATGCTCCTCGCTCTGTCCGAGTACCTCACCGCGACGGCCGATGGCTGAGACCCCGACCGAGCGCGCTCTTCGCGAGGAACGCGCCTTCCACGACGAGCGCTACGGCGCGAGCGCGCCGCTCAGACCGGATACACGGCTCACGTTCCGGGACTCGATCACGCCGCCGTATCTCCCTGGGGGCTCGCCGCGCGGCGTCACCCAGCTCCGCGCCTACGGGCTGCTCCTCCGGGAGGGGATCGAAGGAAAGCAGGTGCTCGACTACGCGTGCGGCCTCGGCAAGTGGAGCGTGCACCTCGCGCAGCTCGGCGCCCACGTCAGCGGCTTCGACCTCTCCGGAGTCGCGATCGAGAGGGCCAAGGAGCGGGCTGCCTACAACGGGCTCGAGATCAGGTTCGACGAGGCCGACGCCGCCGCGCTCCCGTACGAGGACGGGCAGTTCGACGTCGCCGTCGGGATCGCCGCTCTCCACCACGTGAGCAAGTACCCCGGCACGGCCGACGAGCTCCTGCGCGTGCTGCGGCCGGGAGGGCTTGCCGTCTTCACGGAGAACTTCGGCCACAACCCGCTGCTCGAGCTCGGCCGCCGGCTGAGCATGCGGGAGCTCGAGGGCGCCGGCGACGTCATCCTCACCGAGGCGGCGATCCGCGACTGGGCGGCCGGATTCTCGAGCGTCGAGATCGAGCCGTACTCGCTCCTGCTCATGGCCAAGCGCGCGCTCCGGGGCCGCTACGGCCTTCTCTCGGCCCTGCAGGCGCTGGACGAAGAGCTGCTTCGCCTCGTCCCCGCGCTGCGCCGCTATTGCGGCGAGTGCGTGATCGTGCTCAGGCGCTAGTCCGGCCTAGAAGCCGGACGGATCGATCTTCTCGAGCAGGGTCTGGAAGGACGGGTCGCCGTCGAAGGCCGGCGCGAGACCCTGCGCGGAGGACGCGCGGCTGAAGCCGTCCTGGTAGAGGACGTTCACGCGGCTCGGGTCGTCGTTTCGGTAGAAGCCGATCTTCAGGTAGTTGTCGGAGGGGACGCCCGCCTGCACCTGCATCGTCGGGATCCCGAACGCCCCCACCTTCTTCTCGAACGGGTTCGAGCCGGTGCGGTGCCAGACCTCGAGCGAGCCGTTCGTCCCCGACCAGACGATATGGACGACGAAGTCGTTCCACACGCCGCGCTGGAGCGCGTCGGTGATCGGGTAAACGGGCTTGAAACTCGCGCCGCCGCTGTCCACGGAGCCGGTGTTCAGGTTCACCTGGATCCGCTCGCCCTTCATGTTGAACGAGATGGGCGGGGACACCGGATAGTACGAGTGCCACTGCGTGAAGATCGACCAGCCCGTCGGCGTCGACCAGTCAGAGCGGAAGAGCGTCGACCACGCGTACCAGACGTCGTCGCCTGCGTGCTCGTCCGCGCCGGTGTAGAGGACTTCCGAGCGCTCGCCCGAGGTCGTCCCGAACTTGTCGCCCGGTCGCACCGTGAACTTCGCGGCGAACCCGCCCTGGCGCACTGGATCCGTGACGATCTTGAACTGGTCGCTGAGGGGGACGTTGCGGTTCCAGTGGTTCCCGCTCCACTGGCTCGCGTCGCCGGTTTCCCAGTCGCCCGCGAAGACGCGCCGGTCGCCGGCAGAAGCCGCGGGAACGTCGGTCGCGAGGAAGTGCGTCTTGTGCCGCTTCAGGACCTTGTAGCCCGGATCCTGGATGAGCTTCTTGTTCTCGACCCGGTGCCATCCGCGGCGCTTGACCTTGACCTTCTGGAACGAGTACTGGAACCGGTTGCAGGAAGGAGCTCCGCCGTCCCAGGACTCGGCAGTCGCGACCGCGCGGAGCCATTTGCTTCCGCCGGCAAGGCGCAACGAGGGTCCGATCTGGCGACCGTCGATGCGGACGTGCCACCGCTTCGAGTGGCGGTGGGTGCGGGCGACCTTGACGAAGTGCCGCTCGCCGGGCTGGACGATCGGGCCCGGATGCCGGACCCAGCCCCCGCCGCGCCGGACCTCGTAGTAGAGCTGCATCGTCCCGTCCGTCTGGGCGAGGAGGCCCACGCGCAGGACGCCGAGCTTGCCCGGGACGCTTGTGCGTCCGACCCCGATCCAGCCGCTGACGTCGCCGCTCTCGACCTGAGGGGCGACCGGCGCCGTGATCACGGCGCGCACTCCCGCGGTGGCCTTCGGCGTCACGACACCCGCGTAGGAGTACCCGGGGTTGCCGCACGTGTCCGCGAAAGCAGGGGCGGCGCAAAGGCATGCAGTGGCCAGCGCTCCGACGAGCGCTCCTGTCCAGCGAGCGGCCGGCAACGGAACCTCCGGGTTGGTGGCGGCGGGGGGTCGAAACCCGCGCGACCAATCATCGTCCGGCCTTGGAGGCCCCCTGATCCCTCGAATTTGTTATTGAGCGGGTCTGCGCGCATATCGCCACTTCGAGGGACGTGGCGAGGCGTTCTCCGTTCGTTCGCTAGGGCCTGAAGCGGGTCATGCCGTCGTGGATGATCGTCGTCTTCTTGCCCGACTCACCACGGTAGAAGCCCTGCTTCAGGTAGACGCCCATGCCCTTGTAGAGCGTCGCCATGTGCTTGCGCGCTTTGACCTTCCCGTTGACGCTGACCCGTACGAACCCGGCCGACTTGCGCGGCGACCACTTGAACTTGACGACGAAGTTGTACCAGTGGTTCCGCCGCAGCTTGCCGAGATACCAGGTGTGCTTGTACTGGGGGATGCAGTGGCTCGTGTTCAGGCGCCCGCTCCAGATGTCCAGGCGGAGCTTCGCGGGCTTCACGTACTTGTCGACCATGAAGCGAACGGGGGGCGGACACTGGTCCCCGGTCTGGTGCCACTGGGTGAAGATGTTCCAGGCGCCGGCGTTGGGGTGGAAGCTCGTGGGGAAGTAGGTCGACCAGCGCCACCAGGAATGCTTGCCTGCCCGCTCCCGGCTCCAGTACACGACCTCGGCGCGCTCGCCGCCCGGCACGGGATTGTCGCCGGGCTTGACGGTGAAGCGCGAGGCGAAACGACCCTGGCGCACGGGGCTCGGGATGATGTCGATCCGGCCCGGCATTGCCTGCTTGCTCGTCCACTGCCCAAGACTGCCGGTCTCGAAGTCGAGCCTCTTCATCACACCGGCTGAGGCGGTGGTGGTGGCCGCGGCGAAGAACGCTCCCAAGAGCGCGATGCACGCAAAGGAACGAACGCCGGAGAAGCCTCGGACGCGTGGGGGTCGGCTCACGAGGTCGCTCGACAGGGTGCCAGCCGAGCCTGAGGGATCGGTTCGGGCTTTGTGAGGATTTGGTAACCGGCTCGCAGAGCCATGCCCGGTCCTTCGGCAGGACCGCCGGTCGAGTTGAGCGCGGCGGCCGTTACCGACGCGTTCCTGCGCTGTATGCGGCACGAAGGCCTCCTTTACCGCCCTCGCCGCGGCGCCGAAATCCGGGGTTGGGGGGCGCAGCGTGGGGGCCTGGAGGTTCTGCTCGCAGGCGAAATTTCCAAACTCTGGGAATTCGCGAGCCGCGCGGGGACTGATTCAGCCTGCGAAGAGCTCCGACTTCGGGTTCAACTGCCGCGCCTTGGCAAGGCTTGCGCGAGCAGCCTCGATGTCTCCGGCCTTCGTCTGGATGCGCGCCGCCACGAGCCAGAGCCGCCAGTCGGACCGGTCGTTCGCGAGCGCAGTCTCGATAGAGCGCTCCGCCTCGTCGATTCTGCCGCCGAGCTCCTGGACGAGCGCGAGCTGGAGATACGGCGATGCGGCCCAGGGCTGGATGCTTCGCGCCGACTGTGCGCGGTCGAGCGCCTCGCCGAGGTTCCCGCTCACGACCGCCTCCTGGCTCCTGCGCACCTCCATGTTGGCGAGGAGCGGGATCGCTTCGGCGACGATGAGACCGAAGGCGATCGCCGCGAGCGCGATCCGCAGGAGCGGCCGGCCGCGCCGCGCTTCGGCCGCCTGCAGGCCCGTGAGCTCCCGCTCCGTCGCCGGGCCCGTCAGCAGGCCGAGGGCGAAGACCGCGACGACCGAGACCGCCGTCAGCTCCCACATCCAGTCGATGCCCGCCTCGAAGAGGAAGGCGGCGACAAGGGCCAGGAGTGCCGCGACGGCGGCGCGCTCTCCCTCCGTCCGCCCGGCCAGGCGGCGCGCCCCGGTGACGAGGCACGACATGAGGAAGGCGAGTAGGAGGCCGAGGCCGACGAGGCCGAGCTCGCCGAGGGTCTCGAGGTAGAGCGAGTGCGCGTCGCGCACGAATGCGGGAATCGAGGCGTGCTCCGCCCACCAGGCCTCGTACGAGCCCGCGCCGCGCCCGACCACAGGCCTCGTCTGCCACTCGTCGACCGCGGATGTCCACCACTGCCAGCGCCCGTTGCCGCTCGTCGAGAAGAGGTGCTCCTGCACCGACGCGCCGGTCAGCTCGGGCGGGATCTCCTTGAAGTGCTCGTAGCGTCTCACGGGATGAACCGCGATCACCGCGGCGATCGCCACGAGGACGAGCACCGCCGCGAAGGCCGTCGAGAAGGCGCGGCTCGCGCGCGGCGGCGCGGGCACGACGTAGGCGAGCAGCCCGTATGCGGCGCCCGCCACGGCGCAGAGGAGGCCGATCAGGAGAGCGGCACTACGCCCCTGGCTCTCGGCGACCGAAGAGGTCAGCGGCGAGTCGACGAGCTCGTCCCTCGAGAGCAGGACGGCGACTGCGCCCGCCGAGGCTCCTCCGCCGATGAGTAAGGCACCCGCGGTGGCCCAGCGGCGCGAGGTCAGCGCCATGAGGACGACGATCGCCACCGCGGCTGCTACCCAGCCGCCGCGCGAAGACGTCAGATAGAGCGTCGCGGTCAGGGCGGGGAGTGGCGCGACGGCGAGGCCGCGCACGACCGCCCGCGCGCCGGCGGCGAAGTAGAGGAGGCACGGCACCGCGAACGCCACGAGGGTCGCGAGCCCGTTCCAGTAGTCGACCGGGAAGCTCAGCCGCTTGCTCGCCGTCGGGAAGGACTGCGCGAGCTGGGCGGTCTGCTCGAACGAGTGCGGGAAGAGCCGGCTGATCAGGGCGATGACGCCGACGGCGGTGAGCCCCAGCGCAATGCCCGCCAGCCAGCGGCGCGCGCTTCCGCGCGGAGAAACGACGACGGCGAGCGCGAACACCGCCAGGAAGAGGAAGACGCGGTCGAACTCGTTGAAGGCCTTCTCGGCGCTCGACGCCCAGAAGGCAGAGAGGCCGGTCCACAGCGCGAACGCGCCGAGGAGCGAGCCGGAGACGAGCGCTGCGGTCGGAACCCGGGCCGCGGGCCAGAATCCCGCCGCCGAAGCGAGCACGATCGCCCAGAGGACGACGACCGCGACCGAGTTTCGGCTCGTCAGGCCGTAGGTGCCCTGGTCCCACGCGAGCCAGAAAACCCCGGCCGCAAGGGCAGGCGCCCACAAAAAACTGGCGAATTGTCGTCCGGAAGGCATGTAAACGTCTCGTTTGGGTTCGGCGGAACCTAGGTATTCGCCTCCAAGGATCCTCTAGGCTGGCGAACCTTCCGGAGCACGCCAGCGGGATCCCTTGGCCACCCCTCTCTCCGGGCGAAACATTGCGTATTTGTAAAGAAACGCGGACAGTCGTTGGGATTCTCTGCGCCCTCGTCGCGTTTCTCTGCGCCAGCTCTGCCGGCGCCGGGGGCCATCCGCTCAACACCGCCATCGAGCAGCCGGACGCATCGACCAGCGACCTGCGCGGCGCGTACCCGCGCATCCGCGGCGCGGGCGCGAAGTTCGTCCGCATCGTCCTCTACTGGAACACGGTCCAGCCTAAGCCGAGCTCGTACGACTGGACCGAGCCCGACAAGCAGATCAAGGAGGCGCTCGCGGCCGGCCTGACGCCGCTCGTCACGGTTTGGCGCGCGCCCGGCTGGGCCGAGCGGTCGACCAAGGGTGAAGCCGGCACGCGGGATCCCGATCCCGCCGCATTCGGCGCCTTCGCGAAGCAGCTTGCGCTTCGGTACCGCAACGTCCACTACTGGGAGGCGTGGAACGAGCCCAACCTCGACCACTTCCTCAGCCCGCAAACGAGAAACGGCAAGCACTATTCGCCGAAGCTCTACCGCCAGCTTCTCGACCGGTTCTGGCTCGGCGTCCACTCGGTCGACCCGGCGGCGCACGTTGCCGCGGGCGGCCTCGCCCGCCGCTACAGGATTCCCCCGCTCCAGTTCATCCGCGAGGTCTTCTGCCTGAACAACAAGCTGAAAAAGGTCAGGTCCTGCCCGGTGCATCTCGACGCATGGTCTCATCATCCGTACACGAACGGCGGCCCCTTCACGAAGCAGGGGGATCCCGACGGAGTCTCGTTGGGCGACCTACCGAAGATGCGGAAGACCCTGCGCGCAGCCGCCGTGTCGGGCAACGCTCGGCCCGCGAAGAGATCGATTCCGTTCTGGGTCTCCGAGTTCAGCTGGGACACCGACGGGCCCGATCCGGACGCGGTTCCGATGAAGCTGCACGCCCGCTGGGTCTCCGAGGCGCTCTTCCAGGCGTGGCGGTCCGGGGTCAGCCTCTTCGTCTGGCACCAGCTCCGCGACCGGCCTTTCCCGAGCACCCAGTACCAGTCCGGGCTCTACTACTGCGGAATGGCGTCGACGAGCGACGACGCCAACGGCCGGTGCGCGCAGGACGGGTACTACGTCCACGACCGCCCGAAGAGCGGCTCCGTCACCTCCTTCCGCTTCCCCTTCGTCGCCTACGCCAAGAACGGACAGGTGAAGGTCTGGGGGCGGACGTCCGACAGCAAGAGCCACCGGGTGACCATCCAGCGAAAGGCCGGCGGGGGGTGGAGCAAGGTGAAGACGCTCCGCGCAGACAGCCACGGCATTTTCAAAGCGAAGTGGCACTCCTCGGATCGAAGGCACGTCTATCGCGCCCGCATCCCGGGCGGCGCGCATTCGAACGGCTTCTCGCTCCGAAAGCCGCACGGCATCTCGCTCCCCAACACCTGGGGCTGCGGCGGCACCATCCGCTGCCGGTCCTCTTAACCGTTTCTTGATCCGGCCTGGATTGTGGGCGCGCGCTTTGCCCACTATCGTTCGTCCTGCAGGGAGAGGAGGCCCTACGGGACGGGGCCGGGAGGAACCACTGTGGACTGCGGAAAGCTGACGAGGATCGCGCGCTGCACCCTTGCCCTGGGTGTGCTCGGGCTCGCTTTCACCGCCTCGAGCGCGTCCGCGGGCGGCCTGTCGACCGGGTTTCTGGATCCAGGGGCGATTTCCCGCGGCGGCGACTTCCGGCTCGCCGATGACGTGGCCGCGAATCGGACGCTCGGTGCGGGCGGCTCGATCATCCGGCTCTATCTCTACTGGAATCGCGTCGTCCTCGATCAGGCGCAGGAGCCGTCGAACCCGACGCTGCCCTCGTCGTACGACTGGAACAAGGGGGGCGGTCTCGACGACGCGGTCGACGAGGCAGTCAACCAGGGCCTGAAGGTCATGCTCACGATTCGCTCGGCACCCGATTTCGCCCAGCGCGGCACCCCGAACTCCCGCGGGTCGCAAAACCCTGACCCGAAGATGCTCAAGCGGTTCACCCAGGCGGCGGTCGCTCGCTTCGACTCGAGGGTCAACCTCTGGGGGGTCTGGAACGAGCCGAACCTGAAGTCGTTCTTGAGCCCGCAGTACAAGCAGGGCAAGCTGGTCTCGCCGAACCTCTACCGGAACCTTCTGGCCGCCGCCGCGCCGGTGATCCACGCCGGGGCGAACAACAAGGTGATCGCGGCCGAGACGGCTCCGTTCCATTTCGTCTTCAACGGGAAGCCGAGCAATCCGGGCCCGCTGCTGTTCCTGCGCAAGCTGCTCTGCATGAGCGGAGGCAGCCACCCCACGAAGACGTGCGATCGCAACATCCCGGCTGACATCATCGCCACGCATCCGTACACGTCGGGCAACGTCTGGCACCACGCTGCGAGGCGCGACGACGTCTCCTTCGGCGACCTGCCCGCGTGGAAACGCCTTGTGAGGGCTGCGGCGAACAAGCATCAGTTCTACAAGTCGGGCATCGACCTCTGGATCAGTGAGTTCAGCTGGGACACGAAGCCGCCGGACCCGAAGGCTGTTCCGACGTCGCTGCACGTGCGCTGGACGGCCGAGGCTCTGTACCGGACGTGGCAGCTCGGAATCGACACGCTCCTCTGGGGCCAGCTCCGCGACTATCCGATCGGCCCGGATCCCACATACGGCCAGTACCAGTCGGGCCTCTACTACTGCGACCACCCACCGAGGTCGAAGTGCGCAAAGCCCCTCAACCTGCCCAGCGCGAAAACGGCCAAGCCGTCGCTCCAGGCCTTCCGCTTCCCGTTCGTCGCCTACAACAAGGGCGGCAAGATCAAGATCTGGGGCCGCACGCCCGACAGTACCGGCGGTTCGGTCAAGATCCAGCGCAAGAAGCCGTCGGGGTGGGTCGTGGTGACCTCCGCACCGGCAAACGGCAGCGGCATCTTCGCGAAGACGTTCAACCCTGGCTTCAGCCAGGGATATCTGCGGGCAAGCTTTGCGGGCCAGCGGTCGGCGAAGTTCTCACTCAGCCGTCCGAAGGACAAGTTCGTGAATCCCTTCGGCTGCGGCGGCGCGACTCCCTGCTAGCCCTCGCGGCGGGCGACCGCGAAGAGGCCCGCGCCGAGGCGCGTGCCGTAGAACGGCCGCTGCGCGTAGCGGAAGGGAGCGGAGAGCGCCTGCGTCGCGAGGCCCGCGCGGCTTGACGGCTGGAACCTGCGCCCGCTCGCGCCGGTGCGCGCGGCGCGGCTCTCGTCCGGCTTCGCCATGCGCGCGAGGAGGTTCCGCGACTTCTCGAGCACGTGGCCGAGCGGGAACCCGAAGGTCATGAGCCTCACGTCCGCGAAGCCCGACTCCCGCAAGAGGTCGCCGAGCGGCTCGGGGTCGTAGCGGCGGAAGTGGCCGACGAAGCGGTCGGCCGCAGCGAAGCGGCGCTGGTAGAGGGGGACGCTCATGAGCAGCCGGCCGTCCGCTCGCAGGCGCTCGCGCCAGGCGCGCAGCGCGGCCGCGTCGTCCTCGATGTGCTCGAGCACCTCGAAGGCGCAGACCGCGTCGAAGGCCTCGCCGGCGGGAAGGGCCGAGAGATCTCCGCAGACCATCTCGCCGGCGCCGATGCGGCCCAGAGCATCCTTCGCGGCCTCGCAGGAGAGCTCGTCGGGCTCGACGCCCACGTAGCGGTAGCGCCGCGCCAGACGGGCGCCCAGGGCGCCGCGGCCCGCGCCGACCTCGAGGATCGACTCGATCCCGTCGAGCCCGGCAAGGGTGCGTTCGATCAGGTCGTAGCGGAGCCAGGCGTTGAGTGTGAAGGGAGGGGCGTCCACGGCGGGATCCTAGAATCGCGGCCGTGCGCATCGTCGCCTTCGGCACCTACCGCTTGTGGGAGCAGCCGCGGGTGCAGGTTCTCTTCGAGGGGCTCCGCGAGCACGGGCACGAGCTCGTCGAGTGCAACGTGCCCCTCGCCGTCGACACCGAGCAGCGCGTCGAGGCCGCGCGGCAGCCGCTCCGCGCGCCGCTCGTCGCCGCCAGGGTCGCGCGCGCCTGGCGCGAGCTCTGGCGCAAGGCGAAGGAGGCCCCCGAGCCCGACGTCGTCCTCGTCCCCTACATGGGCCATTTCGACGTCCACCTCGCCCGGCGCCGCTTCAAGGGGAAGCCGATCGTGCTCGACCACTACCTGTTCTTCAAGGACACGGCGATCGACCGCGGCGCGACGCTCAAGCCCGAGCTCTCCGTCCTCGACCGGATCGACAAGTCCGCCGTTCGCACGGCCGACCTCGTGTTCGTCGACTCCGAAGGGCACCGCGAGCTGCTGCCCGAGCCGATCCGCTCGCATGCCTTCACCGTCTACATCGGGACGCCGAAGGAGTGGTTCCACGAGCCGGAGCCGCGCGTGGAGGACCCGCTCCGGGTCATCTTCTTCGGGATCTACACGCCCCTTCAGGGCGCTCCCGTCATCGGCGAGGCGATCAGGCTTCTCGACCCCGATCCGGAGAAGGTGCGCTTCACGATGGCCGGCCGCGGCCAGGACCTCGCGCGCACGAAGGAGCTCGCCGGCGACTCGCCCGCGGTCGAATGGATCGACTGGGTCGAGCGGGACGAGCTGCCGGCGCTCGTCTTCCAGCACGACATCTGCCTGGGCATCTTCAGCCCCGGCGCCAAGGGGATGCGCGTGATCCCGAACAAGGTCTTCCAGGGCGCTGCGGCGGGCTGCGCGATCATCACGTCCGACTCGGTCTCGCAGCGGGAGGCGCTCGGCGAGGCAGCGCGCTTCGTCGAGCCCGGCGACCCGCAGGCGCTGGCGGATGCGCTTCGCTGGCTCATCGCCGACCGCGAGCGCGTCTGGACGCTGCGCCAGGCCGCCTACCGCCGCGCCGTCGAGGCGTTCGCGCCCGCCGCGGTGGTCGAGCCGCTGCACGTTCGGCTTCAGGCCGGGGTCCGAAAGCGCCGATAGCTTTCGCGGAATGCGCGTCCTCGTCACCGGCGGAGCCGGGTTCATCGGCTCCCACCTCGCCGACCGGCTCCTCGCCGAAGGGCACGAGGTGCGCGCGCTCGACGACCTCGACCCGCAGGTGCACACGGGTGGCGAGCGGCCCGAGTACCTCGATCCTGCGGTGGAGCTGGTGGTGGGGGACGTTCGCGATCGCGAGGCGCTCGGCGCGGCGCTGGACGACGTCGAAGCGGTCGTCCATTTCGCCGCCGCGGTGGGAGTGGGGCAGTCCATGTACGAGATCGAGCGCTACACGGCGATCAACTCGCTCGGCTGCGCCGTCCTCCTCGAGGAGGTCGTCGCGCGCCGGGACCGCATCGGCAAGCTTCTCGTCGCCTCGTCCATGTCGATCTACGGCGAGGGCCAGCACGTGAACACGAAGACCGGCGAGCGCGGGCTCGCGCCCGGCCTGCGGCCCGAGGCGCAGCTCGCGCGGCGCGAGTGGGATGTGCTCGCCGACGACGGCACGCCGCTCGTCCCCGAGCCGACCTCCGAGGACAAGCCCCTTCGGCCCACGTCGGTCTACGCCGTCGGCAAGCGCGACCACGAGGAGCTGACGCTCGCCGTCGGCGCCGCCTACGGCATCCCGGCGGTCGCCCTCCGCTTCTTCAACGTCTACGGCGCGCGCCAGGCGCTCTCCAACCCGTACACCGGCGTCGCGGCGATCTTCGCCTCCCGCCTCATGAGCGGCGCCGAGCCGCTCGTCTTCGAGGACGGAAACCAGACGCGCGACTTCATCGACGTCCGCGACATCACGCGCGGCTGCACGCTCGCGCTCGGGAGCGACGAGGCGAACGGCCACGCGCTCAACCTCGGCACCGGGAAGCCGACCTCCGTCCTCGACGTCGCCGCTGCGCTCGGCAAGGGCCTCGGCGTCGAGATCGAGCCGCGCATCCTCGGGGAGTTCCGCGCCGGCGACATCCGCCACTGCTACGCGGACACGCGCCGGGCGGAGGAGCTTCTCGGCTTCCGCGCCGAGGTGTCCTTCGAGGACGGCATGCGCGACCTCCTCGCCTGGCTCGAGACGCAGGAAGCGACCGACCAGGTCGACGCGGCCTACCGCGCGCTCGCCGAGCGCAAGCTCACCCGCTAGCTCCAGGAAGCGGACGAGCTGGCCCGTTGGGCCATGGCCGGGGTCTGACCCCGGCCATGGCCTTTTGGCCCTACGCCGCCTGGTCGAGGGCCAGTTCCGGCTCGAGCGCGGTCGCTTCGGCTTCCCGCCTCTTCCGCGGAATCAAGAGCGCGGCCACGGCGCCGAGCGCGACGATCCCGGCCCCGACCCACAGGGCGGGGACGAGCCCGTCGACGAACGCCTGCGGCGACGCATAGCTCCCGTAGCTCGTGAAGAGCGTCGCCAGCACGGCGACGCCGAACACTCCGCCGAGCTCACGAATTGCGTTGTTGGCGCCCGAGGCCTTGCCCTCCTCCTCGCGCCTCACGCTGGAGAGGACGACGTTCGCCACGGGGGCGAAGAAGAGCGCCATCCCGGCCCCGGCGATGATGAACGCCGGCACCAGCTCTCCGTACGGGACGGTGGGATCGGAGATCGCCGCCAGCCAGCCGAGGGCGAGCGCCTGCAGGGCGAGCCCCGCAGCCATGAGCGGCCGTCCGCCGATCCGGTCTGAGAGCGCACCCGCGATCGGTGCGATGAAGATCGGCATCGCCGTCCACGGCAGCACCCGCAGGCCCGCGTCGAGCGGGCTGTGGCCCTGCACCGTCTGCAGGAACTGCGTCAGCAGGAAGATCGAGCCGAACATCCCGAAGAACATGAACAGGGACGACACGTTGGCCGCCGCGAAGGTCCGGTTCCGGAAGTAGCGCATCGGCAGCATCGGCGCCGGTGCGCGCCTTTCCCACCACACGAACGCGGCGGTGAAGAGCGCGCCGAGAACGATCGAGCCGACGATCTCCGGGCTCGTCCAGCCCTCGGTGTTCCCGCGAATGACTCCCCAGACGATGCCGAAGAGGCCGACGCTCACGAGCCCGAGCCCACGCAGGTCGAGGTGCAGGTCCGGCCCGAAGCTCTCGCGCAGCCGCGCGTAGGCGACCGGCACGAGCAGGAGCCCGATCGGCACGTTGAGCCAGAAGATCCACTGCCAGGACATCCCTTCGACGACCGCGCCGCCGACCACCGGGCCGCTCGCCACGGCCAGGCCGCCGATCGCGCCCCAGGCGCCGAGCGCCAAGCCGCGCTTGTCCGCCGAGACCGCCGCCGAGAGGATCGTCAGGGTCAGCGGAGTCACGATCGCGCCGCCGACACCCTGCACCGCGCGTGCCGCGATCAGGGTCTCGACGTTCGGAGCGAGGGCGGCCGCCGCCGAGGCGACGGTGAAGATCCCCAGCCCGATCGCGAAGAGCCGCCGCCGCCCGAAGCGGTCGCCCAGCGCAGCCCCGGTGAGGAGCAGCACGGCGAAGCTCAGCGTGTAGGCGTTGACGGTCCACTCGAGGTCTTCGATCGACGCTCCGAGATCGACGCGGATGCTGGGCAGCGCCGTCGTCACGACGAGGTTGTCGAGCGTGACCATGAACAGCGCGACCGACGTGATCACGAACGTCCAGATCGTCTTCGTCCTTGCACTCATCACCTACCTCCTTAGTAAGTAGTCACTCACAACGAGTCGAAAAAAAGAGCGGCTAGCTCTGCTCCTGGTGCAGGCAGCCCTTGAGAAAATCGTGTGCCCACGGCGCGTCGAGCGCGCCCAGGTCCATCGCCGCGGCGACGTTGATCAGCATCCCGACGCGGAAGAACTCCTGCACCTTCTGCTCGTCCCCGCCCGAGACGCTCTCCACGAACTTGTAGATCTGCGCGAACTCCTCGCGGACGACCTTGCGCACCTCGGGATCCTCGCAGGCCGCGTAGGCCTGCATCTGGAACATGAGCGAGCTCCGGTCGGCGCGGACGTCGCCGTAGGCGCTTCCCATCGAGAGGAAGACGTCACCCTCGCGGTTTGCGGCCGCGGCCTCCTGAAAGACCTCGAGCACATGGCGGAAGCCGCGCCGCACGGTCTCCAGGAAGAGCTCCTTCTTCGTCCCGAAGAGACGGAAGATGTACGGCTGCGAGACGCCGGCGCGGCGGGCGATGTCCTCGGTCGACGTGCCGTGCAGGCCGCCGATCGCGAACTCCGCGCGCGCGGCCTGGACGATCTCCGCGCGACGGACTTCGGCGCTCTTCCTCGTCTGGGTCTCCTGTGCCATGCGTTGTAAGTTACTGCTCACTTACATAGCTGTCAAGCAGGAAGACAAGAGCGCCGAACTAAGATGGGAATGGTGAGCACTGCGGTCGTATCCGGCGGGGCTGGCTTCCTCGGGTCGCACCTTTGCGACTATCTCCTCGGCAAGGGCCACCGCGTCATCTGCCTCGACAA
>Ga0111539_10003328_pt1 | contig 21227 bp, 22 predicted proteins | sample RhiMethybrSRZTD1_FD_79667 | JGI IMG/M metagenome (GOLD analysis project Ga0111539, IMG submission 79667) | Populus rhizosphere microbial communities from Tennessee, USA - Rhizosphere MetaG P. TD hybrid SRZTD1 (version 2) (version 2) | ecosystem: Host-associated > Plants > Roots > Rhizosphere >...
AGCCGACGTGTGGCGGCAGCTTCGACCGCTCCCGGGGATTCGACTGCTACGTCGAACAGATCGTCGAGGCGATGGAACTGGCACAAATCCATTCGGCCGTTGTCGCCGGCGTCTCCTACGGCGGGCTCGTGGCGGCCGCCTTTGCCGCACGTTATCCGGAACGGACGAAGGGCCTCGTGCTCGTCTCGGCGCTACCTCCCCAGTGGAAGCCCGACGCCCGGGTGCGCTTCTACTTGCGCAGGCCGAGGCTCCTGTCCCCGCTGTTCTTTGTCGGCTCGCTCCGGCTGTACAAGGAGATCTCCGCCGCTGTTCCAGGCGTCCTACCGGGTATGGCAGCAGCCGCCCGCCATGGTCTGAATGTGCTGACGCACATGCTCTCTCCCACTCGCATGGCGCAGCGTGTGCAACTGCTGGACTCCGTGCAGCTCGACCGCGAATTGCGTGCGGTAAAGGTTCCAACGCTGGTCGTGACCGGCGACGCGGCGCTCGACGACGTCGTTCCTGTACGTCTGACGGAGCAATACCTCCGCATGTGGCCGCACGCACAGAGGGCGACGATTCCGAACACCGGACATCTTGGGTTGATCACGCGTCCGGACGTCTTTTCAGATGCGGTCGGACCCTTTGTGGACCGCAATGGGCCTGATCCGTCCTTCCGCCTGAAGGCGGAAGCCACGAAGCTGGAGACGAGGGTTGGCTGAGACCGTTCGCGAGATCGACGGCCCGACGGGGCCTCTCGAGGTTCTCGTCGACCTGCCGGAAGGCCCGCCGCGGGCTGCCGTCGTGTTTGCGCATCCGCTACCGACGCACGGCGGGACGATGCACACGAAAGTGGTGTTTCAGGGCGCAAAGGCGCTGACGCGTATCGGTTGCGCCGTGCTGCGATTCAACTTCCGTGGCGTCGGACGCAGCGCCGGCACCTGGGACGAAGGACCGGGAGAAAAGGACGACTACAAGGCGGCGCTTGATTATTTTTCCGCCCGCTACCCGAACACGGAACTCTGGGCCGCCGGCTTTTCCTTCGGCTCGTACATCGCGATGACCTGTGGTGCGACCGACGATCGCGTGTGTACGCTGATCGGTATCGCGCCGCCTGTGGATCGGTACGATTACAGCGTAGTGAAGCGGTCCACAAAGGCGACATTCCTGATTCACGGCGAGCGTGACGAGCTGATTCCGCTGCGCGCTGTGCGCGAGTTCTATGCACAGCTTGCGGAACCGAAGGAGCTCGTGGTGATCGATCGGGCAACACATCTCTTCGAGGGCCAGGCGAGCGAAGTGGGCGACGCACTCGAGGATCTCCTGGCGGATTTCACATGCAGGACGCAGTAATCGTTTCGGCAACGCGGACAGCGGTCGGCAAGGCGCCAGCAGGTACGCTGCGAACTGTGCGGCCAGACGACATGGCGGCAACGGTCATCGCTGAAACGCTGCGACGCGCTCCGGGCGTCGATGCCAGGGAGATCAGCGACGTCATCGTCGGCTGTGCCATGCCCGAGGCCGAACAGGGGCTCAACGTCGCCAGGATCGCGAGCCTGCGCGCCGGTATTCCGGTCGAAGCGTCGGCGGTCACGATCAATCGTTTCTGCTCGTCGGGCCTGCAGGCGATTGCCTTCGCCGCCGAGCGCATCATGTGCGGCTTTGCCGAAGCGATCGTCGCCGGCGGTACCGAGTCGATGAGCATGGTGCCGATGGGCGGCAACAAGATCTCGCCGAACCCGTCGCTGGTCGACAGCTACCCTGACGTGTATCTCAGCACCGGACTCGTCGCCGAGAATCACGCACGCGAGGGAAACATCTCCCGCGACGAACAGGACGCATTCGCCTTGCGCAGCCACCAGCGCGCGATCGCAGCAATCGACGGCGGTCGGTTCACAGATGAAATCACTCCCATCGCGTTCAAAGTCGCGAACGGGACCGCCATTCACGACGTGACGTTTGCGCAGGACGAAGGACCCCGCCGTGACACGTCTGCCGCTGCGCTCGCGAAACTCAAGCCGGCGTTCCACGCCACCGGGACTGTGACCGCCGGCAATACTTCACAGACCAGCGACGGTGCCGCCGCCGTGCTCGTCACATCGGCGGAGTTTGCGAAGGCGCGAGGGCTGGCGCCGCTGGCACGCTTCGTCTCCTACGCGACGGCCGGCGTGGAGCCGGAACGATTCGGCATCGGACCGGTGCCCGCTATTCGCAAGGTGCTGAAGTCCGCCGGCCTGACGCTGGACGACATCGATCTCGTGGAATTGAACGAAGCCTTTGCGGCGCAGGTGCTGGCGTGCCTGCGTGAGCTGCCGATCGACCCCGACAAGCTGAACGTGAATGGCGGTGCCATTGCGCTTGGTCACCCACTTGGCTGCACGGGCGCCAAGCTGACGACAACGCTGCTCTACGAAATGCGTCGCCGCAATGCACGCTACGGCCTCGTCACGATGTGCGTCGGCGGAGGGATGGGAGCAGCAGGGGTGTTCGAACGTCTATGAATAAGCGTTCGAACGAATGAATATGACTACATCCACTCAGATCCGGAAAGGCGGCGCGTGGCTGCTCGAGGAAGGCACGCCGGGCGAGGTGTTCACGCCCGAGAGGCTGACTGACGAGCACAAGCTGATGGCGCAGACGGCGCAGGAGTTCGTCGATCACGAACTGCTGCCCGTCACCGAGCGCCTCGAGGCGAAGGATTGGGAGCTCGCCCGCTCTCTCCTCCGGCGCGCCGCCGATCTTGGCCTGTTCGGCATCGCCGTTCCGGAGCAGTACGGCGGGCTCGATCTCGACAAAGCCTCCTCTCTCGTCGTCGTCGAACGGCTCGCCCGTGCTGCCTCGTTCGCGACCGCGTTCGGCGGCCAGGCCAATCTGTGCATCCTGCCGCTCGTCATGTTCGGCACCGCGGCGCAGAAAGAGAAATACCTGCCGCGACTGCTCGCCGGCGAGATCATCGGCGCCTATGCGCTCAGCGAATCGGGATCTGGCTCCGACGCGCTGGCCGCCAAGACCCGTGCGACGAAGCAGCCGGACGGCAGCTGGCTGTTGAACGGCGAGAAGATGTGGATCACCAACGGTGGCTTCGCCGATCTGATCGTCGTCTTTGCGAAAGTGGACGGCGAGCAGTTCACGGCGTTTCTGGTCGAGCGCGGCTTTCCAGGAGTCAGTTCAGGAAAAGAAGAGCACAAGATGGGCCTGCACGGCTCATCCACCACGCCGATCATTCTGCAGGACGCGCGCGTACCGGCAGAGAACGTGCTCGGTGAAATCGGCAAGGGCCACAAGGTTGCCCTCAACACCCTGAACTACGGCCGCTTCAGCCTCGGCGCGATGTGCGGCGGCGGCTGCCGCGGGCTCGTCACCGACTCGGTCAAGTACGCCACTCAGCGCCGTCAGTTCGGCCAGCCAATCGCCACTTTCGGAGCCATCAAGCACAAGCTGGGCGAGATGATCGCCCGCACCTATGCGGTCGAGAGCCTTGCCTACCGGACGACGGGCTTCATCGACGACGCTCTTGCCGCCGGGGCCCACGATGGCGCTGCGATCGCGCGCGTCTTCGAGGAGTTCGCCGTCGAGGCGTCAATCGTCAAGGTCGTCGGCACCGAGGTGCTCGATTACGTCCTCGACGAAAACGTGCAGATTCATGGCGGCAATGGATTCGTGAAGGATTACAGCGCCGAGCGCTATTACCGCGATGCGCGGGTCAACCGCATCTTCGAAGGCACGAACGAGATCAACCGGATGCTGATCACCGGAATGCTCGTTCGCCGCGCCGTCAAGGGTGACCTCGCGCTGATCCCGGCCGCCAGGCAGTTGCAGGACGAATTGCTGACGCCGTCGTCGCCGACCGCCACCCTCGGCGATTCTGCGGCGCTCGGCGACGAGATAAAAGCCATCGCCTCGTTCAAGAAGGTCGTGTTGATGGTACTGGGCACGGCCATGCAGACCTACGGCGACAAACTGACCGACGAGCAGGAGGTCCTCAGCTACGCGGCCGACATCGTCTGCGAGGCCTATGCCGCCGAAAGTGCGGTGCTGCGGGCTCGGCAGGCCGCTGCCGATGGAGGTCGCGAGGCGGCACTTCACGAGGCCGCCGCTCGCGTCTTCGTCAACGATGCGGCTCAGCGTCTGGAGAATGCAGCAAAGAGCGCGCTGGCGGCGATGGCGGACGGGGACACGCTGCGCACTCTGCTGGCAGCGCTGCGACGGCTGCTCAAGTGGACGCCGGTCAACACTGTGGCACTGCGCCGCACGCTGGCCGATGCGGCCATTCAAAGGGGTGGGTATATCCTTTAATCAGTGCTTGCACGGGTTTCGCGGATCCTCTTCATCGGCGTCATCGGCCTCGTCGGCTGCACGTCGAGCCCCCCGCCACCGGACGACTCGGCTTACGTCCAGAAGATTCAGGTGTGGCGCGCCGAGCGTGACAAAGCCTGGAGCGAATCGGACGATCCGATCCCGAAAGAAAGGCACGCTGAACTGCTGCCGCTCCGCTACTTCCCGCCCGATGCAGCCTACGAAGTACCGGCACAGCTGCAACTCAACGATCCGGCAACGCGGCCGGTGGTGGAACTGCCGACGTCAACCGGCACGTTGCGGAAGATGCAGATCGTCGGCACGCTGCAGTTCACATTGAACGGTCAGCAGTTGAGTCTGGGAGCGTTGGCGCCGGCTGGCGAGGCGGTCCGCGCGCTGTTCGTTCCCTTCGCCGACGTGACCACCGGCAACGAAACCTACAAGGCGGGCCGCTATCTCGACATCGAGCCGACGCCGACCGGGTTTTACACGATCGACTTCAACTACGCCTACAACCCGACCTGCGCCTATAACAAGTCGTACGAGTGTCCCTATCCGCCGCCATCGAACCGGCTGAAGGTCCCGATCCGCGCAGGCGAGAAGGCGCCGCCAGGAGAAAAGGCGCCCAGCACATGAGCGGCGCCCTGCAGGCGATCATCTTCGACTTCGACGGCGTCATTGCCAACAGCGAACCGCTGCACCTTCGCGCATTCCAGCAGACGCTCGCCGAGGAGCATCTCGCGATCACGGCGCAGGAATACTACTCGCGCTATCTCGGCTTCGACGACGTCGGCGTCTTTGCCGCGCTCGCGCGCGACCGCGGCGTCGGCATGAGCGAGCGGCACATTGCGGAACTCGTCGCGCGCAAGGGCGTTCATCTGCAGCAGATGCTGCAGGCCGGTGAGGTGCTCTTTCCGGGCGCGGCAGACTTTATCCGCGCGGCCGCACTGGCGGTACCGATTGCCGTCGCGTCCGGCGCGCTGCGTCACGAGATCGAAGAGGTCCTCGACGCCACCGGTCTGCGGCCGCTGTTCCGCGTCATCGTCGGTTCCGGCGACACGCCGCAGAGCAAGCCATCGCCGGCGCCTTATCTGCTGGCGGTCGGGCGGCTGCGCGAACAGACCGGTGAGACGCTCGTCGCCAGGCGGTGCGTGGCGATCGAGGATTCGCGGTGGGGACTGGAATCGGCGCGGGGTGCCGGCTTACGCTGCGTCGGCGTCACCAACAGTTACCCGGCGTCCGAACTCGCCGGCGCCGAACTAATCGTCGACGGGTTGAAGTCGCTGACCATCCCGATGATCGAGCGCCTCATTGAAACCGGCACGGAGACACAGGTCGGTGCGTAAGGACCTTGCCAGCGCGCTGCAGACCGCCGTCAACTCGTCGGGGACGAGCCTGGCGCCGGCGGCACTGCTGATCGCGGGCATCGAGTACCCGCGGCTCGACATCGAAGCCTACCTGGCGAAGCTCGACGCCATGGGCGAGCTCGCGCGACGGGCCGTTCAGCGGCATGTCGAGCGCGATTCCGACAGCTCTCGCCTGGCGTGCATCAAGGCGGTCAACGAGTGCCTGTTCGACGAGCTGCGCTTCGTCGGCAACCGCGAAAAGTACGAAGATCCGCGCAACAGCTGCCTGAACGAAGTACTCGATCGTCGAACGGGCATCCCGATCACCCTGTGCGTCGTCTACATCGAGGTCGCGCGGCGTGCGGGACTGCACATCGACGGCGTGAACTTCCCCGGGCATTTTCTCGTACGCTGTCCGGAGATCGGCAGTCGCGGCAGCAGCGGTCTGATCATCGACCCATTCCACGGCGGCGCACTGCTGTCGGAGCGCGATTGCCGGCTGCTGCTGCAGCGCCAGGTCGGGAGCGAAGTGGCGTTCAGCAAGTCGCTCCTGGCGCCGACGACCCGACTGCAGATCATCGTGCGCATGTTGATCAATTTGAAGCGCATCTACGTGCACATGCGCTCCTTCCCGCAGGCGCGCGATGTGACGGAATTGCTGCTGGCGATGACGCCGTCGGCATTGAGCGAGCTGCGCGACCGCGGACTGCTCGCCTACCATCTGAACGACGTCAGCGGCGCGCTGCGCGACCTGCAAACGTATTTGAAGCTTTCCAGCATGAGCGAACTGGACAAGGAATCCAGGGAAGAACATGAACAAATCTGGGAACATGTAAAAACCCTGAGACGCCGTGTCGCGTCACTCAATTGATTTCAGGGCTTGTAACTGAACAGCGTTCCGGCCCATTCTTTGCTGTCACCGGCCCCCGAGGAGGAACGATGGTCCGAACGCTCGTTATCGCTGCGGCACTGTTAGCCGTCCTGGGAGGGACCGCCGCCTCCGAACAGTCAGCGCCTGCGCCGAAGGCAGGCGACCCGACGGGTGTGTATTTGTGCGAAGGCACGAATCCGGACGGAGACCACTATCGTGGAATCGTCCAAATCGCCGCCGTCAAGAATACGTATCTGGTCCGGTGGACGCTGGCCGACGACGTCGAGGTGATGGGCGTCGGTATCCTGCAGAATGGGACGCTCTCGGTCAGTTATTTCGGCGGCACGCCTGCCGTTGTCGTCTACAAGGTCGACTCGGAAAAGCTCGTTGGCGAATGGACGATGGGTGGCGCCGAGGGCAAGACCTACGAGGAAACGCTGACGCGGATTCCCGAAGAGAAGCTCAGACAGCAGCCGGGCACGCCCCGACGGCAGCAGCCGGCATCACGGCCTGCCAAGGGCGGCATCTCGCTGTAAGACTGGCGTCGTGGCGTGTGCGCTTCGGTGAGTCGTGGCACGGCCACGACCCACCGCCGTTACCCACCAGCGTTCGCGATCTCCCCGTACAAATACGCCGCGGCAATGATCCCGTTGTGGAAGTTCCCGAGATCGAGCTTTTCGTCCGGCGCGTGCGCGTTTTCATCAGGCAGGCCGACGCCGAACAACACCGACGGAATGCCCAGCTCACGCTGAAACGTCGCCACCACCGGAATCGATCCCCCCTCGCGGTTGAAGACCGGCGTCTTCCCGAATCCGAGTTCGATCGCCCGTCCCGCCGCGCGGACGTACTTGTTGTCGAATTCCGCCATCCACGGTTTGCCGCCGTGCATGCGCGTCACCTTCAGCTCGACCGTCTTCGGGCAGACCTTGCGAACGTAGTCTTCGAACAGGGTCGCGATCTTGTCCGGATCCTGATCGGGCACGAGCCGCATGCTGACCTTGGCCATCGCGGTGGCCGGCAGCACCGTCTTCGCCCCTTCGCCGGTGAATCCGGACAGCAGGCCATTTACCTCGAACGTCGGCCGCGCCCACACGCGTTCGAGCGTCGTGTAGCCCGACTCGCCAAACAGCTTCGGCGCACCGAGCTCCTTTCGATATCTCGTCTCGTTGAACGGCAGCTTCTTCCATTCCGCCCGCTCCGCGTCGCTGAGCGGCCGGACGTCGTCGTAGAAGCCCGGGATCTTGATCCGTCCGCCGCGATCCTTCATCTGCGCCAGCACCTGGCTGAGGACGATCGCCGGGTTGGCCACGGCCCCGCCGAATGCGCCCGAATGCAGGTCGCTCTTCGTGCCGCGAAGATCGAGCTGAAAATAGGCGAGCCCGCGCAGTCCGTAGCAGATCGACGGAATACCGCGATCGAACATCGGCGTGTCGGAGATCACGACGACGTCAGCCGCCAGTTCTTCCTTGTGATCGCGGACGAAGTCGTCGAGATGCACACTGCCGACTTCCTCCTCGCCCTCGACGAAGTACTTCAGATTGCACGGCAGGGTCCCGCCCTGCTTCAAGTGCGCCTCGATCGCCTTGATGTGCATGAAGATCTGCCCCTTGTCGTCGGCGGCGCCGCGGGCGTAGAGCTCGCCGTCGCGTACCGTCGCCTCGAACGGCGGTGAGGTCCACAGATCGACCGGGTCCACCGGCTGCACGTCGTAATGGCCGTAGAAGAGAATCGTCGGCTTGCCCGGTGCGTTGAGCCAGTCGCCGTAGACGACCGGGTTGCCCGGCGTGTCCATCAGCCGGACGTTCTGCATACCCGCTGTGCGAAGCGCGTCGGCGGTCCACTCAGCCGCGCGGCGGACGTCGCTCGCGTGCTGCGGCAGCGCGCTGACGCTCGGAATAGACAGGTAGTCTTTCAGCTCATCGACGTAGCGATCGCGGTGGAGATTGATGTAATCGACAACGGCGTTCATGCGTCAATCATAGTCCACGCATCCTGCGCCATCCGGGCGCGTCCTTCCTGCTGCAGCTTCAACAGATGCGCGATGACGCTCTCCCGCGCGAGAGGCACGAGCGATTCCCGCAGGCCCTGATATACGCGCCTGACGATTGCTTCCGCTGACGTCTCCCCGGCCCGCAGCGCGTCGATGATCTGGTTCTCACGTTCCCGGCGGTGATCGATGTAGGCGCGCAGCACGGCGGCAGGAGCCTCGATGACGTTTCCGTGCGCCGGCAGGATGCGCGCTGGCTCGAGTGCCAGTACACGTTCGAGCGACGCCAGATAGGCAGCAAGATTGCCCCCGTGGCTCGCCGGAATCCACACCGTCGTCCCCTTGATGGCGAGATCGCCGCCGAGCAGGGTTCGCGACGACTCGTCCCAGAAGCACACATGATCCGGAGCATGGCCGGGAGTGTGGATGACGACGAGATCGGTATCGCCAGCGTGAACGATCTCAGCGTGGTGAAGCGGCTGCCAGTCGACCACCCACTTCGCGTCGCGATCAGGCCACGGCATTTTGCAGAAGCGGGTGACGCCGAATCGTGCGCCAAGCGCCGGAGCGCCTGAGGCGTGATCGACGTGCGCGTGGGTGACGAGGACCTGCGCGAGCCGAGTCCCTGCCAGCGCCTCGCTCAGCGCGTCGAGGTGACGCGGTTCGCCGATTCCGGCATCGATCAGCGTCGGGACGCGTCCAGGAATCAGCCATGTCCAGTTGCCGTCGCCCGTGATCGGCCCCGGGTTGAACGCGAAGACTGGAACGGCTTTCAGAAGAACACCTTCAGCCGCGCGTAGGCAAAGTCACGGCGCGTGAGCCGTCCGATGACGTCGATGGATGTACCGGTGAACACACCTGCGGAGCCTTCGATCCACCAATTGTCGCGCAAGCTCACCGCGCCGATGACCCGGGTGAACATCGTCGCGTCCACCGGGTCGTAGACGCCGAACACTCGCAGCGTCCGCGTCTCGCGCGCAAACGACCGGTCGGCGGCAAGGACGAGCGACACGTCTGTGCGCTCGACCTCCTCGTCGCCAACGAATGGCCGCGCCGCCGGATCGTCGCGATCGACAGCGCCCCACAGCCAGAGCGCGTTCGCGGCGATTCGATAGTCGCCCGCGCGGCGGTCCACTCCGACGCCGGCATTGACCGAATGGCCGCGCACACCGCGAACGGCGCGCAACGACTGCAGTTCGTCGTCGACAAACGCTGCCACCTCCCCCCTGACGCCCCACTGCCCATGGACGGTCTCGAAGTCACCGCCCAGCATCGTGAATCGGGGAAACGATTCGCGGATCAGCGGAGCGCCATCCACGGTCAGCGTCGACGTCGGGAACGGACGTAAACCCCGGAACGCGGACAGGCTCCAGTCCACACGTCCGCTGGTCGAGGTCAGACGGACGCCACCCTGCAGGCTTTCAGAACCGAACGCCGGTTCGTCGCGGACGGTCCTGATGAGCGTTCGAGTCAGGTTGAATGGCGAGGAGCCCTCATCGAGCTGATCGAAGCGTCCACGGCGAAATGCCGGAACGACAATCCCTTCGACGACCGTTGACTTCGGCAGGAACACACGGCCGCGAATCAGCCCCACAAACAACCTGGCCTCGCTGCGACCCTCCATCAGAAAACGTGCAAGGTCGATGGGGTTGACGACGTCGGTCGGCTGGAATTCGTCGAGCCGTCCCCACACCACGCGCGACGCGCCGGCGCGTACTTCGACGCGCGTCGTGACCAGATCGACATAGACGTCCGTCGGCCGAACGATCGCGTCTGTCGTCGTCCCCATTCCGCCACTACTCTCGCGATCCGCGATCAGGCCGTCGACGTAACCGCCGACGTGAATGCGCAGATGTGCGCCGATCTCGTCGTGGCGCTCGGCAAAGACGCGGGCGCGCAGTTCCGTCACGGACTGGCGTCCCTCGGCGTCGTCGAGATCCGGCAGCGCATCGAAGATGACCGAGACGTGACCCGTGAACTGCGCGACGGCAGGTTGTGCGTGGAGGAGGACGGCTACGGCCGCCGCGGCGACCAGCCTCACGCCGCCGAACCGAGCCGTGCGACCGCCGGAGCGCCAAAGACGCGCGGGAACAGCGTGATGACTGCCGGGACGACGAGGACTTCGGCGAGAAACGCGACGGCCATGGTCAGCGCCAGCAGGCCGCCGAACCACGCCGTCGGCTTGTACGCCGACACGACCATGATTCCGTAGCCGACGCTGTTGATAATGGCCGTCGTCAGCGACGCTCGCCCTTCATGCATGGTCGCTGCTTCAATCGCGTCTTCGGTGCCTTGCCCGTTGGCCACGTCGCGCCTGAACCGCCCGATGAAGTGAATGGTGTCGTCGTCAACGATGCCCAGGGCGACGCTGGCAACCATCACGGTTGCCACGTTCAGCGAAATGCCCAGCCATCCCATCAGCCCGAGCACCGCACACACCGGCAGGGCGTTGGCAATGATCGCGAGCACGCCGAACCGTGCCGATCGGAAGACGACGAAGATGACGCCGAACACGGTGAGAAACGCGGTGGCAAAGCTGCTCAACTGCGAGACGACGATGTAGTGGTCGAGCGTGGCGAAAATCCGGCCTGAGCCGGTGACGGTCGGCGTGATGCCGCTGCCGGCGAAGACCGCCGCGGCCTCCTGTTCCGCGCGGTTGATCTGCTCGAACACGAGATCGGAGCTCATCGATGCGAGGCGGACGGAGATCTGGGCGCGCGAGAAGTCGCTGGCAACGACACGATCCAGTTCCCGGCGGCCCTCGTCGGAGAGAGCGAAGACAAACAACTCCTGCGCGATCGCATCGCCGCTGGCAGGAACGACAGCCTGCGACGCGGCGCCGCCGTTCAGTTCCCGATTGATCCGCTTGACATAGTCGGCGACCGACGTCACCTTGCGCACGAACGGGAGCTGCTGCAGACGGACACGAAGCTCCTCCATCCTCCGCATCGCTGCAGGGGACTTCATCGAGTCGGGCTCACCCTCGAGCAGGATGTTGAAGCTGTAGATGCCGGACAGCCGCTGATCGATCAGTTCCGCCGACTGATGGAGGGGGTGATCCTTGGCGAAGAAGTTGATGTGGTTCGTATCGACGTGCAGCCAGCGCATGCCAAGCGCGCCCACACCCATCAGCAGCGATGTCACGACGACGACCGGCTTCGCATAGCGCATCGAGAACCGGGCGACACGCTGCATCGGCCCGACGAAGTACCGTTCCTGCGGCGCCGCGGCCGGCGGCGTCTCGATCAGCGTCAGCAGCGTCGGCACGAGGACGAGCGACATGACAAAGTCCACCATCACGCCGACGCCCGCGCCGATACCAAATGCACGGACGGCGACGACGTTGCTCGTCGCCAGCGAGGCGAGGCCGAGCGCGGTCGTTGCGCTCGCCCCGAGCAATGGCGCAAACAGGTGACGGACAGAGGACTTGAACGCCCGCTCCGTGCTGCCGCTGGCGCGCGCCGCCTCGGTGAAGTGCTGGACGATATGGACGTCGTCGGCGATCGCCAGAATCATGATCAACGGCGGCATCATGCTGGCGAGGATGTTGTACGTGAATCCCATCAGCACGTACAGGCCCATCGTCCAGACAAAGCTCGTGACGACGGCGACCATGACCAGCAGCACGAGGCGCCACGAGCGGAACATCACGAACAGCGCGCCGATGGTCAGCAGGATGATGGGTGGCGTCAGGCGTACCAGGTTGGCGCGCGTCACCCGGTTGTAGGTTTCGCTGATTTCGAGGCTGCCGTTGTAGTACGCCCGCATGCCGGGTGGCAGGCGCGGGTCGATCAGCTGGTGTATCTCGTCGATGACACGCCCGCGGACCTCGTCTATCCGATCCTCGTCGAAGGTGACGACGATCGCGGTCACCGTCCCGTCCTCGGACACCACATCGCCGCGCAGCAGCGGATCGTCGAGCACCCGGTCGCGCGCCCGTGCAGCCGCCGTGTCGTCGATGATGTCGTCGAGGAGCGGCTGCACCTCGATCCCGCCGTCATCGTCCGGGTCGTCCGCAGCTGGTGGCTTCCCCCTTGAGGAGGAAGGAACCAGTGTCGATGGAATACTCGCCACGATGTTGGCGGTTGCCAGGCTGTTCACCCGCTCGACGAGCTCGACCCGTTCGATGTCGTCGGTCACCTGGCGGACGAACTGCAGCCCCTCAGCTGTGAACAGCCGCGGCGAACGCAATGCGATCATCAGCGTCCGCTGCCCGCCGAATTCCTGACGGAACCTCTCGTAGGTGCGGTAGACCGGATCGTCCTTGCCGATCCACATGCTGATGTCGTTGTCGATCTCCGTAATGTTCGTCAGCGGCAGCAGGGCGACGAAGCCGATGGCGATAATCGCGCAGAGGGGCAGACGGAAGCGGTAGACGAAATCCGCGAGGCGGGACGTCATCGAGCCGGAGCCTCGAGCTGGCGGCGGGAGAAATCGTTGTCGGTCAGGCCGACGTTGTAGTCGATGGACGACGTGGTGAGCTCGGTGCGGGTGTTGTCGCGCTCGTTGCTCATCACGAGGTCCAACACGGTCCAGATCCCTTCGACACGTTCGAGCTTACGCACCTCGAAATGCTTCACGCGCTCGTTGCGGCGGTTGAAGATGTCGGCAGCGCTGATGACGAAGCTGTCCTTCAGCACGAAGCTGAGCGAGCGCGGCAGCTCGGCATTCTTGTCCTTGGCACGTGACTCGAGCAGCCAGGCCGGACGTTTCGAACCGTCCGGCGCCAGCCAGGAGGTGTCGTCGGCTGTGAAGGCGTAGGTGTAATCGGAGATGTCGCGGCCGCCGATGTCTTCGTAGCTCAGGTCGCTGCCGACGAAGCTTTCATCCTTTTCCTGACCGGAGATGCGGCGCACGCGTCCCAGCGCGGGCAGATAAAGGAACCGCTCGTCGTCCGTGTCAGGGTGTTCCCAGACGAGAAAGGCCGTGTTGCGAATGTCGTTCGGATAGGTAAAGCGGATGAGCGCGCGGTCGCCTTTCTCCTTCTCGCCGCGCATGCGCAGCATCGTCAACGCGCGTTCGCGGACGCGACCGTGACTGTCGAAGAGGCGCATGCGGAGCTCGGCGCGCGAGTCGCGGCCGGCGCTCCGATCGCGGACCTGACGAGCGACCCATTCGGCCGACTCCTGGGCTGCGGGTGCCGAAAACAAAGGCAGGAGGAGGAGAAGCGTGACGAGGAGACGGGACACGATCCGATTGTGTGAACTGTTTCACAAAGCGTCAAGTTCAGGCGGGGATAGGAGCTAGCGCGAGAAAAATGGCACCCCCCTCGCGCGGTCGGCTTGACGTTTGCGCACAGCCACGACGGAAGAAACCCGCCCGTCGGACCGTCTAATTCAGCCGGAGGACCGCCAATGAAGCTTCAGCGTCTGCTTTTTGCTCTGACCGGTCTCAATCTCGTCCTGCTCGCCTTTCTGCTGGCCGAGACGCGCCAGGTGAGCGCGCAGGACGTCGCGCCCGTGCTGCGCGGACGCGCCCTCGAAATCGTTGATGGGAACGGAACCGTGCGCGCCGGCATCACGATCTACTCCGATCTCGTCGTCTTCCGTCTCCACGATCAACGTGGAAAACCGACGGTCAAGCTAGATACTCACGAAGACGGCCCACGAGTTAAGAAAGGTTCAGGACTCGGCTTGCTCGGGAATTCGGACGACACTCAGGCCTTCATCGGCACCGAAGGCCCGGTCGCAAAAATGGGCTTGAAGAACGGCGATGGCAAGCGCCAGGGAATGGAACCGTGAGCCGCCACCAGAATCTTGGGAGCGCGTGAAAAAAATGGCGCCCCCCTCGCATGTGATCGTGTTCGCGCGTGGGCCGTTTCTCTCGGAAAAGGGCCGCTTGCGCTCGTAGTTGCCTCGTGTTGCGCTCTCGAACGCTCGCGCCGCCCGGGCAAAGTCACAATGCGCGGCGGAGTTCTTCGACGGCGAAAGAGCTCAGAACGCTTGCCGAGCAATTCGCTCCAAAGCTTCCCCAGGATCACCGAAATCGCTAGAAAATCGCTTTGCCAGTTCCGAACGCCTCCACGCGGTAGGGAAGCCAGGCACGACGTTGCGCACCGGATTGCGTGCGCGAACGTGTTCGGCTGGTGCTCGCGCGCTCAGGGGTGTCATTTCCGCACCCCCCTCGCGCGCGCCTGAAGGCTTTAGCGGCTGAGCCCGATATTTGACGTGACGGACTTGTTGCTATGCCGAAGCCTGCCATCCTCATCATTGCCGCGTTATCCCTCGCCGCGTTAGCGACACCGGAGGCGCAGGTTCGAACTTCGGATCTACAGATTCAACTCGGCGGTATCGACCTAGTGCTCGGAATGGCACAGGACGATGCTCTTCGCAAACTGTCGGCCGTCTACAACGTCAACTTCGATAACGGAAAGTGGAATGTAACCAAGAAGGGATCGTCGTATCGACCGCTCGGTAGTATGTCCCCATGATCAGGAAATGAGCAGCTAGAAGTCGCGCCCTCAACTTTCCCCACGGCGAGTGCTGGAGTGACAGCAACGAACGCACCCACGAGCGCGCACGCTAGCAGGAATATGCGGTTACTTAGTTAGATCAGTTCGGGGACGGCACGGCCACCGACTCGATGACCAGCACCTGAAAGGGCGCTGTTGATCGCACGAGCCGCAGACCGAGTTGATCTTGCAATGCGATGTCGAGCGTAGGCGCTTTCGGTACAACACTTGGGGCGAATTCGCGAATCGCTGGGAGCTCGCTCGTCAACTCCCACTCAAATTTCCCCTCAAGGCCAGTGCGATCAACGATTGGCAGGTTCAGATCACCACGAATCTCATTCACGAGCGCGGAGAAGTCACCAGCGCCCCTCCTCACCAGTATGGACTCCGCAATTCGGCTCATCTGGCCCACGCCACACAGCGGCCGGCCTTCGGCGTCGCTAGGCGGTGGTGGCGATGCCGCCCCCGGCGCGGAGTTCTTTCTAGCACGGTACCATGCATCGCAGTCTTGTTCTGATCGACGAAGTTGTGCACCAAGGCGGCCTTCGTGCAGCATGGTCAGCGCGTAGACCGGAATCTCACGAATCTCAAGGTGAGCTTTTAGGTTGAACCGTTCCTGCAGCAGTTGGCGCAATGTCGGTGCATATTGACTCCTCGGGATCTCTTCTGCAAGCGTAGCTTGGATATCAAAACGTGCAGTCAAGATCTCATCGCGACTCGAACAGTTCTTGGTGCAGTTCTTGCGTGGATCAGAAAGCCCACCGACGAGTAGGTGGCGCGCCAGATTCGGGGGAATGTCGAACGCCATGAGCACAAGCGTCTCTAATGGAATATTGGTTGCGACAAACCGACGCGGCTGCCACTGGCTCGAGTATGATTTCTCGGCCGTAGTATTGTGTCTAATCGACGCCACTTCGAACTTGAACCTGTCCTTCTGGTCGTTACCCTGTCCGGCTGTAAAAACGACCGACGCGAGTAACACAACCAGAAGGACAGTCACTAAAGCTCTCACGTGAACCCACACCTTACGTGCACGCCCCGTTGTAACATTCACCCGACCAGTACAGTGGCGCGTAGGCATCATAGCAACTGCCACCGACGCACCTAGTCGAAAGCCAAAGTTCCCCCTCGACGCAGTACATGTTCCCCGCCCAGCAGAGATTGCCTCCGTATCCCTGTGCGCATGCCTCACTCTGTTCAGTGCACGTGCGAAAAGGATCCGCTGAAACGAGGCTGACGGCGAGAAGCACCAGGAACGACGCATTCCGAATATGTCTCATTATTCTCTCCTCTCGTGTCGTAACGCTCCTTCATCGATGTATCTCAGCCACGGTTACCAAACCAAAGAGTCTAGGAAACTTACGTTTATCCGAATTCACCACCCGGTCAATTTCTGGCCGGAATTGGTCTACTGGAAGGGTGCCGTAGAAAGCTTTGGCAACCTGAACGCGTCCGTCGCTCGTGCGTCTTCCGAGTAGAAACGCGGGAGTACTCTTCAAGCCAAGTGCCTTCGCTTGTTCAATGTCTCGAGCCACTGCTGCCTTGCGTGTTTCGTCGCCAAGGCAGTCGATGAACTTGTCATTGTCCAGTCGGAGAGACGTCGCGATCGCGCGAAGTGCCGAGTCATCTAGTTGCGCCCCAACACTGAACAGACGGTCGTGCATCGGCCAGAACTGGCCTTCCGCCTTAGCACATTCGGCAGCCTGTGCCGCACCGAGCGCATGTGGATGTGTCTGGAGCGGCAGGTAGCGATAAGCAATTTGAAGTTGCCCGGTCACTATGTACTCGCGTTCCAAATGCGGCATTGTGTCTCTGGCGAACGAGCCGCAGTATGGACATTCAAAATCCGAGAATACGATCAGAACCGTAGCCGCCGTCGATGAACCTTTCAGTGCAGCAGTGTCAATTGGAACTGGCTCCGAGGGTACATTCGGTTCCGGTGGTGATGGCCGGCGATTTGACACCTGAAACGAGACGACAGCGACAGCTGCCACAATCATCACGAATGATGTCACAGTGTCGAGCACAGTTTTCCAATTGATCGTGTGTGAGGTCGGGTGCCTCCCCATCATCCACTTTCCGGGAAACGCGAGATCGGCTAATCGTCGCGACCTCCGAATGGCGGAGAATCTACCGTCGCTGGTGTTGCATTTCAACGATCAGTTTCTGCTTCTTTCGAACAAATTCTGCCGCGCGAGCGTCATCGGTCGCGCGGAGGCTTGCCGGTGCGGATGCCGCGTGCGGTGAGCCCATATCGTTCGCGGAGATGTCGTCGCAATTGGGTGCCGCTGGCGTAGCCGACACGTCTGGCGATCTCTTCGGCGGAGCGGGAGCTCGACCTGAGCTCACGGAATGCTTCCTCGGTGCGCCGCGCGTGGAGATGCTGCAGGAACGTCATGCCGGTCTGGTGCTTCAGCGTGCGGGCGAGATTGCTCGTCGAAATGCCGAGCGATTCCGCAAAGCCCGGTTCGTCGAGGAGGGGCTCTCGATACTCTTCGTCCAGGGCACGCACCGCGCGGCGTGCCAGCTCGGACATTTGATGCGACGACAACGAAACGCCCGCGCGCGATTCGACGACGCTTGCGCAGTCATCTAGAAACGCCAGCACGTCCGAAGTCCATCCAGCGGCCCGAAGCGAGCCAACCAGCCGCATCAGGGAAGACGTCAATCGATGATCATCGGAGAGATGAGCATGGTGCACCAAGCCGCTCAGCACCTCTGCGACTATCACTCGCCCGACAAGCTCATCGGACAAGTTCGTCTGGATAGGCATTCCACGAACCAGCAGATCGGCTTCGCTAAACATTGCCGACCCTGAAAACCGGTCGAGAGACAGGACGAACTGCTGCCAGCGTTCGACGGCCGCGTGAAGCTGGCTGGGACGATAGGGCGCCGAGGCCGGGGCCGAAGAACGCATAGAGTGCCATTCCTCGATTCGGGATTCGGGGGAGCCGGATTATCGGTTAGTGGTTGGCAGCAGGCAAGCTCGACCGGTGTTCTGGCGACAGCGTTGACAACGACAACAACCCCGCAATGAGCGCCTGCGAGGATGAGCGGTTCGCCCAGATAGAGTCCCTCCTTTTCAGAGAATCCGATCCGGCGATTGCCGTCTACTCTGTGCCATCGACGCCGGTGAGTTCCGCCAACGCGCGCCAATATCTCGGATGCGGACGCCGACGCCCCTCGTGAATGGCGATCGCCTCCACCTTTGAGGCTCCGAGAGCAGCGGCCAGTCGTGGCGCGCTAACGCGAGCGAGACGAGGCTGTATCTGTTCCTGATAGACCTGTTCGGTGAGCCACACCGGTTGATCAGACGATTTCCACGCAGCTTCCGCGCTGGCGAGCCGGCGACCCCTAAGGGCCTCCCGTCTTGCGGCTGCCGGAGGCCGCGCCGCGATCCTGCTCGGCTGGTCTGCCAAACTCGCCCAGCTACATTCAGCGCAACGCTGTCCTCGGCGGAGTCCGCTGCCGCATGAGCGGCAGATTCGCGGTGGCTCTGGCGGTTGCTCCGGTTCCTGTGGCGGTTCGCCCTTGGCCTCTCGACGGTGTTGCTGCGTCAAGAGTGTCGGTGGTCCCTGGCGACGCGACTGAGTGAATGAGGCCGACAGAGTTCTCGCGACCCATTCCGCCACCGGTGCAACCCGCTGCGCCCAGGTTGAACTCGTCTCCGCTAATTGGCTGGCAAAGGACGCCATCAGCCGGCAATTCCCGGTGCGCTGCTCGAAGAACCACTCACGCCGCAACGGCTCACGACGCAGCCAGTTCAACACATACGCGTCGACTTCGGGCCGAAGCGGCTCCATGAGGTCGCAGGCGAGGCTGTCACGCGAAGAGGTGTCCGCATGCAGAAATGCCAAACCGGGATCGAGACCAAGCGCCGCAGCCGCAAGTCGCGATTCTGATTCGAGTACCGCGTATAGATAATTCAACATCGCGTTCGGCGGATTGACCGACAGCCGCGGCGAATTTGTCAACGGCGAGTGTCTGGTTCCGAACACGCGCCAGTGATCGGGAACTCGCGCGAGATCCGCGCGCGGGAATTCGATGGGGACAGTCCGCATGAGCGACCAGTACGCGAGGGCCGCCTGGGCCTCCACGCGACGCAGCTCACGAACCGTGTCAACAGATGGCAGCGCGTCTCTGGCCGCGGTGATCATGCCAGCGATGGTCTGATTCTCGAAATGATCGCGAGCAATACGCGCGTGCGCGACGAGCTTCCGTCCGATCAGTTCACGCGCGATCGAAACCGCTAGCCCGTTGTGGTGAGCCAATGCTTGCGCTCGGCGCACACGCGCGTCCCTTGGTCCAACCGGTCCCGTGGCAAGCAAGACCGAGCCGTCGCGATCCAACATCACGAACGCGGCGCCCTGATCCGCCAACCAACGCAAGGCGGCGAACGACACCATCCCGTCCGAGCCGATGACGACGAGGCGACGAAGACCGTGACCCACGCGGGGGAATCTGGCCTCGCGGCGACGATTCGCGATGCCATCTTTGACAACGAGATGCCCGCGCTCGACGAACACCTGCATGCCGTAACCGAATAGCGTGATCACACCGTGCCGCGGCGTTAGTGCCTCCGTCGTAATCGAGGCGGAATTGGTGAGCGCGGAGAGTTGGTATACGGTGGTCGAGCCGCTGTTCCGCCGGCTCCACGCACACCCAATGGGCCTCCGCCATGTCGTGTGATGGGTGGCCCTGCCCGCACGGTCGCTGACGGCGTGACCATGCAGCAACTCGCCGCCAATCTGTCCAACCATATGCAACGATTCGTCGTCGACAAAACCGGTCTGACCGAAAGGTTCGATCTCAACCTCACGTGGACGCCGGAGCGGCTGCCAGCGGGGTCGCCGCCGCCTGGCATTCCGCCGGTCGATCCCAACGGTGCGTCGCTGGTGACAGCGTTGCAAGAGCAGCTTGGTCTCAAACTCGAGGCTGCCAGAGGGCCAGTGAGCGTGCTCGTCATCGATCGCGTGGAGCACCCGACGCCGGACTAGCGCTCAGAGTTCATCGAATCAAACCGAGTTTGCACGCAACTGACGCCAGCAAGGCGCGGGTGTCCGGATGCGGTTCTCTCCGTCCGCTTCGGGCGTCAATGAGCCGACGGCGCGATTTTCCAGTCATTTCCTCGAAGGCTGCCAGAGGAATCTTCCAGAGCACATTCCGGACTGCGCTCCATTCAATCGCGACGTGGATCCGGATACTCGGTGTAGACAGCCCCAGAACTGTGGACCGTGCCCGAATCCACTTCCTCGACAAAGCTGGACTCCTTGCCGATGTATTTCAACCCCTGGATTCGGACGTGACGACGTTGTAGCAAACCGACTGTTTGGCGATCTGACGACTGGCCCTCAACGTCGCCGCACTTCGATTCCGGATGCCACTCGTACTCGTCGAACACATCACGGTATGTCTTAACGCGCGCAATGCCGTGGTGGCCGTCAGTCGTGATCCGGTATCCCGTCAAGTTCAGGCGGGGATAGGAGCTAGCGCGAGCGGAATCGCAGCCCCCGCGTCCGAGCGAGTGTGCGTTTCTGGCGCAAATTTCGTTGTTTCGCGTGTTACCGACGCGCGCGCGGCGTGCGATTCCGCGGCGTGCGGATGCGCGCCATACGCACGCCGAGCTAGCGCGAATGAAATCGCACTCCCTCTCTACAGAGGGATGAGACCGCGCCGACCTACCCGAAGACAAAATGCTGTGCTGCGCGGATGCCGTACCCCCGCAAAAAAGATCCGCTCACCCACCCAACCAATCGGAGGTTGTCCGTGTCTATGACATTGTAGTAGTTAGATTCACAGAATAGTAGATGACCAAGAAGCTTCCCAAGCTCTCTCGGCTCGACCTGCAGATCCTGGACGTCCTGTGGGCCCACGGCCACGCGTCGGTTCGCGAAATCCAGGAGGGTTTTCCCGAGCCCCGTCCCGCGTACACCACCGTGCAGACCACGGTGTATCGACTCGAGGCGAAGGGAGCGGTGCGCCGAACACGCAAGATCGGCAACGCGCACATCTTCGAGCCGCTTGTCGCGCGCGACGTCGCTCGTCACCGCCTGCTCGACACCATCCTCAGCTTCTTCGGCGGCCGCCTGCAGCCGATGATGCAGCAGCTGGTCGAAGCCGGAAAGCTGACGCTGGACGACGTCCGCGATCTGGAGAGGGCGATTCGCCAGCGAAAGGCGCAGCAGGAAACGGAAAGGACGCGGAAGAAATGATCGCCGAAATCTTCAACCACCTGTGGCAATCGACGCTGTTTGCCGCCGCCGTCACGCTCCTCTCCCTCGCGTTCCGCCGCAATCG
>Ga0111539_10003330_pt1 | contig 21225 bp, 21 predicted proteins | sample RhiMethybrSRZTD1_FD_79667 | JGI IMG/M metagenome (GOLD analysis project Ga0111539, IMG submission 79667) | Populus rhizosphere microbial communities from Tennessee, USA - Rhizosphere MetaG P. TD hybrid SRZTD1 (version 2) (version 2) | ecosystem: Host-associated > Plants > Roots > Rhizosphere >...
GCCCGCGAGTAGCGCGCCGGGGTCCGAACTGCTTGGATTCACGAGGTTTCTGCACTCATGTGATCGTACTTGTTCGTTTGACACCTCGCGGTGCGCTCTCTACCTTCCGTGAATGGGTCGATGGCGCGTGGCGGCAGCTCTCCTCCCGGCGCTCGCGGCCGCCGCGGTCGCCGGCTGGCTCTGGCGTGACAACCGCGAGCTGCGCGCCGAGCTGGACCGCGCGCGCGCCGCAGGCCCGGCAGCGCCGGCGGCCGGCGCCGAGGCGAGGGATGGTTCGGCGGCGGCGAAGGCCGGACCGGCGCGGCGCGGCGGCGGCGGGGTGGCGAGCTTCCTGCGTGGGCTGGGACGCGCGAGCGAGCGCGAGCGGCCGGAGCTGAAGGAGGCGCAGCCGGACGAGAGCCGGGCCGAGCGGCGGCGCCGGCGCCAGGAGGAGCTGCGCGCGATGCTCGGCCGCGAACCGGACGAGAGCGCCCTGGAGTACCGGGCGCGGGTGGCGCCGATGATCCAGACCGCGCTGGCGGTGCCGCGCACCCGCCTCGAGGAGGCGCGGCGCGAGGCGGAGAGGGCCGCCCGGGTCAGCGACGAGCAGCGCGCGAAGATCGACGCCCTGCTCGCCGACGTGAGCCGCGAGACGCTGTCGCTCACCAACGAGGCGATCGCCGGCGGCGAGCTCACGCCGTACGAGCGCAACTACGCCGGGGTCCTGTCGTGGGCCGGCGGGCTGGGCGCCATCCTCGGCACCACGCAGAGCCGGATGAACGAGATCCTGAGCGAGGAGCAGCGGGCGGCGATGTCGGAGGCCGGCTTCGAGTGGGCGGAGTATTTCGGCGTCAAGATCCCGTGGGAAGAGCTCCAGCCGCCGCCGCCGCCGTCGGGGAGCTAGCCATGGAGCCGGCCGTCGTCGTTCGGGATCTGTCGTTCCGCTACCGCCCCGATCTGCCGCTCGTCCTGCAGAGCGCCGACCTGACCGTTCCGCGCGCCGCCCGCTGCCTGGTGGTCGGCGCCAACGGGGCCGGCAAGACGACCCTCCTGCGCATCATCGGCGGCAAGCACATGGTGTCGCGCGAGGCGGTGCGCGTGCTGGGTCGCTCCGCCTTCCACGACACCGAGCTCGCCGCGGTGATGGACTACCTGGGCGGCAACTTCCCGTTCGCGGTCGACATCCGGGTCGCCGACCTGGTGGCCGGGGTCAGGCAGGTCGCGGCGGAACGGCGCGCGCGCCTCATCGAGCTGCTCGGGGTGGATCTCGACTGGCACATGCACCGGGTGTCGGACGGCCAGCGGCGCCGGGTCCAGCTCCTGCTCGGCATCATGCGCGAGCGCGAGCTCCTGCTCCTGGACGAGGTCACGACCGATCTCGACCTCCTGGCCCGCCAGGACCTGCTCGATTTCCTGCGCGAGGAGGCCGAGCAACGCGGCGTCACCGTCCTCTACGCCAGCCACATCCTCGACCGGCTGGAGACCTGGGCCACGCACATCTGCATGATGAGCCGCGGGCGGGTCGAGCGCATGGTGCCGCTCGACGAGATGCGCGAGCTGGTCCAGGCCCGCGCGGCCGGCGCCAGCTCGCCCTTGTACGAGGCCGTCCACGGCTGGCTGGCCGCCCAGCGGGCAGCGGCCAGCGGCTCGTCGCCTCTGGTATAGTGCGCCCTCAGGCGTGGCGCAGGAACGGCGACGGGGGATACGGAAGTCTCGCAGCGGGACCGCAGTCCTGGATGAGCCGATCGCTGGCGGCGAGGGCAAGACCCCGACCCGGCGCGAGGCGACCATCATCCTCATCCACCCGCCCGAGATGCAGATCGGCCGGCGCACCCCGCTGGACCAGGACCGCATGGTGATCGGCCGCGACGCCGGGTCCGCCATCTGCCTCGAGCGCGACGCCGTCTCGCGGCAGCATGCCGAGCTGATCCGGCAGGGGGAGGGTCAGTGGCTGCTGCGCGACCTCGGGTCGACCAACGGCTCGTTCGTGAACGAGCGGCCGGTGGAGGGGGAAGAGGCGCTGCGCAATGGCGACCAGCTGCGCTTCGGCGACGTGGTCTTCAAGTTCCTCTCCGGCGGCAACGTCGAGAGCCTGTACCACCAGGAGGTCTACCAGCTGTCGGTGCAGGACGGCCTGACCGGCACGCACAACAAGCGCTACTTCATGGACTTCCTCGAGCGCGAGCTGGCCTCGGCCCACCGGCACAAGAACCCGCTCACGCTGGTGATGATGGACATCGATCACTTCAAGCAGCTCAACGACGAGCGCGGCCACCTGTGCGGCGACGCGGTGCTCAAGCAGCTGGCGGCCCGCATCACCCCGCGCATCCGGCGCGAGGACCTGTTCGCCCGCTACGGCGGTGAGGAGTTCGCCTGCATCCTCACCATCACCGGCCTGGCGGGCGGGGTGCGGTTCGCCGAGAACATCCGCCAGATGATCGCCCGTCGCCCGTTCACCTTCGAGAAGGCCAACTTGCCGGTCACCATCAGCCTCGGGGTGACCTGCATGGAGAACGAGCCGTCGGTGGACGCCGAGGCGATCATCCATCGGGCGGATCAGCGCCTCTACGAGGCCAAGCGCGCCGGGCGCAACCGCGTCGCGCCCAGCCTCGCCGAAATCAAGAAGTGAGCCCCGCCGATCGCGACACGCTGGCCCAGCTGGGCTGGGACCAGATCCTGTCGGACCTGGTCGGGCGCTGCCGGACCGGGCCGGGGGCGGAGCGGGCGGCGCACCTCGACTTCCTGGCCGGGGTCGAGGCAGCCCGGGCACGCATGGCGGAGATCGCCGAAGCGCGCCAGCTGGCGGCCGCCGGCGCCCCGCTGCCCTTCGGCGGCATCGGCGAGCTCGCCGGCCCGGTGGCGCGCGCCGAGAAGGGGTCCGCGCTCGAGCCGGCCGAGCTGGTGTCGGTGGCGCGCACCGCGCGCGGCTGCGACCGGTTGCGCCGGCACCTGGCGGAGCGCGCCGGCGACGCCCCGCGGCTGGCCGCCCGGGCGGCGGCGATCTCCGACCTCGGCCACGTCTTCCACCCCATCCTCGACGCCTTCGACGAGAGCGGCCAGCTGGTCGATCACGCGAGCGACGCGCTCGGCGCGCTGCGCAAGCAGGCGGCACGCGCCCGGGCCGACCTCGAGCGCCGCGCCCGCGAGCTGGTCGACGATCCCCGACTGGCCGACACCCTGCAGGACCGCTTCTTCACCCAGCGCGACGACCGCTGCGTGCTGCCGATCAAGGTGGAGGCGCGCGGGCGGGTCAAGGGCATCGTCCACGGCACCTCGCAGAGCGGCCAGACCGTGTTCGTCGAGCCGGAGGCGCTGGTCGAGCTGGGCAACCAGCTGGTCATGGCCGAGAGCGCGGTCGCCGACGAGGAGCGGCGCATCCTGGCGCTCCTCTCGAGCTACGTGGCCGAGGATGGCAGGGCCCTGGAAGCCGCGCTCGAGGTGGCCGCCGGCCTCGACCTCATCGCCGCCGCCGCCGACCAGGCCGGCGCGCTGGGCGCCTCCGCGCCGGCGCTCGCGGAGGGGGAGGCGGTTGCCATCGACCTTCAGCGCGCGCGCCATCCGCTGATGGAGCTCAGCGGACGGGCCTGCGTGCCCAACGACATCCGGCTGCCGCTCGGCTCGGCCCTGGTCATCTCCGGGCCCAACGCCGGCGGCAAGACGGTGGCGCTCAAGACCACCGGGCTCGCGGTGCTGATGGCGCGCGCCGGGCTGCACGTGAGCGCGGCGTCGTCGAGCTCGCTGCCCTGGATCGAGCGGGTGGCCAGCGACATCGGCGACGCCCAGAGCCTGGAGAAGGACCTGTCCACCTTCAGCGGCCACCTCCTGCGCGTGCAGCACATCCTCGCGGTCGTCGGGCCGGGCACGCTGGTCCTGTTCGACGAGCTGGCGGTCGGCACCGAACCGGAGCAGGGGGCGGCCCTGGCCGAGGCCGTGCTCGAGGCGCTGGTCGCGCGCGGCGCCTCGGTCATCGCCACCACCCACTACGAGCGGTTGAAGATCCTGGCGGCCAGCGAGCCGCGCTTCGCCAACGCCTCGGTCGGCTTCGACCTCGATCGAATGATGCCCACCTTCGAGCTCCACCTCGGCGTGCCCGGCTCGTCGGGCGCTCTCGCCCTGGCGCGGCGGCTGGGGGTGGATGGCGACCTGGTCGCGCGCGCCGAGTCACTGCTCGGCGATCGGCGCGCCAGCGTCGAGGAGCTCCTGGCCCAGCTCGCTCACGAGCGCGACCGCCTGGCCGAGGAGCGGCGCGACACCGCGGCGGCCCGCGCCGAGGCCGAGCGCGCCCGGGCGGCGGCCGAGCGCGCCACCGAGCGCGCCATCGAGCGCGAGGAGAAGGCGCGCCAGCAGAGCCACGACGAGGCGGTCGCCGCCCTGCGCGACGCGCGCCGCGAGCTCGACGAGCTGCGCGTCACCCTGCGCCGCCGCCGGCGCGAGGCGGTCGGCACCCGCCCGGGGGGAGACGTGGCCTCGCTCGGCGCCTCGGTCGACGCGGCCGCCGCGCGCATCGCCGCCCATGCGCCGGCCCGTCCGGCGGCGCCCGCCGAGCCCGCGCCCGACCCGGCCGCCCTGCGGCCCGGCGTCCCGGTCCGCGTGGTGTCGCTCAACGCCAGCGGCGTGGTGGTGGCGGCGCCCGACGGCAACAAGGTGGCCGTCCAGGTCGGTCCGCTCAGGACCACCGCCGCCCTGTCCGACCTCCGCCTGGTCTCGAAGGGCGAGCAGCGCCGTGCGGCCGCCGCCGCCGCGCCGCGGGCGCCGGCCAAGAAGGCCCGGCGCGATCACGTCATGGTCGCCGCGCCCAGCGAGGGCCGCGCGCTGGTCCGCACGCCCGACGCCACCCTCGATCTGCGCGGCGAGCGGGTCGACGACGGACTCGCCTCGCTCGACCGCTTCCTCGACGAGAGCATGCGCGAGTCGCGCGAGGTCATCTTCATCATCCACGGCCACGGCACCGGCGCCATGCGCAGCGCCGTGCGCGACGCGGTCCGCCTGCACCCGTCCATCGTGGAGTTTCGCCCGGGCGAGCCCAACGAGGGCGGCGACGGCGTCACCGTCGCCTGGCTCGACGTGTAGCCTTGGTTGACCACGTTGACGTTCTCGTTGTCGGCGACGTGGTCGTTGACGAGCGCGTTGACCTGGGCGAGCCGGCGTCAACGATGGCGTCAAGGTCCACGTCGCCGTCAACCTCAACGATCACGTCAACGTGATGATGCGGGCTGGGAGAGGACGCGGACCTGGCAGAACTGCCGGTGGCCGTCGACCGAGCTGTGGAAGCCGTAGCCCGACTCGCGGGCGCCGACCCAGGGCGTGCCCTTGGCGCCGCCGACCGACTGGTTGACGCCGATCATGCCGGCGTTCAGCCGGCGCGCGACCTTCTCGGCCCGCTCGGGGCCGCCGAACACGACGGCGCCGAGGCCGTACGGGGTGTCGTTGGCCAGCCGCACCGCCTCCTCGTCGCCGTCGACCGCCGTCACGCAGGCGACCGGACCGAAAGTCTCGTCCTGCGCTATCGGCATGTCGGGACGCACGCCGACCAGCACGGTCGGCATGACGAAGTTGCCGTGGTGGCCGTCGCCGCCGTGCGCGACCTTTGCGCCCATCGCGACCGCGCGGTCGATCTGGCGGAGGACATGGTCGCGCTGCTGGGTCGACACCATCGGGCCAATCCGGGTGGCCTTGTCGAGCCCGCTGCCGACCGGCAGCTTGCCGGCCTCGGCGACCAGGAGGTCGACGAACCTCTCCGCCACCTTCTTGTCGACGTAGATCCGCTCGGTCGATACGCAGACCTGGCCGGCGTTCCTGAAGCTGTTGCGCGCGGCGAACTTGGCCGCCTGCGCCAGGTCGGCGTCCTCGAGCACCAGCAGCGGGTCCTTGCCGCCGAGCTCCAGGATGACGCGCTTGAGCCGGCCGGCCGCCGCCGCCAGGATGTGCTTGCCGGCCGCCCGCGACCCGGTGAAGGCGATGAGGTCGATGTCGGATGCCACCAGCGCCGCGCCCTGCACCTCGTCGCCCTGCACCACCAGGAGCACGTCGGGCGGCAGGAACTCGTTCAGCAGATCCGCGTAGGCCTGGCCGACCAGCGGCGTCTGCTCCGACGGCTTGAGCAGGACCGTGTTGCCGGTGGCGAGCGCCGGAAGCACCATCCAGTGCGGCATGGCGAACGGGAAGTTCCACGGCGCGATGCAGGCGCAGACGCCGAACGGGTCGCGGTAGATCGTCGAGCGCACCCGCCCGTCGTCCATCACCTCCGGCTCGATCGCCTCGGCGACCTCGCCCAGGGTGTCGGGCGTGCCGTCGGCGCACGACTTGACCTCGCCCACCGCCTCGGCGAGCGGCTTGCCCATCTCGGTGGTGACCAGGTGGCCGAGCTTGTCGGCCCGCTCGCCGATCGCGCGCCCCGCCGCCGACAGCCGCTCGGCGCGCCCCTCGAAGCCGAGGTCGCGCCAGGCCGCCTGCGCCGCCCGCGCCCGGTCGACCAGTCCGGGGATGGCGCCGGCCGGAGTGACCGACACGCGGCCGATCGGCTCGCCGTTGGCAGGATTGGTGGATTCGAGGTGCTCCGCGCTCATGCCGCGGAGTCTAGCAAATCAGGGGGCCTTGCAGACGTCCATGCCGCTGCACTCGTTCGACGGCTCCGGACAGTCCTCGGGCCCGTCGCACGCCTTGGTGCAGTGCGGTCCCTTCTCGTTGAAGTCGAAGCAATACTCGCCGTTGCCGATGTCGCAGTTGTCGTCGGCCAGGTCGCACGCGCACATGAACGCGATCGGATCGGCGCCGACCGGGCAGCGCGGGTCGGGCGCGGCGTCGAAGGTCTCGCCGTCGCCGCCGCCATCGTCGTCACCGCCGCATGCGCCCCCGGATACGGCGAAGACGGCGGCACACAGGAGGAACGCTCGCCAGCGGATCATCATCGGCCCACCTCAATCCGGCGCCTTGCACACGCCCATGCCGTTGCAGTCGTTCGACGGCGCCGGACAGTCCTCGGCGCCGTCGCAGGCGTGCGTGCAGTGCGGCCCCCTCTCGTTGAACATGAAGCACATGTCGCCGGCCGCCGTGTCGCACTGGTCGTCGGCCACCTCGCACGGACACATGAACGGGATCGGGTCGCCCACGTCGACCACGCAGCGCGGATCGGCGGCGGCGTCGAAGCCCGGCACGACCCCGTCGTCGTCGCCGCCGCAGGCGGTGAAGAGCGCCGCGATCAGGGCGCAGCCGACGAGCATTCTCGAATGAATCGCCATGGCGTCATTTCATCACGACATCTGTGCCGGGTCACCTTCGCTCGCTCTGTGACTCGCCTGTTACAACGGCGCGGCGTAGCATCGGCGTCATGGACCTCGAGATCATCGTCGGCAACAAGAACTACTCGTCGTGGTCGCTGCGCGCGTGGCTGGCGGTGGCCCGCTCGGGGCTGCCCTTCCGCGAGACGGTCATCCCGATGTTCCAGGACGACAGCGCGCGCGCCATCGCGCGCCACAGTCCGAGCGGCAAGGTCCCCTGCCTGCGCCACGGCGACCTGGTCGTCTGGGACTCGCTCGCCATCTGCGAGTACGTCGCCGAGCTGGCGCCCGAGGCGCAGCTGTGGCCGGCCGATCGCGCGGCGCGCGCCGTCGCCCGCAGTGCCTGCGCCGAGATGCACACCGGCTTCGCCGCCATGCGCAACGACATGACGATGAACCTGCGGGCCTCGAAGCCCGGCGTCGGCCACAGCCCGGCCGCGCTGGCCGACGCCGCCGCCGTCCAGGCCCGCTGGCGCCAGCTGCGCGAGCGCCATGGCGCCGGCGGCGAGTTCCTGCTGGGCGCCTTCACCATCGCCGACTGCTTCTACGCCCCGGTCGTCACCCGCTTCCAGACCTACGGCGTCGAGCTCGACCCGGTCGCGCGGCGCTACTGCGAGGCCGTCGCAGCGCTGCCCGAGTTCCAGCGCTGGCGCGCCGCCGCGCTCGAGGAGCCCTGGCGGATCGCGCACTACGAGTGACGGCGGACCGTCACTGGCAGACGTAGGCCTGGGCGCACTCGCCGACCTGGTTCGACTTCTTGAGCAGGTCCATCATGTCGCCGCTGCCGGCGGCGTCGCAGCGCAGGTCGGCCACCGCGCGCAGACAGGCGTCGGCGGCCCGCTGGTTGAAGCTGCACTCGCCGCGCGCGACCTTGCCGGCCGCGTCCTCGGGATCGAACTCCTGCGCGAACGCCTGGCAGACCGACTGGGTCGTCGAATCGATGACGCCGCACTCGCTCAGCTTCTTGCACAGGGACTCGGTGAGGCTGGCGGTGAAGGTGCGGAACGCGCCGGCATCACCGGCGCCCGGATCCGACCCGCCGCCCATGCCGAACCGGCTGCCCGGGTTGTTGGGCGAGGGGATCGGGACCGGCGAGGTCTGCGTGCCCGGGTCCGACGGGTCGACCTGATCCGGATCGACCTGGTGCGGTGCGCCCGGCCCCGGCAGCAGGGGCAGCGGCATGTTGTCGGGAACCTGGTGCGGCCGGGTGGAGGCGCTCTGCACTCGCCCGTCGCCGTCGCCGCTGCGTCCCTGCCGCCATCTCTCCGCCAGCATGCCGATGCTGATGCCGATGGCGAGCAGCGCGACCGCGCTCACCACGAGCGGCCAGCGTCGCGACCAGCTCGAGCGCGCGCGCGACGGCGACGCCTCGCTGTACGACTGCCACATCTCCGCCGGCGGTGGTGGCGGCTGCGGCACCTCCGGAGTACCCATCGGCGGCGTTCCGCTGACCACGGCGGGCGGCGGGGCGTCGACCCAGGTCGGCGCAGCGCCGGTCTCCATCATCAGTGGCGGGGGCGACGGCGGCGCGGCCGCGGTCGGCGGCGTCACCTGCACCGCCGCCACCTGAACCGGCGGTCGCGGCGGCGGCGGCACCACCGCGCCCATCGCATGCGCGCGCGCGGCGCGCGAGGCGCGTTCCCGCAGGTCGACCAGATCGGCCTTGCAATGCTTGCAGCGGCCAGCGATCGCGTGGATTTCCCCCCGGCAGACCGGGCACCATGTCGTCTTCGTCATCGGCGGCGAAGCTCCTCGGCGTGAGAGAGAACCGTGGCGCTATCTGACATTATTTCCCCGGTTGGCCCCGAATGCCCGCGGCTCCCGGCGAAGGCAGGAATGTCGGACGGTTGTGAGTGCGTGGGGCAGCGGGTAATGTGCCGGGAAGTGATGGATCGGGTCCCCGAGCCGGAAGTGATGGACACGCCCGACGAGGCGTCCGCCTACGACGCGATGGATCACGCGCAGGTCAACCGCGCCTTCGTCGACCGCCTGCTGGCTGTCGGCGCCCGCGGTCACATGCTCGACATCGGCACCGGGCCGGCGCACATCCCGCTCATCGTCTGCGACCGGCTGCCCGACTGCACGGTCCTCGCGGTCGACCTCGCCCCGACCATGCTGGCGATCGCCGGGCGCCACCTGAGCGGCTCTCCCCACCGCGATCGCATCGAGCTCCGCCTGGGCGACGCCAAGTCGCTCGAGCTGCCGGACGCCAGCTTCGACGCCGTCTTCTCGAACACCATCCTCCACCATATGACCGATCCGCGGCCGTTCCTGCGCGAGGCGCTCCGCGTCCTGCGCCCGGGCGGCGCGCTCCTCATCCGCGACCTCTACCGGCCGGGCAGCGAGGCCGAGCTCGACCACCTGGTCGCCACGCACGCCGCCTCCGCCGGTCCGGTCGGCCGCGAGCTCCTGCGCGCCAGCCTGCGGGCAGCCTTCACCCCACCCGAGCTGCGCGCCATCGCCGACGAGTGCGGGCTGGCGGGCGCCGAGCTGGTGCTCGACAGCGACCGGCACATGTCGCTCCAGATCGCCGCCTGAGCCGGACCGGCGCGCTCAGGGCAGGGTGAGCAGGGCGACTCCGTCCTTGGTGCCCGCGATGATCGTGCGCGCGTCGCCGCTACCGACCGCGGTGATCGCGGCGGCGTCCGTCGACCCGACGAGGCCGCTGGCGGCTTCCATCGGGACCCAGACCTGCCGGTCTCGCTTCCAGCGCGCCACGCCGGCCTGCGTGGCGATCCACACGTCGCCGGTGTCGTCGACCGCGATGGCGCGCACCTTGTCCGACGGCAGGGCGTCGTCGGCGGCCGTGAAGGTGTCGAGCACGTCGTCGGCCGCTGGGTCGTAGAGCGCCACCCCGAGGCCGTCGCTGCCGGCCCAGATGAGCCCGTCGACGTCGAGCAGGGCGCGGATCTTGTTGTCGGCGTCCGCGAAGAGATCGAACTTGACGCCGTCCGGCAGGCGGACGAGCCGGGCGCCGCCCGCCCAGGCGCCCGAGTCGCCGCGGGTCAGCGCGAAGCTGGGGGCGACGACCAGCGGCGCCTCGAAGGTCTGGTTGTCGGGCGCGGCCGAGACCCCGTTCCGGGTCGCGATCACGATCCCGGTCGCCCCGCGCCCGATGTCCTCGACCTCCGACTGCTCGAAGTTGGGCGTGAAGTCGACCTCGGCGACGCGCGGGTTGGGATCCAGGTCGACCTGCCACACGAGGTTGTCGTTCGGCTTGTGGCCGAACCAGACCAGGCCGGCGTTGCCGTCGGCCACCGCGCTGAGGTCGTTCGGGATGTCGTCGTCGCCGCCCGAGAGGTCGTTGACCGCCACCGGCGTGCCGAGGACGTCGTTCAGGGGCAGCTGGAAGGCGCCGGCGCTGGCCGCCACCCACAGGGAGCCGGTGGTGATCGCCAGGTCGCGCACGTCGAGCGCCTCCGACGACACCTGCCAGCCGACGGCGCGGAAGGCCAGCACCTCGATCGACTCGTCGGTGCTCGCCTCGTTGCCGACCGTGAGCCGCACGGTGTAGTCGCCGGGCAGGAGCGGGTAGACGTCGATCTCCTCCGACGCCAGATCGGGTGCCGCCGTCCCCTCGATGGCGTCGTCGCTGTCGTCGTCGGCGATCGACCAGTCGTACTCGATCTCCCCCGCCCGGGCGCACGAGCCGACCGCGCTCAGCCGCACCGTGTCTCCGATGAGGACGGTGACATACGGCTGTCCGTTCGCCGCCGTCGACACCCCGTTGACCGCCAGCTCGGCGTGGACCGGATCGGGGCAGGGGCCGGCGTCGGGCCGGCCCCCGTCGCCATCGGGTGGGCCTCCATCCCCGCGGTCCGCCACACCGCCGCTGGAATCGAAGCCGCACCCGGCGAGGAGCCCGGCGGCCAGCGCTATGGCGAGCACGCGCACCGGGCTCCTCCTACCTCACTCGACGACGTTGATGCAGCAGCCGGCCGAGCAGTACTGCCCGTCGCCGCAGTCGGCGCTCACGTCGCACGGCGTCTCGCCGCCCGGGCACTCGTTCATGTTGTTGCAGTCGGGCGGCAGGTCGTCCTCGGTCTGGCCCGGGCACAGCACGCAGTCGTCGGGGTTGTCGTTGCAGGTGTCGCCGCCGCAGTCCTCTGCCTTCGTGCACTGCATGCAGACGTCGGCGTCGTGCAGGTGTTCCTGGTCGCAGTTGGGCGAGACCGCCGGGTTGATGAAGATGTCCTCGCAGCCGGTGTCGTCGCACACGGTGCAGCAGCCGAAGCAGTCGCAGCCGGGCGGGGTCAGCGCGCCGCAGTACTCGATGCACTCCTCGGTCTGCGCGGGGCAGTCGGTGTCGGGATCGAAGTTGTGGTCGACCGGGCAGTCCTGCGGCCGGTCGAGCTGGAGGGCGCAGCAGGTGTGCCACCGGCAGTTGTCGTCGCCGGCGCCGCTGTTGCCGTCGAAGAAGCAGTCCTGCCACTTGTCGTCCTTGTTGTCGCCCGGGATGCCGGTGGCGAAGCTGGACTCGTCGTCGTCGATCGAGCCGGTGCACTCCGGGTCGTCTCCGTCGATGAGGTCGTCGCCGTCGTCGTCCTCGCAGTTGTTGCACTGGTAGTTGTCGGCCGAGCACATTCCGCCGCCGCCGGTCGGGCCGCCGTCGGCGATGATGTCGCTGGCGTCCGGGAAGCGATCGCCGTCGGAGTCGCCGTCGGTGCCGCTACCTCCGTCGTCGCCGCATGCCGCGGCCATCAGGACGAACAGACCGAGAGTGAGGGTTCGAAGGGAGGTGAGTCTCATGAGGGTGTCCTTTGTCTGTCGTGGCGGTGGCGGTTCACTTCGGGCCTGACTCGTTCAGGAGCGCGCGCGCATCGGCGGCGTTGAAACCGTCAGGGTAGCGAGCCAGGTACTGCTGGAGCAATTTCCGGGCGGCGTTCTGGTCGCCGAGCCGGTCCTCGAGGAGCGCGTGGGCGTACAGGGCCATCGGCGCCCAGACGCCACCACGTCGAGCCAGCTCGGCGTAGATGGCGCGCGCCTTGCCGGGATCGCTTTGCTCGAGGCGCTGCGCGGTCTGGTAGCGCGCCTTGTCGGTCAGCCGCGGCGCCTCGAGCGGGGGTATCGCCCGCCCGCGATCGGGGGGCGACTCTTTGATGTTGGGCGCCGGCGCTCGCGACGGGGCCGCCGGCTGGTCGGCTGGGGCCTGCTCGGCCGGGGCCGGGACCGGCGCCGCCGGCCACACGCTGCCGGGGCCGAGGCGGGAGCGCTCGCCCTGCTGGACCAGCGACACGACGCCCTCGTAGACCAGGACCCGCGCCGAGTCGCCCTGGCGCGACACCGCGAAGGCGGTGCCGACCACCTCGATGCGGACGTCGCCGGCCTGGACCACGACCGGCGGCCGGTCGCCGACCGGGGCGACCCGGAAGGTGGTCTCGCCGCGCTCGAGGACGAAGAGCACGCCCCGCTCCCGGTCCTCGTCGACCAGGATCGCCGAGTTCGGGGCGATCTCGAGCGACACGTCGCCGACCGAGACCGCCGAGGGAGCGTCGGCCGTCGCGATGCGCGACGGCGTCCGGGCCCCGGACTGGTCGGCGCGCGGCGCCGGCTCCTGCCCGGAATCGTTCCGGCCGAGCAGCAGCACGGCGGCCACCGCGGCCGCAGAAGCGGCCGCACCGCCGGCGACCAGCCAGGCCCTGCGCCCGAAACGAGGTGCGGCCACCGGCGCCGCCGCGCTGCGCGGCGCTGCGCTGGCCAGCTGGGCGAACAGCTTGCGCTCGATGCGCTGCCAGCTGACGTCCGGCAACTGCTCGACCGGCAGCGAGCCGGGCCGGATCTCGAGCCTGTCGCCGCCGCCGGTCACGGCGTCCTCCCCGCGGCCAGAAATCCGGCCAGCAGCGGATCACGGCTGGCCCGGCGCTCGAGCTCGCGGCGCGCCCGCCAGACCCGGCTCTTGGTCGCCACCAGCGACGCCTCCATCACGTCGGCCACCTCGCGCAGCGGCATGCCCTCGATGACGTGGAGGGCGAAGGCGACCCGCTGGACGGCGTCCACCCGGTCGAGCGCCCGGTACAGGCGCTCGGCCGCCTCGCGCACCTCGGCCACCTGGTCGGCGCCCGGCTCGCGCGCCTCCACCTCCGGCACCGAGTCGAGGCTGGTCGCGACCGGCCGGCGGCGGCCGACGTGGGCCATCGCGACCCGCGAGGTGATGCGCGCGATCCAGGTGGCCAGCTTCGCCTCGCCGCGGAAGCGATCCAGCGAGCGGAAGACCTCGATGAAGACGTCCTGGACCAGGTCCTCCATCTCGCCGTTGGAGCCGAGGATCCGGTAGAGCGTCCGGTGCACCCGCATCCGGTGCTCGCGGAACAGCTCGCGCTGCGCGGCCGGGTCGCCGCCGGCGCAGCGTCGCGCCAGTGCCAGGTCGTCCTCGCGGACCACCTGGCTCGCTCGCTCCGGGCTCACCGCCCGCCCCCCCTGGTTCCCGGCAGAGTCACTCATGGGATCAGTGGGGAGTCGGGCGGCGAAGGTCGCTGAAAACGTGCGACCTCATTCCAGATAGAAGACGCCCTTCAGGTCCTCGGTTGTGGAGATCTTGCACTCCGGGACGTCGCCGACCTTGCGCACCGAGGTCACGCGCCACTGGTAGTACATGCCGGGCTCGAGCGGCTCACCTGCGTAGTCCACCGACACGGTGTCACCCGAGAGGTCGAGGAACCGCTCCTCCCACACCACGTTGCCGAACGAGTCGACGACGATCACGTCGTAGGCGTCCTCGGAGGAGTCGTCGACCCACTCGAGAGTCGGCGTGGGGCCGACCGCCTGCGGACCGTCGCTTCCGGGGGCCACCATGTCGAGCGAGCCGGTGATCTTGAAGCTCTCCTCCATGTCGACCGTGGTGGCTCCGCCGACCTCCTGGGTGACGAGCTCGGTGCCGCCGATGCAGGGATCCGGGTCGCGGACCAGGTAGTCGTTCTCGAAGGCGGCGAGCACCACGTAGGTCCCCTCGGGGACGCCCTCGATGGAGAACGCGCCGTGCACGTCGGCCTGCAGGCCGGGATCGGGCGCGCGCAGCCCAGGCGGACTCTGTCCTCGGATGAGGACCTCGTCGAAGGTCGATGCGACCACCAGGACGACCGAGGTTCCGTCGCCTTCGCCGCCGTTGACGATCGAGACCGATCCGGTCAGGGTCGATGCCGCCATGTCGTTGAGCGAGAGGTCGACCTCGGCCTCGTCGTCGTCGCCCAGGCTGACCTCGGCCGGGTCGTAGTTGACATAGCGGGCGTAGGCCTGGACCACGTAGTCGTCGGCCGGCAGGTTGAGGATGGCGTAGTCGCCGTCTCGGTCGGCGATCGCGTTGTAGCCAATGCCGTCGGAGCCCTCGGCCACCACCAGCGTGCCGATGCGGCGCTCGGGCACCTCGACGTTGCCGTAGATGAAGCCAGTGCCCGCGTCGGCCGGCAGGCCGATGAGGCCGAGGCGGGTGAGCGGGTTCTCGACCACCCAGACGCCGTCGTCGCCGTCCTGTACCGCGTCGGCGGAGTCGATCGGCAGCGCCTGCCTGACCCCGCCCGGGAAGGTCTGGTAGCCGGGCGCATCGGCGCGCAGCGTGAACTCGTCGCCCACCGGCGTCCCGTCGGCGGTGCGCCGGGTCGGGACGACGAGCTCGTAGAGGCCGTTATCGTCCGACAGCGCCACCGAGCTCACCGGCGACGAGTTGGCGTCGAGGCCGACGATGCGCGCGTCCCCGACGCCCGAGTCGTCGGCCAGGTCGAACACCTCGCCGCGCACGACCACCGGATCGAAGCAGCCGGGATCCTCCTGGCCGTCGACCACCTCGCACACGAAGCCGGGGTCGCAGCCCTCCTGCGCCACCGGATCACAGGTGTCGTCGTCGCCGCCGCACGCGAATGTCAGCACAGCCGGCACCAGCACGGCAATTCGAAGCAAGCGTTCGCTCATGGCTCCCTCCTGCGGGGGTTCAGTCCACGATCTCGACGCAGCAGCTGTTGGCGCAGTATTCGTGGTCCGCGCACTCGCCGCTGGTGTCGCACGGCGTCTCGCCGTCGGGACACGCGTTCATCTGATCGCAGTCGCGAGGGAGATCTTCCTCCGTCTGGCCGGGACAGAGAATGCATTTCTGCGGGTCGCACTCGCCCCCCGTGCATGACTGGGACTTCGTGCAAGGAATGCACACGTCCTCGTCAGCGAGGCTGTCGAAATCGCATCCGTCCGACACCGCCGGGTTGGTGAGCACCTCGACGCACTGGTCGGAGTCCGGATCGCAGATGGTGCAGCAGCCGAAGCAATCGCAGCCGGGCGGCGTGAGCCCGACGCACGCGTCGACGCACTCGCTCTCGAACTCGCAGTCGCCCGGCGGCCAGCCGCCGTAGTCACCCGCCTCGCAGGTCTGCTGGCTGAGCAGGCAGCAGGTGTCGATCTGGCAGGCGCCGCCGCTGTTGCCGTCGAAGAAGCAGTCCTGCTTGCCGCGATCCTTGTTGTCGCCCGGGATGCCGGTGGCGAAGGTGGCCTCGTCGTCGTCGAGCGGCCCGGCACAGTGCGGGTCGTGGCCGTCGATCAGCTGATCGCCGTCGTCGTCCTGGCAGTTGCTGCACTGGCTGACGCCCTGCGCGACGCAAGGGGCCGCGTCAGGGCGCGACGGCCCGGCGTCCGGCAGCATTCCGGCGTCCCGGTCGAGGCGCACGGTCTCCTCGCACCCCGCGGACAGGAGCAGGGCGGCGAGGAGCAGGCGGCGCAAGTGGACCTACTCGACGATCTGCACGCAGCAGTGGTTGGAGCAGTACTCGCCCGCGCCGCAGTCACCGCTCACGTCGCACGGCGTCTCGCCGCCCGGGCACTCGTTCATCTCGTTGCACTCGGGCGGCAGGTCGTCCTCGGTCTGGCCCGGGCACAGGATGCAGCCGTTCGGCGTGCACGGCACGCTGCAGTCGTCGAACTTGTTGCAGCGGACGCAGTCGCCGGTGTTGGTCGGGCTGTGGATGTCGTCGACGTCGCAGTCGGGCGAGACCGCCGGGTTGGTCATCACGTCGGCGCAGACGTCGGTCTCCGGGTTGCAGATGGTGCAGCAGCCGAAGCAGTCGCAGCCGGGCGGGACCAGGCCGATGCACTCGGAGATGCACTGCATGTTGAAGGCGCAGTCGCTGGGCGGCCAGGTGCCGAAGTCGCCCATCTCGCACTGGTTCTGGTTGAGCAGGCAGCAGGTCTCGATCTGGCAGTTGCCGCCGCTGTTGCCGTCGAAGAAGCAGTCCTGCTTCTTGGCGTCCTTGTTGTCGCCCGGGATGCCGGTGGCGAAGCTGGCCTCGTCGTTGTCGAGCGGGCCGGCGCACTGCGGATCGTCGCCGTCGATGAAGTCGTCGCCGTCGTCGTCCTCGCAGTTGCCGCACTGGGCCTCTTCCGGCTCGCAGGGGCCGCCCGGCGTGGCGTCGCCGTAGGTGCGCGGCCCGGCGTCGGCCACCCCGCCGCCCCCGTCGCCGCCGCCGTTGCCGCCGTCGCTGCCCGGGTTGTCGCCCGTGTCGCCGCCGCCGCCGTCGTCGCCGCAGCCGGCGGCGAGGACGAGACCGAGAGCCACGGACAGGAGCAGGCGAGAGCGCGTTCGCATCGAGGATCTCCGCTTAGGTTGTCCCGGGGGTCGGGCTGGCGCCGGCGCGCACCTCGCGCCGCAACGCACCTAGTGGCCCCCCCGGGCTGAAAGGTCGCAACGAAGATCTTATCCCGGAAGCCCTCGAGCTTTCAGTAGAGCGGTACCGAAAGCGCCGCACCGATCTCGCCCTCCAGGTGCGGCAGCGTGAGCACTGGATCACCACCGACCAGATAGACCTGTCGGCGGAGTGCATACGACAGCTCACCGCTCACCGACAGACGGACCACCTGTCCTACCTCGAGCTCGATGGCGAGCGCTCCGTCGACCGACGGATTGATCCGCGCTGCGCGGCCGCGCGCGCCCTGGCTCCGGATCGATCCGTCGATCGAGGTGAAGTGGAGCGAGGCGCCGGCTGCCGGCACCAGCGCGACCCGCCGCCAGGCCAGGAAGCTGGCCGCGGCGCCGAGGCTCGCTTCGACGTCGGTGTAGCGGCCGACGAAATCGGGCTGGTTGAGGCCGACGCCGGTGCCCGAGCGGATGCGCGCGACCAGGGCGCCGCGCCCGCCGAGCACCCCGGGCTGGTAGCGCAGTCCGGCGCCGAGCCGGAGCTCGAGGTCGCGTCCTTCGGTCGGGCGCACGCGCGCGCCCGCGATGGTGTCGAGCCGGACGAGCGGCTCGCGGGGCGCTGCCGGGGGCGGCGGCCGAACCGCCGCCACCTCCGCGCGGAGCGCCGCGCGCGCCTCCGCCACCCCGTAGCGCTCGAGGACCGGCGCCGCCGCGCTGTGGCGGAGGAGTGTCTTGATGGTCAGCGCCACCGCTGCGGCGGTCGGCTCGTCGTACGGCGGCGGCTGCGGCAAGTGTCGGGCGGTGACACGGCCGCTCTCGACGTCGAGCACCCAGACCGCGTGTCCGGTGCCGTCGCTCGCGATCCAGACCACGGCGCCGGCTCCCGCCGCCCGGCCGATGGCGCGCGCCTTCTCGCCGGCCGCCGGCATGGTGGCCCCCGGCTCGCCCGGCGCGGTCGACACCTGGATCGGCCAGCCGGCCAGCGCTGCCTCGACCGCAGCCTCCAGCCCGGCCGGCGCCGACAGCAGCAGGACCTGCGCCGCCGCCCGGTCGGTCTCCTCCGCCCAGGCGCCGCCCGCGGCCGAGGTCAGCGCCGCGAGCGCGACGAGCGCCACCCGGATGCGAGGCCGGCGCATGCGGGGTGACCCCGTGGACCTCGGGGGCGGCCAGCGGCGCACGGCGTACGGTATCACGCGCGCTCTGCCGGCCCGAGTTTCGCCGCGCTTGCGCCCGGCGCCGCCGGCCTATAGAACGGCTTCATGAACGACAGCCCGACGGCCGTTGTGGTCCCGCTCCTGCCCGGTTTCGAGGAGATCGAGGCGGTGACCATCATCGATGTCCTGCGGCGAGCGGAGCTCCGCGCGCTGGTCGCCTCGAGCGCGATCGGCCCGGTGCGCGGTTCGCACGACATCGAGCTGGTGGCCGACACCGCGCTGTCGACGGTGACCGCCGACGCGGTCGACATGATCGCGCTGCCCGGCGGCATGCCGGGCGCCGCCGCTCTCGCGCGCGATCCGGACGTCCAGCGCCTGGTCCGCGAGCTCGCCGCGGCCGGCAAGTACACCTGCGCCCTGTGCGCCGGCCCCATCGCGCTGGCCGCCGCCGGCGTCCACCGCGGCAAGCGCGTCACCTGCTATCCCGGCTTCGAGTCCGAGCTCGAGGGCGGCACCCTGGTCGAGGATCGCGTCGTGGTCGACGGCACGCTGGTGACCAGCCGCGGACCGGGGACCGCCCTCGAGTTCGCGCTGACGCTGGTCGGCCTCCTGCGCGGCCAGACGCTGCAGAACCAGCTGGCTGGCCGAATGCTGGTCGCCCGCGTGTAGGCAGCGGCCCTACCGCGAAACGCCGGTGGCGGGTGCGCACGGTTCGTTGCGTTGCGCACCTGTGGGGCCGACCTCATACTTCTTCGCGTGCCACAGGCCCAGCCGCGCCCGCGCCGCCTCGCCGAGCCGCCGCACCTCGTCGAGCGCGAGGTCGTCATCCCGGATCTCGACGCCCGGCACGACGGCCTGCGGGTCGCCCAGCTGACCGACGTCCACTGCGGGCGCATCACTCCGCGCGAGCACATCCGCGCAGCGGTCGCGCTCGCCAACCGCGCCCGCCCCGACCTGGTCGTCATGACCGGCGACTACGTCAACTGGCGGAAGGACGAGGTCCCGCTGGTGACCGAGCAGCTGGGCGGGCTCGAGGCCGAACAGGTGGTGTGCACGCTCGGCAACCACGACTACTTCGCCGATGGCGACGCGGTGGCGGTCGCGCTGCTCCAGGCCGGCTACACGGTGCTGCGCAACCAGCACACCACGGTCGAGGTCGGCGGCGCGCCGCTGCACCTGGTCGGCATCGACGATCCGGTCACCCACAAGGACGACATTCCCGCAGCCTTTGCGCGGGTCCCGGCAGGAGGGACGCGGGTCGTGCTCTGTCACTGTCCGGAGAAGGTGGTCGAGCTCGAAGCGCACGGCTCGCACCTGGTGCTGTCCGGCCACACGCACGGCGGGCAGATCAACGTCCGCGGCATCACCGACCGCATCTTCAAGCGCGCCGGTCGCCGCTACTACTACAGCGGCCTGTACGAGGTGGGGCGCACGTGGTTGTACGTGAGCGCCGGGATCGGTTTCTCCGGCGTTCGCGTCCGCGCGGGCCGTGGCACCCGCGCCGAGGTCGCTGTCCTGACGCTGCGCTCTTCCCGCCAGTAGGCCGCGCACGATAGTCTGGTCGCTGGTGCCTTCGACCACCATCGAAGAGGCGCTCGCCGCGGGGCAGCTGTACATCGCCTACCAGCCGCTGGTCGATCTGCGCCGGCGGACGACTTTCGGTTTCGAGGCGCTGGTCCGCAGCGAATCGCCCGACCTGCCCAACGCGCTCGCGGTCATCGAGCGCGCGGTGGAGGAGCGCTACATGGGACAGCTCGGCCGCGCCCTGCGCCGCATGGCGGTCGAGCGCTGCTCCAAGTACGCCCTGTTCCTCAACCTGCACCCGGACGAGTTCGACGAGGGCTGGCTGGTCCGTCCGGACGACGCGACCGCCTGGCACGACGGTCAGATCTTCCTCGAGATCACCGAGTCGGTTCCGCTCACCCACTACCGCTACTGCCACTCGGTGCTGCGCGAGATGCGCGCCAAGGGGCTCAAGGTCGCGGTCGACGATCTCGGCGCCGGCTATTCGAACCTCAAGTACATCGCCGATCTGGCGCCCGACGTGGTCAAGCTCGACCGCTCGCTCATCGCCGGCGTGTCGAGCGGTGGCCGCCTGCACACGCTGCTCAAGGCGCTCGTCGACCTCTGCATCCAGCTCGGCGCCAAGGTGGTGGCCGAAGGGATCGAGACCAAGGACGAGATGACGGCGGTGCTCGAGACCGGCGTCCACATCGGGCAGGGCTACTTCCTCGGCCGTCCGAACCGCGACCCGATCCCGGTCGACTGGTCGCAGCTCGAGCTCTGATCCTGAAAGCAAGCGAAATCGGGGTGGCGGGCCCAGCTGGCGGCTACTCGAGTGGCCACCGCAAGCGGTCGAAAGTCTGCCGGAGCCGGCTGGCTCGCTTCTTGTACGATAGAGCCAGGCGCGGGAGAGGACGACAGTAGAATGGCGGACGACCTCAGCCGATCGCTGGCCGAGACCGGCGGAGCCCTCGAACGGGACGAGCACGTCTCCGCGGTGCTCCGCCTGCGCCGCGCCTGCGCGGTCGGAGTGGTCGCCTGGCCCGCCTTCACGCTGGTCGACTGGTTCATCGTCACGTTCGTCCATCCCGGCCGGCTCTGGTTCTATCTCTTGCTGCGCGCCATCGGCCTCCTGCCGCTCCTGGTGGCGGTCGTCATCGTCTACGGCCGGCGCATGCCGAGCCCGGCGGCGCTGCGCTGGGTCGAGACCGGCGGCGCCACCATCCTGTCGGCGCTGGTCTCGCTGTCATCGATCGAGTACGGCGGGCTGACCAGCCCGCTCGTCCTCGGGGTGGTCATCATCCTGCTGGCGCGGGCCGCCATCATCGCCGACCGCTGGCAGCGCGCCATCGCGCCGATCGGCCTCATCGCGCTCGCCCACCCGCTGACCCTCTCGGTGGTCGCGGCGTTCCGCCCGGAGGTCGCCGCCCAGTTCCAGGACGGGCCCTCGCTGGCCACCTTCTTCTTGAACGAGATGTTCCTCTTCTCCGCCGCCGCTCTCACGCTGGTCGGCGGCCACATGATCTGGTCGCTCCGCCGCCAGGTGTTCGAGACCCGCTCGCTCGGCCGCTACCGGCTCAAGCAGCGCATCGGCCAGGGCGGGATGGGCGAGGTGTGGGCCGCCCACCACCACGCGCTTCGCCGCGACGTGGCGGTCAAGATCCTGCGCCCGGAGACCCGCGGCGACCCGGCGGCCATCGCCCGC
>Ga0111539_10003332_pt1 | contig 21215 bp, 15 predicted proteins | sample RhiMethybrSRZTD1_FD_79667 | JGI IMG/M metagenome (GOLD analysis project Ga0111539, IMG submission 79667) | Populus rhizosphere microbial communities from Tennessee, USA - Rhizosphere MetaG P. TD hybrid SRZTD1 (version 2) (version 2) | ecosystem: Host-associated > Plants > Roots > Rhizosphere >...
GCCGCGGCCGGAGCTCTACGATCTGGCGACCGATCCGCGCGAGGAGCGCGACCAGGCGCAGGCGTCGGCGGCGCGCGTCGATCTCTTCGGCCGCGCGCTCGCGGAGTTCGAATCGAAAACTGCGAGGGCCGGCGCGCCGCAGGGGCCGCGCGCGATCGATTCCGAGACCGAAGAGCGGCTCGCCGCGCTCGGCTATGTCGCCGGCAGCGTCAGCCTGAAGAAGATGGAAGGCCCGGCGCGGGGCGATCCGAAAGACAAGATCGGCCTCTACAACCTGATGAAGGAGGCGGCCGCGCTCTTGAGCGAGAAGAAAATCGACGACGCGATCGCGACGGTGCGGCAGGCGCTCGCCCAGGACCCCGAGATCGTCGAGGGCTACATGCTGCTCGGCAACTTCTACAAGAAGCTGAAGCGGCCGCAGGACGCGATTGCCGCCTACCGCGACGCGCTGGCGCGCGACAGCGAGCATCAGAATGCGCTCTTCAGCCTGGCGCTCGCCTACAAGGACGAGGGACGGCTCGACGAAGCGCTGGTAGGATTCGAGCGCGCGCGCGAGCTCGATCCGAGAAACGGCAAGGTGCTGTGGCAGCTCGCCGACCTGTGGATGCGCAAGCGCGACTTCGCCCGCGCCGAAGCGATCATCGCCGACGCGCTCGAGCGCAAAGTCGACGAGCACCGGCTGCTGCTGAAGCTGGCCGAGAGCCGGATCGAGGCGGAGCAATTCACGGAGGCGGAACGGGCGCTGAAGACGGCGCTGGCGAAAAAGCCGGACCTCGCGCTCGCGCATTTCGATCTCGGTCTGGCCTACGAAGGCCAGGGGCAGATCGCCAAGGCGATCGAATCGTACGACCGCGAGCTGGTGAACAACCCGAAGGCGTATCGCGCGGCGTTCAACGCCGCCAAGCTGCTGCAGCGCACCGGCCGCACGCAGGAAGCGATCGCGCATTACCGCAAGACGGTGGAGATCGATCCGTCGTTCGGCACCGGGCAGCTGTTCCTCGCGAAGGCGCTGTTCGACGCCGGCGATCTGAAGGGCGCGGAGGAATGGGCGCGGAAAGGGTTGACGAACAAACCCGAGGCGCGCATGGCGCCGCTCGGCCACTACGTGCTCGCCGACATTTACGAGCGGCAGGGACGGGCCGACGAGGCCCGGCGCGAGATCGAGGCGGCCGAGCGGCTGAAACGCGGCAGCTAAACGAGCGACAGGAGTTCGTTATGCGGACGACGACGATCGGTGCCGTGGTGCTGCTTGCCGCGGTTGCGGGTGGCGCAGCCGTCCTCTCCCTCACCACGCAGGCGCAAACCGAATCCGGTGTGGCTGCTCCGCGCACGACATTGCTGGCATCTTCCGGAAAGCTCGACGACGCGCTGCTCGAATGGCCGCTGCCATCCGGCGAACAGGCCTACGGAAAGATCGACGGCAAACATCTCATGCGCTACGTCGAGGAACAGGCGGCGATCGCCCGGCGCTACCGCGATCAGGGTCATTCGAAGTTCTGGGGCCGCATCATCGGCACCTCCGCCGATTCGGAGAATGCCGCGTGGCTGGCGGGCAAGTTCCGGTCGCTCGGCATGAGCGACGTTCGCATTCAACCGCTGGATCTCGGTCCGCAGTGGTTCCCGGAGCGATGGGACGTGACGGTGAGCGGCGGGGGCAAGACGATCACCCTCGATTCCGCCCAGCCGGACTACCGCGCGGCCGCGCTTCCCTCCGGCGGTATCGATGTCGAAGCCGTGTATGCCGGCCTGGGGACCGCCGCTGATCTTCTCGGCAAAGATCTCGCGGGCAAGGCGGTATTCACCTACACGATGTTCAGCACGCACAACGAGGACGCGGTGAAACGGGCCGACGAGCGGGGCGCCGTCGCGATCTTCGAGGCCGACATGCTGCCAGGCAACATGCGCTACCAGGCGTATCCGTCGAACACGAAGGCGCCGGCGTTCACGCTCGGCGGCGACGATGGGATCGCGGTGCGCGATTTAATGGCCGCGTTGCCGCGGGGCCAGACCGCCCGCGTGAAGGCCACGCTCGATGCTCGAATGGTGCCGAACCTGAAAACCGCGCTGGTGTGGGGAACGCTGCCCGGCGCCACCGACGAAACGATCTATATCGTCGCGCACCGAGACGGCTGGTTCGAGGCCGCCGGCGACAACGCGGCGGGCGTGGCGGCGATGATCGGCCTCGCCGAGTACTACGCCGCGCTTCCGCAGGCCCAGCGGCGCAGGACGATGGTGTTCATCGGGCTCGACGGCCATCACAACACCGGACCAGGTTCAGCGGTGGGCGGCGTCTGGTTGAACGATCCGGCGAACAAGGCGAGGCTGTTCGCGAAGACGGCGCTGTCGATCAACTGCGAGCACCCGTCGACGATTCAAACCTACGTGCGCCCCCGCTACATCGCCGGCGATGCGCTGCGCTGGTCGAACATGTATACGGCGCAGCAGTGGTATGCGGGCGGGCCGTCGCGGCCCGAGTTGACCGCCATCGCGGTGAAAGCGTTCAAGACATTCGGCGTGCCGCTGCTCACCGAACCGAATCCACGGCCGCCGGCCGGCGATCTCGGTCGGCTGTACCGCTTCACGCCGGGCGTCGCGACCAGCGAGTTCTTTCACTACTTCCACACCGATCGTGAAACGCCGGAGACCGTGCCGTGGACCGGTCTTCAGGCGACCACCCGCGCCTACGCCAAGATCGTGGATGAAGTGAACAAGCACCCGCTCAGCACGTTCCAGCGGCCCGAGGAGCCGGTGCCGTCGTCGCGGTAGAGTGCATTTTCATACGTAGTGTCCGCCTTCAGGCGGACTTGGCCGGTCACGAGCGCGGCTGTTTGACGTAGCTGGCGACCTGCTCCATCGTCGCGAACCAGACGTCGCGCTTCGACTTGATGTAGGTGATCAGCCGATCGAGCTGCACGATCCGCGACCGGCGTCCGCCGACATGCGGATGCTGCGTGAGGATGAACATCGTGCGCTCCTGGAAGGCGAGATCGAACTCGGCCTTGTAGATCTCGAACACCGCATCCGGCGACGGCAGCGCCCCGTTCGCGGTCTCGCCGTAATACACGTAGTCGTTCCCGACCTCGCTGATCGGGAGCTCGATCACGCCGCTCGGCTGCCCGTTCGAGAGGATTTCGTACGGTTCGTCCGCCGCCAGCAGGCTGCTGTCGTAGAGGAATCCGGCCTTGCGGATCAGATCGAATGTCTGCGGGCCGAACCCGGAGCTCGGCGCGCGGACTCCCGCCGGACGCTTCCCCGCCGCTTTCGTCAGATACTCGATCGACTGGTCGAGAAGCCGCTGCTCCTTCGCAGTGTCTCCGATTGCCGGCCAGAACTCGTGGATCCATCCATGGACGCCGATCTCGTGGCGCCGCCGCGCCACGATCGCCGTCGCCATCTCCGGGTGGAGCATCACGCCCATCGCGGGAATGAAGAAGGTCGCCGGCACCTGGTGGCGGTCGAGGAGATCGAGAATCCTGGGCAGGGCGGTCGTCGCCCCGTATTCGCCGACCGACAAGGGCACGGGAAGAGGATTCGCCCGCTGCAGCAATTCATTGTCGACGTCGAACGACAGGCAGACGGCAACCCTGGCCCCGTTGGGCCAGGCCTTCGGCGTGAGCTTCCTGCCGAGCCTCGCGGTGGCGACCGCTTGCCGAATCTGCTCCTCGGTGGAATCGACGGTAATCGGGTTCACGGCGGCAGGAGGCTGCTGGCGCGGCGGCTGCGCGGGCTGGGCGCTTGGCGCGCTGCAACCAGGCAGCCAGCCGATCAGTGCGAGCGCCGCGACAGACGCACGTCGCCGGCGTGAAGATTCCATGTTCGTCCCCCCGCGGTCCGCTTACTGCACCCGATCGATCCAGCCGTCGCCGATGTACATCCGCATCGGGCGGCCGGCCTGTTCCTCGAACCGCACCACTTCGCCAACGGCGCCGCCGCCGGTCGGCGCGACGAACCTGAATCGCCCGCCGCCCAGCGGTTCGAGCGTAACCGGGTTGTCCACGTTCGGCGCGTTCGGCGTGATGATCACGAGCTTCTGGTTGAGCAGCACGACATGCGAATCTCCGTTGCGCCCGCGGTAGAGCCCCGCGAACCGCGCCCACGCCGGGTCCCAGGTGAGCTTCGGTTTCGGCGCCGAGGCCTTGGCAACGGCCTGTCCGACCGTCGCCATCAACTGCCGCGCGATGTCGGAGGGGTTCGAGTCGTTCGTGTTGGTGAGCACGATCACACCCACCTTGTCGTCGAGTTGAATGAGCGTCTGGGTGGTGTTGCCGGGATAACCGCCGCCGTGGCCGACATACGTCCGGTCCTTGATGCGGTTGATGTCGAAGCCGAGCCCGGTCCCCGAGGTCCAGTTCTCCTCCACCGAGCGCACGCGGTGCATCTCGCGCATCGAGCCGGTGCTCACGATCTGCGCGCCGCCGCGCGGACCTCGGCGGAACTGCGCAGCGACGAACTTCGCCATGTCCTCCAGGTTCGAGGTGACGCCCGTGGCCGCCGCCATGCCGCGCGCGTCGACGAAGGGGAGCACCTCGCGGCTTCCGTCGGGCATGCGGCGGCCGTAGGGCACGGCGAGCCCCGACACGTTCTGGTCCACGCTCGAGGCGTGCATCCCAAGAGGCTTGAAGATGTTGCGGTCGACGTAGTCGGCCCACCGCTGGCCGCTCACCTGCTCGATGATCATCCCGGCGACGGCGTACGCCAGGTTGGAGTATTTCCAGCGCACCGACGGCGCGAACGCCGCCTGGCGATCGGCGTAGAGCCGGCGGAGCTGATCGTCGGTCGGGAACTCGTATGACGTCCAATGGTCCCCGGCCTCGCGCTGCAGGCCCGAGCTGTGCGAGAGCAGCTGCTCGATCGTGACCGGCCCGTCGTCGTCTCCGGCAGGTTTGGCCTTGAACCACGTGAGGTATTTGGCGACCGGGTCGTCGAGGCGCAGCTTGCCCTCCTCACGCAGCTGCATGATCGCGATGGCGGTGAACATCTTGCTGTGCGAGGCCATCCGGAACTTCGTCGTCGGCGTCATCGGCAGCTCCGCCTTGGTGTCGGCGAACCCGAAGCCTTTGGCCCAGACCAGTTCCTGATCGCTCACGACGCCGGCGACGATGCCGGGGAGCCCGCGATACGCGATCTGTCCTTCCATCCACGCGGCGAAGAGGCGCCCGGCGCCGAGGACGTCGGGGTCGTCAGGTACTCCCGCGTGGGCGGGAGCGTGCTGCCCCGCCTGAATTAAGTCGCCCCTGATGGCGGCTGCGCACACGCAAACGGCGATGACGGCGATGCCGAGCGCCAGAGAGGGGCGCGATGGGATCAGGCGGTACATGGAGCCTCCCTTCGAATTGGAAGCGAAGTACGCGCAAGCCTCGCGCAAGCTGCCGTCGACGTCAAGGTGATACGGCGCCGACGGTGTGCTGATGGAAGGCCAGCTTCCACCGGCCGTCGCCGTTGACGTAGACGCTGCTGACCAGCGCGACGTAAGGCGTCGTGTCGCCCTCGCGGCGCGCCGTCGCCTTGTAGGTGAGAATCGCCGTCTCGCTCGTCAGGGTGACGACGCGCGGCTCCTCCAATTGGACCTCGGCCCATCGCGGCGCCGAGCCGATCGTCTCGAGCACCTGGTCGCGCGTCATGACGCCGGCCGGTTCGGGAAACACCATCACCGCGTGATCGCTGAGGTGGCGGCGATAGAAATCGGCATCGCCCGTCCAGAACTCGCGCTCCAGCGCCAGCAGGTCGTCGTCGCGCGGCATGGACCCTGTCCTTTCGAGGACCATTTACGGCAGGCGCAGTTGTACTCCAAGCTGGGCCATGTTCGTCATCGAACTCGTCTACAAGGCCGACCTCGCCCGGATCGACGCGCACATGCCGGCGCACATGAAATTCCTGAAGAAGTACTACGCCTCGGGTCACTTCGTGGTTTCGGGGCGCAAGATTCCGCGGGAGGGGGGCATCATCCTGGCCGTCGGCGCGAGCCGCACGGAAATCGAGGCGATTGCCGGCGAGGATCCGTTTGTCGCGAAGGGGCTGGCGGAGGCGCGCATTGTCGAGTTCCGCGTCAGCCAGCGGGCGGACGACATGCCGCCGCGCATCGCATGACGTCTGACGCTCGAGGTTCTAGGTTCAGGGTTCTAGGTTCTGGGTTCTGGTTCTACGTTCTCGGTTCGTCGTGATCTGGGTTCGGCGTTCGGGGTTCGAACCAACCCAGAACCCAGAACCCAGAACCCTGAACCCCGAACCGCGCGCGTTAGACCACGTCAATCGACACTGATTTGACGAGCGCGTGCAGGCTCGCACCGGGCTCGATTCGGAGGCGCGCCACGGCGTCGCGCGTCACCTCCGCCAGCAGCAGCAGCCCGCCGACGGCCATCTGCACCGTGACGCGATCCGCATCCGGGTCGGCGTGAACCGCCGATACGGTGCCAGCCCAGGCGTTGTGCAGGCTGAGGCCCGGCGGCTCGCTGGTGGCGAGGATCACGTCGCGCGCGGGGACGCGCACGCGGACCCGCGTCCCTTCGTCGAGCGCACGATCCGGCGCGAGCACGACGCCGCCGTCGAAGCGCAGCTCGACCAGCCCGCGTTCGCGGTAGCGACGGGAGACGACGGCCTCGAAGACGCTGCCCAGGCCGACCGCGTCGCGCAGCCACGGCAGGTCCGGCCGGCTCATGAGATCGGCGAGCGTGCCGCGGGCGATCGTGCGGCCGCGATCGAGGATCAGCAGGTGCGTGGCGAGGCGGATCACGTCCTCGAAGTCGTGCGTCACCAGCACCAGCGGCACGTCGAGCGTGCGCCGCAGCGCGTCGATCTCGTCCTGCAGCCGCCGGCGCACGGCGCGGTCCACCGCCGCGAACGGCTCGTCGAGCAGCAGCACCGCCGGCTCGCGCGCGAGCGCGCGGGCCAGTGCCACCCGCTGGCGCTCTCCTCCCGACAACTCCTGCGGCCGTCGATCCTGACGATCGACCAGATGCACGGCGGCCAGGAGCTCGGCGGCCCGCGATCGCCGCTCGCCCCGCGGCCGGTGGCCGAGCGCGGTGATCACGTTGCCGGCCGCGGTGAGATGCGGGAAGAGCGCGTACTCCTGGAAGACGAACCCCACAGCGCGGCGATGCGGCGGCGCAAAGATGCCGCCCGCCGTATCGCTCCACGTCTCGGTTCCCGATCGGACCAGCGCATGCGCAGGCCGGTACAGCCCGGCGATGCTGCGCAGGATCGTCGTCTTCCCGCTGCCGGAGGGACCGAAGATCGCCAGCACGTCGCCGGGCGTGCAGGCGAAGTCGACGTCGAGCGGAATCGGCGCCGGCTGGCGCAGCGTGACCGACAACCGGCGATCAGCCACGCCGCCGGCCCGCCCGCCGCGCCAGCGCCGTCGTCGCCACGAGTGTCGCCACCGCAATCGCCAGCAGCGACGCCGCCATCACACCGGCGCCGCGATCGTCGAACGCCTGCATCCGATCGTAGATGGCGACGCTGAGCGTCCGCGTCTCGCCCGGCAGGTTGCCGCCGACCATCAGGACGACGCCGAACTCGCCGAGGGTGTGGGCGAAGGTGAGAATCACCGCGCTGAGGATGCCGGGCCACGCGAGCGGCGCCTCGATGCGCACGAAGCGCTGCCACGGCGTCAGGCCGCAGCAGGCGGCGGCGTCGCGAACGTCGAGCGGGATCGCCTCGAAGCCGCGCTGAATCGGCTGGACCACGAACGGGATGTTGGCGATCGCCGAGGCGAGGAGCAGGCCCTGAAACGAGAACGGCAGCGCCTGGCCGGCGATCGCCTGGAAGGCGCGGCCGAGCGGCGAACGCGCGCCAAAGGCGACCAGCAGGTAGAAGCCGAGCACCGTTGGCGGCAGCACCAGCGGCACGGTGACCAGCGCCTCGACCAGCAGCTTGCCGCGGAACTCGCGCACCGCCAGCAGCCGGCCGAACCAGATCCCGAGCGGCAGCAGCAGTGCGACCGTGCCGCTGCCGAGCACCAGCGAGACGCGCAGCGCTTCCCAGTCCATCGTCAGCGCGGGATGCCGAAGCCGTGCTTCTCGAAAATCGCCTGCGCCTCGCTGCCGAGCACGTACCGGTAGAAGCGCTCGGCGACCGGACCGGCGGCCCGAAGCAGGACCACACGCTGGCGCAGCGCCGGATGATCCGCGGCCGGGACGACGGCGTAATCGCCGCGACTCTTGAGCTCGGCGAGGACGAGCGAATAGGCGAGCAGCCCGCCGGCGGCGTTGCCGGTGGTCGCGAACTGCGCGGCCTGGGCAATCGTGCTGCCGAGGACGATCCGCGGTCGAATCGCGTCCCAGAGACCGTGCTTCTCGAGAACCGCCTGGGCGGCGCGGCCGTACGGCGCGGTCTCCGGGTTGGCGATCGCGAAGCGATCGACGCCGCCCGCCTTCAGCAACTGCGCCAGCCCGTCCAGCCGCTCGTCCACCTTCAACGGCGAGCCGCGCGGCGCGAACAGGGCCAGCCGCCCGATCGCGTAAACGTCTCCGGGGCCGCGGGTCAGATGCGCGGCCGCGAGCCGGTTCGGAAATTCTTCGTCGGCGGAGAGAAACATCTCGAAGGGCGCGCCGTCCTGAATCTGCCGCGTCAACGTGCCCGACGCGCCGAAGACGACCTCGACCGGCGAGCCGCCGGCGCGCGCGAACGACTCGGCGACCTCCTTGATCGCGAAGTTGAGGTTTGCGGCGGCGGCGATTCGCGGCGGCCGCTGCGCCAGGACGCTGGACGCAGCGGCGAGGAGCGAGAGCGCAACCCCGAATGCGGCAGACACAACGACCTTCAGCGCGGTCAAAACAGAACCTTCACCGCGAGCTGGACGACGCGCGGATCGAAGGCCGTCGTGATCGTCCCGAAGGCGGGCGTACCCGCCGTCGCGCCCGGCGCGCCGAGGTTCGCCGTGTTCAGCAGGTTGAAGATCTCGGCGCGCACTTCGATGGCGCGGCTGCCGCCGACGCCCACTCTCCGCATCAGCGCCAGGTCGACGTTGCGATAGGACGGCCCGCGGACCGGGTTGCGCGACGCCGACCCGAGCGTGAACGCAGGGGCGATCGCGAACGCGGCCGCGTTGAACCATTGCGTCTCCGACCGCTCCCCGGCGGGCAGCGCCGGGTTGCCCACCACGTTCGGTCGCTGAGTGCCGAAGCCGAATGCGGCGTTGAAGTTCGTGGTCTGCGTAACGGCGATTGGCACGCCCGATTGCAGGGTGACAAGCGAGCTCAGGGTCCAGTCGTTCGCCAGCGCGCCGGCCAGGCCGTGCAGCTCGTGGGCGCGGCCGGCACCGGCCGGCACGTCCCACACGATCGACGATGCGAAAACGTGCGGGATGTCGCCGGTCGAATAGTCGCGCTCGAGCGCGCGGTTGAAGCTGTCTGCCACCGGATAGTTGGCAATCGGCCCGGTGAGGATCGAGGCGTCGAACACCGACGAGGCGTCGTCCATCAGCTTCGAGCGCGTGTACGACACCGAGTACGCGAGGCCGCGCGAGAACCGCTGCCGCACGCTCAGCTCGAGGCCGTCGTAGCGTGTTGTCCCGACGTTGTTGCGGTAGAGGCTGACGGTCGTGTACTGCGGGAACGGCTTCAGCAGCTGGCCGACCGTGATCGTCGGGTCGCCGAGCGACGACGAGCGCGGGATGATGCCGAAAAACGGGTTCGGCACGCGCGTGTTCAACTGCGCGCCGAGCGCGAGCTGGTCGACCGAAAGCTGATTGAGGTTGGTGTCGGGGATGCCGACATGCGTGATGATCGAGCCGACGTAGGCGGCTTCGAACGTCGTATTCGCGGTCAGCTCGCGCTGAACCGACGCGTTCCACTGCTGCACGTAGCCGGAGCCCAGCGTGCCGTCGACGCCGAACACGCCCTGGCCCAGGCCGGCGTCCGGCGTCGGCGCGATCGGCGCCACGCTCGGGCCGTTCTGCAGGCCGAACGCCGGCGAGATGGTGTCGAGCGCGCGCTCGGTGACCGTCTGCAGGAACGGGAAGGTCGGCGTGGTGAACGGCGTCGTGATCCCGGCCATCTCGATCCACACCATCCCGTAGCCGGAGCTGAGGATCGTCCGGTCGGTGAGGCGATAGACCGCGCCCAGCCGCGGGCCGAAGTTGTGCTTCTTGAGCGGCCGCACCGGCTCCGCTCCCGGATACTCGAGCAGCCTGGTGTGCGTGTTGAAGACCGCCGTCTGGCCGTTGATCTCGGTCGACGGAAAGTTGAGCGTGTAGCGCAGGCCGGGGTTGATCGTCAGCCGATCCGACACCTTCCAGTCGTCCTGGATGAAGTATTCCTGGAAGCGCGCGCGCTCCTGAATCTGCTCGTTCTGCAAGTCGATGGTGAACAGCTGCACCTGACCGAGCAGGAAGCTCGCCAGCGGTGTGCCGGTGTTCGCCGTGCCCGGCAGATCGCTGCCGATCTGGTTGAACGTGAACGAGCCGGTCGGCGACGGCGGCTGGATGACGTTCAGCCGTTCCCAGCGCCAGTCGAATCCCATTTTGAGCGTGTGCGCTCCCTTCACCCAGGTCAACGCGTCTGCCACCTCCGTCACGCTGGTGCTGAAATCCGACGCGGTGTTCGGCGGCGAGCCGAGCTGCTGGTAGCCGCTGATAAGAAAAGTTGGCAGCGTGTCGGGAAAGCGCGCCGTCGACGGGATGCCGGGGATGTTCAGGATCGATCCGGCGGCGCCGGCGAGCCGCGCGGCGCTGCGGCCGACCGTGCGCCGGGTGTCGCCGATCCGCACTTCGTTCAGCAGCGTCGAGGAGAAGGTGTGCTGGTAGTTCGAGGCGAACGACCACGCGTCCGTGTCCTGCGGCCCGAGCGTGCCGGTCGTTACGCCGCTGCCTTCCGGCAGCGGGGTCACCGGCAGGAACGTGTCGCGGAAGTTCGACCACCGGCCGAACACCTGATCGCGGTTCGAGAATTTGTGATCGATCCGCAGGTCCCACTGATCCTGATCGTTCCTCTCGTTCGCGGTGCGGTGATAGTTGTTGGCGGTCCCCGCCGACGTCGGCAGCGGGTAGCGCTGCAGCAGCGAGGCGGCCACCGCATCGAAGCGGTTCAGGGGAATCGCATTGCCCGGGAACGGCGTCCGCGTCGCGCCGCCGGTCGCCGGATCGTAGACGACCGGCACACGTCCGGCGATCGCCTCGGTGAAGATCCCCTGCCGTTGCAGCGCCGTCGGCACCGTCGAAATCACGGTACGGGCGATTGCCTGGCGCTGTCCCTGATAGTCGGCGAAGAAGAACGTGCGATCGCGGACCAGCGGCCCGCCGAGCGTGCCGCCGAACTGGTTGCGGCGGTAGTCCGGCTTCACCGGGTTGGCGCGCTGGAAATAGTTGCGGGCATTGAGCGACTGGTTGCGGAAGAACTCGAAGCCGGCGCCGTGAAACGCGTTGGTGCCGGCGCGCGTCGTCAGGTTGATGACGCCGCCGTTGAAGCGGCCGAACTCGGCCGCCGGGCTGTTGCTCTCGATCCTGAACTCCTGGATCGCGTCGACGACCGGGAAGAACGCCACCTGCCCCGGCTCGGGCTGCAGGACCGAGATGCCGTCGAACAGGTACTCGTTGGTGCGGGGCCGGCCGCCGTTGATGCGCGGAAACGCCGACGCCGGCGGCAGCGCCACGCCCGGCGCCAGCGACGCCAGGGTGATGAACGAGCGGCCATTGAGCGGCAGCTGCGCCAGCTGCTGCTGGTCGACGATGGTGCCGAGGCCGCCGCTCTCGGTGCGCAGCGCCGGCGCCGCCGCGGTGACGGCCACCTGTTCGCGCACGCCGCCGACCGCGAGCGTGAAATCGATCCGCGCTTTTTCGCCGGTGCTCACGCGAATCGCTCCGCGGCGTACCGGCTTGAACCCGCTCAGCTCGACGTCGACACGATAGTCGCCGGGGGCGAGGCCCGCGGCCGTGTAGACGCCATCGGCGGTGGAAACCGCCACGCGCCGGCGGTTGGTGTTGACCTCGGTCACCGTGATCGTCGCGCCCGCGACGACGGCGCCAGCCTGGTCCCTGACGACGCCGGTGATCTCGCCGGCTCCCACCTGGGCGCGAACGTGCGCGGCGAGCACGACGGCGAGGACGAGGCTGGCGGTGGAGCGGCGCGGCACCGCGACACTCTATATCGAATGTAAACCAGACTCAAACCGCCCTTAAACGGCTTGAATCGATTCGATTGAGATCACTCGGACGCAGTATTGTATGATTCGAGCCGATTTCAAGGAGGATTCTGACGCATGGCGCTCTTGACCGTCCGCGCCGCCGCGGAGCGCATGGGCATCGGCTATTCGACGCTCAAGCAGTGGATCTTTCAAGGCAAGGTGAGGACCACGACAACGCCAGGTGGGCACCATCGGCTGTCGGATGCGGAAGTCGATCGCCTGCTGGCGCGCCACGCGCCCGACACGCCGCCGGCCCGGCGCCGCCGATCGAGCGGCCAGATCGTCGCCCTCAGCTGCCGCAATCGCCTGCACGGCTTCGTCGAGGAGGTCCGCGCCGACGGCCTCCTCGGCCAGGTGCGCCTGCGGATCGGCGATCAGGTGCTGACGGCGGTCGTCACCGCCGATGCGCTCGACGAGCTCAAGCTCAGTCGGGGCGACGATGCGGTGGCGCTGATCAAGTCGACCGAGGTGATGATCGCACGGGAGAGCGACGCCGGCGCGCCGCCGAAGCGCAGACGGCGTCGGCGTCGGTGAACGCTGTAAGTTTGAAGTAAGAAGTACGAAGTGGGGGCACATTCCGGCGATGGAGATCACCCCCACTTCTGACTTCGTACTTCGAACTTACACGCGCGTCATTTCCCCCCGTTGTAGATGACGCGCCACACGCGTCCTTTCTGGCTGTCGGTGATGTAGAGCGACCCGTCGGGCGCCTGCGCCACGCCGTCGGGGCGCGCCGTGGCGTCGTTCGGGTTCATCAGCGGCTCCTTGCCGGCAAAGCCCTTCGCGAACACCTCGAACTCACCCGACGGCTTGCCGCCGGCGAACGGCTGGAAGGTGACGTTGTAGCCGTCCTGCGGCATCGGCGCGCGATTCCACGATCCGTGGAAGGCGATCAACGCGCCGCCGCGGTACTTCGCGGGGAACTGCGAGCCGCTGTAGAACATCACCGCGACCGGCGCCCAGTGCGCCGGAAACGCCGCGACCGGATTGGTGAACTGCGAGCAGCGGCCGACCTCCTTGCCGTCGCCGCCGTATTCGGGGTTGAGCACCAGCTTTTTGCTGCCGTAATCGAAGTAGCAATAGGGCCAGCCGAAATCGGAGCCCTGCACGGCGCGATACATCGGCTCGGCGGGGCGCTCGGCATTGTCCTGCGCGGTGAACTTCTCGGGCCAGAACGAGTTGAGCTGATCGCGGCTGTTCATCACGATGAAGAGCGCGTTGTCGTGCCACGCCAGCGCCGGCATCTGCCGCAGGCCGGTGGCGAACCGGCTGCCGTCCGCCTGCTTCTGATTCAGCTTGTTCTCGTCGAACTTCCAGATGCCGGCGTGCTGCTCGAGCAGCGGACAGGGATCGACCCCCTTGATGCCGGGGCGTCGATCGGGCTGCTGGCAGGCATTGGACGGCGCGCCGATGTTGAGATACAGCGAGCCGCGCCCGTCGAACGCGATGCCCTTGTCGCCGTGCTGCCGATCCGGCGGCAGGCCGCCGACAATCGTCTCGGGCTCGCCCGACGGCTTCAGCTGACCGGCGGTCATCTTGTAGCGCTGGACGCTCTCCTTGTGCGCGACGTAAAGATAGCCGTTGCGCAGCGCGACGCCGGTCGTGCTCTCGCTGGGAATCATCTCCTTGGTTTCGAAGCGGCCGTCGCCGTCGCCGTCGCGCATCGCGACCACGCCGCCGGGGCCGGCGGAGCCGCGCCCCCCCGGGCCGCGCATCAGCGCGACGTAGACGTCGCCGTTCGGCGCCACCGCGATATGCCGCGCCTCGCCGAGGTTGTCGGCGGCGACCACGGCGCAGAAGCCGGCCGGCAGCGTGATGCCGCCGTTGTCCGGATCGCAGGACGGCGCGGCGCTGTCGAGCCCGGTGACGAAGATCGCCGCGGCGCAGGCCACCACGGCGACGAGGACGAGTCGGTTCCACAATGCGATCATCGAGTGCTCCTCCAAGTTCGAAGTACGAAGTACGAAGTGGGGGTCATCCGCGGCGCCGGGTACGCCCCCACTTCTGACTTCGTACTTTTGACTTTCTCCTTTCACATCCACCCCTATCGTATGCCGCCCGCCCGCGGGCGTGCCGGGTTAACATCCTCGCCGCGTGAAAATCAGGCGCCTCATTGTCGCCGTCCTCTGCCTGATGTATTTCATCGCCTACATCGATCGGGTCAACATCTCGGTCGCCGGCCCCGAGATGCGCCGCGCGCTCGGGCTGACGCCGACCGAGCTCGGCATCGTCTTCTCGGCGTTCGCCTATCCGTACGCGTCGATGCAGATTCTCGGCGGCTGGGCGGCCGATCGATTCGGGCCCAGGCTGGTGCTCGCGGTGCTGAGCGTGTTGTGGGCGGCGGCGACGGTGCTCACCGGCCTGGCCTGGAGCGTCGCGTCGCTGGTGTGGTTCCGGATCCTGGTCGGCATCGGCGAGGGCGGCGCGTTTCCGACGGCGACGCGGGCGTTCACCTCGTGGCTGCCGGTCCGCGAGCGCGGCTTCGCGCAGGGCATCACGCACAGCTTTGCCCGCCTCGGCGGCGCGGTGACGCCGCCAATCGTGCTGGCGATCGTGGCACGATACGGCTGGCGTGAAGCGTTTTACGTCCTCGGCGCGGCCAGCGCGCTGTGGACCGCGCTGTGGCTGGCGACGTTCAGGGACACGCCCGACGCGCACCCCTGGACGACTGCCGCCGAGCGCGCCGCCATCCGCGCCGGCGGCGGCGTTCGAGGCGCGCCGCCCGCGGCGACGCCGTGGCGGCGCATCGTCAGCCGCATGTGGCTGGTCACGCTGGTCGACTTCTGCTACGGCTGGTCGCTCTGGGTGTTCCTGACCTGGCTGCCGTCGTATTTGTCCGATGCGCGCGGTTTCGCGATCAACGAGATGGCGCTGATGACGATGCTGCCGCTGCTCGCCGGCGTGGTTGGCGACACGCTGGGCGGCGTGCTCTCGGATGCGATCTTCCGCCGCAGCGGCAGCCTGCGGCTGGCGCGGCGCGTGCCGCTCGTCGCCGGCCTCGCCGGCGCCTTCCTCTTCCTGCTGCCGGCGATTCGCACCGGCAGCGCCACCGGCGCGGTCGCCCTGCTCGCGGCGGCGTTCTTCTTTCTCGAGCTGACCAACGCCGTCCTCTGGACGCTGCCGATCGACATCGCCGGCGATTACGCCGGCACCGCGGGCGGCATCATGAACACCGGGTTTGGCATCGCCGGGATGATCTCGCCGCTGGTCTTCGGGCTGCTGATCGATCGCACCGGCCGCTACGAGCTGCCGCTGTCGATCTCGGCGGCGCTGCTGCTGGCCGGGGCGCTCTGCTCGCTGAAAATCGATCCGACCTCACGCGTCGAGGCGGTGCCAGCCATCGATGCAGGAGCCCACACATGACGCATCCGAACGAACCGGCCGTGCAGGTGACGCGTGCGCCCGGAGAGACGATGAGCGTGCATCCGATGAACGCGGCGCTCGGGGCAGAGGTCGGCGGCGTCGACCTGCGGGCGCTGGACGACGGCCTCTTCGCGGCAATCCACCGCGCCTGGCTCGACTACCAGGTGCTGCTCTTCCGCGGTCAATCGCTGACCGACGAGCAGCTGGTCGCCTTCAGCCGGCGCTTCGGCGAGCTCGACGAAGCGCCGGTGCAGGAAAGCGGCCAGCGCTTCGTCCCCGGCCACCCGGAGATCTACGTCGTCTCGAACGTGGTGCAGGATGGCGTGCCGATCGGCAGCCTCGGCGCGGGCGAAGCGGTGTGGCACACCGACATGTCGTACCTGCCGCGGCCGCCGAAGGCGAGCGTCCTCTATGCGCTCGAGGTGCCGGCGCAGGGCGGCGACACCAGCTTCTGCTCGATGTATGCGGCGTGGGAGCAGCTTCCCGATCCGCTGAAGCGGCAGAGCGGCGGGCTGCGCGTGAAACACGACGGCACCTACAACAGCGGCGGCTACGTGCGGCAGGGGGTGACGCCGACCGGCGATCCGCGCACCTCGCCCGGCACGCTGCATCCGCTGGTCTACGTGCATCCCGAGACCGGGCGGCGGGCGCTCTATCTCGGCCGGCGCCGCAACGCGTACATCGAAGGACTGCCGCTCGACGAGTCGGAAGCGCTGCTCGACGAGATCTGGCGGGAGGCGACGCGCGAGGAGCTGACCTGGCGGCACCAGTGGCGCGTGGGCGATCTCGTGCTGTGGGACAACCGCTGCACGATGCACCGACGCGACGGGTTCGACCCCGCGACGCGGCGCGTCATGCATCGGACGCAGATAAGAAACTAGGAATTGGGAGAATTAGGAATTCGTACTGGGTCTCGAGCCCGGGCTCAGTCGATGCGACCAAGAGAGGAATTAACCTCTGAGTCTCAGAGGGCTCCGAGGTTCATTCAATTCGTGAGCACGAGAATCCGATCGCGGTCGGCCCAGGCGCCGGCGATGAAGCAGCCGGCGGCGAGGCCGGTGATCGCGGCGACCGCGAGCGCGTTGTAGTAGATGCCGTTGCGCGAATCCGCGTCCCCGTTTTCTCACGCCTGGACTCGGTCGACGCGACCAAGACAGGAATGAACCACTGAGGCGCTCAAAGCCTCGGAGGCTCATTGAATTCGTGATTCTGAGCAGGCCCCTCTTACCCGGCCCGACCTGCCGGACCTGCCGCACCCGCTACCCTACCCGCCCCACCCGCCCTGCCGGCCCCCGCCGGCACTGGGACGACCAGCGCTGCGAGGGTGAGGGCGAGGAGCGTCGCGGCGAGCGCGTAGAACGCGATCGCGTATGAGCCGGTCGCGTGTGCGCACCACGCCAGCAGCAGCGGGCCAATCGCCGAGGCGAACACTGTAAGCGCCTGGGCGACACCCTGGATCCGCCCGAGGTGGGTGGGGCCGTAGGCCCGGCCCCAGAAGCTGAAGAACACCACCATCACGAAGCCGCCGGCCACGCCCATCGCCACCGCCTGTCCCATCACGTGCGCCGGCGTCGTGACGTGCGGCAGCGCCGCCAGCGCGCCGGCGAGCAGCAGCAGCGCCGCGACCAGCACGCGGCGCAGCGACCCGCGGTCGGCCCAGGCGCCGGCGATGAAGTTGCCGGCGAGGCCGGTAATCGCGGTGACCGCGAGCGCGTTGTAGTAGATGCCCGGCGCGAATCCGCGCTCGGCGAGGATCGATTCGTTGAACAGCCCGATGCCCGACGCCACCAGGCCGTAGAGCGCCGCCGCCAGACCAAAGACCCAGAAGGCCGGCGATCGCAGCGCGACGGCGAGCGTCGCGTCGCGACCCGTGTCCGCCGTTGCGCCAGCGACGCTGTCGAGCTCGAGATTCGCTTCGGGCTCGGACCGCACGAACAGCCAGGCCACCGGCGCCAGGCCGGCGACGAGCGCGACGCCGATGCCGGCCCAGGCCACGCGCCAGCCGCGCGACGACACCACCGCGCCGACCAGCGGGAACGCGATCATGAAACCGATGCTCATCGCCAGCGCGTAGAGCGCCATCGCCCAGGTCAGGCGCCGCCGGAACCACTTGCCCGGCATCGCCAGGCTGACGATCGACAGCGCGCTCTGCCCGAGGCCGCGGGTCAGCGCGATCAGCACGAGCAGCATCGCCGCGCCCTGCACGCGGCTCATCGCCAGCACGACGCCGCCGAGCAGCAGCGCCAGGCCGGTGACGACCACGCGGCTGCCGCGGCGATCGACGAGGCCGCCGATGCCGAAGCAGAAGAGCGATCCCACCAGCGTCGCCACCAGGTTGATCTGGGCGAAGCGGACACGATCGACGGCGAGATCGCGGAGCAGCGGTTCGGTGACGAGGCCGAGGCCCTGGGTTCGGCCGGGCAGCGTGCCGACCATCGCCAGCGCGGCGACGCCGACGATCACCCAGCCGTAATAGAAAGACCAGCCGAACGGGCGGGCGTCGACGGTGGCGTGGGTCATGCCGGCACGACGCGCCGCGGCCGCGCGAGTGGCGCCGCCAGCGCGACGCCGACGGCGGCAATGCCGATGAGTCGCCCGATTCCCGACGCGAAGATCACGGCGCCGTTGATGAACATGAACGCGAACAGCGCGAAGCGCGCGGTCTCGAGCGCGGCGGGGCGCGACCGACGCGTCGCCGGCGCGAGCCACCACCAGCAGGCGTCGGCGCTCCAGATGGCGAGGAAGACGTAGTTGACGTAGATGCCGCCGCGCCAGCCGCGGCCGAACCGATCGGCGGCCTGCTGGACGGTCGCCGCGACCGCGGCGTCGTGGTTCCACGCGTAGACGAGCTGAAACGCCAGCGCGACGTGCACGAGCGCCAGCACGATGCCGGCGGTCCAGATCGAGCGCGCCAGCCGATCGGCCGAGGGCGATCGCCGCATCAGCACCTCGCCGGCCGCCCAGGCGACGGTCGCTGCGATCATCGTGCCGCGCACCAGCGCGAGGGACTCCACGCGTTCGGATTGTAGACCGGCGGGCCCACCTTCGCGCCGGCCCTGACGGGCCGGCGCGTTGGTGAGTGGGATTTGCTGGCGTCAGAACACGAACTTCACTCCCAGCTGAACCTCGCGCATCGGCTTTCTCGTGTCCGTGATCGTTCCGTACAGGGGGCTGGTCAGCGTCGTGTTCGGATCGGCCCAGATCGGATTGTTAAACACGTTGAACGCCTCGAGCCGGAATTGGATCGTCTTGTTGCTGAAGTGGAAATTCCGGATCAGCGACGTGTCCACGTTGGTGATGCCGGGGCCGAAGAAGTTGTTCCGGCCCGCATCGCCGAAGGTGCCGGGCGCGTTCAGCGTGAAGGCAGCGGTGTTGAACCAGCGCGCCGGCGACCGCTGGTCGCTCGGCAGGTTCGGATCCTGGCCGGCCACGACGTTCGGGCGATCCTGGCCGCCGCCGGTGTTCGACCTGTCGGTGCCGACGAAGGCGGTGCGGGGGAAGCCGCTCGCGACGTTGAAGATGGTGCTGATCTGCCAGCCGCCGAGCAGCGCCGCGCCGACGCCGCTCTGGAGGAACGGCTTGCCGTCGCCGAACGGCAACTCATAGAGGATCGACGACACGAAGCGGTGGCGCACGTCGAAGATCGACAGCCCCCATTCGCAGTCGAGGCACCTGCTGTCCTGCGGGAACAGCGTGTCGCCGTTGAGCACACGGATGCCGCTGCCGTTGTCGGTCGACTTGGAGAACGTGTAGCCGCCGAGGATCGACAGCCCCTCGTGCAGCCGCCGCGTCAGCTTGACCGCGAGCGAGTTGTATCTCGCCTCCGCGACGTTGCCGATCTCCTGCACCTTCGTGAACTCGGGGTACGGCTTGCGGCTCTGCACCGTGCCGAGCACCGACGGCACGGTCTCGTTCCAGTCGAACATCCGCTCGAGCCGGTAGCTGCGCGAGCCGAGGTAGCCGACTTCGAGCGCCGTCGAGCCGCCCAGCTCGCGCTGCACGTTGAACAGGTACTGGAACATGTACGGCGTCTTGCGGTCCGGCATGTTGCCGAGCACGTAGACGTTGGTCAGGCAGACCAGCGGCGGCGCGACGCCGCAGTCGTTCGCCGATCCGACGCCGCGGAACGGCTGCTCCCACGTCAAGTCCGGCGTCAAGAGCAGCGTGTTGTCGCGGCGGCGGCCCGAGAGGTTGCGCGCCATGTCGAAGCGCGGGTTGCCGGTGTCCTGCATGTAGAAGATGCCGGTGCCGGCGCGGACCGACCACTTCTCGGTCGGGTTCCAGGCCCAGCCGACGCGCGGCGCGAAGTTCGTCTTGTCGTCGAAGATCAGCCGATCGCCGAGCCGGCCGTCGCGGGCCACCTGGATGTTGGGCGCGAAGCGCAGCACCGTGCCCTCGTAGACGTCGCCGCTGCCGATGCGCACCAGCGTCGGATGGCAGGCGCGATTCTGCACGTTCGGCGTGGTGTCGCGGCAGGGGATGTCGGCGTTCATCAGCGTGCCGTTTTTGTCGAGCCACGGCGGGGTGTATTCGTAGCGGATGCCCAGGTCGAAGGTCATGTTCGAGCTGACCTTCCACGTGTCGGTGAAGTAGTAGTTGTGGCTCAGGGCGCGGAACTGGGTCACCGCCAGCGCCACCGCCGACTCGGTCTGCTGCGGGTAGCCGAGCAGGAAATCGGCGAAGGCGTAGCCGGTGGCGATGTTCTGGAACTGGAAATTGCCGCGCGCGAACTGGTTGCCGACCTGGTTGTACATGTCGTAGCGGACGCCGCCGCCGACCTTGAACGAATGGCGGCCGCGAATCCACGACACGTTGTCGGTGAGCTCGAACGCGTTGTTGGTGGGCGTATACGGTCCTTCGGTGCTGTCGCCGAAGCCGCTGTACCCGGTGACCGCGATGTTCGGGATCCCCCACGCCTCGGGCGGATTGAGCGAGATGCCGGGAATGCCGAGCTCCTTGACCACGTCGCGCTCGAACGCCAGCTCGCGCCCGTAGGTGTTGAAGAAGCGGTTGTAGCCGAACCGGAACTCGTTGACCACGCTCGACGACACCGTCCAGGTGTTGCCAAGCGCCACCTGGTGCACGCGCGTGTTGAGCTTGGTGCCATTCAACTTCAACGCCGGGAACACCTCGGCCTCGCGGCCGTAGCTGTAACGCCCCATCCACGACGAGGCGGAGCTCTGCACCAGGTCCATCCGCTGCGTGTACTGGTACTTGTCGATCTGGCGATCCCGGAACGAGAGGTAGTTGTTGCTGAGGCCGCCTGAAGTCGGTTCGGGATAGAACTCCAGCAGCTTCTGGGAAATCGCATTGATGCGGCCGGCCGGGATGCGGTTGCCGGGGAACGGCAGGCAGGTGCGCGTCGTGCCGACCACCGTGCACTGCGTCGGATCGACGATCACGCCGTTTGGCTGCCCGGTCTGCGCGTTGATGCCGCTCTGGCCGAGCAGCTCCGAGAAGTTGCCCGACCGCATCGCCGCCGACGGCACGCTGTACAGCGTCTGGAACTGTTTATCGTCCTTGTAGCCCTCGAAGTTGGACATGAAGAACAGGTGGTTCTTCCAGACCGGACCGCCCGCGGTGTAGCCGTACTGATCCCATTTGAACGGCGCCTTCGGCGCCGCCGCCTGCGCCGCGTTGAACGAATACGGCCGCGCATCGAGCGCATCGTCGCGGTGGAACTCGAAGACGGTGCCGTGCAGGCTGTTGCTGCCCGACTTGGTGACCACGTTCAC
>Ga0111539_10003333_pt1 | contig 21212 bp, 21 predicted proteins | sample RhiMethybrSRZTD1_FD_79667 | JGI IMG/M metagenome (GOLD analysis project Ga0111539, IMG submission 79667) | Populus rhizosphere microbial communities from Tennessee, USA - Rhizosphere MetaG P. TD hybrid SRZTD1 (version 2) (version 2) | ecosystem: Host-associated > Plants > Roots > Rhizosphere >...
CGAAGACCTCGTCGCCATTCACCGCTGCCAGGTGGTGAACGAAACCAACCATGCGATCTGCCACAAAGGCCCCGAGCGTCCAGCCACCAGCGCGGCGGGATACGATCAAGTGACGGCGTGGTGAGAGTTCAAGATCAGGAAGGCCGAATGCTTCACGCTGCAACGCAACACAACCATCAAACTCCTCGATGGTCGTGCACTCCCGAATTGTCGTCTCTCCCATCCGTAGACATTATCCCTTCAATGGACGTGGCGGTATTTGAATTATTGCCTGTAACCCGCGCGGAACGAGATTCTCCAAAGTGACGCTTCCGCCGAGAAGCTCGAGCAGCTTGCGACCGATCATAATGCCAAGCTCGTTGATGTTCGGCTCGTGACTCGGCGTCTCGTGTTCCGGGTCGAAAACACTATCCAGATCCGCGCGACCCTCGCCGTTGTCGATTACTTTTATCGACAAAAGATTCTGATCTATATCGACCGCAACTTTAACCGATTCACCGGCAGGGCTGCGACTCACGGCCCACGCTATGAAATTGAAAAGCGTCTGCCGAAGTTTTCCCTGGTCCGTAACCACAGTTGTGATCTCAGGAGCGAGCTCGTAATCGATCTTGACCTGCGCCTTTTGCGCCATGCGTGTTGCTGCCGCACATGATTCGCGCAACACTTCGCGCAGCGAGAACTCCTGAACAAAGACCTCCGTTTGCCCCGCTTCGAGCCGAGATAGATCGACGAGCTGATTCAAACTCGCCTGGAGTTGAAAACCTGAGTCCTGAACTTTCTGACAAAAACGGCGCTGTGTCTCGGTTAGCTCTTCCTGATCGAGCAGGATTTCGCTGAATCCAAGTATCGATGTCAAAGGAGTGCGTAACTCATGTGACATCCGCGCCAGAAACAAAGAGCGATAGTGAGACACACGCCGCAACTCGCGATTCGCTTCCTCGAGTTCCGCCGTCCGCTTCTTCAATTCATCGATCAACCGCTCTTCGCGTTGTTTTAAGTCCTGTTCTGTAATCGCGCTGGCCGCCGCACCGTTCAACGCCCTGTCGACACTTTCGCGTGCACTGTCAGTCATAAAAGACCTCACCTGCTTGAAGTTTTCTAACTGCTGGGGGTCAATCAGGGTGTTAATGTGGGAATCACTATAGATTCGCCGCTTATAAGCTGTCAAAAATCATATTGTGCTTTTTGTGCTTTTTTGTTGCTTTATGATTAAGTATTGGGCGGGATGAAGGGTCAACTCAGCGAGCAGCCGCTCGCGGAACTCATTCGTGAAATCTCATCGAAGTCTCTGAGCGGCAGGTTGCGCCTCGAGCACGAGCGCATCAAAATCGTCGCTTATTTTGAAAATGGCAGCTTTCGCTACGCTGCTTCCAACCTTCGAACACTCCGTCTCCGCGAATATCTCAGGAAAAGCGAGGTGGTTTCGGATACGGACCTCGCACAGTTTAACGAGCAGGTTTCGGATCCCGACCTGTTGAAAGTCTTGTGTGCCCAAAAGCTCCTGTCACCGGCCGTAGCGGAACAGCTACAGACGCGGCAGGTCGTGGACATCGTGCGCCTGGCGCTGTCATGGACTGAGGGTACCTGGGACTTCGAGTCGCGATCTCGGCTCGACGAACAACTGAATTTCATAATCGACCTTGACTCATTAATTCTCGAAGCCACGCGACGTATGCCGGTCGGATTTGCGACCACGCGCCTCAAAAATCCTGAAGAGACTATCAGCCCAATTCAGGATGCTCCGGTAGATGCCAACCTCGTACCTGCCGAAGGATATCTTCTATCGCGGCTCGACCGCCCCATGACCTTACGAGATATCAGTGCGATTTGCGGGCTGGGCGAAGATGAAACGGTCCGGCTTGTTTACTCACTAGCACTTGCCGGCTTCCTCAAACGCGAACACTGGGAGCCGGTATTTCGGGATCAACAACCAATCTCGGCACCGGTTTTGGAAGAGGTTAAGACAGCGGCTCCGCCCGTGCGCAAGGTCGAGCCAACGAAAGAAACTGATCCGCAGGAGCTCGAGAATTTTCTCACCAGAATCAAAAACTCACAGACGCATTACGACGTGTTGGATGTCGGGCGTGAAGTGTCAGCCTCAGAACTGAAGACAGTTTATTACCAACTCGCACGGCGTTATCATCCGGACCGTTTCCGCAAACTCGATGCGGCGCTAGTGTCGCAGGTGGAGTCGGCATTCGCGCGTATCACACAGGCATATGACACGTTACGCGACGATCGCCTCCGTTCCGGCTACAACGCAAAAATCGACGCGCGTAGGAAGGCGGAACAGATTGCGGACGCTGTGACCAAACCCACGGCGCCGGTGATTGAATCTGAGTCTGTAGCGGAAAGCGTTGCGGAACCCGTTTTACCCGCGGCTGAACGAGCTGAAATACAATTCAAAGAGGGGCTCGCGGCGCTCGAACTGGGGCAACGCAAGGTCGCGCTCGGTCACTTCGCCTCCGCCGCAAGTACCGCGCCCAAAGAGCCGCGTTACCGTGCGTTTTATGGGCAGATGTTAGCGGGACATGAGCAGACGCGGCGTGCTGCTGAGACTGAATTACTCGCGGCGATCAAACTCGAGCCGGGGAATGCCGAGTATCGAGTGATACTGGCTGAGTTGTATCGAGATCTGGGCCTGAAGCTGCGCGCGAAAGGCGAAGCAGAACGCGCCGTTGCGGCCGATCCAAACAATCGTAAAGCTCGCGAGCTGTTGCGGAGTTTGACAAGCTAAGTTTGACAACTTCGTCACAAAAAGGCACAAGAGTCACAGTGATGGCAGCGGTTCAAACAATAGATCTAATCGATAGCGCGACGGCAGAAGCCTTTATTCAGCTCGCCAAGACGACCGATAAATTCGAGCGTTATGAAAATCCGCATGCGCAGCGCGTTGCGGCAATTGCGGATGAGATCGCGCAACAGTTTCATCTTGCGCGACATGATCGCGGATCGCTGTATGCCGCGGCACTGTTGCACGACCTGGGCGAAGTGGCGATGGAGCGCGATTACATCCAGGCGACTGGACCACTCGCAAAGGACGAGCGACTTGACCTTGCGCGTCATCCGGTGATTGGCGAACGCGAGGCGTCGCGAGTGGGCGCAGACCGCGCGGCGCAACTGCTGGTGCGTTGGCATCATGAATGGTGGAACGGCGCCGGGTATCCCGATGCGCTTCGTCGCGAAGAAATTCCGCTCGCCGCGAGGATTCTGCGGCTCGCGGATTCTTATGCAGCCTTGACTGACGCGCGGCCTTTCCGGCCGGCGATGACTGAAGAAGCTGCCCGAAATGAAATTACCGATCGTGCCGGAATCGAGTTTGATCCGTCAGTGGTCAGCATGTTTCTTTCGCTGGATAGATTTCCTGAACTTGAATCATTTGCAAGGATTGAAACGGACGAGCCGGTGGAAGAGCAGCCGGTTGCTAACAGTGGCCGCGGCTGGGATCTGTTTTCGTCATTTTCGAAGTAGTCACTATGCAATTTCCAAACGGTTGGCTTGCGTTTGAGTTAGGCGTTCTCAGGCGACTGAAGTTCACTTCAGTGGCGTTGCCGTTTACCGGTGAACCGGAGATATGCACGCAATTGAAGTCGTGGAAAGTTCGCGTCGCAGCGAACGATCCGATGTTGTGGTCTTACACGAAAGCCCTCGCTCTCGTCGAAAACAATACCGAGCAGCTCAACGAAGACGACCTGAATACTCTGCTCGACGACGCCTATGTTCCCCGCGAAAAGATCGCAAATGCAGCGCTGCTCAAATGGTTCAATGAGACCGACGCCTGGTGGTTCGACAATCTGCGCTACAACGCCGAACAGCTCGAACCTTTCAAACGCGCGCTGGCATTGACCGCGGGAATGATGACGGGCGATTACGTCCTCTCATTCAACGACCAAACACGCACCTTGCGACGGCCCTTCTCATTGCCTGATGTGTTTCGTCGTCTGCTCGACTGTTTACCGGAGCCACTCGACAACTCGTTGCGCAATCAAAGTACGAATCAGGATGTGCGGAATTTTGTGGCCGAGCGCCATCACACGGATCTCCTGTTTTTGAGACTGCCGATACCGGTTACACAGGCAACTACGTTCAAGGACCCGATTGTTACGTGGCGCGAAGAGTGGCTGCGAGGTAACGACGAATTCTGGCTCGAGCTGGAGCGAGAACGTGGCGCACGTCTCGGCTCGCGCGTGCAAAGCAAACAGCAATACCTCGGGTTTGTCGAAGATCTTCTGCGCACAGCCTCTCACATTCCCACCTGGGCCATCGCACATACCGAAAACGGTTTCATCTCGAATGACGAATTGGTTGACAAGGTGGGACGCGTACGAAAAGTCAGGTCGGTCTACGCGAAAGACTTTTCCGACATGCTTGGCGTCCGCGCGTCGTTGATCGTCGCCACCAGCTAAAACCATCCACAGATTACGCAGATTCTTCTCAGGGTTCGGAGACGAATTTGTATCCCACGCCGCGAACTGTGAGCAGGTGACGCGGTTGTGAGGGTTCGTCTTCGATGTATTTCCGCAGACGTACGATGAAGTTGTCGATAGCTCTAGTGTCCGTGTCTTCGCGCAGGCCCCAGACGTCCTCGAGGATGGCGCTGCGTGAGACGATCTTTCCTTCATGATTGATCAAATAACGCAGCAGGTCGGCTTCCATAAGAGTGAGATGAACGATCTGTTCACCTGAACGGAGCTCGAGTGCTGCAAAGTCGATTGTCTTGCCGCCAAAATCAAAAACCTTCGCGCCGCCGTCGTGCGATACCTTGCTGCGGTCTTTGTGAAACCACTCGCGACGTCGCAGTAACGCATTGATTCGCGCCAGCAATACCGAAAGTTCAAAGGGCTTGGGAAGATAGTCATCAGCACCAGCCTCGAATCCGCGCAACACGTCCTCGGCTTGCCCGCGCGCAGTCAGCATCAGGATCGGAACGAACTGTCCCTGCGATCGCAGGTTCGAAGCGAGTGAAAAGCCGTCCATGCCGGGTAACATCACGTCGAGCACTACAACATCGTAGTTCCTTCCATCACTAATCAGCCGGGAGAGCGCATCCTCAGCCGTACCCACAGTCTCAACGTTGTAACCTTCCGCCTTCAGGTTGTAGCGCAAACCATCAGCGAGATGTTTTTCATCCTCAACGATCAGAACCGAACTCATGAATTTCACACCCTTGGAAGAAGAACAGTAAAAGTGCTTCCGTGACCGAGACCACGACTCTCCGCAATCACTCGACCACCATGCTTAGTAACCACTGAATGAACAATGAAAAGTCCCAACCCTGTGCCTTTCACTCGCGCCATAAAACGACCGGGCACGCGGTAAAAGCGCTTGAAGATTCGTTTTAACTGAGCACTCGGAATCCCGATGCCTTTGTCAGAAACCCGCACCGCGACTCGTTTATCGTCGAGCGCCGAGACCAACACCGACACTTGCACTTCATCCTCTGAATACTTCACCGCATTATCGAGAAGATTGGAAAACGCAGATCTTAGCTCATCGATGTCACCGGACACTCTCGCCGACTGTGCTTCGGGCGACTCGCGGTAGATCAAAGCGGTTTCGTTGAGTCCATAACGGACGCGCGTCAGTTCCAGGCATTCCTGGACCATCTCACTGATATTGATCACTGACGTGGAAATGCGACGGCGCTTGAGACCTGTGCGACTGGCACGCAGCACCTGTTCGACTGTAAGCAACAGCCGATCACTGTCCGCAAGCATGATGTTGTAGAACTCGCGCCGCTGCTCATCGTCAACCTCACGCGTCTTCAGTGTTTCCAGATAAAGACGTATGGAGGCGATGGGCGTCTTCAGCTCATGCGTGACGGCGTTGATAAAGGCATCGTGCTGCTCGTTTCGGCGTATCTCGCGGATCAGAAAGGTCGTGTTGAGCACCACGCCGAAGATCAGCACGATGAAAAAAATTATTCCCAGGATCAGTAGCGCCAGTTCGGTCAGGTTAAGAATGATCCAACCGAAACTGAGGGCAACCGCAAGGATGACCAGGCATGCACCCAGCGTGATGAAGAATACGATTGACTTTCGTCGGCGAGTTCTGACGCGCATTGTCCTAATTGTAACAGGAGCAGGAGACAGACAGCAGGGGCAGGATCAATCACCTGTTCCTACTAACTGCTCCTGCTAACTGCTCGTGCCGGCTGCTTCTGCTACCTGCTTCTGCTCCTCCTGACCTCTTCCTCCCAACCGTTTCGGTAGCCGCACTCTCTGCGTGACAAAAAGGACCAGCCACAGCATTCCTGCCGTTCCCGAAAGCAGACCGGAAATCACCGTCAACGTTCGCACTGCGATCGTGTGGAGAGACCAGCCCGCGACCGCGGTCGAAAACGCCCAGATCAGCATTTCACCGGCACGATCGCTGGTCGACACTCGGCCACGCAAGTGGTCCGGCACCAGACGCATCAGCAAAGTTTCCTGAACGGCAAACTCGGCTCCCAGCAGCGTGCGTGAGATAACAAGCATTACGCACGACCACACGAGCGTTGGCATCACGCCCGACAATGCATAAAACACGCCCTGGATGAACAGAGTCCAACCGATGAACGCAACCGTGCGCTTTTTCAGCTCGAAGTAAGCACCCACACGACGCGCCACCATCATTCCGAAAAACAGACCGAGCCCACCGGCAAAGTAAAACGCCGCCACGGCAGAGTCGGCTTTGATGCCACTCTTTTGGGCAAAGACGATAGCGCCGAGTCGTTCTGCAATCAGGTTCGTCGCACCACCGCCGGTGGCCCATAAAAGATTGATGCCGAGAATCGTCGCTACTGGCGCATGCGTAACGATGTAGGTCCAACCTTCACGCATGTCGGACCAGTAACCGCGATACAGACTTCTCGGCTCGGCAGCCACGGCACCGGTTGAACTGTTACGCGTCTCTTCGTCCGTCAGAAGCCACACGGAGTACGCCGAGGCAACAAAGGAAATCGCATTTATGACAAAAGCAGCCGAATATCCAACGTGCGCGGCCGTCCATCCACCAAGCGCCGCGCCCAGTGACATCAGAAGGAAGCGCGATGAAAACATCAGCGCATTGCCGGCAAGTAAATCACGCTCGCCTGTGATGTTTGGAACGGCAGCGTTTTTCGCGGCCTCGAAAAACGTCCCGAAGAACGAAAGCGAGGCAGTGCATACATATGCAATCCAGACCTCCTCGGGTCGTCGCACCAGTAAGAAACCGAGCGCGACAACGACGCGCAGTAAATCGGTGGCGATCATCACAGTCCGGCGCGACCAGCGATCGACGAAGGCGCCGGCGAGTGGTGCAAAGAGGGTGAACGGCGTGAGCCGTGCGAGAAGCACGATCGTGGTTGCTTCAGGATCTGCATTTGTCAGCACACGCACCAATCCCAGCGCGGCAATGAAGTTGAACCAATTGCCAAGCTCAGAAATGACCTGCCCGATCCACAATCGCCGGAAAGAACGATTGCGTCGCAGGAGCTGGGTATAGGTGAGAGAGTCGATCATCGCTAAACCAAAAGGCTCTCCTTGGAGTGCGGCGGCCTGGCGCCGCTTTGGCCTCGATCAGGCGCTACCGATAACAAAGCGGCGCCTGGCCGCCGCACTCCAAGGAGGCATCAAATCAAAAGAGCCGCCCAATTCAATCAGGCGGCTCGCGATCTGCATCGTTCTTTTCGAACGTCATCCTCCTACAAATCGCGGCGGCCTCTTTTCAAGAAATGCCTGGACGCCTTCTACAAAATCTTTAGTCTTACCTGATTCAATCTGCGTCCGGCGCTCTAAATCCAGTTGGCTGCGCATGTCATTCGCGGCGCTCGCATCAAGTAGCATCTTGATCTCGCCGATCGCAGCCGTCGGGGCCTGGGCCAGTTTTTCTGCCATTGCCATCACCGTGCTCATTAATTCGCCGTCCGGTATCACCGAATTGATCATCCCCATTTTGGCGGCGGCCAGGGCACTGACCAGTTCGCCTGTGAATAACAACTCTGTTGCTCGTTTCCATCCTACGAGTCGCGGTAGCATAAAAGTTCCACCGCAGTCAGGTGTCAGGCCGATTTTAATAAATGCCTGATTGAACCGCGCGCTTTCTGCCGCAATCACCAGATCACATGCTAACGCGAGATTGCAGCCTCCTCCGGACGCCACCCCGTTAACGGCAGCGATAAAAGGCACCGGTGTTTGGCGAATCAGCAGGATTGCTTCATTCAGAAGTCGCAACGGCTCGTCGAAGAACGCCTCAGAACGTCCGTCTTTCTGCGCGATTTCCTGCATTTCACGCAAATCTCCACCGGCGCAGAATGCACGGCCCGCGCCCGTGAGCACGATCGCTCTCGCGCCACCCTCAAGTGCCTCGGCTACGGCAGCTTTGAAGTCACGTGCGACCTGCACATTGAGAGCGTTCAGGCGGTCGGGTCTGTTCAATGTCAAAACCGCGACCGCACCGTGCATCTCGAGTTGTATGGTTTCGTGGCTCATTCAGATCGCCGTCAGCTTGATTTAGAGCGTGCTTTGCCGCTATTCGCGTAAACTCTTCCCGCGTCAAAAAAATTCCCGAGTTGTCGTTAGGGTCGAATGCCCGAAGCTAGCTCTTCACAACTCCGGCCTGAATTTTCTCAGGTTCGCTGTTGCGCGCGACTCGCGCTGAAACAATCGCTGCATAAGACCGGCCTGCCTGTCGACGGTTTGAACGGTACTGAATCGTTCTTGCCGCATTGATCGCAGGTGATCTCAAATCTCTGACGTTCACCTCCTCCTTGTCCTTTGGAGCCACCGAAGTTTGCTCGCCGTGCGTCGCGGCAGGGCTTGCATCGCTTCGGGTGAGTTAAGTTGCGTTCCCGGTAATACTCCTGTTCCCGTTCCGTAAACATGAACGGAGTGCTGCACTCCGAACACGTAATCTCAAGGTCTGGCATCGCGGTTTCTCCACGAAAGTGAAATCAGAGGACCTTCACTCTCTTGCTCTTCGGAGCGCTGGCGTTGCGTTTCTTTCAACCACAATGTTGTGGAACGAAAGCGCTGTTTTATTTATAAACGCACGCCGAAAAGCTGGCGTCCCGACGGTTAATTGGCCAGAGTGTACTCCAGCAATGCACTCTATTCAATTTTTTTGTGCAAACTTTCGTGAAAACTGTTGCAGAAGATCTCCAGAAACGGGCTCGCTGTGGTATGTAGGCAACAGCACATAGCAGATTTACAGGGAAAATCGCGGGATTTTCGTCGGCACATTGGTTGCCACTCATTCCGGCGAAGCATGATCGAAACGCTTGAATAAGGATCCCGACTTTTGATCAAACAGACCACGCTGGGCATTGCTGTAGAAACTCACGGTATTGGTCTACACACTGCTGTTCCGGTTCACGTTCGGCTCCTTCCCGCTCCGCCTGACACGGGATACGTGTTTCGTCGTACCGATCTCGGGGGGTTCGAGATCCCGGCCACTGTCGAATCCGTTGCTCATTGCAGTTATGCAACCACACTCATGCGCACCGGCGTGATGCTCTCGACGGTCGAACATCTTCTCGCGGCACTGCGTGGACTAAATGTTGACAATGCCTTTATCGAGGTCGACAACCTCGAGATTCCTATCATGGATGGTTCTGCTGAAGATTTCGCGCAGATCATCGAGCGTGCCGGCATTGTGGAACAGCCCCTCGCGAGACGCGCATTGCTGGTGCGGGAGAGAGTTTCATACGAGCAGGGCAATCGCCGCATCAGCATCGAACCGGCAGACACATACCAGATCGAATGCCTTATTGACTTCACGCATCCGATGATTGGAGTTCAGAGTCTATCGGTGGAGTTGAGCAATGGCGCGTTCAGCCGTGATATCGCAGCGGCGCGCACTTTTGGTTTCACGAATGAGATTGAGGCACTTCGGCGAGCGAATCTGATCCGCGGGGGATCGCTCGACAACGCGATCGTCCTCACGACTAACGGAATGTTGAATGAAACCGGATTACGATTTCGGGATGAGTTCGTGCGTCACAAGATCCTCGACATAATCGGCGACCTGGCGCTTTTGGGGATGCCAATTCTCGGGAAAGTTGTTGCAGAACGCAGCGGACACATCATGCATGCCGGACTGATGTCGAAATTACTGCGCGTGAGAACTGCCTGGGACATCGTGGATATGTGATTTCGAGCGAAATGTTAGACAGGATTTACAAGATTGTTTCAGGATTCACAAAATTTATCCTGTAAATCCTGAAACAAATCTTGTAAATCCTGTCTAAAGACCACTCCTCACAATGTCGTGTACCCTGATTAATCCTACACACCTGTCGTCACCATCAACCACCGGCAACACGGAGATCTGCGAAGGCCTGTCTTCCATCAACCGCAACGCATCGAACGCCAGCAACTCCGGCGTCACGACCACCGGCTTGCGCGTCATGAAATCATCACTGGTCAACTTCGCCAACGACTCATGACTCGTCTGTTCGATCGCGCGCCGCAGATCGCCATCGGTGATGATCCCCGCTAACCGCCCATCGCCATCAACCACGCACACCGCCCCGAGCCCACCTTTACTTATCGCCCGCACAACATCAACCCACGATGACCCGGTTTCAATCGTCGGATTCTCACCGTCGCGGTGCATCAAATCCCCGACACGCAAAGTAAGTCGTTTCCCCAACCGTCCTGCCGGATGATTCACCGCAAAGTCATCAGTCGTCAGACCTTTGACTTTCATGACGGTCATCGCGAGCGCGTCGCCAATCGCAAGCGCCACCGTCGTGCTCGTTGTCGGCGCCAGGTTCAAAGGACAGGCTTCCTTATCAACGGACGCATCGAGCAGTGCATCAGCGCGGCGCGCCAGTGTCGAGTTCACATTTCCAACAATCGCCACGATCGGCACGCCGCGATTCTTCAAATAAGGCAACATTGCGACAATCTCATCAGTTTCGCCACTGTTGCTCAAAACGATCACCACATCATCCTGTTGCACTATGCCGAGGCTGCCGTGTAGCGCGTCTGATGGGTGCAGATAGAGCGCGGCAGTTCCGGTGCTGGTCATCGTGGCTGCGATTTTCTGGCCGATGATCCCGGACTTCCCCACCCCCAGAATCACGACTTTGCCCCCGCAGGTCTTCAGCAGCTCGACCACGCGCGTGACCTGTGCGCTATCGAGTCGCGTGGCCGTTTGGGCAATAGCATCCGATTCGATTCGCAGTAGTTGCTGGATATCTTCAAGATGGTCTTGGGTCATTGGGCCTTTGATATACGACGTGCATAACATTTGGCAAGTCGGCTGATGGTAAGTTATAGTCCGGCATCGTTCAGAAAACGTTCAGACAGAATCGGTGAGCTATGGGTCTGCTAAGTCTCCTTCCCAAAGAAGATCAATATTTTGATCTGTTCATACAAATGACGCTCTACATCTCTTCGGCTGCGCGGGAGTTGAAGGAGATGATGGCCGACAAAAACCACGACTACCGCGAGTATGCCCAGCGCATCAAGGGGGTTGAGCACGCCTGCGACGAGCTGACGCACAACATCTCTACGCGTTTGAACAAGTCGTTCATCACGCCCTTTGATCGCGAAGATATCTACATGATGTCGACGGCGCTGGACGATATCGTGGACCTGATCGACGATGCAGCACGCGCGATCATCATCTTCGACGTCAAGGAGATCACTGACTACGCTCGTGACTTTGCTGACGTGATCGAGCGCATGGCCGAACAGCTCAAAGAGATCGTCTCCACACTGCAGCGCCCGAAGAACATCACGCAGCGACTGGTTGAGATTCATCGCCTCGAGAATGAAGGCGACGACATCTATCACGCGGCGATCGCCGAGCTGTTTCACGATTCGGTTGATGCATTAACTGTTCTGAAATGGAAAGAGGTTTACGAGAAGCTCGAAGCCGCGGTCGATCGTTGCGAGAACGTGGCGAACATTATTGAGAGTGTGATTATCAAGCATACTTAGTCGCCATCGCACATGACTGCAACTCTGGCCTTCGTCATCATTCTCGTCCTCCTGGCGCTTGTTTTCGACTACATCAATGGTTTTCACGATGCTGCGAATTCGATCGCTACCGTTGTTTCCACTCGCGTCCTTTCACCGGGCCTCGCAGTAATCTGGGCCGCCTTCTTCAACTTCGTTGCGTTTGCGGTATTCGGCACGCGTGTCGCGAAGTCGATTGGCGACGGCGTTCGCATGGATCTCATCAGCGCCGATTTGCGTCTTTATGTCTTACTCGCGGCGCTACTTGGCGCGATCGTCTGGAATCTCATCACCTGGTACCTCGGACTGCCGACCTCCAGTTCACATGCGTTGCTCGGCGGGTACGCAGGAGCAGGTATTGCCGCCTATGGCGGTGTCAGCGGTCTGCTCAAAGCTGAAGTCTGGTTTCGCACTCTGAAATTTATTGTGCTCTCGCCGTTGATCGGCATGTTGCTGGGTTTCACGTTGATGGTAGCGGTCTACTGGATCTTTCGACGTTTCTCAGCAAGTCGCGTCGATAAGATATTCAGACGCGGTCAACTCTTGTCAGCAGCAGCATTCTCTTTGGGCCATGGCGGCAACGACGCGCAGAAGACGATGGGTATCATTACCGCGGTGCTCACGGCAGGCGGGGTGTGGGGCATGCAATACGGTCCAAACGGAACGCTGCCCACAATTCCGATCGAAGTTGTACTGGCCGCCCACGCAGCCATCGCACTCGGAACGCTCTCCGGTGGCTGGCGTATCGTGCGCACCATGGGGACACGGATCACGAAACTGAAACCCGTCGGCGGCTTCTGCGCTGAAACCGCCGCCGCATTGACATTGGCCTACGTGACGCTAACAGGAACTCCAGTCTCAACCACGCACACAATCACCGGCTCGATAGTCGGCGTGGGTGCTACTCGCAGACTATCAGCAGTCAAATGGGGCGTCGCCGGCCGCATCGTCTGGGCCTGGATTCTCACCATCCCCGCCGCCGCCCTCGTCGCCGCCGTGTCCTACTGGATCGTCTCCACCCTGCACAAACTTTTCGCTTAATCGCCACCGGCAAGCGATCTGCTCCTCGAACTTGCCTTTAAGTGAACCCAAAGATATTATTGTGTTGCCCTGCCTCTCAACAGCGTACCGCAGAACGGCACGCCCGAACCAATCGACCCACAAAGGAGGTTAGCTAATGGACATTTGGTTTGTGTTGGGACGTCGATGGTGTCGATCCGATCGCGCTTGATTCAGTATTTTTTGATTTTAGTAACGGTCGCGCAGCTCAAAGGTCCAGATTTGGAGCCGAGTTCTTTCCGGCACAGGCGCGCAGCGGCTCAAAACCTTTTTGGATTTTTTCCAGATCGACAAAGTAACCGGAAGGCCCAAAGGCATAATCGAACTCCGGTTAGACGAGCCAGAAGAATGATAAAGAATGAACGACAGTATCGCATCGCGAAAGCGCAGGCTGCCAGATTTGAAGCGGCTTTAAAGACCTTTGGATCAAAGTCGCGCAAAGATCGCTCAACGCACCCGAAGCTCGTGCAGGCACAGAAGGATGCGATTCAAAGCCAGCTTGATTCGCTTAATGGTGAATTACATGAGTACGAGGAGTTACAAAGTGGAAAAGTACCGGCTCCAAATCTTGGCTACATCGCAGTTGTCCCACGTGATCTCATCCGCGCGCGCATTGCATCTGGACTAACTCAGAAGGATTTGGCCAAACGACTGGGAATGGCCGAGCAGCAAATTCAGCAATATGAGGCGAAGGATTATGAGTCTGTGAGTCTGGCCCGCATCGCCGAAATTGCAAAGGCCCTTCAGTCTCCAAGCTCATCAAACCGCAAAGCCACGAGATGAGTCACCTCTACAACGAACCACAGAGATATGTTATCTTCAGTCCCTCAACGCAAGCCCGCGTAGCTCAGTGGATTAGAGCGTTCGCCTCCGGACCGATCTTTACCTTCCGGTTTTCCTGAACAAAATAGAAAACATCAATAAAAACGGCCTGTTTCTTGTCTCCCTCTGTATCCCTTGTTGTCCCCTTGTGGCCTAAAAACCACTTTTAAAGGGGGACAAAAAGGGGACACAATACCGTGGCTTGGGCCAACGTATTAACGTGCTCATGTGGCGAGAGCAGCGCCAAGACAGAAGGTGCAAATTGAAAATACTTCAACGAACAATCCGCAGGAAAGAGGTATGCACTCCGCACGCATCCGGTTGGAAGACGACCACGGTCAGACTCACGAGGTCATGGGCACTGCCGAGAATAAGAGTCCAGCAAAGAGCCAGACTCGCTCAACTCGAGGTAGAGATTCTTGAAAAGGAACAGCCGAGACTTGAGGCGGGTAAGATCACGTTCCGGCAGCTTGCTGAATACGTGAGGACCCGATTCTATGTGCCAGTCACTTACAGCGAAGATGGTTCTAAGGTGAGCGGTGTCAGGAGTGTGAAAGCAGCGCATTATGCTATCGATAAGTTGGTGAAATATTCGGTGACAAGGACATCAGAAAGATTGATGAGGCTTTCGAGAAGTACAAGGCACACCGTCTAAAAATAGTTAGCATCGCTACGGTCAATCGTGAGCTATCGAAAGCGCGAAAGATGTTTGGTGTCGCGCTGGCGAAGAAGTGGGTTTTCGATAATTCCTTCATGACTGAAGCTGGCAAACAGTTGATTCAGGTCGCTGCTGAGAGAGGTGCTATCGAACACGTACTATCCGATGCCGAGGAGCAACGGCTGTTCAAGGCCCTTCAGAAAGCCGACCGCCGTCACACTATTCCCGTGTTCATTGCAGCCCTCGAGACTGACGCTCGATGGTCCAGCTTGGTCGAGTTCTTAACGTGGAAACATGTCAACTTCAAAGCTGAAGAAGTGACTATCACCACCTACAAGGATAAGAATATGAAGCGTTGGGAAATTTCAGTCAGCGCTCAATTGAAGGCCGAACTGCTGAAGCTCAAACTCCAGAGGAAGAGCGACGACCCCGACGAACCCGTGTTCGCAAGCGCCAGCGTGAACCTGCGCAAGGTGTGGGAGGCTGCCCGTAAGGAGGCCGGTATCTCTGCCATGCGCTTCCATGACTTGCGACACACGTTTGCAACTCGCATGGCCGATGCTGGTATGGAGATGCAAGAACTGGCAAAGATTCTGGGCCACACCGATATCTCTATGACCTATAGGTACTATCACCTGACGAAGAAGGTGAACGACAAGATGAGAGACATACTGAACAAACGTGCAGCCATCTAGGTGAAATGGTAGAGGTAAGAGATTTTATATTTGTTGAGATACCCCAAAGTCTAACACCGTGCTGGCCGTTAGTGTCTACTTCTCAAGTGCCATGACATCGGTTACAGATAGTTTGTCGGTTTCGCTTTCTTTGGCTGCGCAAGGAGCCCGAACGGCGACTGTAGCAGTCAAAGAAAGCCTCGGTTCATCTGAGCAAATAGTCGTGCTCGTCAACAATGATCTCATTGATTCTGACGCTAAGCTTTTGTCGAGCCACATCGATGGACGCTATCACATATCGTAAGCAGCTCCGGCGGCAGCCTGAATTTCTCGCCGAAGACGTCCAGCACGGCGTCGCCACGGATGAAACGCACCAAGTGATAGCGGCCTTTGTCGGGTTTGGGCAACGGATGCTTGGGTGCTATGGACGAATCAGGCAGCCGAATCTCGGCTTGCCCCAATGCCATTTGTGGCGTTCGTCCTTGCAGCTTGGTCTAGCGATAGCGCGTGTTATGTTTCGCTTCAAAGATCAAAGATTCCCAATACAAGTCCTCGGCTCCTTGCATCGCCACGCGGCGCAGATGACCGCCGCGGTAATCGTCATTAACTTTTCCACGACCCCGTTACGCCAAGGTTCAGCCATTGGAATAAACCAAAGCTCTACGCCTTGGGCCAGGCAAAGGCGAATGAGACAGCCCATTCCGCGCGGGTGTCGATGACTGCCATAGAAAACCAACTCATTATCTACCTGCTGATACTTTGGTATACCCAAACGCCACCAGTTAGCCCAGATAGAGTCGATCGCCTACTGCGCGGCTTTGTTAAAGACAGGCGTCACCGCACAGCGACTGGTGGCGAGGTCTAAGCTATTCATGCTCTAAAAGCGCAGCGGCCCGCTCAAGTAACAACGACTAACATAATCGCTCTGATGTACTTCATTGACGTGCTGGCACTTCAGCGTCGGATAGCGCTTGCCTTTGGTTCATAGCGCCAGGTGCGGCGGTGCGTCAGCCCTTCACGACTTACTATCCGGCTGATGGTCCGCAGGCTCGGCAACGGCGTAACTTGCAATGCTTCCAGTTCCTAACTAATTGCCTGCGCGCCACAAAACAATCCCTGGTGGTACAGGTGCAGACGCGCCAGCTTGACCGCTTCCACGACTTCACCGGGCAATTGCCGCGAATTGCTATGCGGCCGTCTGGTTTGATCTTCTTGCCAAGGGTTTGCTTCGTCGCTGGCTTGATAGCGTTCAATCCACTTGTAGACCCACGGCCGCCCATGACCAAGCTTCTTGGCGACCGCCGTTATCGATTCGCCTTTCAAGTAAGACTTAATTGCATGTTCTCGATCGCGCTCTGGCGTCTTCTTCATGCCTCCCTCCCAAACGAGAAAGGCTCAGATGATGTAACAACACCGCTTCAGCCGAGCAACAAACTAGTTTTTCAAAGAACTGTAACCGATGTCATGGCACGTCGCCGTGTATCCGATGTCATGACACTTGTCATCTACTATCAATCGGCCAAGGCGACAGATTTGAACCCGCAACCCTCAACTTGGGAAGCTAATGCGCTGCCGTTGCGCCACCCGCTCAGGTTGAAGAGGAGAATCGCTTTCTCGCACCCTAATTTCCTCGCGCCTTAATTCCTTGCACGAGGAAGAATTCTACGGTAGAAACTCGTCGCAGAGAGGCCTCATATCCTGTAATCCACGTCTCGCACTCCACTCGCCTCTCTGTTGAAGTGTTTTTGCTCCTCAATCAGTCGGAGACTAACTTATGTTTGACCATGTGAAACGCCTCATTCCCGTGAAAACAGTTTTACTGCTTCTTGTACTGTTTGTCGTGGTCCCTACGAACATTGTAGGTCAAACTGCGTCCCCTCCATCTAAAGATTCAGTACTCGAACAGATCCGCGCAGACGCGGCTCGGCATGCGAAAGCCGGAGCAGCATTACAGACTCAACTTATCGTAGATTTGTATCGCGATAACAAAGTCGGTCTCACTTTGACTGAGATAGCCCAGACCTATGAAGAGGAATACATCAGGCAAAAGGAATTGTTGAAGCCGAGTGCTTGGGAAAAGCTCCGGCCAAATGTTGCTTGGATAGTGGCAGTTATTCTGGCCTTGGCTTTGGCTTTCCACAAAGTCCTCGAAAAGTGGTTCTCCAAACTTGTAGAAATCTTGGGAGAGCGGCTGTGGCACAAACTTGTATCAAGCCGTTTCTTGAAGAAGTTTGCACTGCAGCGCTACCAAAAGGCGCTCTCCGAAAGATGCTCCGAATTGCGTATCCCTTTTAGCAATCGACCTCTAAAAATGCGCGAAGTGTATGTCCCGCTGAAAGTAGGTGGTTCTAACGATACCGAACAGGTCGATGCGTTTCAGGCTGTCGTTCAATATCGCCGGTTGATGATCGTGGGCCCTCCGGGTTCAGGCAAATCTATGCTGCTGAAAAACTTGGCATTTCAATATGCGGAGGGTCGCCTGAGAACCTTGCCTGACCGTCCCATTCCAGTTCTGTTAGAGTTGCACTACCTTGGTGAAAAACCTGATCTCCCTCTTGAACGGCATTTGGCAATGGCTTTGGAACGCAATCGCTTTGCGAATGCTGAACGTTTCGTATCGCAGAATCTCGCAAACGGAACACTCATGCTTTTGCTGGACGGCCTTGACGAGGTTAACAGTTCGGAACGAGGCCAGGTAGTGACAAAGATTAGAGACTTCCTCGACGTGCAGAGAGATTGCCGAGTGTTAATTACGTGTCGCAATGCTGTCTATAAGGATGAGTTTGCCGATCGACTAGATCAGACGATGGAAATCGTCGAGTTTAGTGATCAGCAAGTGCGCAGTTTTCTATCTTCGTGGGAATCGTATATGCAGGACGGCAGATCGGTTGAGCAACTCATGCACACTCTTCACGATCGCCCCCGCATTATGGCTTTGGCCCGTAATCCCCTGCTTCTTACGATCGTTGCCTACTTATACACCGATACGCCTTACGTCCTGCCACATTCTCGGGCGGAGTTTTATAGGCAATCTACTGACTTTCTACTGCGTCAGTGGCATCAGGAACGCAACGTTTACGAATCGCGTGATAAGCAGGCAGTGTTGCAACGTCTAGCGCTCTATTTCATGGACAGCACTGCGGAACGACAGCAGGATCGGATGAGTTTGGATTTCCAAACGGTATTGGAACAGGTAAAGCAACTGATTCCCAAACTGAATCTTCGTCAGGATTCAGACGTTCGACCTTTGCTCAACGAAGTTGTTGAACGCAGTGGCTTGCTGTTATCGATTGATGGTGGTCAACGATACCAGTTTGCACACCTTACGTTGCAAGAGTATTTCGCTGCAGAAGAACTTGTTGACGATGCGAATGGTTTGATTAACCGTTTTCTCGCAGACCACGATCCATGGCGTGAAACCGTTAAGCTGTGGTGCGGATTAGGGCTTAACAGCACAACACTTATACAAGCTGTTTACGAGGCTGATCCCGTCACTGCCTTCGAATGCTTGGCTGATGCAAAGGTAGTCGACGAGCAACTTTCCACAAGAATCCTCAATGAGTTTTATGAACGACTTGGAACAGGCGACGACAGGTCAGATGCGATCGAGCGTGCCTTTGGCGCTGTTGCTGCGGACCTTCGTCCGCGCGGAGCAGCCGTATTCGCTTTTCTGAAGAAGATACTCTCTAGCTTCGATGAATCAACGCGATACGTGGCAGCGGCCAACGCGCTCTCACTAACCAATCTACCGGAAGCCACCCAAGCACTTTCCATTCATTATGCAAGTGCGCCCGCGATTCGCACGGCGCTGGTTCGAATGGGTGACTTAGCGGTGCCAACGCTCGAAGCGTTAGTCAACACTGGAAGTGTGACGGCGCTGGAAGATTTGGAAGCTATTGGCACACCACGCGCAACTGAGTCCTTGGCGGGATTATTGTGGCACGACAGGAAAGAACTTTCGACAGATGCGGCGTGGAGATTGGCAGGGCTATTACTTCATACTAATGTTGAGGAAGTCCTACGTCGCTATCAATTCACAGAAAAACAGAGGTCGGCACCCTTCATCGATTGGATTTGGCGGCCGTTTACAGAACCTCCCAATTCATCGTTACCCATCATCGCTGGACGGATAGCGTTTCTATTGAATACTGCTCCAATAGAGACCGCCCCGCCTCTTCGCTCGCTCGATCCTCGAATCATCGTGCCGCTCTGCGTACTACATAAGGACGAACTCAAGAACGCTCTTGATTCAGTAGAATTGTCACCTTCGGCCATAGAGATCATCGCCACGCTTTTGGGTCAAGGCAAAGCCGGAATTGAGTCTTATCCCAGCTTTTACGTTCTTGACGCCTTGGAAAAATTCCAACGCGGTTCATTAGGAATTCAACAAGCAACACGAGTTGTAGAGGAGATCTTGAGTTCGCCCAGAATGCCAGCCTCCCTTGCCTACATGCTTCGAACTGTAGCACCCGAAATCCGATTCAGAATCGTCAGTAACAGGTCGATAGTATCGTATTCAGATCGAACGGCGACCAGCACAGACTGGAGTAACTTGTTTCGTCCGGTGGAAAACCGATTTTTAGACGGCTGGGAGTATCACGTGGTCACTGTGGTTGCGTTCAGCATTTCCATTTTTGCGGTGCTTGAAATGATTCTCATCATTCTTCAGTGGTCATCTTTACTCAATTTACGCTTTGGACTGTTTGTGGTGACCATCACATCGATGTTCGTTGCACCAAAAGTTTTACTTTGGGGAAGCAGTGGTTATCAAATCAAGCCTCGTAGGCCCTTCTACTTAATATTGTTTGGCTTGCTCGGATTCTTAACGAGTCCGTTATTTTTGATTTTCAAGGCCACTGATGACTTTGGAGGACTAAAGCATGGCATACGTCCGGGATTTAATGACATTGTCGAATATTTTGAATTACTTGCATGTGTTCTTTGGTTGCCTCTAGTGTGGTACTTCACTACACCGAGGCTATTATCCCTTTTGCAGTGGCCGTATTTGATAGGGGCATGGGCAATTCTGCTTCTGCTTTGTGGATTGCTTGCTATAAGGGGAACGCGCTTGGCCGATGAGGCTACCAATCCGCTTCGGGGTATCTTAATTAATGAAAGACCGAAATCGAAAAGCGTTGAGGTATAACTGGAGCGGGCGACGGGATTCGAACCGCCCCCCTAGCTTGGGAAGCTGATGGGTCTACCGTTGCACCACCCCCGCTCAGGTTGAGACTGAAAGATCCGTGAACTGCATTGAGAGATACCGAAAGCGAGATATACTAACCCATAACTGAAATTCATGGAGAAGAGCTAATGGCTAATTTGTTGGAGCGAATCACAATTAATCCTGACCAGTGTGGTGGTCGACCGTGCATTCGCGGTATGCGTATTCGCGTTATTGACGTTCTCGATCTCTTTGCGGCGGGGCTGACTTCCGAGCAAATCCTGGAAGAAATGCCTGATCTCGAAACAGAAGACTTAAAAGCTGCCTTGCAATACGCTGCCCGCAAGCTGGATCATCCGGTGCTTGCCGCATGAGGATCTGGGTTGACGCTCAAATGTCTCCCGCGATAGCCGCGTGGATTAGCAGTAATTACGCTGTGAGTGCTGTGGCAATTCGTGATCTCGGATTGCGGGATGCGGAAGATAAAGAGATTTTTGAAGCCGCCAGGCAAGAGCAAGCTGTGGTTATGACCAAAGACAGCGATTTCGTGCTATTGCTTGATAAGCTCGGAGCGCCGCCTCAAGTAATTTGGGTCACCTGCGGAAATACCTCTAACGCACGCTTAAAAGAAATCCTTACCAACACACTGCCCAAGGCGCTAGATCTCCTCAACTTCGGCGAGAAGCTAGTCGAGATTAGTGCAACCTGATTTGCAGTAACTACCCAAAGCCCGGCATTGACGAGGGGGACAAAAACGGTTAAAAAAGGGGGACACTCCTGGTTCATCTCTTTGAAACATGCCATTTTGTTTAGGCCCGCGTAGCTCAGTGGATTAGAGCGTTCGCCTCCGGAGCGAAAGGTCGCAGGTTCGACCCCTGCCGCGGGTACCAATCTTCTGAGGAATGTGA
>Ga0111539_10003334_pt1 | contig 21208 bp, 16 predicted proteins | sample RhiMethybrSRZTD1_FD_79667 | JGI IMG/M metagenome (GOLD analysis project Ga0111539, IMG submission 79667) | Populus rhizosphere microbial communities from Tennessee, USA - Rhizosphere MetaG P. TD hybrid SRZTD1 (version 2) (version 2) | ecosystem: Host-associated > Plants > Roots > Rhizosphere >...
CGCCGCGGGACTCGCCTGTCAGATTTGTTATCCGGACGGCAAGCCGCCGCCGACCGTCTGGGGCCAGCTCTTCGCGAGTCTGCCGATGCGGTGCCGGGATGGCCACGCCGGCGTTCAGGTAATCCGCGGTTTGAAGAAGATCGACTTCTGCTTCGCGCGGGCCGGTGTCTCGTTCGCTCAGGTAGAACTGCGTCTCGACAACCAGGACCAGGCCGTGACTCTTATGGGACGGGTACGATCGCGCCGATCGTCGGAACACTGAGCGAGTCGGCTGAGTTTTTGGGGAAATCTGGCGTCCCCACCGGGCATCGTCCGCATTCCTTCGCGGGCATTCCGGCGTTCGCTGCGAGGCGCGGCGTAGGGGCCGGGCGCCTTGTTACGATGTTTAGGATTCGGGGCGAGTCCGTCGTTCCGTTCGCGCGGGAGCACGCTAGCGGCGTTTGTAGACCGTTTTGATGGGCGCTTCTGGCTTCCCGCCAAGGAACTCAGTTACGATCACGAGTTGTCCATCAGCGTCTATCGCCCAAGTCAGCCGCCTGATGTCTTGCTTTAGTTCAGGGAAATGGATCGTCACCACCAGCGTTTTGCCTTCCCAGACAGCCTTCGCAAGGAGAGGCTTCCCGTCAGGAGCGCTCATCTCGGTTTCGGAGCCGTCGAGTTTGAACGTGTGCTTGGTCACGTCTGGCTGGCCCTCAACCGACAGCGTGGAGCCATCATGCTTGATGGTTAGTTCCCGAATTTCCTGTTGAGGCCCAACACCGATCCATGTGCCCGAGAAGTTTGGCCTATCTTGTGCGACCAACCCGACAGCGCCGAAGGCCGCAACGACAAGGACGAGACAGAGAGTCACGAACTTCATTCGGGTTCCTCCTGTGGTCAGCCTTCCAGAACGTTTCAAGGATGCGCCGGGATGAAGTGATTCTACGTCACCGGTGCCTCCCTGAGATTGCGTTCGTCGCGTTACGTGCACCAGAGAGTGGCTGTCGACTCCTCGCAAAACAGTACCGATTCTGGCGAAGCACAACCCTTCGCGGTATCCGGTCTTGATTTTGGCGGAGGACAAGTATCACAGTAAACGGAGGCCATTTGGCTCCCATGGCCTGAGAGTGGACCTCGCCAGTTTTCAGGAGCCGAGATGCCCTCAAGCACTCACCGAAACATCGGATCGGTTGCAATCTGGTCGCTCACGCTGATCGCGTGGTGCGGCGCCATGATGGGCGGCTCCGCGCAGGCGCCGACGTCGATCGCGGCGTCGCGCGTGCTCGTGGTGTACAACGCGAACTGGGGCGACGGGGACGGCGACGGCGTGCCGGATTCGCTGCAGGTGGCGAACTATTACGCGGTCAAGCGCGGCGTGCCGGCGGCGAACCTCCTCGGCCTAGGCATCACGCTGAACTTCGGGCCGATCCGCTATGACGTCAGCGAGTACACCCGGTTCTACAGCGAGATGATCCAGCCGATCCGGAACAAGCTCGAGGCGCTCGGGCCCGCCAACATCGACGTGATCCTGTTGTGCTACGGCGTGCCCTACAACCTGGGTTCCGACACCAGCGGGACCGGCTTCGTGGCGATCGACAACGTGCTGATGGCCTTGAACAACTGGAGCGCGACCAGCAACAACATCCAGCGCCTCAACAACCCCTACGTCGCCACCAAGCCGACCTTCGAATCGGATCGGCCGGCATTCACACACGACTACAAGATCTCCGGCCAGGACATGTACCTGGTCGCCCGTCTCGACGGCATGAGCGCGTTGCGTGCCCAGAACCTGGTCGACCAGGCGCTGTACGCGGAACGCTACCTGACGGCGGGCAGCGGCCTGTTCAACGGCACGGTCTACGTCGACAGCCGGTACGGGCCGTACAGCGACGCGCAGCTGACCGCGAACAGCGCGGTGATCGCGGGCTCGTACAGCAACTACGACTCCGCCGACGCCAACATCGCCTACTCCGAGCACTACGTCGCCGGAACCGGCTTGCCGCTGAAGTGGGAGAACACGGCCGGCTCGCTGAGCATCGGCCAGCAGGGCGCTCAGTACCACGATGGCACCAGCGCGGCGACGGCGCCGCGGGCGCTGATGTACAGCGGCTGGTACAACGCCGCGGAGTACTTCGACGTGTACGAATGGCTGCCCGGCGCGGTGGCGTGCGACCTGAACAGCGTGTCGATGGTCTCCATACGCGAGGGTTTCGGCTGGGGGGCCGCGGCCCTGGCGCGCGGCGCGAGCGCCGCCTGCGGCGTGCTCGGCGAGCCGTTACTGAACGGGCACCCGCGGCCGAACATCCTGCTCTACTACCTGCTCAAGGGCTACACCTTCGCCGAGGCCTCGACCCTGGCGACCCGGAAAGTCGGCTGGATGGCGATCAACATCGGCGATCCGCTCTACGCCCCGTTCAGGCCCAAGACCGTCGTCGCCGATACGAGCCTGCCCGCGATCGCGCCGGGCTACCCTCGGGTAGCGGCCGCCGCAGACCCGGCAGCGCGCATCATCGAGGTGCGCCTCGACGATGCGGTCGAGCCGGAGACGGCGCGCATCCTGGTCGACTACGGGCTCACCGCCGCGTACGGCGCGACGGCGAGTCCCGGCCAGGGCTTCTACCGCAGTGCAGCGATCGTGGTGTCCGGACTGCAGAGCGGGGCGACCTACCACTACCGCGTGCGCATGATCGACCCGGTCGGCAACACGTCCACCAGCGGTGATTTCACCTTCAGCACCGGCGGCGTCCCTCCGCCTGCGCCCGACGCTCCGCCGATCGTGGCGCTGATCCAGCCGGAGTCTGGCAGCAGCGTCTCGGGCTCGGTGGGACTGGCGGCCACTGCCAGCGACGACATCGGCGTCGTGCTCGTCCAGTTCCTGGTCGACGGGGTGCTGGTCGCCAGCGACGTGTCGGCGCCGTACGCGGCGAGCTGGGATTCGACCACCGTCACAAACGGCGCCCACACCATTGTCGCGCGCGCCGTCGACACCGCCGGCAATGCGAGCACCAGCGCCGCGATCGCCATCTCCGTCGCCAACGGCGGCGGCAATCCCCAGCCGCAGGACGAGATCTGGGTCGGCGACGCGCTGCCGACGGGCGCGATCGCGGCCGCCGATGGCGGCGACGGCTGGTCGTGGATCGCGAGCAACCCGACGGCCTACTCGGGCGCGTTGGCGCACCAGTCCGCGGTCGCAGGCGGCGTGCACCAGCACTACTTCTATGGCGCTCAAACGACGATGAGCGTCGCCGCCGGCGACACGCTGATCGCGTACGTGTATCTCGATCCGGCATCGCCGCCGAGCGAGGTCATGCTGCAATGGAATGACGGCACCTGGAATGCGCGCGCTTACTGGGGCGCCAACGTGATCCCCTGGGGAGTCGACGGCACGGCCTCGCGGCGGTACATGGGGGCGCTGCCCGCGGCCGGCCAATGGGCGCGGCTCGAGGTTCCGGCGCAACTCGTCGGGCTGGAGGGCGCGACGCTCAACGGCATGGCTTTCACGCTCTGGGGCGGGCGCGCGACGTGGGATCATGCCGGCAAGAGCACGTCGAGCGGCGGTACGCGCCTGAACTTCGCCGCGGCGGCGAACGGCGGCGTGGCCAGCGCCTCCTCTTCCTACAGCGCCGGCTACGGCCTTGACGGCGCCAACAACGGCGACCGCGCTGGTGTCGGGTGGGGCGCCGGCGGCGGCTGGAACGACGCCAGCTGGAGTGCGTTCCCCGACACGCTGCGCATCGATTTCGCCGGTCCGCGGACGATCGACGAGATCGACGTGTTCTCGGTCCAGGACGCCTACTCCGCACCGGTGCAGCCGACCGTTGCGATGAGCTTCAGCCAGTACGGACTCGTGGCCTTCGACGTGCAGTACTGGAATGGATCGAGCTGGGTGGCGGTGCCAAACGGCAGCATCGCCGGCAACAATCTGGTGTGGCGCAAGATCACCTTCACGGCCATCACCACCACGGCGATCCGTGTCGTGGTCAATCAGGCCGCGGATGGCTTCAGCCGCATCACCGAGCTCGAGGCCTGGGGGACGCCGACGTCCGCAGCCGCGGCGCTGCAAGCGCTGACCTTAAGAGGTCTGAGTTGGACCGACCGTGACGATGACGAAGCTGCCGATGCCCGCGGCGCGCGTGCCATCGGTGAAGGCGGGCGAGACAATGACGGGTCGGGTGAAGGCTGTGGCGATTGTGTAGGCTGCGGCGAACATGTGCAGGGAGGCGGGGATGCTACACGTTCCTCAGGGAAGGAAGCCAGGTCATCTGGCAGGGTCAGACGCGGACCGCTCGTCGATCGCCTGCCGGAAGAACCAACGACGTCATTCTGACGGTGCCGGCGAGCGCGGTACTTCTCGGAAACCGCACTCGAATTTTTGGGGACCGGCCTCGAGCGGGCGCGGCTTCCTCATTCCGCGCCGCGTCCTGGCCTCCATGACCGGGACGGACTTGAACTGACCGTGCAACGGCGCGATCAGATCGGCCCGGAGCCGACTGCGGCGCGTCAGGTCCGCGCGAAACTCGGCCCGTACCGAAGTCACCGACTTCAGCATGCTTTAAGCAAAGTCAAGCTATGCACGAATATCCGCTCGCTGTCATCGGCGACCCTCTCCGGTCTGTTTTCCTGCGAGTTGTTGCCTGCGGTATGGCGCCCCCACCGGGAATCGAACCCGGGTCTCGGCCTTGAAAGGGCCGCGTCCTGACCGCTGGACGATGGGGACGCGCGGCGATCCGAACAACGATATCAAACCCGGGCGCCCCCTACTTGGCATAACCCCAAAAGAGGTCATGTGCTCGCGATCGCTTCGGCGTCCTCGGCGCTCTCAGGTGCCGAGTTCGCTGTCTTCGTGGGCGCACCTCGACCAGGCCGCCGACGCTGCGCTTGGCGGCACGGCCCGGTGCGGCTATCCTGTCGCCCGTCCACGTTTCTTTCCCGGGAGGCCCGATGCGTTCGACTCTGACCCGCGCCATGACGTTTGCCGCAATTCTCTTCACCACCCTCAACGCCGCCGGCGACGCCAAAGGCTCGCTCGTCTACAAGAGCAAGACCAGGGAATTCAACGTCCCGGTGAAGTTCGCGTACCTGGTCAAGGGGCCGGACTCGATGGATCCCAAGCTGATCATTCGGCGGCTCATCGTGAGCGCCACTGATCTGACCGCCACGATCCAGAAGTGCACGACCATGAGCTGCGCCGACGGGACGGGAGCGGACGCGATGATGGTGGATATCGGCGCGGGGCCGCGTCTGAACTACTGGCTCAACCTCGGCGGCGGGCTGGTCCAGTACTCCGGCACCCAGGATCCGAAGGCGCTCACCGCCACGACCGACACGCCGGCGCGCCTCGCCGGCAAGCTCGTCTTCGATGGAAGCGCGGCCGGCGGGCCGAAGGTGGATCTGGAGTTCGATGCCACCCTGTTGAAGGAATTCACCCGCGCCAGGTGATCAGCGATCCGTGTCTTACGACAAGAAGGGCATGAAGACAGTGAAGCACATGAAGAAAACCTCTCTTGGGCTTTTCCGGAAAACCCATGCTTGCACCCTGCTCTTCTTCATGTGCTTCACTCCCTTCATGCTCCTCATGTCGTTTGATTCGGCCCTGGACGCGGCCAGCGAGACACAGAGACAAGCGGCACCAGCTCCCTTCGCCATCGAAGAAACCACCATCTCCCAGATCCATGCGGCCTTCCGCTCCAAGCGACTGACCTGCCGCGGCCTCGTCGAGCAGTACCTGAAACGGATCGACGCGCTCGACAAGCAGGGTCCGGCGCTGAACGCCATCACCGTCGTCAATCCCACGGCGCTGGGCGAAGCGGACGCGATGGACCGCCGCCTCGGTCGGGGCGGCGCGTTGCCGCCGCTCCACTGCATTCCGATGGTCGTCAAGGACAACTTTGAAACCATCGGCCTGCAGAGCGCGGGGGGCTCGATCATCCTCAAGGGCTTCGTTTCGGACAAGGACGCGTTCCAGGTCAGGAAGATCAAGGAAGCCGGCGCGATCGTCCTGGCGAAATCGAACATGGCGGAGTACGCGTTCAGCCCGTACGAGACGCTGAACTCGCTGCAGGGACACACGAAGAACCCGTACGCGCTCGACCGTGTCCCGGCCGGCTCGAGCGGCGGCACCGCGGCCGCCGTGGCCGCGAACTTCGCCGCGGTCGGGCTCGGCAGCGACACCGGCAACTCCATCCGCGGCCCGTCGTCGCACAACGCGCTCGTCGGCATTCGATCGACGATGGGGCTGACGAGCCGCGCGGGGGTGATTCCGCTCAGCTATCTCGCCGACATCGCGGGCCCGATGGCGCGTACGGTCGAAGACGCGGTGGCCGTGTTTCAGGTCATCGTCGGCGAGGATCCCGACGATCCGATGACCGCGCGCAGCCGCGGCCGCCCGATTCCGACGTACGCGAAGTCGCTCGACAAGGCCGGTTTGAAGAACGCACGGATCGGCATCCTGCGCCAGGCCTACGAGACGCCGACGACCGACGAGGAAATCGTCAAGGTGTTCATGAAAGCCGTTGACGACCTGAAAGCCGGCGGCGCGACGATCGTCGATCCCGTGACCCTCGATCTGCCGTCGCGCGGACAGGGTGGCGGCGGCGGGACGTGCCGCGGCTTCAAGTACGACATCAACGAGTACCTCGCCGCCCGCGGACAGAAGGCGCCGGCGCACAGCCTCGACGAGATCCTCGCGTCGCCGCTGATGCCGCAGCTTCCCGAAAGCGTTCAACAACGCCTCAAGCAGAGCCAGAACGCGACGCCGCAGGGCCCGGACAGCGACGCGTGCAAGGCGGACGCCGCGTACCGGACCGCGTTCGGCGCGGCCGTCACGGCGGCGATGGACACGATGCAGCTCGACGCGTTCGTCTACCCCACCTGGAGCAATCCGCCGCGGCTCATCGGCGACCTGAAGTCACCGCACGGCGACAACAGCCAGCGGTTTTCGCCGACCTCCGGCTTCCCGGCGATCAGCGTCCCGATGGGCTACACGCGCGACAATCAACTTCCGGCGGGGATGACGTTCTTCGGACGGGCGTGGGACGAGGCGACGTTGATCAAGCTCGCGTACGGGTACGAGCAAGCAACGAAACACAGGCGGCCGCCTTTGGTGGGGCGATAGTTAATGAGGCAATTTGGCAATGAGGCAATGGGGCAATACAAGCCCTTGTCCTGCTGGAAGCGTCACGACCAGTAAGACAAGCGCCCGTATTGCCTCATTGCCCCATTGCCTCATTGCCCCATTAACAATGGTTCATTTACCCGCGGGCATCGCGATCTTCGTGATCGTGATCGTGTCGCCCTTCATCGTGCCGGTCAGTTCGATGACGTGCCCGGCGTGGGCTTCGAGCGCGGTGAACTTCTGGTTGCCGACCTTGTAGATCTTCTTGTCGGCGTTGTTCACGAACACGTACTCGCTGCCGTGGCCCTTCACGCAATCGAGCGTGCACTTGTGGTCCTTCTCCACCGTGCCGCCGTTCGCCTTGTGATCGGCGCCGCACATCGCGTCGGAGAGCTTGCCGGTCCAGGTCGTCTCGTCTGACTTGTTCTGCTGGGCGCCGGCCGCCTGGACGGCGACGAATCCCACCAGCGCGAGGCCGGCCAGGAGCAGGGTGATTCGCTGTTTCATTCGATCCTCCACCTTTGATCAATAAGACCCGCCCGGCGATGACGGCCGGGACCGGTCCTCAGTATGCCGGAGATTGCCCCGACGGCGCACGCGTTACATGGCCGTGACCGGAATTGACCACGGGTACACCACGCCGTCACACTCGCGACACACGGTCCCGTCAATCTGTCGGCCAAACGCGCGGGCCGGAGGCCCGGGCTCTGTGGGACGACACCCACTTCTGAAAGGGTCGCACAATGATGAGGTCTTGGAGATTGCTTCACCGCCTGGCCCCCGTGGCGGCTGCCGTGATCCTGACCGTCAGCTTCGCCTCGGCCGCCAGGGCCCAGGCAGAGCTCGGTCGGATCGCGGGCATCGTCAAGGACGAGACCGGCGGCGCGGTTCCCGGCGCCGTCGTGACCGTCAAGAACGAGAAGACCGGTCAGACGCGCGAGATTGTCACGAACACGGACGGGCAGTTCAGCGTCACGAACCTGCCGGCCTCCGTCTATACGGTACGCGTCACGCTGTCCGGGTTTGCGCCCACGCAGCTCGTCAATCGGCAGGTCATGCCCGGCCAGGAAGTGTCGGTCAACGTCGAGCTGAAGCCCGCGGGCGTGTCCGAACAGATCACCGTCCAGGCCGCCAGCTCGATGCTCGACATGGCGTCGGCGCGCATGGGCACGAACGTCATCGAGCGGGAGGTCAAGGACCTGCCGATCAACGGCCGCCAGCTCTCGCAGCTCTACCTGCAGGCGCCCGGCTCGGTGAACACGGGCACGGGCACCTTCAGCGACATCCGGTTCAGCGGCCGCGCCGTGCAGCAGAACGTCATTCGCTACGACGGCGTCGAGGGCACGTCGATCATCGACGCGTCGCCTGGCAACCTGAACGGCGAGGTGCCGTCGCCGTTCCGGCTGCAGTCGAGCCTCGAGAACGTGCAGGAGTTCCGGGTCGAGTCGAGCAACTTCCCGGCCGAGTACGGCACGGGCACGGGCGGTCAGATTGGCGTCGTCACCAAGTCAGGCAGCAACGTGGTGCGCGGCTCGGCGTTCGAGTACGCGCGCAATGACAAGTTCGACTCGCAGAACTACTTCGACCTGACGAAATCCACGCTCAAGCAGCACCAGTACGGCGGATCGATCGGTCTGCCCCTGAAGAAGGATCAGACCTTCCTCTTCATGAGCTACGAAGGCTATCGACTGGACGCCGGCGTCAACTTCATCGAGGCCGTGCCGAGCGCTGCGGCCTGGGGGCGCGCCGTCCCGGCCGTGCTGCCGCTGCGCGACGCGTTCCTGGGGCCGGGCGCGGTGATTCTCCCGGGCGCGTCGGCCAACGCCGACTTCGACATCGCGCAGCTCCAAAGCTTGACCACGGTGCGGGAGAACGCCTTCAGCACCCGGCTCGATCACCGCATCTCCAACAACTGGAACGTCTACGGGCGCTATTTCATCGACCGCGGCAAGAACATCCAGCCCGAGGGCGTGACCGGCCGGCGCGCCGACATCCAGGCGCGCCCGCAGAACGCGGTGTTCACGGTCCAGGGCGTGCTCTCGCCGAGCACCCTCAACGAGATCCGGATCGGCTACAACCGGGCGGACACGGACGTGAACGGCCAGGTGCCGACCGGTCTGCCCGTTGACATCTCCGCGCTGACCCTCAACCTGAGCGGCAGCGTCGCCAACACCGGCATCGCGGGGCAGGGCGCCAGTTCCGGCATCGCGATCCCCGGCGGCCTGCTGCGCCAGAACAGCGCGACGAACGGCCGCGGGGCGCCCTACCGTCCCTATTCGCTCTCGTTCATCGACACCTTGTCCTGGACGCGCGGCAGCCACTCGCTCAAGGTCGGCGGTGAAGTGCGGCTCATCCGCATGGAAACGGATCGGCAGGGCGGAACGACGTACACCTACGCGAATCTCAACGCGTTCCTCGCCAACACGGCGCAGAGCGTCCAGTATCTCGGTGACGTGAGCGAACCGAGCGTCTTCAACGGCGGCGCGTCCGGCATGCGGAAGGCCGAAGCCGAGTACTACATCGGGTACGTCCAGGACGAGTGGCGCTTCGGACGGAACGTGACGCTCAACTACGGGCTCCGCTACGAGTACTACACGCCGCTGCGCGAAGCGCGCGATCTCGACGTGCTCTTCGACATCGAGACCGGTCAGCTCCGGGATCCGGGCCAGCCGTTCTTCGACGCGCTGAAGACGAACTTCCAGCCGCGCGTGGGCTTCACCTACGCCCCGGGGTCGGGCCGGACGCTCTTCCGCGGCGGCTTCGGCATGTTCGTGGGCCCCGGCCAGGCGGAAGATCAGATTCAGCCGATCGAGAGCGACCGCATCAGCTCGACGCTCTCCAACAGCGCGTTCCCGATCGACCCGGCCGTGCTTCGCACGAACTTCGCGAACAACCCGCTCAACCGGTCGTATCAGCCGCGCGCCTACTCGAGCGACTACAAGGTGCCGGAGCGGGTCTACCAGTACTCGGTGTCGGTGCAGCGCGAACTGCCCTACAACCTGGTGGCGACGGTCGCCTACGTGGGCAGCCAGGGACGCAACCTGTTCCTGCGGAGCGTCGCCAACCGGATCATCGCCGTCCAGACCAACGCGAATCCGGCCAGCAACGCCGTCGTGATTCGCGAGTTCGACATGGTCAACGCCGACGGGTCGATCCTGCGGCCGTATGCCGAGGTGGACTACAAGACCAGCGGCGGCGAGGACAGCTACAACGCGCTCCAGACGCAGCTCGTGCGCCGCTTCAACTCGGGCCTGACCCTCAACATGCAGTACACGTTCGGCAAGAGCTGGGGCAACACGGCCGGATCGAACGAGGCGCTCACGGCGGCCAACAACGCGCGCGCGCTCGGGGACTTCGACTACGACATCGGCTACAACAACTTCGACGTCCGGCACACGTTCAACCTCAGCGCCCTTTACACCCTGCCGATCGGCCACGGCCGCAAGATCGGCACGGACTGGAGCGGCGCGACACAGGCGCTCCTCGGCGGCTGGGAGGTCGGCGCGATCATCAACGCGCGCTCGGGCCTGCCGGTGAACGTGCTCGTCACCCGGCCGGACGTGGTCTACATCGACGGGACGGGCGCGGTGTTCTCGGCGCCGCTGGCGGGACGGATCGCGGTGATCAACACGCCGGGCGGCGGCTCGTCGCGCAACGTGCGGCGGCCGAACCTCATCCCGGGCGTGGACCCGTATCTCAAGGACGGCGTGCAGTGGCTGAATCCGGCGGCGTTCGCGGCGCCGGCGCCGGGCGAGTTCGGGAACCTCACGCGCAACTCGATTCGCGGTCCCGGGTTCGCGCAGGCGGACCTGCTCGTCAGCAAGCGGTTCGCCCTCGGGCAGGGTCGCAATTTCGAGTTCCGGATTGAGACGTTCAACCTCTTCAACCGGGCGAACTTTGCGAACCCGATCGGCACGTTGCCGCTGGCGCTCGGCACGGGCGCGAACCAGATTCAGCCGAACCAGGCGTACACGCCCGGCGCGGCCGGCACGTTCGGGCGGCTCACGAGCACGGTCGGCCGGACGGTCGGCCTCGGCACGGCACGGCAGGTGCAATTCGCGGTACGGGTCAACTTCTAGCTCGTCTGACGGGCACCACGGTCCGGCCAACGTCCGGCCGCGGTGCCTGTCATACATTTAACGTCGGCGTAACACCGCTGATGCGGCTGTGTAACGCGGCCTGCCTAGTCTGCAGGCAGCGACGGTCTGAAGGCGCCGACCGAGCGGAGGTTCCGCGTGATCCGACGAGTCTGCTTGCTCCTCATTCTCGGCGCATCGCTAGCTGCGCCTGCCACTGTGGCCGCACAGGTCACGCCTGCCGCGGGGTCGACGCCCCCGGACGACACGCAAGCCATCCGCATCGGTGCGGTGATTTTCTACGACTACACGTACCAGAAGGAGCCCAAGGTCACCGACGCCGACGGCAACCGCGTCTCGTTGACGTCGTTCAACGTGCCGCGCACGTACATCAACGTCACCGGCAACATCTCGCATCTCGTCTTGTTCCGGATCACGCCCGACGTCTCGCGCGAGACCAACGCCACACCGGCGCTCAGCGGCAGTTATGTCTTCCGAATGAAGTACGGCTACGCACAGTTCGTGCTCGATGACTGGCTGTGGCGCGGCTCGTGGGCACGCCTCGGCATTCAGCAGACGGTGTTGATCGATTCGATGGAAGGCGTCTATCGCTACCGCTTCCAAGGCACGACGTTCGTGGAACGAGACGGCGGTCTGCCTTCGTCTGACGGCGGTGTGTCGTTTCGGACGGCCTTTCCGAAGAACTACGGCGACGTCCACGTCGGGGTCTACAACGGCGAGGGCTACAGCCGCGCCGAGGTGAATAACCAGAAGTCGGTCCAGATCCGGGGCACCCTGCGACCCTTGCCCTCGGCCAACGGCATTCTTCGCACCCTCCGGCTCACCGGGTACTACAACAACGACCACTACTTGGCCAACGCGCCGCGAACGCGGGGCGTTTTCAACGTGCTGGCCGAACATCGGTATTTCAACGTCGGCTTCGACTACATTACCGGCGCCGACCAGACCACGCCGACGGCCGCGAAGGTGGAGACCGACGGGTACTCGTTCTGGGTGACACCGTTCTTCAAGGAAAAAGGCAACGGACCGGAAGCGCTGATCCGCTACGACTCGTACCGGCCGAATGCGGAGATCGATGCGCGTCGTAACCGGCTGATCGCCGGCGTCGCCTACTGGTTCCCACACCCGGGCGGCAATGCCACGGCGGCCTTGCTCCTCGACTGGGAGCAGGTGCACTTCTCGAATTTCACGACCCCCCAGCAGAAGCAGGAAAAGCTCATGCTGCAGGGACTGATCAGTTTCTAAGGGCCACAGCCCGGGCCTCGCGACCCAAGGAGAGAGCGATGACGTCAGTGAACATGCGCGGTTGGCGATGGATGGCCGCAGGGGCGTGCGCCCTTGCGCTCGGCGCCGGCATCGCCGCACAACAGAAGGTGCTGATTACCGGCGCCGGGGCGACGTTCCCGCAGCCTATCTACGAGAAGTGGTTCAGCGAGTACAACAAGCTGCACCCGCAAATCCAGATCAACTACCAGCCGCTGGGCTCGGGCGCGGGGATCCGCAACCTGACGCAACAGACCGTCTTCTTCGGCGCCACCGACGGGCCGATGACGCAGGACCAGATGCTGGCGGCGCCGGCGCGCATCCTCCACCTGCCGACCGTCCTCGGCGCGGTCGTGCCCATTTACAACGTCCCGGGCGTCACGGCCGAGATCAAGTTCACGGGCACGGTCCTGGCCGACATCTTCCTCGAGAAGATCAAGAAGTGGAACGATCCCGCGATCGCCGCGGCCAATCCCGGCGTCACGCTGCCCAACGTGGACATCCTGACCGTCCATCGCTCCGACTCGTCGGGGACGACCTACATCTGGTGCGACTTCCTTGGCAAGGTATCGCCCGAGTGGCTGAAGCGCGTCGGCGTGAACACCGCCGTGAACTGGCCGGGTGGCATCGGCGGCGCCAAGAGCGACGGCGTCACGGCGGCGGTCAAGCAGACCCCGGGGGCCATTGGCTACGTGGAGCTGGTGTTCGCGCTGCAGAACAAGCTCGCCTACGGCCAGGTGCAGAGCGCCGACAAGGAGTTCGTCAAGGCCACGATCGAATCGACGACCGCGGCGGCGGCCGCGGCCGCGGCGAAGATGCCGGCCGACTTCCGGGTCTCGATCGTGAATGCCCCGGGCAAGGGCGCCTACCCGGTTTCCTCTTTCACCTGGATGCTCTTCTATGAGGCGCCCTCGGACAAGGCGAAGGCGAAGGTCATGGTCGAGTTCATGCAGTGGGCGCTGACCGACGGCCAGAAGTTCGCGGCGGCGATCGGCTACGCGCCGCTGCCGCCCGCGGTCATCACCCTCGAGCTCGAAGCGCTCAAGAAGATCAAAACGCAGTAGTCGGACCGGGAACGGTCGGATTGGTGGCCATGGCACAACGCAGTCAGGCCGGCGCGGGAGACGGACTCTTCCGCGCCGCCACCGGCGCCTTCGCGCTGATTCTCGTCGCCCTCGTCGGCGGGATCGCGTTCGTACTCTGGGAGGGATCGCGCGCCTCGATCAGCTCCTTCGGCCTGCAGTTCTGGCAGACGTCCACGTGGGATCCGGTCGCCGGCCAGTTCGGGGCGGCGCCGTTCATCTGGGGGACGCTCTACTCCTCGATTCTCGCGCTGCTCATCTCGACGCCGGTCGCGCTTGGCATCGCGATCTTCCTCACCGAGCTCTGCCCGTACTGGTTGCGGACACCACTCGTGTTCTTGACGGAGTTGCTCGCCTCCATCCCGTCGATCGTCTACGGCCTCTGGGGCATCTTCGTGCTGGTCCCGGCGGTGCGCGAGCTGCAGCTCGCGCTCCCCGACTGGATCCGCGCCCTGCCCCTCTTCAGTGGACCGCCGGTCGGCGTCAGCCTACTCTCGGCGGCGCTGGTCCTGGCGATCATGATCGTGCCGTTCACGTCGTCGGTCGCCCGTGAGGTGCTCAAGGCCGTGCCGGCCGCCCAGCGCGAAGGCGCCTACGCGCTCGGCGCCACGCGCTGGGAAGCGACCAAGGTCGCGTTGCACTTTGCGCGGACGGGCATCATCGGCGCGATCATGCTCGGCTTCGGCCGCGCGCTCGGCGAGACGATGGCCGTGACCATGGTCATCGGCAACACGCCGCGGGCGCTGTGGTCGTTGTTCGCGCCGCAATACACCATGGCCGCCGTGATTGCCAACGAGTTCGCGGAGGCCAACGACGCGCTCCACATCTCGGCGCTCGTCGAAGTCGGCCTCGTGCTCTTCGTGATCACGCTCGCGGTGAACTTGTCCTCGCGCGTGTTGATCTACAGCATGACGCGCGAGCGTCGACCGAAGCGAAAGGCGGCCGTGCGACCCGCTGAGGCTTCCGCATGATCTCCCGCGAGCTCCGCCGGCGCATCACGTCGCAGATCATGACCGGATTGTGCGTCCTGTCGGTCCTGATTGCGCTCCTCCCGGTGGCCTTGATCCTCATCTTCGTCATCCGCCAGGGTATCGGCTCTCTGTCGTTCGCCTTCTTTACCGAGATGCCCAGGCCGGTCGGCGAAGCCGGCGGCGGGATGGCGAATGCCATCGTGGGCTCCCTCACGCTCATCGGCCTCGGCGCGCTCTTCGCGGTTCCGATCGGCGTCCTGACCGGGGTCTACATCGTCGAGTCCGGGGGTACGCGGCTCGCGTCAGCCGCTCGATTCGCCGCCGACACGCTCAACGGCGTGCCGTCGATCGTGATCGGGCTGTTTGCGTACGTCCTCGTGGTCGTGCCGTTCAAGAAGTTCAGCGCGCTCGCCGGCGGATTCGCGCTCGGCGTGATGATGATTCCGCTCGTCACGCGCACGACGGAGGAACTGCTGCGGCTGGTCCCGATGTCGCTGCGCGAAGGCGCGCTCGCTCTCGGCGCCACCCGCGGCCGCGCCGTGTTCACCGTGGTCCTCCCGGCGGCCCTGCCCGGCATCATCACCGGCATCGTCCTGGCCCTGGCCAGAATCGCCGGCGAGACGGCGCCGCTGTTGTTCACCGCGCTCAACAACCGCTTCTGGTCAACCGACCTGACGGAGCCGATGGCGTCGCTGACCGTGCAGGTCTTCATCTACGCGCGCAGCGCCTACGAGGAGTGGCATCGTCTGGCCTGGGCGGGCGCGCTGGTCCTCGTCTCCCTCGTACTCACCTGCTCGATCCTGGCGCGCCTGGCGACCCGGCGGCTCGAGCGAATGCACGGACCCAAGTAGGCCCAGGGCCAAGGGCCCACGGCCCAGGCGAGGCCCTCGAACCGGCGGGCACGTGTTACTTGGGCCTGCGGCGCCGGGCCCTGGGCCGCTATGATTTCGCCCGTGCGCACGATCCTGCTCACCTCCGCCGCGCTCGTCGGGTTCGCGGCCAACTCACTGCTCACGAGGGGCGCGCTCGGCCACGGACTGCTCGACGCGCCGACGTTCACGATCGTCCGAGTGGCTACCGGGGCGATCACGCTGGCGCTGCTCGTTCGGCTGCGCACTGCGGCGCCGGCGGCCGACGGATCGTGGACGTCAGCGCTCTCGCTCGCCGGGTACTTCGTCGCGTTCACAATCGCGTACACGCGCATCGGCGCCGCGATTGGCGCGCTGCTGCTCTTCGGCGCCGTGCAGGTGACGATGATCGGCATCGGCCTCGCGCGCGGTGAGCGGCCTCGCAGAATCGACTGGCTGGGAATGGCGCTCGCCGCCTGCGGCCTGCTCGTGCTCACGCTGCCCGGCGCGACCTCTCCGCATCCCGTCGGGGCCGGGCTGATGGTTGCCGCCGGCGTCTGCTGGGGGCTCTATTCGCTCGCCGGCCGCGGCAGCCGTGACCCGCTGGCGACCACTGCCGGCAACTTCAGCCGTTCGCTGGTGCTCGTGCTGGTCGCGCTCGCGGCCCTGCTGCCGCAACGCCATCTCACGACCAACGGCCTGCTCCTCGCTGCGGCGTCCGGATCGCTCGCGTCGGGCGTCGGCTACACGCTCTGGTATGCGGTACTTCCGGCGCTGGCGGCCTGGCGCGCGGCGCTCGTGCAGACGGTCACGCCCGTGCTGACGATTCTCCTCGCCGCCGTCTTCCTCGGCGAGCACGTCACCGGGCGCCTGCTCATCGCCACCGCGCTCGTGACCATCGGCGTCGCGGTCACGACGCACCGGCCCGCGCGCGGCTAGAGCCGCTCTCATTTCGGTGCAGCGCGATGAAACGGCTCGCTATAGTCTTTTCGATCCGCCACACGGAAAGCACTGAGGCACGGAGAGCACCGAGTTATAGGGGTTAGCCCTCTAAGACCCGTGCTCTCCGTGAAGCGTCCGTGTTCTCTGTGTAATGGAATCTCCCCACGGGCTTCATGACCTTCGTGTCTAAGGACCAGCGAACGCTTCCCTGTGGCAAAATAGCCCGCATGTCAGAGAAGACCGCAGCGTCACTGGCACGACTGGATGCGCTGCTCCCCTTGCTGCAGACTCTCCCGCCGACCGACCAGAAGACCGAGTTGATCGAAACCGCGGAGGCGCTCCGTCGCGCGGTGGCGGCGTTCCACATGGAGGCCATTCGTTTCCGCATGTTCGGCGTCGATCGCCTCCTGCGCATGACCGGCGACGATGCCGCCAGCCGCCAGCTCTTCAACGAGCTGCGCCACGAGCTCGAATCGGCCGGCTTCCACACGCGATCGCACACTGCTCCGTAGAGTGTGTTTCAAAACTCGAACGGGGGCGGGCTTCAGCCCGCCTTTGCCGGGCCGGCTGAAGCCGGCCCGTCCTGCTGCCAGAGTTTTACACGCACTTTCAGAGTCGGAGAACCGCCCGCGCGCGATCGAGCGGTTCCAGGGACGGGAGTTCTGGGACTGACGGATCCGGGCTCGGGGCGCCTTTCCGATTGAGCCAGACGGTGCGCAATCCGGCGGCGCGGCCGCCGACGACGTCGGCCTGCCAGGCATCGCCGACGAGAATCGCCTCGGGGGCCGTCACGCCCACTGCGCTCAGCGCGGCCTCGAAGATGATCGGATCCGGTTTGGCGACCCCCACGTCTTCAGACGTGATCAAGTGATCGATGCCAGGGGCCAGCCCACAGCCGGCCAGCTTCGCGCGTTGTTCGAGCGTGAGGTTGTTCGTGACGACTGCCGTGCCGTAACCGGCCTCTTTGAGCCACGTCAGTAACTCGATTGCGCCAGGCACGGCGCGCCACCCTTGCTTGTACGTCTCGCGATACAGCCGGGCGAGCGCCACCGCCCGGCGGCGGCCCAGCGCCGCGGACTCGGTCATCGTCAACAGCCGGCGAAACCGTTCTTCGCGCGCCGCGTCGATCGACAAGCGGCCGGCCAGCACCTCCTGGTGCAACACCTCGAGCACCTCCCCGTGCCGCGCTTCCAGGTACTCGGTGGTCCACGTCGCGAACGCCGGCTCGTCTGCCCGGAGCGCCGCAAGCGCGTGACTCATCGCGTGCGCGTGATCGAAGAGCGTGTCGTCCAGATCGAAAAGCACCGCGCGAATCGTCGGCATCAGAGATCGAGGATGAAATCGTAAAAAAAGGAGGACACGGAGGAAAGGCTGGAGGCCACGGAGGAAGAGCTGGAGGGCACGGAGGGCAGCAGCAGGCCGGTGGCTGGCTTCATCACCAGATCCGGGCGGAATGACTTGTCCTTCGTCCGGTTGGCGTCGTCGGGGAAGTACAGCGTCGTCGTGAGCGCGGGTTTGCCGGGCGGAGTGACCCGGACGTGCAGGCGGCGGGCGGAGCCGGCGGCGGCAGCGCCCGGGATCGCCGATTCGAGGCGGTAGCGGCCCTCGGCGTCCGTGAGCTGATGCCCGCGGAACCGTGTGCCGGCCGCGTCGTACAGGCCGCGCGGATCGGCGTGCCAGAAATCGACGCGCGCGTCCTTGATCCGGCCGCAGCGGACGCCGATGACCGAGCCGCTGAGCGTGAACGCAGGAGCGGCGGCGCCGGCCTCGCGCAGCGACGTTCGCGCGGGCGAATTCGGTCGGAAACCGGGCGTTTCAGGCACAGCCGGCGTCAGCGGCGCATCGGTGCATGGGGCCGATGGCGCACCAGCCTGGCCGGCCCCATAGGACGCGGCTGCGATGGCGGTCTGCCCCACCGCCGCGGCCACCGAGGTGAGCGCGCTCAACTCAAGGAACCGGCGCCGGGTCGGATGTCCCATATAATCGATCCTAGCAGTGGCGCGGGCACGAGCCCTGGCGCCGTTCTTTTTGCTGGAGGTTATCCTTGCCGTATCCCGAATATCTGGTCGCTCCCATGCGTCAGGAACTCACCGCCGTCGGGGCGAAAGAGTGCCGGACGCCCGCCGACGTCGACACCGTGCTGAAGACGCCTGGCGTGACGATGATGGTGGTCAACTCCGTGTGCGGCTGCGCCGCCGGAAAGGCGCGACCGGGCATCGCGATGGCGCTGCAGCATGCGAACAAGCCGGACACGCTGGCGACCGTCTTCGCGGGCGCCGACGTCGAGGCCACCGACCGCGCGCGTCAGTACTTCACGGGCTTCCCGCCTTCGTCGCCGTCGATCGCGCTCATGCGCGATGGCCAGCTGATCTATATGGTCGAGCGGCGCGACATCGAGATGCGCTCGGCGCAGGGGATCGCGGATTTGCTGACGATGGCGTTCGACAAGTTCTGCGCGCCGCAGGGGGCCGGAGCGCGATAGAGCGCGATAGAACGACAAGAAGGCCACTCACACGGAAAGCACGGTGGACGCAGAGGACTCGGAATCAAAAGTTTTGGCTAAAACTCTTTTCTGTGATCGCCGTGTTCTCCGTGACGTCCGTGTGTTGGTCCTGACGTCTGCGACCGCGCGTCCTACCCGATCAGCTCTCTATTCCTGACAATGGTGTGATCTCGCTCTGAGCCCGTCGAAATGATCGCCGCGGGCACTCCGCTCGTCTCTTCCAACTTGGCGATATAGCGTCGCGCTTCGGCTGGCAACTGATCAAATACCGTCACGCCGCGCGTCGAGGCCGTCCACCCGGGCAGCGTCTCGTAGACGGCTTCACATGCCGACAGTTGCGCGACGTCGCCCGGCATTTCGGTCACGAGCTGGCCGCCGCAGCGGTAGGCCGTGCAGATCTGCAGCTCCTCGATCCCGTCGAGCACGTCGAGCTTGGTGATTGCGAGCGCGTCGAGGCCGTTGACGCGCGCGGCGTAGCGCACCGCCACGGCGTCGTACCAGCCGCAGCGGCGCGGCCGGCCGGTCGAAGCGCCGTACTCCTGCCCCGTCTCGCGCAGCCGCTCGCCCATCGCGCCAAGCAGTTCGGTCGGCAGCGGCCCCTCACCGACGCGCGTCGTGTACGCCTTGGCGACGCCGAGCACCGTCCCGATCGCCTTCGGACCGATCCCGAGTCCTGTCGCGGCGCCGCCGGCGATGGCGTTCGACGACGTCACGAAGGGGTACGTGCCGTGATCGATGTCGAGGAGCGTGCCTTGCGCGCCCTCGAAGAGGACGCGGCGCCCGGCGCGCATCCCTTCCGAGAGGTACAGCGAGGTGTCGCAGACGAGCGGTTGCAGGCGCGTCCACTGCGTGCGCAGGTCCGCGAGCACGACCTGCCAGTTCATGTCGGAGTTGCCGACCAGCCGGTTGCGGGCCGCGACGTTCTCGTGCACCGCGCTCGCGAGCGGACCGTCGTCCGATCGATCGGCGAGGTCGCCGACGCGGATGCCGCGGCGCCCGATCTTGTCCTCGTACGCGGGACCGATCCCGCGCGACGTGGTGCCAATCTTGCGCTCGCCGCGCCGCGCCTCCGCGAGCACATCCAGCTCGCGATGATACGGAAGGATGAGATGCGCCTTGTCGCTCACGAACAGCCGGCCTGTCACGTCGATACCGAGCGACTTCAGCTCGTCCACCTCGGCGAACAGCGCGTGCGGATCGACGACGACGCCGTTGCCGATGAGGCAGACGATGCCCGGATGCAGAATGCCCGACGGGATGAGATGTAGAACGAACTTGCGTCCCTTGACGTAGACGGTGTGCCCCGCGTTGTGTCCGCCTTGATACCGCGCGACCAGCGAAAAATGCGGCGTCAACAGGTCGACAATCTTGCCTTTCCCTTCATCGCCCCATTGGGCGCCCAGCACGCACAGGTTCATGTCGCTAGCATGATACCTTCTTGCCGCAGATGGTGTGGCTCGACGGATCGTCCCTCACACTTGAAGCCCTCGATCGCATAGCCCATCACGGTGAATCTGTCGGCCTCGCGCCGGACGCGGCCTCGCGGGTGCGCGCGTCGCGCGCGGTGGTCGATCGGCACGCCGCGCGCGGCACACCCGTCTACGGCGTGAACACCGGCTTCGGCGCGCTCGCCGAAGTCGCGATTCCGGCCGATCAACTTGCGCGGCTGCAATTGAATTTGCTGCGCAGTCACGCGGCCGGCGTCGGCGAGCCGCTGCCCGTCCCGGCCGTGCGCGCGCTCATCGCCCTGCGCGCGAACGTCCTCGCGAAAGGCTTCTCCGGAATCCGGATCGAAACGCTCGAGGCGCTGATCGCGCTCCTCAACGCCGGCGTGCACCCGCGCGTGCCGTCGCGCGGGTCGGTGGGCGCGAGCGGCGACCTGGCGCCGCTCGCGCACCTGGCGCTGGTGCTGGTGGGAGAGGGCGAGGTGGAAAACGACATTCTTCCCGCCGCCGGCGCGCTCGCGCGCGCCGGCCTGCAGCCGGTCACGCTCGCCGCGAAAGAGGGGCTCGCGCTCATCAACGGCACGCAGGCCAGCACGGCCGAGCTCGCGCTGGCCGTGCTGGCCGCCGAGCGGCTGGCGCGCGCCGCCGACATCGCGGCCGCGATGTCGGTCGACGCGCTGCGCGGGTCGTTTCATCCCTACGAGGCGCGCATCCACGCGGCCCGGCCGGTCCCCGGCCAGGCCGCGTCGGCCGACAACCTCTGGCGCCTCGGCGCGGGCAGCGCCATCAACAGATCGCATGAGAATTGCGGCCGCGTGCAGGACGCGTACGCGATGCGCTGCGCCCCGCAGGTGCACGGATCGGCGCGCGAAGCCATCGGCTTCGCGCACCGGCTGGTCGAAATCGAGGCCAACGCCGCCACGGACAACCCCATGGTCTTCGCCGAGGCGGGCGAGATTGTTTC
>Ga0111539_10003335_pt1 | contig 21207 bp, 20 predicted proteins | sample RhiMethybrSRZTD1_FD_79667 | JGI IMG/M metagenome (GOLD analysis project Ga0111539, IMG submission 79667) | Populus rhizosphere microbial communities from Tennessee, USA - Rhizosphere MetaG P. TD hybrid SRZTD1 (version 2) (version 2) | ecosystem: Host-associated > Plants > Roots > Rhizosphere >...
AGCAGTTTCTGGGGCCATCTGCGCGATGGTCACGATCGCCGGTTGCGGAGCGGCGCCTGATGTTGCCTAGACCGCAAGCGCTTGCTCTGACCGCGCTCTGTGCGAGCGCCTTGCTGGCCGGTTGCGAGCGGGCCGGCTCTCCCGAGCAGCTGCGGGCGGAAGCAGGCGAGCACTGGCCGCTGCTAAAGAAGTACTGCGTCGAGTGCCACAACGACGTCGACCTGACGGCCAATCTCTCGTTCGAAGCGATGCGTCCGGACGCCATCGCGCAAAACGCCGAGACGTGGGAGCGTGCCGTGCGGCAGCTGCGCAGCCGGACGATGCCGCCGGCGGGCGGCCTGCGACCGGAGAACGAAGAGGTCGACGGCTTCGTCGCGTGGATGGAAGCGAGCCTCGATCAAGCCGCGACGCCTTATGCGGGGCACGTCGAGCTGCATCGCTTGAATCGAACCGAGTACGCCAATTCCGTCAAGGCGCTCTTAGGTATCGATGTCGATCCGGGGTTGCTGCCCGTCGAAGACCAGCAGGACGGTTTCGACAACATCGCCAAGGCGCTGCAGGTCTCGCCGTCATTCGTCGAGCAGTACCTCGAAGCCGCGCGCACGTTGAGCGCGACGGCCGTGGGCAATGCGTTCCCGCGCCCCGTCGGTGTGTCGCTGGCGGCCGGGAATGCACGCGATCAGCAGTATCACGTTCCCGGCTTGCCGCTCGGCACGCGCGGCGGCGCCGTGTTCGAGCACAACTTCCCGAGCGACGGCGACTACTTGCTGCACATCGGCAATCTGATCGGCGGCACGCACCGACCGGGCCAAGAGTACACCAACACCGTCATCGCCCTATTGGACGGCAAGAAATTCTTCGAGCTCGAAATCGGTGGCGGCGAGGATTCGGTTGAGCTCGACCAGCTGCGTGCGCCCGCTGTCGAGAAGATCAACGCGCGGCTCAAGAGTATTCCGTTCAGTACCACAGCGGGCGTCCACAGGCTGGGTGTGACGTTCCTGCACCGTTCGTATGCGGAGTCGGATCGCGTCCTGCCGTCGCTCGTGCCGGGCGACGGGCAGGAAGCCGTCATGACGTTGAGTAGCGTCGAGGTCTTCGGGCCGGTCACACCGCACGGTTTGAGCGCGACGCCGAGTCGCGATCGAATCTTCGTTTGTTACCCGAACGACGCCACCGAAAATCGTGCGTGTGCGGAGCGGATCGTCGCCAATATGGCGCGCCAAGCCTTTCGCGGCGTATCGGCCGACGAAGATCAGGCGAAGTTCATGCGCCTGTACGAGCTTGGAGAATCGGGAGGCGGGTTCGAAAACGGCATCAAGTTTGCGCTCTCGGGCATCCTGGCTCATCCGAAGTTCCTCTATCGGTTCGAGCCGGCGCGCGAGGAGCTGGCGCCGGGGTCGTCCTACGCGTTGAGCGGCGTCGAGCTCGCGTCGCGGCTGTCATTCTTCCTGTGGAGCGCCGCTCCCGACGAGCCACTGCTCGAAGCTGCCGCGAGCAATGCGTTGCGCGATCCCGCGCAGATCGAGCAGCAAGTCCTGCGCATGCTCGCCGATTCCCATTCGCAAACGCTGGCTACGAACTTTGCGTACCAGTGGCTCGGGCTAGCGAAGCTCGACAATCTGGCGCCGGATCCGTTCGTCTTCGGCGACGTGGACGGAAGCATCCGTTCGCACTTCGTCGAAGAGACTTGGCGCTTCGTCGACAGCATCTTCCGAGAAGATCGGAACGTGCTCGACCTGTTGACGGCCAACCACACGTACTTGAACGAGCGCCTCGCGTTGCACTACGGCATCAACGACGTTCGCGGCACGCGGTTTCGTCGCGTCGAGCTCGAGGACGAGGCGCGCTTCGGCCTGCTCGGCAAAGGCGGGGTGCTGTTGGCCTCGTCGTATCCCAACAGGACGTCGCCGGTGCTGCGCGGAGCGTGGGTGCTCGAGAAGATTCTCGGGACGCATCCCCCGCAGCCGCCGCCGGGTGTCGAAGGGCTCGTCGAGAATGTCGATGGCGAGCTCGCGAGAACGGTGCGCGAGCGCCTCCAAGCGCATCGCAGCAGCCCCTCCTGCAACGCTTGCCACGGCATACTCGATCCGCTCGGCTACGCATTGGAGAATTTCGACGCGGTCGGTCGCTGGCGCGACAAGGACCGCGAGGCCGGTACAGCGATCGATGCGTCCGGCGTGTTGGTCGACGGTACGCCCGTCGACGGCCCGGTCGCGCTGCGGCAAGCGCTCGTTGACCGCCCGGATCAATTCGTTCAAACGCTCACCGAGCGACTCATGACATACGCTCTCGGGCGGTCGCTCGACTATCGGGACATGCCGACGGTGAGACGCATCGTGCGCGAGGCGGCGGCCGAGAACTACCGCTTCTCTGCAATCGTGCTCGGCATCGTGACGAGCGATCAGTTTTTGATGCAGGGTGTTCCGGTGCCGGATCTCGACACGGGCACCGTTGCGCAAGCGGGCGAGCGATGAAGCCTGACTTCGGGAAGCGACGAGGAGACTAGCCATGTTTCTGACCAAACGGCATCTTCCACGCAGGACATTCCTACGCGGCATCGGCGCGGCCATTTCATTGCCGCTGCTCGATGCAATGATCCCCGCAGGGACCGCGTTGGCGCAGACGGCGGCCGCGCCGAAGCCGAAGACGGGTTTCTTCTATTTTCCGCATGGGGCGGTCTACGATCGCTGGACGCCGCAAACGGCGGGGCGCAGCTACGAGCTGCCGCAGATATTGGCGCCGTTCGAAAAGCTCCGCGATCAAATGACGGTCGTCAGCGGGCTGCGCAACAAAGCTGCCGAGGGCGCGGGCGTGCACTCCGTAAATCCCGGAACGTGGTTGGGCTGCACGTCGCCGTTCCTGCCGAATCTCGACAAGTCGCAAGGCGGGAAGTCGGCTGACCAGATCATCGCAGCGCAGATCGGGCAAGACACTCCGTTCCCGTCGCTGGAGTTGTGCATCGAGCCGCGCGGCTCGACCGGCACGTGCAGCAAAGACCTGGGTTGCGGATTGGGATCGACGATTTCGTTTCAAAGCCTGCTGCAGCCGCTGCCGATGGAGCACAACCCGCGTAAGGTCTTCTTCCGTTTGTTCGGGCAGGGCGACACGGCGGCCGAGCGCGAGGCCATCATTCTGCAGGCGAGCAGCCTGCTCGATTTGGTGAGCGAGAGCTCGACGTCGGTGCGAAGCCGCCTCGGCGCCACGGATCGTGCGCGCCTCGACGACTATCTGAGCTCGGTGCGGGAGATCGAGCGACGCGTTCAGATCATGTCGGATAAGGATTACTCGAGCTTCGACTTGCCCGATGCGCCGGCGGGCCTGCCGGCGACCTTCGACGAGCACATCAAACTGATGCTCGATCTGGTCGCGCTTGCGTACCAGGCCGGTCTCACGCGCGTCGTGACGTTCATGATGGCCGCCGAGGTCAGCATGATGACCTACAACCAAGTCGGCATCTCCGAAGCCTTCCACCCGCTGTCCCACCATCAGAACAATGCGGAGAAGATGTCGAGGCTCGCGGTCGTCCAGACGTATCACTCGCAAGTCTTCGCCCGCTTCGTCGAAGTGCTCAAGAACACACCGGACGGCGACGGATCGCTGCTCGACCACTCGATCCTGCTGTATGGCAGCAACATGGCCAATTCGAATCTCCACAACGCGGATCCGTTGCCTGCGGCCGTGTTCGGCCACGGCTACGGGCGTATCAAGGGCGGCCAGCATCTGAAGTACGCGCAGGACACGCCGCACGCGAACCTCATGCTGACCTTGCTCGAGCGCGCCGGCGTCCCGCAGGAATCGATCGGCGATAGCAACGCCGAGCTTGCGGAGGTCTGAGATGCGCCAGGCGATGCTTCCGTTGCGTGCTGCACTTGTGTCGCTGCTCTCCTTGGGCGTTGCCGCGGGCGCGGCGGCCGCTTCGTTGCCGGACCTCGTCGAATCGATGCAGCGCGAGGAAGCGCTGCGTGCCGTCGCTGCAGGTGCCGACGTGAACGAGCGCTCCGCCGACGGGACGACGGCGTTGCAGTGGGCGGCGTATAACGGCGACCTCGAGCTCGTAAAGCTCTTGATCGCGCGGGGCGCCGATGCGGCGGTTCAGAACGACTACGGCATGACGGCCATTGCAGCGGCCGCGGTCGAAGGCGACTACGAGATCGTGAAGGCGCTCGTCGACGCCGGCGCGAACGTCGAGTCGGCAAACGCCGAAGGCCAAACGGCATTGATGGTCGTCGCGCGAACGGGCCACGTGAAGACGGCCGAGTTGCTGCTCGAGCACGGCGCCGACGTCAACGCCAAGGAGCAGTGGGGCGGTCAAACGGCTTTGATGTGGGCCGCTGCGCAGCAGCAGCCGGCGATGATCCGCCTGTTGCTCGAGCACGGTGCCCGCGTCGACGAGGTCGGCAACGCGCACGAGTGGCAGCGTTGGCAGTCGTCGGAGCCGCGTCTGAAACAACTCCAAGTCGGCGGCTTCACGCCGTTGCTGTATGCCGCGCGCGGAGGTTGTGTTGCGTGCGTGCAGGCGCTCGTGGCCGGCGGCGCCAATCTCGAGCTAGGCGATCCGCGCGGCATCACGCCGCTGGTGATGGCGCTACTGAACAGGCATTTCGACACCGCGGCCGCGCTGATAGAGAGCGGCGCCGACGTCAATCGCTGGGACTGGTGGGGCAGGAGCCCGCTGTACGTCGCGATCGAGCTCAATCAGATTCCGGACAGTCGACGCCGCGACCTTCCGGCGCTCGATCGCGAGACCGGCCTCACCGTCGCGCGCATGCTGCTCGAGCGCGGCGCCAACGTGAACATGCGGCTCAAGCAGCAGCCGCCGATGCGCTCGGACCCCGGCGACCGGGGCCTGACGGATGGCAGCCCCGACATGCTCGTGATCAACACGGGTGCGACACCGTTGCACCCCGCGGTCAAGGCGAGTGACGACGAAGCCGTCAAGCTGCTGCTCGAGTTTGGCGCCAACCCTTCGGCGGCGAACGTTTTCGGCATCACGCCGTTCATGGCGGCAGCGGGAGTCGGCCATTGGTACGGCTTGTTCATCGCTTATCCCCTGATCGGGCGTTACAAGACCGGGGCGGATGCCGTGGAGACGATGAAGCTGCTGGTCGCGGCTGGCGCAAAGACAGAAGGGCGGACGACCGATCTCAGCCTCGGCTATCAGCGAGCCCGAGTCGCCGGTCTGACGGCTGCGCACGGTGCCGCGTTCCAGGGGTGGCCCGAGGTCATCCAGTATCTGTACGACCTTGGGCTCGACGTCAACGCCAAACAGACGAGTCCCGACGGCATGACGCCGAAGGACGTCGCGTTGGCGGAGCAGAAAACGGAAACGGCTGCGTTCATCGACAAGTTGCTGACGACACAGCAGGTGGCGCAGAGCCGTTGAGGCGTTTGCTCGCCCTCGGGAACGCTGCGCTAGTTGCAACCCGGCGGTGCGGGTAATACCGAATGCGCCGCTTCGTAGAACGCGTCGCCAACTTTGACGTAGCCCTCCGCCGTCGGGTGGACGCCGTCCGCTAGATCGGCGACGTTCAGCCTCCGATTCACCTCGGCGAACGCAATCCGCTGACCGGCTGCCGCGCGCTGCTTGACCCGCGCCTTGGCGAGCGCGTTGTAGGCGTTGACTGCCTCTGCGCGCTGCACCGGCTTGGCGTCGATCGCGACCTCCTTGGGAGTCAGAGGCGGAATCGACGCGACGATCACGGTGACAGTGGGCTGCGCTTTGAAGAGCCTGTCGATGATGGTGTCGAGGCGCCCGAATGTTTCCATTGCGGGCCGGCCGAAGTCCCAGGCCAGGTCATTCGTGCCGATCATCAGCAGCACGAGGTCGGGGGCGGGCAGAGGCGCCATCCAGGTGTCCAGGTTCTCGAGGACTCCGCCTGTGTTCAATCCGCCGTGCCCTTCGTGGTCCTTGTCCGCCGCGCGCGTGAATTGATCGTTGAGGGAGCCGAGCATGTCCACGTCGTAGCCGTCGGCCGTCAACCTGTCGAACACCTCGTTGCGATACCCGCCGTTGGTGCCCAAGGTGATCGAGTCCCCAATGGGGTAGATATCGAGCTTACCGTTCGCGCCCAGGTCGACCACGGCTCCGCCGGTTTCGGAGCCCCAGCCGCTGCATGCCGCTCGGCGCCTGGCAGAGTCAGCGCTGCTCGGGCCAGCCGGGCCACCATTGCGGACGACGGGCGCGTCGCCGAACGAAGGAGGACCCGGCGAACAGGCGGCAAGCATCGGCAGGCAAAGCGCAAGCAGTACTGAACGATCCATTTGGAAACTCCAGCTAGCCGCCGACGACCTCCAGGAAGGTCGTGATGCTCGAGACTGAGACGTCACTGCAGGCCATCGCAGGGTCATATATTGGCCTGACTCGCGCGAGCTCCGCGCCCGACTATACATATCGCGTTCAGGCTGTTCGAAAACTTAGCGCTCGTCGTTCCACCGTTTCCCTACACCGCATTAGCGACCGACGGGCTTCCCGTAGACTTCGATCTGCGCGACGTCGGACCAGCCGCCGGGCCCGTGACCACTCGCGGGAGTCAAATCTACGAAACCGACTTCGTCGACTTTGCTCAAGTCCGGCTTGTCGACGAAGTTGCCGGTCGTTACGAGCCGCTCGGGATCGAGCGTGAGCCAGCGGACGCTTGCGATCGAGAACTCACCGACGAGCCAGTCGAGCGCAGACGCATCCGTGTGATCGCCGACGAGCCATGTGCCGTCGGCGAGCTTCACGATCGGTCGGATCTCGTGGAAGCCCGAGGTCTTCACGTTCCAGCGGATCCGAGCGAGACCCGTGAGGTCGACAAAGCGCGCCTTGTCCCGAAGCGCGAGCCCGCAAGGCGTCGTGCAAAGCCCAGTCCAGACGTGCGTCGGATTGTTCTCGTCGCCGTCGATGCCGGTGAGCTGGATCTCCTTGCTCGAGGCGCCATAGAGCTTGAGCTCGACGCCGGCGCCCGTGATGCTCGCGGCGGTCACCGGATGCTCGCCGCCGCCTGGGATCTGTTTCCAGTCTTCCTTGATGAACAAGGGTGGCCGGGTCGCGCGCCGCTCTCCGGCCGGCGGCGGAGCGGCCGGTTGCGCGGACGCCGATTGAGCGGGCCTTCCCGCGCCGCTCGCGGCGGGTGTCTGCGCTCGCACGACGAGCGAAACAGCGATCGTAACAACGCAGGACGCGATGACCAGGCTGATCCGCATGACGCTTCCCCCAGTGACGCGATGCACCCGAGTATAGCGCTCGAGTATCGGTCGGGACGTATGGTCAGCGCTTCGCGGCCGTGTTTCGTCGGCTCAGCCTCAAGGCGCGCCGGTCGATACCCGCGTCGGCGCGGCGTCCACGGCGACTTGGGTTGCGGCGGTTCGCTGCCGCTCGTAATCGCGAGCGGCGCCGGCGACCGTTCCGCTGCTGCCTGTCTCGAGCCAGCGTTTGACTCTGTTCGCATCGCCGATCGGGCTGCGCGTGCCGAAGGAGTCGAGCAGCACCATCGTGACGACGCGCTCGCCGACGGTTGCGATCATGATGAGGCAGCGCCCCGCCTCGTTTATGAAGCCGGTCTTGCTGAGCCGGATGTCCCACTTGTCGCCGTGTGCCAGGACGTTCGTGTTGCCGTACCCCAGCGTGTAGGCGGGGGAGCGGAAGCTCATGGTGTACTCGGCGGTGGTCGATAATTCGCGTATCACCGAGTAATGCGCAGCTGCGTTGGCCATCTTGACCAGATCGCTGGCGGTCGAGCGGTTCGAGGGCGACAGGCCGCTCGAGTCGACGAAGTGCGTCTCGGTCATGCCGAGCTCGCTCGCCTTAGCGTTCATCGCGGCAACGAATGCCGGCGTGCCCCCTGGATAGTTCGCCGCCAGTACGTGGCACGCCAGGTTCTCGGACGACATCACTGCGATCAGTAACAAGTCGCGGCGCTTGGCCTCGGAGCCGATGCGCAGGCGCGAATACGCGTTCTTCTCGATTGGACCATCGCGCTTCACGATCTTTAGCCACTCGTCGAGCGGTTGCCCGGCGTCGAGCACGACCATCGCCATCATCAGCTTCGTTAGCGACGCGATCGGCACGACGGTGTCCGCTCGCTTCGCGAACAGCGTCGCTCCCGTATCGAAATCCGCAACGACCGCATGAACCGATGCGAGCTCGGGAGCCGGCGAGTCGGCGCGCGGTGCCTTCGGCGTCTGGGCATGCGAAACGGAAACGGCCGTCAACAGGCAGCACGCCGCGAGCAAATGCTTCACCCCAAAATCCCCCCACATGACGGCGCGATCATCGCACGACGCCTGATCGAAGGCTCGTGCGAGCATCGTAGTTCGGCGCCATGCGTGGCACCGTGACGCACGTCCGAGGTGCCTAGGGGCGCGTTGCGGGCGCCGGAACGATCGTCGCCGGCAACGGCCAATTCCCTTCGTACGGCGGCCAGTTCGGCACCGCGAGCTCCGGCGACGGATAGAACATCGCTGTATAGACGGTGCGGATTTTCGCCTCGTCGATCACGAACCACTCGCTAAAGACGAGGCGCGGCGTCGGCGAGCCCGGCCGGCGGATGAACACGCCGAGAGCGAGCACGACCTGCGCTTCCTCGTCGACGAGCGGCACGCGGCGCGCCGTCACCATCGAGAGGTTGAAGTTCTCGAGGCCGGCGACGCAGTCGCGGCTGCCGACCCCCGGCTGCGCGCCCGCGGCCGGCGGCGGCGGAGTCGGAGCCCCCGCTCGCGGCGGCGCCGGCGGCAAGAACGCGCCGCCGGGTGCCGGCGTGCCGTTCTCCGCGCGACCGCAGCCCTCGTGCACGAGCGCGACGGACCGGTCGTGCGAGGTGATCGCGTCGAAGTAGCTGTCGGCGATGCGGCTCAAGGCCGCGCGGTCGACGCGCTCGTTGCGCGGTACGACGCGCTGCGGCGGCGGATGTTGCTCGAGGTACTCCGGATTGTGCAGGTTGGCCGGCGGCCCGCCGGGCTCGCGCGCGCCGCGCAGCCCGGGATCGTTCGCGCGTGCGATGTACCACTCGGCTTCGGTGAGCTGGCGGTTTTCGACGCGTAGGCGCACCGTCACGACGGCCGTTTCAGCGCCTTCCACGACCGTGCCGTAGTAGCCGGCCTGACCGCTCACGGGGTCGAAGTAGCGGCGCTGGACTTTGCCGAGCGCCGTCACGCTCTTCCAGACACCTCGACCGAGCGCAACGTTGATTGCATTTTCGGTCTGGCGAAATCCAACGACGAGCGGCGCCTTGCTCGGATCGTGTGCGACGACTGCCTCGAAGTAGCGATCGAGTGTCGAGCGAAGGCAGTCGCGATCGCACGCGGCTTGCGCGAATGCCGTTTCGTTGCTGACGATGGTGGCGAGAGCGGCGCACGCCGCCCATTGTAGTAACCGCGACATCTGATCCTCCCGCCTCGATTCGCCGAGCGCGACGGCAGCATAGCTGAAAATCGTCACCTGCCTTTCATGCTGCCGTTGCGGGCGGTTCTGCCGCTATCATCTGCGCCACGAAAATTGCGGTGCGCGGTAATCCCGCGCCCTGCGGAGGCTTAAGGGTCATGAGCGGTTTCGGTCCGACGGTGGTCAACGTCGCGGACTTGCGCGAGCTTGCGCGCCGGCGTTTGCCGCGCATGGTGTTCGACTATCTCGACGGCGGCGCTGAAACCGAGTGGACGCTGCGCGAGAACGCGCGAGTTTTTTCCGATGTGCTGCTCAGGCCGCGATCAGCCGTGCTCGTCGGGCAGCCGGACTTGCGTACGGCGGTGCTCGGCCATGAGCTCGCGCTGCCGTTTCTGCTGGCACCGATCGGCAGCAGCCGCATGTTCTGGCCGCGCGCCGAAGCGTGCGCGTCCGCGGCTGCCGGCAAGGCGGGCACCGGTTACATTCTGTCGACGCTGTCCGGCACGCGGCTCGAGGAAGTGAAAGCCGCGACCGCCGGCCCTTGCTGGTACCAGCTCTATCTTTGCGGCGGCCGCGACGTCGCGCTCGCGGGCATCGAGCGCGCGAAAGCGAGCGGCTACTCCGCCCTCGTCGTGACGATCGACACGCCGGTCGCGGGCATGCGCGAGCGCGACATCAGGAACGGCACGCGGCCGCTGCTGTCGCGCAATCCGCTTCAGATGCTGCCGTTCCTACCGCAGCTGCTCGCGCGGCCCGGCTGGCTCTTTAGTTTCTTCGCCGACGGCGGGTTGATGTCGTTTCCGAACGTCTTACTGGCGGACGGCCCGATGAAGTACGCCGAGGTCGGCGCGGCGCTCGAAGCGGCGGCCGTGTGCTGGAACGATCTCGCTTGGATTCGCGAGGCCTGGGCCGGCCCGATCGTCGTCAAAGGCGTGCACACGGCGGACGATGCGCGCTCCGCGGCGGATCACGGCGCGAGCGCCGTGGTGGTCTCGAACCATGGCGGCCGGCAACTCGACGGAGTGGCGCCGACGCTGAAAGTGCTGCCGGAGGTGGTGGCGGCCGTTGGCGCGCGAGTCGAAGTGTTGTTCGACGGCGGCATTCGCCGGGGTAGTGACATCGTCAAAGCGCTCGCACTCGGCGCGCGGGCTGCGCTCGTGGGGCGCGCATACAGCTATGGGCTTGCCGCGCGCGGCGAAGAAGGGGCCGCGCGCGCGATCGAAATTCTCCGCGCCGATCTCGTCCGCACGCTGAAGCTGCTCGGTTGCGATTCGGCGAAGAATCTATCGCGCGACTACCTCGGGCTTCCGCGGGATTGGCCCGCCGCCTAGCTTGCCGCTCGGTGTTGTAAGCTCCAGCGATAGAGGAGGTAACCCATCGTGACAAGCGCTACGCGTTCGACCGAGGAGGTTCCGGTCCTGATCGTCGGCGGCAGCCTGGTCGGGCTCACGACGGCACTCCTGCTCGCGCGGCACGGCGTGCAAGCGCTCGCGGTGGAGCGCCACTCCGGCACGGCGATCCATCCGCGCGCGGGCCACTTTCAGATCCGCACGATCGAAATCCTGCGCGAGATGGGCCTCGAGGACGAGAGCCGGCAGAAAGCGCGCGAGACGTACGATCCGGAGGGCGGCATCATCGCGGTCGAGTCGCTCGCGGGCAAGGAAGTCGCGCGCTTCATTCCGAATCTAAATGTGGGCGTGGATCACCGGAGCCCGACGGGACGGCTGTTCGTCGATCAAGACGTGCTCGAGCCGATGCTGCGCCGGACGGCGGAGCAGCTCGGCGCGCGCCTCACCTACCGAGCCGAAGTGACGTCATTCGAGCAGGACGCGCAGCGCGTCCGCGCCGTGATCCGCGATCTCGATAGCGGCGACGAGCGCGAGGTCGTCGCGCGCTACATGGTTGCAGCGGACGGCAATCGGAGCCGCGTGCGCAAAGCGCTCGGTATCGAGATGCTCGGCTACGGGATCCTGTCGAAGAGCGTGACGATCTACTTCGAAGCGGACTGCGCGCCGTACCTTCAAGGCCGCAATTCGGGCGTCTTCTACGTGCACAATCCAACGCTGCGCGGGTTTTTTCGACTCAACCTCGCGGGGCAGCGCGGCTTCCTCGCGATCAACTGCGTCGGCGCGGACGTGACGCGTGACGAGGCTGTGAACGTTTCGCAGGGCATGAACGAAGAGCGCGCGCTCGAGCTCTTGCGCGCAGCCATCGGCGTGCCGGGTTTGCCGATGAAGGTGCGCCAGATCGTGCCGTGGGACGCCGAGGCCAACGTCGCGTCGCGTTTCAGCGAGGGCCGCGTGTTCCTCGCGGGCGACGCCGCGCACGTCGTGCCGCCGAACGGCGGCTTCGGCGGCAACACGGGAGTACAAGACGCTCACAATCTCGCGTGGAAGCTCGCGATGGTCGTGAACGGACAGGCGGGGCCCGAGCTGCTCGAAACCTACGACGACGAGCGGCGGCCCGTCGGCGCGTTCACGGTCGATCAGGCGTACGGTCGCTACGCGACGCGCGTCGTGCCCGAGCGTGGCAAGGAAAACGTGAAGCCGATCGTCGACGATTTGTTGATCGAGATCGGCTACCGCTATCGCTCGTCCGCCGTAATCGGCGGCTCGGCCGGCGAGCCGTTGGTTGAGCACCCCGACAAGCTCAGGGCCGCTCCCGGCACGCGTGCGCCACATGTCGTGCTCGAGCGCGACGGCGCGTCGATTTCGACGCTCGATCTTTTTGGCGAGCGCTTCGTTGTCCTCACGGGGCCACTTGGCGGCGCCTGGCGCGCGGCGGCCGACGAAGCCGCGAGAGCACTCGGCGTGGCGATCGACGTCTGGCAAGTCGGCGGCGAGCGCGGCCTGCGCGACGTCGACGGCCGGTTTCTCGAGGCGTATGCGCTCGGGCCCGCGGGCGCGGTGCTCGTCCGGCCGGACTCGTTCGTCGCGTGGCGCGCCGGCGATTCGGCGGCGCCCGACGGCCGCGCGCTCGGCCGCGCACTCGCGTCGATTCTCTCCCGCGCCGGCGCCTGAGGTCTGCCTTTTCTCCGGCTTGCAGTCGTCCCGCAGCGAGGCGACGATGCCGTGCACGACGCTTTATTCTCTGGGGGAAACAGCATGCTGAAGCCGACCGTTTTGACCGCCGGCGCTCTCGTTCTGCTCGCGACCGCCGGTTTAGGCGGCGCGCAGCAGTTCGCGAACGTGACGCCCGACATGATCCGCACGGCGTTGCCGGTCGAAGGCGCGCCGCTCGCCGAGAAGGGCGCATACGACGTCACGTCGGAGCCCGCGTTCGGCTCGCCGGGCCATGTGGTCGTGCGTCCCGCGCAGCTCGCCGCATTCCCGCAGCAGGACAAGCTGCCGGTGATCGCGTGGGGCAACGGCGGCTGCGCGATCGACAGCAAGGGCTTCATGGGTTTCATGCAGACGGTGGCGTCGCACGGCTTCCTCGTGATCGGCACGGCGCCGATCGAGGGCGCGGCCCAGCGGAGAGCGAGCGCCGACGACCTGCGCAGCGCGATCGATTGGGCGGACAAAGAGAACACGCGCGACGGCTCGCCGCTCAAAGGCAAGATCGCGACCGACAAGGTTGCCGCGATGGGTAGCTCGTGCGGCGGGTTTCTTTCCATCGAGGTCGGCGCCGACCCGCGTGTCGACACGATCGGCGTCTTCAACTCGGGCGTCACGCGCCTCGATCCGAAAGCGCCGCCGCCGTTTCCGATTCCGGACGTTGCCGCGCTCGCGAAGCTGCACGGCCCCGTGTTGCTCGTGAACGGTCATGACACCGACTTCATGATGGAGACGTCGAAGTCCACTTACGACTGGCTCGAGCGCAAAGCCGCGTTCTACGGCGCGCGCCACGGAGCGGGGCACAGCGCGACCTTTTTCCACCCGGGCGGTGGCGAGTTCGCGAACGTCGCGTGGAGCTGGGCGGCATGGCAGCTCAAGGGCGACAAGAAGGCCGGCGCGATGTTCGTCGGCAAGAACTGCGGGCTTTGCACGAATTCGAACTGGGACGTGGCGTCGAAGGGCCTCGAGTAGGGGCCTGCATCGCGATCCGCCACTGTATTCAGTAACGGGGAACTACATGCTGCACCGCATTGCCGCCATCGCTTTCATTTCGATCGCTGCCGCCGCCTGCCAACCCGCGGCGGCGCCGCCGGATCCGAACGTCGCGCGCCTCGTCGATCAGCAGGCGATCGCGCAGCTGATCGCGGGCACCTATCCCAACGCGCTCGACAAGGGCGATTTCGACACCTACGCCAAGCTCTATACCGAGGACGGCGAGCTCACGCTTCAGGGCAACACGGTCAAGGGCCGTGCCGCCATCAAGGCGTTCGTCGCCGCACTGCCCAGCGAGCCGCGCGTAATCCATCCGATCACGAACGTGTCGTACACGGTCAACGGCGATACGGCGACGGGCGGCGCCTACTGGCAGGACGTCGGTCTCGTGAACGGCGCGCCGGGTGTGGTCATCGCCGGCCGTTACGAGGACACGCTGCGCAAGGTCAGCGGCCAGTGGCAGATCGCCAAACGCAGCATCGTCATCGAGTTCGCACCGCCCGCCGCGGCGCAGTGAGCGCCGCTCGAATCGGAGTGCAATGCTCGTCACGTTCCACACCAAGCGGTACGCGAACATCACGATGTTCGGCGACGTCGCAAAACAGTTGCTGGTGCTCTTGGGGCACAGCGGCACGGTTCCGAGCGCGATCAAAGCCGAGGACGTGCCCGCCGCACTCGCGCGGCTCGAGGCTGCTCTCGCGCAGCGCAAAGCCGCGGACGCCACCGACGCCGCCGACGTGCCGAAGGACGATCGAGGTCGCGTCGACTACGACGCGCCGCGCAAGGTCACTCTCTCGCAGCGCGCGGTGCCCTTGCTAGAGCTGCTTCGTGCTGCGGTCGCGAACAAGGCCCACGTGATGTGGGATTAGCTAAGTCGAGCTGACGCTTGAGCACATCCCCCACGCACGACGAGCGCATCGCGAAAATGACCTTTGCGGCCGTCTACCCGCATTACGTCGCGAAGGTCGAGAAGAAGGGCCGAACGCAGGAGGAGCTGCAGCGGGTGATCGAATGGCTGACAGGGTTCGACAAGACCAAGCTGCAGCAGTTGATCGAAGAGAAGGCGACGTTTGCGTCCTTTTTCGAGCAGGCGACTTTGAACCCGCGTGCAGAGCTGATCACCGGCATGATCTGCGGCTACCGCATCGAGGAGATCAAGAATCCGTTGACGAGAAAAGCCCGCTACCTCGACAAGCTGGTCGACGAGCTCGCGAAAGGACGAAAGATGGAGAAGATCCTGCGCAGCTAGCGGACGCAGCTCAGAAGCGGAACGTGTATTTGAACTTCACGCTGACGTCGGCTGCCGCCGACTGAAACGTCGAGTTCTTGTCGAAGTCCTGGAGATTGTGGTTCAAGACGATGAACCCCTCCTGGCCGGCTTTCGGAATCCAGTGCAGCCGCGTGTTGAATCCGAGCACCTCGGACACGTTGTCGTACTGTGCGAGCGTGATCCACGCGAGCTCCGTCGAGAACATCACTTGCGTGCTCAAGCCGACGAGCCGCGTCACGAAGTCGCCTTGCGGTAGCTCGACGTCGTTCCAGTCATAGTCGAGGTTCAAAATGAAATGCCGCGACTGCTTCCACGAGAACTGGCCACTGACGTTCGTGCGGCGCCCGTCGTAGAAGTCGCCTTCGAGATACGTGAGGTTCCCGGACAGCACGCGCTGATTGCCCGTCGCGAGCCGAATGCTCGCCTCGTCGAAGGTGTAATGGCCGGCCGGGATCGTGACGTTGCCCGCTGGATCGGAGATGTCGGTGTACACGTCGAAGGGTTCGGCGACGTTCTCCTCGTTGGTGATGTAGCGCAAGCGAACGGCGTCTCGAGTGTGCGTTTCGAGCTCGATGAGCTTGAAGACGACTTGCTCGCTTTGCAGGCCGCCGCCGTTGAGCAGGTCGAACCGCTGAGCATCGAGGCCGACATTCATGCGCTGCAGCGTGTCGCCTTCGTAGAAGCGCGTGTAGCCGACGTCGAACGCCGTATCGCGTACGTCGGCGCGGTTGATGAAGCCGAGCGCAGGGTTGAAATTGCGCTCGATCTCTTTGACCGAGAAGCCGCCGCGGAACCCCGCGGTGTTCGGCATGTTCACGCCTAAGCCGTAGGCGGCATCGTCGCCGACGAGCTCCGGCGTGTCCGATTGCTGATACCACGCGTCGGCCTCGAGCACTCGGCCACCCGAAATGCGCGAGTTCAGGAAGCGGAAGTCCGCGCCGACGACGCTATTGTCGATGTTCGCCTGCGGATTGCCGTCGGTCATGATGAAGCCGACGTTGGACTCTTCTAATACGTTCGCCGAGACGCGCCCGACGAAGAGGTCCTGCGCCTCGACGTAGCTTGGGTTGCCTTCGAGGCCGAACGCGTCCTGGTTGATGGCGAGGGAGCCCAGGCTCCATCGGCCGACGCGCCCGCTCAACTTGCCGCCATACTCGATGTCGACGGGCGTCCCGAGCGCGCTCAAGCCGATGCGGCGCGAGAAGAACGGCCGCGCGTTCTCGCGGCTCGGCCGCGACGTCGCCTCGTTGCTTTCGTTGGAGCCGCTGCCGCTGATGCGGCCGAACTCGAATAGATCCGCGTCGCTCAAGAAGAAGTCGCGCTTCTCGGGGAAGAACAGATTGAAGCGCGTGAGGTTGACTTGGCGAGCGTCGACTTCGGTCGCCGAGAAATCCGTGTTGATCGTGAGCGCGCCGTTCAGCGACGGTGTGAACCGGTAGAACACGTCGAGCGATGGGTTGGTGCTCGAGTCGGTCGGATCGCCGCTGCCGCCGTTCAGGAATAGCTTCCGGTTACCAACTGCGAGGGACGGCACGACGTCCAATCCCAGGCCTTGGTCCATGCCCTGCATCCCGGTCGCGACCCCGAGGATGCTCGGGTTGTACGTGCGGTTGCGCGACACCCACGCCATCTCCTCGCCGCGCCGGCGAATGCCGCGCCCGAAGTTGAAACCCCAGTCCGTGGTCGAGGCGTCGAACGGCAGCGACTTGAATGGAATCGCCATCTCGGCGACCCAGCCCGTCTCGTCGATCGTCGCCTCCGTGTCCCAGATGACCGTCCAGTCGCTCTGGAACGAGCTGACGTTCGTGTAGAGCGCGTCGTGACGCACCCCGTTGGCGTTCGTCTCGAAGCGATAGCCGCTGCGGCCCGTGTTGAACGGGTCGAGGATCACCACGAGCCGATCGTCGGGGCCCAACCCCTGGCCGTGCCGGTTCGTGGGCGCTGCGATCAATGCCGGCTCGCTGTCATGCATGCGCGCGCCGATGTAGAACGCGTCGTCGTCGTAGAGGACGTAGACCTCGGTCCGCTCGGACGGCGTCGCGCCGTCGCCGGGTCTTATCTGATGAAAGTCGGTGATGACGTCGGCCGTTTGCCAAACCGCTTCGTCGAGCTTGCCGTCGATGACGGGCGGCGTCGTGGCTCGCACCATCCGGACGGTCTTGCGGGCGTCCGCGCTAGGTACAGTGGTTTCGGCGCTTGCGTCGAAGCCGAGTAGTGCGAGGGCAGAGCAAGCGATTGCAGTGGCAGCTGGAACCGCCCGGTAGTCGTTGGCCAAAACAGTGATCTCGCTGAGGCCAACTCTGGCCCGGTCCCCGTCTGGCGCAGTCTACCGTCGCGGCGGCGGAGACGGGCAAAGTTTCCTGGAGGAGCCGCGACCGAATTCCGTTACCGCACGCGTCAGACTTCATACAGGCCTGCCGACGGAGCTAGCCGGTTCAGTTTGCGTTCAGTGCAAGCGTGCGGAAATAGCACCTAACGGCCGCGGTTCGATATTGCATCGGACATCACCCGGCCGGTCGTAGGACTGGCTTCTTGCTGAACTCGGAGATACGAGTCGTGCCAACACAAGGAACCTCGAGGGCGATCGGCGGCACAAGCCTCCGCCGCGGGTTGATTGCCTTGTGGTGCTTCGTCGCCGTGGGCTGCGCCGGGACGGCGAACGCGCCGACGAACCATGCGCTCGCAACCGCCGAACCGACGGTGGCCCCCGCCACGCCTCCGGCTGCGGAGGCTGCGGCGACGTCCGAATCAGACCCTGTTGCGGTCGTCGCTGTGTTGCCGGACAGCACCGAAAACGTCAGCGAAGTACCTTCTGTTACGGCTGAGCCGGAGCAAGCGCCGCCGGCGGTCTCACCCGCGGAGATTGCGACGGAAGTATCCGAGCTGGCCGTCGTCGCACCGGCGGCCGCCGCGACCGAAGCAATCGAGCCCGCCTTAAGTCTCAGCCCGTCTTTGGCCGCAGCGCCGGCCTCTGCCGAAGCGCTGGACTTCTCGTCGCTCGTGACGCGCCTTCGCAAGACGAAGGCGATCAACTTGCGGACGAAGGTGGCCGTCAAGAACGAATCGGACGACCTGCTGGAGCAAGTCCGCGCGTATCACGCGAAGACCGGGGAAACGACGCTGGCCGACTTGCGCCGCGCCTACGACTCGCTATTTCAAGAGTTGCACGCGCTGCTCGAAGACGCCGATCCGCCTCTCGCCCGCGACATCGACCGGTCGCGCGCCGCGATCTGGGAGATCCTCGCGGACCCGAGGAAGTTCAACGCCGCCATCTAGGCGCCGAGCGTCGCGCCGCAGACGCGGCAAAAGCGCGCGTCCGCCGTGTGCTCGCCGGCGCCGCACTGCGGGCAGCCGCGGCCTGTGATCGCACGCAAACGCTGGCTCGTCATCTCGGCGGTCACGATGCCGGTTGGTACCGCAAGCACACCCCAACCCATCAGCATCATGATCGTCGCGATGGCGCGGCCGAGATCGGTTCGCGGCACGATGTCGCCGAAACCCACCGTCGTCATCGTCGTGACGGCCCAGTAGATCGCGATCGGGATGCTCGTGAAGCCGTTCTGCGGTCCCTCGATCACGTACATGACCGTGCCGAGCGTGACGACGATCATCAAGACCGTCGAAAGGAACACGGCGATCTTGCGCCGGCTGTCGCGCAGCGCCGCGCCGAGCAACTGGTACTCAGCGAGATAGTTTGCGAGCTTCAGGATCCGGAACACCCGCAGCATCCGCAGCACACGCACGTTGATCAACGCGTGGAGGCCCGGCACGAGCACGGCAAGGTAAGTCGGCAGGACCGAGACGAGGTCGACGATGCCGAAAAAGCTGCGAGCGTAACGCCACGGACGTTCCACGCAAGCAAGTCGCGCGAGGTACTCGATCGTGAAGAGTGCCGTGAACATCCACTCGAGCGCGACCAAGGCAGGGTGATAGCGGTTCGACGCGGCGAGCGAGCTGTCGAGCATGACGACGGCCACGCTCGCCAGGATGGCCACCAGCAACATCTTGTCGAACAGCAATCCTGCCGGCGTATCCGACTCGAAAATGATGATGTAGATCGTGCGACGCCAGCCGTGAGTTGGCCGTCCGAAGCGCCGTGCATCGAGCTCGGCAGCGGCGTCGGCGGCGGTCGGCGTTTTGGGAGATGTCATCGCTGACGGCGCTCCGTTGGGCAGCGCCATCATACGCTGCGTCCATATCCGTAGTTCCCGCACGCGAGTTGCGCCTACCACGAGCAGTCGCGGCAGTGGCTCGGCGCTAGGATCTTGCTCGACTCGGGACCAAGAGGAGCGGCAGCGAATGAACATTCTCGTCCCCTACGACGGCTCTCCGGCATCCGAGCGGGCCGTCGAGTACTCCTTGCGAATAGCCACGGCCGTCGGCAAGCCGACCGTCGACGTGCACCTGCTCAACGTGCAGGCCGCCGACGCGAGCATGATCGACTATCTTCGGCGCGATGCAGCGGACGTAGCCGCGCATCTCGTCAGAGACCGCCGCGACGCAGGCGCGAAGCTACTCGAGAGTGCGGCCAAAGTGGTCGAGGCCGCGGGCGTCAAGAGCGTCGAGCGCACGGTACTGATCGGCGATCCGGCCGAGTTAATCAGCGGGTACGTCGACAACGCGGGCTGCGACATGGTCGTCATGGGCACGCGCGGCTTGAGTCCGGTCGGTGGTGTGCTGCTCGGCTCCGTGACGACGAAGGTCATTCACGCCGTCAAGGTGCCCGTCACGCTCGTGAAGTAGCACGCCGGCGGGCGACTGCGGCGGCGACGGACGATCGGGTGCTTCGGCGGGTCGTCCCTGACGCGTCGGAGGACGCGAGGAACCGGTAGTTCATGGGCCCGCTCGCTAGCGGGGCTCCTTTGTTCTGGGCCGGAGACTAGCGCTGCTCGCCCAAGCCGCGTGGGCGCCGCGGCGCTTGCCACCCCTCCGCGGAGGGATTTCGCCCAAGGTTTCACAAGGCACGTGTTCGCGAAGCAGTGACGAGTAGTCTCAGTGCTACTATTCGTACTGGGATCCTTGCTTGCGCACGGCGCGCTCCAACGCATGACACGATCGGCTTTTCTCGGCTTGTGGGTTGCCGCGGCATTCGCTATGGCGGCGCCGGCACAGGTAGGGCACCCGGCGAAGGGGTCCTGGAGCGGATACTGGGGCACCAGCGAGGCCTCGAAGAAGCGCATTCTGCTCGTGCTCGACTGGCGGGATCAGCAGATCACCGGCGTCATCAATCCCGGACCCAACCAAATGAAGGTCGACAAAGCCGACTTGAACGTCGACACCTGGACGCTGCGGCTCGAAGCCGCCATGCCGACGAGCGGCGGCGGCAAAGCACCGTTCGTCACGACCGGCAAGCTCACCAATCTCGGCTCGTGGACTACGCGCACCTATTCGGGCACGTACACGTTCGGGACCGAGACCGGCAAGTTCACAGTCACATTGAACTGAACTCCTAAGGGGTAGGAATCATGCAGAGGACATTCACCGCGCTCTTGGTTGCCGCCATGATGGCGCTGCTCGCCCAGCCGAGCGTCGCGCACCACTCGTTCGCGGCGGAGTTCGACGCCAACGCTCCGATCGAGCTCACGGGCACGGTCACGAAGGTGGAGTGGGCGAACCCGCACACCTACTTCTATATGGACGTCACGAGTCAGAAAGGGGACGTCGAGAATTGGGCGCTCGAGATGGGCAGCCCCAACGGCTTGATGCGCCGTGGCTGGACGCGCGACTCGATGAAGATCGGCGACGTCGTGACAGTGACGGGCTCACGCGCCAAGGACGGCAGCCCCAAGGGCAATGCTCGCTCAGTGGTGCTGTCGTCGGGCAAGAAACTGTTTGCCGGCTCGAGCCAGGACAACGCCGAAGCCAACTGAGGAGCCGAACGTGCGCAACACCACCATCCTGGCTTACGCGACCGCGCTGACTACGCTCGCTTTCGCAGGCTCGGCCTTCGGACAACGCCCGGCCGCAGCGGCGAAGCCACCGTCGGCGCCGACGCCGCGCCTCGCGGACGGCACTGTCGATCTCGGCGGCGACGGCATCTGGGATCAACCGTGGATCACCGATTTCGGCAAGCAACTCGTGGGCGACCAGCAGATCCCGTTCTTGCCCTGGACGAAGGCGATGTACGACTACAACAAGTCGAACCAGGTCGCCTATGACCCGCAGGGCTTTTGCTTGCCGCCCGGCGGCCCGCGCATGTTTGGCACGCCGTATCCGTCGCAATTCATTCAGGACCGAAAGCGTATCGTCGTGATCTTCGAGGGCGGCGCGCACGTCTGGCGCGAGATCCACATGGATGGCCGGCCGTTACCTAAGCGCGAGGACTTGAACCCGACGTACTTCGGTTATTCCGTCGGCCGTTGGGAAGGCGACACGCTGGTCGTCTAGACGACCGGATTCAACGAGAAGACGTGGCTGAACTTCAACGGCACGATGCATACGGACGAGCTGACCACCGTCGAGCGCATCAGCCGACCGAACCGGGACACGCTGCATTACGAAGCGACGATCAACGACCCGGGCGCCTA